>Ga0100388_10000869_pt1 | contig 26975 bp, 25 predicted proteins | sample CryGeymeta201512_FD_81536 | JGI IMG/M metagenome (GOLD analysis project Ga0100388, IMG submission 81536) | Groundwater microbial communities from Crystal Geyser aquifers in Utah, USA - Crystal Geyser metaG 2015-12 | ecosystem: Environmental > Aquatic > Deep subsurface > Groundwater | place... | reverse complement strand
TTTGGTTACTTCGGTATTGTAATAAAATTTTCCTCCCCGTTTTTTTACCTCTTTTTCTAAATGTTTTGAAAACTCCAAAAATCCTCCTTGGGGATATGCAAGGCTTGAAGTCCGCTTATAAACTCTTGCCCAAAACCATGAGAGGGATACATTTTTGGCATATTTTCCCAGCTTATTTACCATAAGAGGTTTCCACAATTTTTCATAGGTTATCCTTCCCATCATTTTTTTAAGATAAGGTTCGGCATGAAATTTTTCAAGAGGTTTCCAAATTGGATTATATCTAAGAACAGCAAGCGAAATGCCCATTCGGATTCGGTTAAAAAGTGAAAGTTTGGTAAATCTTAAAAGTGAAATGGGGGAGTCCAGCTGGTATATTTTATTGTTTACAAAAGATGATGTTTTTGGTCTTTTAATAATAACTTTATGATTGATTTCTTTTGCTAATGAAAGTACGCTTTTATCGTTTGTAAACCAATGGTGGTAGTGTGGCTCAAGCGTCCAATCCCACTTTTCTTCCTTGTATCCGACAGCCAGCCCTCCGGGTTTGTCGTCTTTTTCAAAAACAATAACAGTATGCCCTTTCTTTGAAAGATAATAAGCACTAGATAGACCGGTAAAGCCGGCACCAATTATCCCAATTTTCATTTTACTATTGTATGCGTACAAATAGTTATTCGCAAGATACCGGAAGTTTCACAAACAACGCGTTGTGTATTTGAAATATTTTTTAAAGCAGGAATAAAAGAGTTGTTCCTGTCACAATAAATAATGCTGATATAACCGATAATATTATTGTTTGGTTTGTTCCTCCAGGAGATGTAATGGTTGGTTTTGGAGTTGGAGGTGTTTGTGTTGGTGCAACAGTAGATGTGACAGTTGTTGGTGACGGAACAATATTAGTAGGAGAAGGGGAGACAGAAGCAGTGGTTGGTGTCGGAGAGCCCGCCGGAGAAATAGTTGGAGTTCCTGTTAGTGTTGGAGAGGGTATAGGAGTGTTTGTTGGTGTTTGAGTTGGGGTGCCGGTTGCATCAAGTGAAAGCTGGGAGCCTGAAGCAAATACTGTAAAAGTTTGAGTAATGCGCCTAATAACTCCAAATCCGTCAACGGTTTCAATTGTTATGGTGTGTTCCCCGGGGCTTAAATCTTTTGGAGGTCTATAAGTCCAAATTCCGTTATTGTCGCTTTTTACTTCCGTTACTATATTTTCATCCGAGTGTATGGTTATTTTTACTTTCTGACTTGGTAAAGCAACTCCTTGAAAGCGCGGTTGTTGATCGGTAAAACGTTCATCTTTTTTAGGAGTTATAATTCTTACTTCTCCTTGTTTTACTGCCAAAGTTGGAATTTTTAAAGAAGAAGTAGGAGTGGCTTCTTCCGATTCAATGTTGGGAGTCTTAAAGTCATAATCAGACGATAAAGTTATTGATGGAATATTTTGAGCGTCTTTGTAAAGTAAAGTTACTATAGATTTCATGTTTTCGCGCCTTGCCGTAATAGTAATTAGTGTTTGGTCAGAAAAATTTTTGTATGATTCAAGCGTCAAATTTCTTGCGGAATTAACAGGTATAGTAAATTCACCCGAGTCTTTTGTTACAGTGGAAAGAGTTTGCACATCATCAGCAGTTGCAATAATTAATGTGTCGGATGCCACTTCCCCGCTAGGTAGTAAAACCTTACCAAAAATAGGTTTTTGAGTTGTAGGCGGCGTATTAATTACAGGACCAGTTGTGACAGTATATTTTTTACCGCTATCGCTGTAACTTTCCGAATCGGAAATTATCTGAAAGTTGTGTTGAGTCTTTTGTTTTAAATCGCCAACCGTTATGTGGTGGGAGAAAAGTTGTTTTTGTTCTCCTCCTGATTTATTTGTGTCATCCAGCGCAAGAATTGCTCCGCCTTCTCCTCCGTCAATACTTACCCCGCCAATAGCTTTTGCCGAAGTCGTAAAAGTTACTGTAAAAGACGTGTCTGTAATATTTGTAATTTTTATATTTTGAGGTGTTGTATCAGGAGTTGCTCTTCCAATAAAAAGTATCTGGTTTTTTATAATTTGAAGCGTTAAAATAATACTTCCAAGTAAAATAACAAAAGCTAAAATTGTGGGGATTCGTTTCTCCCATACCTTTTTCTTCTTCATACTTTTAAAGTCCAAAACCACTTGTTGTTTGAGCCGATTGCGTGCCTTGAAAAGTATTTTGGGGTACAGAGCTTGAAGAAGCGTTTTTATCAACGGTAGAGCTTGTAGGAAAAGCAATTTTTTCTTGTAAGTCGACAGTAATAACTTTTTTTGTTTTTAGAGAATCTATTGTTTTAGTATCAAAAGTTGAAGAAATTGGTATTATTCTAATTTGAGTATCGCTTGAAATAGTAGATTTTGTAAAATTATCGTAAATTCCAAAGCCAATCCAAGACAATACAAAAACGGTTGTAAGAAGCGCAAAATAAAACAAGTTTTTTAACATTTTTTTATTGATTTAAAAAATAAGCGCGTCCTGTTATTGTTGTTCCAAAAACATTGTTATCTGTTTTTCCGGTTGTTATTCTCTCAATTCCTATAATTCTGTCAAAGCTTATAATGTCGGAAATAAAACGATTTACTTTATCTTCACTGCCCTCAACTGTAATATTAAAGGTATATGAGAACATTCCCGGTGTAGGTTTTAAGGCAGGATATATTTCTATTACACCAAAATCAAGCTTTGAAAGATTAAGATTTTGTGCACTCGTCAACTTTTCAAGTTGTCGTGTAAGATAAGGAATCTTATTTGTTTTAGGAATTGCGTCAAAAACCAAATTTAAATCAGGCTGCAAAGTTTGATACTGAACGTTAAGAGCGTCTAATGCAACAAGTTTTTTTTTGAGCGCATTATAAACAAATGTATTATCTTCGTATTGCTTATTAAGATTTGAAATTGTATCCAAAGTTGGCTTTATTGCAAAAAACCCAAAAAATGAAACAGAAAATAAAGTTAGTGTGATATATAAATAAGCAGTGAATTTTTTTGAATCACTTTTAATAAAAGGTGTATTTTTTTTAAAATACTCTTTGTAATGATTGGTTAATAAAAAAAGTTTTGTAAATAGAGCTTTCATGTTTTAGTTGTTTTAGTTACGGTTTTTTTAAGTTCAATATTTATTTTGAACTGAACACCTTTATCTCCGCTACTAATCTCATCAATACTAATTGCTGTGACATTAGGGTTTTGTTTGAGATTTTCAATAAAATTATTTACAGGAAAAACAGAGTACGCACTAGCGTTAATGGTAATTATATTTTTATTAACAATAAGATTTGTCGCCGAGAATGTTCCTTCGGAAATAGATTTTAAAATATCATTTAGAATATCTACTTTTGTTTTTGTTTCATCTTGAGTTGATTTTATGTTGGAAAGCCTGTCTTGGATACTTCTGTATTTTTTTTCTTCTTCAGCCCGGTTTTTAACAGCAAATTCTGCCTGTTTTATGTGGTCATGAAGATCAATTATTTTTCCGTCAATTGTAAATCTATAAAAAAGCGCACCTAGTGCCAGTAGTTCCGTTACTACAATAATAATCCTTCCGCCATTAACTACCCACTTCAAAAATACATCTGATATTGTCTGTTTTGGCTTTCCTGATAAATTAATAGTTATGTTCTGATTGGAATCTGACATAATACTATTAAGTTTAGATAGTTTTACTCTCTTTGTCAAAAGAAAAGTTTATTGTTCTTCTTGCTTAAAACAATGGATTTCATTCGATGAAGGTTACTTTTTTTTTGTTTTTGTTGAGGACTTTGAAGATTTGACTGCTACAGCCTTTTTTGTAGTAAGCTTTTTTACAGGTTTTGCCATTTTTGTAAGTTTGGCTTTGAGCCTTGAAGCTTTATTCTTATGGATAAGATTTTTCTTTACTGCTTTATCAATAAGCGAAATTGTCGCCGCGACACTTGTAGGAGTTGAACTTTTTTTTACTTTTTTCAGTTTCTCTTCAAGAGTTTTTCTTAATTTGCTGTTGTGTACAGTCCTTTTTTTGTCTTTTCTTTGTTTTTTTATTGCAGATTTTATTACTGGCATAGAGGAATTTTATCATGTTATACTTAAAAAAACAATTCGATTTAAATTTTCTTTATGGTAACTGACCTTTTTAAAAAAAGTATCAACGCTTTTACGTCCAAGCAAACAAATATTTTTTCAGCTGCATCTTTTATAATTTTAACAACAATTTTATCCCAGGTTTTAGGGCTTTTAAAATACCGTCTGTTGGTTTCCCTTTTTGGAGCATCAAGTGCGCTCGGTGTATTTTTTGCAGCTTTTAGGATACCTGATTTTATTTTTCAAATAGTGATAGCTGGAGCGCTTTCTTCTTCTTTTATTCCTATTTTTTCAGATTATTTAAGCCGTGACAAAAAAAAAGAGGCATTTTCTCTAACTTCATCCCTTATAACTATTGGTCTTGTGTCTTTTGTTGTGGTTACTATTGTTATGATAATTTTTTCTTATCAACTTGTGTCTTTAGTAGCTCCTGGTTTTTCAAAAGACGAGTTAGTTTTAATGTCGCGTCTTATGATAATAATCCAGCTATCTCAGCTCTTTTTTATTTTGGGGACTGTTGCAACGGCGATTCTTCAGTCATTTCAGCATTTTCTAATTCCAGGTATTGCAAGTGCGTTTTATAACGCCGGTATAATTTTGGGACTTATTATTTTTACCTCCTTTTTTGGACTTGGAATTTATGGTGCGACAGTCGGGGTATTAATAGGCTCGGTTCTTTTTTTTCTTATTCAACTTCCTCTTCTTGCTTCAAGCGGATTTAGCTTTAAGCCATCATTTAATATGAAAAACGGCGTTGAAAAAATTTTGCACCTTATGGTTCCGCGTTCGGCGACACTTATTCTTTCACAAATCGCGATAACAGCAAACGTTTTTTTTGCTTCATTTGTTTCAGCCCGCGGTCTTGTTATTTTTGACCTTGCGCAAACTCTTGTTATGGCACCAGTTCTTCTTTTCGGTCAATCAATTGCACAAGCAAGCTTTCCGGCGCTTTCTTTTAAAGTAGGGGATAAAAAAGAGTTTGTTTCAATTTTTACCTATTCATTTAATCAAATACTTTATTTAACATTGCCAATTTCAGCACTTCTTATTGTTCTTCGTGTTCCTGTTGTTAGGCTTTTTTTTGGAGCAAGCCGATTTGACTGGTCTGCAACTGTTGATACCGGTTTAACACTTGCTTACTTTTCAATTTCAATTTCTGCCATTGCTATTATGTATTTGGTGTCGCGGGCTTTCTACGCGCTAAAAGACGCAAAAACTCCTTTTATTGTGACGTCTATTTCAGTTAGTATAAATATTTTTACATCATACCTTTTTATTCTTTGTTATCATTTTCCGATATATTCACTAGCGTTTTCATTTTCTATTGCTAATTTAGTTAGTATTGTTGTTATGCTTTTGCTTCTTGATAGAAAAGTCAATCTTCCTCGTCTTGATATTCTTTTAACTCTTACAAAAATTCTTATCGCAACGGTTATTATGGGGGTCGCATTATATGTTCCGATAAAACTTTTGGATCAATTGGTTTTTGATACTACAAGAACAATAAACCTTTTGATTCTAACAGGTATTGCTTCTGCTGCAGGACTTGCTTCGTATGTTTTCTTTACTTGGCTTTTGGATATTCATGAAGCATACTATGTGATTGCGGTTATCAAGAAATTTGGGGATCGCACGAAGATTTTAAAGCAATTGGGAGAAATGATAGACGGTTCCCGCCTCAACCCATAAAGGGTTTTAAAGGTTTCTTTGGTATAATCTTCCCATGGTTTTAAACTCACTACAGGTGAATCAAAATAATATTAGAAATTTCGCAATTATTGCGCATGTTGATCATGGGAAATCCACTCTTGCCGATAGGTTGCTTGAAGTGACCAATACTATTGAAGCTCGAAACATGAGGAGTCAATATCTTGATAGCAACCCGATTGAACGTGAGCGGGGAATTACAATAAAACTTGCGCCTGTTCGCATGAAGTATCCATTTGAGGGTCAAGAATATGATCTAAATCTTATAGATACTCCCGGACATGTGGATTTTTCTTACGAAGTTGTCAGGACTTTATATGCGTGCGAAGGAGCAGTTTTACTTGTTGATGCAACAAAAGGGATTCAGGCGCAAACAGTTGCAAATTATAATTTTGCAAAAAAACTCGGGCTTAAAGTAATTCCTGCAATTAATAAGATTGATTTGCCGCTTGCCCGGGTTGAAGAGGTAGAGCATGATTTAGTTGAAAGTTTAGGGTTTGAACGTTCCCAAATTTTATATATTTCTGCAAAAACGGGCGAGGGAGTCAGCGATCTATTGGCTTCAATAATTAAAAATATTCTTCCACCGGATGGGAAAAAAGAATTACCGACTCAGGCATACATTTTTGATTCAGAATACGATGAGCATAGAGGGATAGTTATTTATATTAGGGTAAAAAATGGAGAAGTGAAAAAAGGAGATGAAATTGTATTTTGTGCCGACGGCGCCTCTGCTCTTGTTTTGGGTGTTGGATACCTGGCTCCTGAATTTTCCTCGCAAGATGCTTTGTCAAATGGTGAAGTTGGGTATATTATTACAAATATTAAGGATATAACGCAAGCAAAAGTAGGAGATACAATTACGACCAGAAAAGATAAAGGAGAAGCATTGTCCGGATTTATGCAATTAAAGCCTTTTGTTTACCTATCAATTTACCCTACATCAAATAGCGAATTTCAGGTACTTCGAAAAGCCGTATTTAAATTAAAAATGAATGATGCGTCTTTGGTTGTTTCTCCGGAGCATTCTCAAATTTTTGGTCCCGGCTTCCGGTGTGGATTTTTAGGTTTATTACATTCTCAAATTGTTCTTGAGAGGCTTGAAAAAGAGGGAGGAGTTGGTGTTTTTTCCGCTCCTCCTACTATTGAATATATTGTGGACGGAAAGTCCATAACAAGTCCAAAAGATTTTAATAACGAAAGTCATGATATTAAAGAGCCGTATATAAATGGTGAAATTTATACGCCCAGCCAATATTTAGGTTCGATCCTTGAAATTATTAATAAAAAGAAAGGTGTCCAAAAAGACGTTGTTTACTACGGATCACAAGTGAAAGTATTGTTTGAAATGCCTCTTTCTTCAGTCGTTTATGATTTTTACGACAAGATTAAATCCGCATCTTCAGGATTTGCGTCATTTGATTATGAAATTTCAGAATTTAGAAATGCTGATTTGGTCCGCGTCGATATTGGCGTAAACGAGCAAATCATTCCGGAGTTATCATTTATAGTACACAAAAGTGAAGTTGAAACATTCTCAAGACGTATTGTTGAAGAGCTTGCGCGCGCCATTCCAAGACATCAATTTATTATTGCGGTCAGAGCGCAAATTGGGGCAAAAATTATTGCAAGTGAAAAAATATCGGCATTAAGAAAAGACGTAACGGCAAAACTTTATGGAGGAGATAGGACCCGAAAAGATAAATTATTGGAGGCGCAAAAAAAAGGTAAACAAAAAATGAAAAGTATTGGAAATATTAATATTCCCAAAGAAGCATTTCTAAGCGTTTTGAAGGTCTAAAAACTAATCAGGTAAAGGAAGTTGAGAGGAGGGTGTTTTGCTAAAATACCTATCTAATATATTCACTATTGTTTCACCCTTTTGAAGAGCTTCGGGTTCGAGATATTGCCCATTATCTGTTTCAAAATCAAAACCTAGTTCTTTTGCTTCGAATGTTCTTCCATAAGAAAAAAGCAGAGAGGTCTCAGGATCGAATCCAGAAACTGTAAGAATTCCATCTACTGAAAATTCGGCTAGGCTTTGTGGCTCTTCAGGAGTTTCCCCTTCTAAATAACGACCCTGTAATCTAAGAGATCCATACAGGCCTTTGTTATAGCCTAATGGTACGAGTGGTGTAATTCTGTAATGATCATCATCTTTGGTCGGTTGTCCATGTTGCGTAAGCAATGAATCAACGGTATTCCACAAATCAATCATTCTATCGCGAGTTTCAGCCATTACTACAATCTTATTAAGCGATGAGTCAACGAATCCAGAACTTACAATTTCTTTTCCTAGCCTAGCCATAGTGGAGTGATTATATTGAAGTTTTTATGGATTGTCAATTATTACAGGATAAAGAGAAAATTATCAGAAATCTCAATATCCCCAAAGAAGCATTTCTGTCCGTTCTTAAAGTTTGAACAAATTTATAGCGCGAGGAGGAGGACTCCGCCAAGGAGTGCTAAAACCACCGCTCCGATTATACCGATTGTTGTTCCAAAAGAGCCTGTTGGCGCTATTGTCGGGATAGGCGTTGCGGTTACTACAGTTCCTCCGGAAGAGCTAGTAGTTGGTGTTGGTGCTTTTGTTGGTGTTGAAGTAACTCCTGATCCGGAAGCAGTAATTGTTTTTGAACAGCTTTGTGAAATTGCTCCTCTATTATCTGTGAAAGTAACAGAAGAATTAAATGTTCCTCCTACATTATATGTGTGATTGGTTTGTACTGTTACAGACTTCAAATTCATGCCGGCCGTTACGTCCTGTACCTGTCCATCGCCAAAATTGAAAGTTGTTTTTGCAACAACTCCGTCTGGGTCGTTTCCTTTGGCGGTTAAGAGTACTGAAAACGGTGCGGTACCTGTAGCAGAAGGGCTTACAGAAAAATCAGTACAAACAGGTGAAACGTTTGCGCCCAAAGTTGGGGTGGGAGTTGTTGCGGCGGCTGTTGGTGTTGGGGTGGGAGTTGTTGCGGCGGCTGTTGGTGTTGGAGCTGTTGTTAGAGTTGGAGTTGGTCCCCCGTTGTCTCCTGTGCAGGTGTCGCTTTGAGCTATATTAATATTTGCAGGACGCGTATTAGAAAGAAGATTTGTATAGGGTGCGTCTGCTGCGGTAGCGCCTCCATTTAGAACTCGTGTTTTTGTAGCATCAAATGAAACAACAATAGGAACAGTAGATGATGTAACAGGATGGAATGAAAGCGTTGCAACTTTGGTTATTGTTTTGGCGGTATTTGCTATATTCCCACCAACAGAAAGGGAAATATCAGCTTTGCCGCTTGATATGGTTGCCTTACGTATTACATCTGAGAATGATGAACTTGGAGTAATTTCTAAAAGCTTAAGTTTTGAGGAATCATAGTTTATATATATATCAATGATTGCTACTTCATTTTCTCCGGGGTTTACGGTTATGTCAGTTTTAAAAGATTGACAAGCAGTTGTTGTTGAGATTGAGTCAGGTACAAAATATAATATTGTTGATGCCGCGGCTCTACTGCGTGTTTCCTGTTGTTTTTTGACAAAGAAAAGGGTCAGTGGAATTGCAAGAAGGATAAGAAAAATGTTTCCGAAAATAAAATATTTATTCGCCAATAATTTCATGTGTACCTTTTTAGCGTAGACAATTTGTGGTCTATTGTCAACAAGACAATCGTTGTCATGACACCTTTGCGTCAAGTACATCTTGACAAAATTAACAACCTGTTGTATAAATACTAGCACTCAATTACATTGAGTGATTTTCCTGACTAGTGTTTAATAATTATTATTATGTCAAAAACATCAACATCAACAATAAAACCGCTTTTTTCAAACGTACTTATAAAGCCTCTTGAAGCGGAAAGTAAAACCGCAAGCGGAATTTATCTTCCGGATTCGGTAAAAGAAAAACCACAAATTGGAATCGTTATGGCGGTTGGAGAGGGAAAAGTTTCTCTAAAAGGAGACCGCGAAAAAATGGTTTTAAAAGTGGGAGACAAGGTAATGTATAAAAAATGGGGAGGAAACGAAATAAAAGTTGGAAACGAAGACTGGACAATTGTTGGACAAGAAGACGTCCTGGCTGTTGTAAGCTAACTTACAACAGAATTTTCAATTATAAATTACAAATTTTAAATTAAAAACTTTAAAATTCATTTAAAATTAAAAATTTAGAATTTAAAATTAATACATATGGCAAAGCAAATAAAATATTCAGAAGAAGCAAGAAAATCTTTAAAAGCAGGTGTTGATAAGCTTGCAAATGCAGTTGTAACAACGCTTGGTCCAAAAGGCCGAAACGTTGCGGTTGATAAAAAATGGGGAGCACCTAATGTAATACATGACGGAGTATCTGTTGCAAAAGAAATAGAACTTGAGGACCCGTTTGAAAATATGGGTGCGCAACTTGTTAAAGAGGCGGCTTCAAAGACAAATGATGTCGCAGGAGACGGAACAACTACTGCAACTCTTCTTGCCCAGTCTATTATAAATTCAGGATTTAAAGCAGTTGGAAACGGAGCAAATCCGATGATTCTCAAAGTGGGTATTGAAAAAGGTGTTGATGCAGTTATTGCCGAAATTAAGAAAATGTCAAAAAAAGTCGCAGAAGGAGATGTTGCAAAAGTCGCAACAATTTCAGCGCAAGACGAACAAATCGGTGCAAAAATTTCTGAGGCTTTGGTAAAAGTAGGAAAAGATGGAGTTGTAACGGTTGAAGAAGGAAAAGGACTCGAGTTTAGTATTGATTATAAAGAGGGAATGGAATTTGATAAAGGCTATGCTTCAGCATATTTTGTAACAAATAGCGACCGAATGGAAGCGGAGATTGAAGACGCATATATCCTTATAACCGACAAGAAAATTTCTTCACTTCAAGAAATGCTTCCTTTTCTGGAAAGCTTTATAAAAGTCAGTAAAAATTTGGTAATTATTGCCGATGACATTGAGGGCGAAGCTTTGGCAACTCTTGTTGTAAATAAACTTCGAGGAACATTCAATGTGTTGGCTGTAAAAGCTCCGGGATTTGGTGATCGAAGAAAAGCTCTTCTTGAAGATATTGCAATTTTGACAGGTGGAACAGTTATTTCTGAAGACACAGGACGAAAATTAGATTCTGTTACCCTTGAAGACTGCGGTAGGGCTGAAAAAGTGAAATCGACAGACGAATCAACACAAATTATTGGTGGAAAAGGTAAGACAACAGACGTAAGTTCGCGCGTTGCACAAATTAAAAAAGAATTAGACAGGACTACGTCTGATTTTGACCGCGAAAAACTTCAGGAGCGCTTGGCAAAACTTTCAGGTGGGGTAGCTGTAATAAATGTTGGTGCTGCAACAGAAGTTGAAATGAAAGAGAAAAAAGAAAGAGTAATTGACGCGGTTGCGGCAACTAAGGCTGCAATTGAAGAAGGAGTAGTTCCCGGAGGAGGAGTAACGCTTTTGAAAGCCAGAAAAGTTTTGCCCGCTTTGAAAGAAAAACTTTCTATTGATGATCAAAAAACAGGCGTTGAAAGCTTATATGCTGCACTTGCCGAACCGACGCGCTGGATTGTTAAAAATGCCGGAGAAGAACCAAGCATTATTCTTGAAAAAATTGAAGAATCAAACGAGTCAGACTTTGGATTCAACGTTTTGACCATGAAATACGGATCAATGTTGAAAGCGGGAATTGTAGATCCTGCAAAAGTAACCCGAACTGCTGTTCAAAACGCCGCGTCAGTTGGAATGATGGTTTTGACTACAGAAGCATTAATTACAGATCTTCCGGAGAAAGATAAGCCTCAAATGCCGGGCGGCGGCGGCGGAATGCCAGGTATGGGTGGCATGGACTACTAGCGCTTCGCGAATTTTCAATTTTCAATTCTCAATTTTCAATAGGTTACGTTATAATCTATCTAAGCTATTCACTAATTCCTAAACATTATGATTGATGTTCATTGTCATTTAAATTTTCATCCGTTTGAAAAAAATATTGATGAGGTTGTTGCCGCGGCGCGACTTGCAGGAGTAAAAGCGATTGTAAATGTGGGGACAAGCCTTGAATCAAGTATCAAAGCAGTAGAGCTTGCCCACAAATTTTCTGACATGTACGCTATTGTCGGCATCCACCCTCATCATGCGGATAAGCTCGTTCCGGGCTTGCAGTCCTCGTCTCCGCCTGCGGGCCTTAAAGTTACCGGAGATTGGATTGGTGAACTTGAAAAAATCGCGCTAAGTTCAACTAAAGTTATCGGCATTGGAGAAATAGGACTTGATTATTATTCGTATAAATCAAATGGAATAGTTGATCCGAAAATTCAAAAAGAAGTATTCATAAAGCAGATTGAATTAGCGCATAAGCTTAATTTGCCGTTACAAATCCACAACAGGCATGCGGGAGAAGACGTGGTTGACGTTTTAAAGAAGTTTAAACATTTATTAAAAGATGTTCCTGGAATGTTTCACTGTTTTGCTGCAACAAAAGAAGTTTTAAAAGAAGTTCTGGATATGGGGTTTTATATTGGGTTTGACGGAAACATAACATATAAAGGGCTTGCGCCCGGAGAGACAGTTGAATTAAAAGATCTTGCTATTAACACGCCTTTAGATCGTATTTTTGTTGAGACAGATAGTCCGTATTTAACCCCGGTCCCCTTGCGCGGTGCGCAAAATAAACCTGAAAATGTTATAATTACGGCACAATTTATCGCAGGTATTAAAAACAAAACCAATACCTACTTCCAACAAACAATCTATAATAATTTCAGAACTGTTTTTGGAGTGGAAATAAAGTAGTAAATTGCACAATATGAATTCTTTAATAGACACATTTTTTAGCCGGTATCCAAGAAAGTCAATCCGGCTTCTGGAAATTCTTCCGCCGCTTCTTTCACTTTTTTTAATAAGCATGCCTTTTTGGGGTTCTATATTTTTTCCGGTACAACTTGCCTATTTTATTATCTTTTTTGACATGTATTGGTTGTATAAATCGTTAAACCTTGCAGTATGTTCTTTTATTGCCGCCAGAAAAATTAAGGAAGCAGAAAATGTTGATTGGCTTGCTAAAGCGGAAAAGCTTTCAAATTATTCAAAAATGCACCATGTCGTTATAATCCCGACTTATCAGGAATCAATAGAAAAACTTTGTGAAACACTTGAAAATTTTAGAATGCAGACATTTCCACCAAAAAGGTTATTTGTATTTGTTGGATTTGAGGAGCGTGAAAAAAAGGCTACGGAAAAAGCAAAAATACTTGAAAAAGAATACGGAAAAGAGTTTGGAGGACTTTATTTCACTTTTCATCCTGATTTGCCAAATGAGATAAAAGGTAAATCGTCAAATCAAGCATATGCAGCCAGAGTTGCGGAAAAAATTCTTATTGAAGGAAAGGGTATATCAGAGGAATTTCTGACTGTTTCTTCAGTTGACGCAGATTGTATTTTTGATAGGCAATTTTTTGCCTATCTTTCACATGAATTCTTAATGTCTGCTGCTCCACACCTTAAATTCTGGCAATCGGCAAATGTAAATTATAATAATTTTTGGAAAGTTCCCTCTTTTATAAGAGTTATTGCTTTTTTTGGAAGTTTGTGGCGCGCATCGCTTCTTGTGCAAGGATTGAGGCTTATTCCAAATTCCACTTATTCTTTGTCATTTAAATTATTAAAAGAAATTGATTATTGGGATACGGATGTTATTCCTGAAGATTACAGAATATTTTTTAAGGCGTTCTTTTTAAAAAATGGACAAGTTAGCGTTGACCCTATCTTTTTGAAAACCTCAATGGATTCCCCAAAATCGCAGACTTATGTAAAAAGCCTTATGAATAAATATCACCAAGAAAGACGGTGGTCGTGGGGAATTTCAGATGATGCTGTGTATCTTAAGTGGTGGTTAACTGTTAGGGAAGCGCCTTTTTTCAAAAAAACATATTTGGTAGGAAATGTTTTACTTGACCATATATTATGGCCCGTAAACTGGTATATTATTACTATATCTGCAAATTTAATTGTAATTTTAAATCCGGTATTTTCCAGAACCAGTCTTGGTCATAGCCTTCCTCAGTTGTCAGGATTTATTCTGACGTTATGTCTATTTGCGCTTTTTGTTTTAATTTATGTAGACTTTGATTTGCGTTCAAAGCGTTACGCAAAAGCATCAAAATTTAGACAGTTTATATTTCCTTTAGAATTTGTTTTGATGCCTGTTGCCGGATTTTTCCTTTCATCTCTTCCGGCGCTCATCTCTCACGTACAGCTTATTGTTGGAAAAAGATTAGAGTATAAGGTTACGGAGAAAATTGATTAAAGCAAATTTTTCCGTAACCTTTACTGCGTATAAAGTTACAGAAAAAATAGATTGAGTTTATGTAACTTTTACTTACGTATAAGGTTACAGAGAAGATGGACTGAAGTAATCTTTGCTATGCATAAAGTTACTGAGATGATAAATTAGTGTAAAATGGATTAAAGTTTTAGTTTGAGAATGCATAAAACTAATACGATATGAACAAGTTATTTAGTAGGAAATTTATAAGAAAGCTTTATAAAAAAGATACTTGGTTTGTGGTTTTCGCACTTTTTATTTTTTCTCTTCTTCGTATCCCCTCCATTGTTGAGCCATATTGGTATGGTGATGAAGGAATTTATGAAGTGATAGGAATGTCTCTTCGCGCAGGAGGACTTTTGTATAGAGATATTTGGGACAATAAGCCTCCAATTCTTTATCTTATATATCAACTTTTCAGCGGTGATCAATTTTCTGTACGGACCTTATCTCTTCTTTTCGGTGCTGCATCGGTTGTAGTATTTTTTCTTGTAGCAAAAAAATTATTTCATACACGCAGATCACAATATGTTTCAACCGGAGTATTCATGGTTTTATTTGGTCTGCCTATTTTGGAAGGAAATATTGCAAACGCTGAAAATTTTATGCTTTTGCCAATCCTTTGCGCATTTTATTTTGTTATTTCATCATTTGATGTTCCATCTTTTAAAAAAACATTTATTGCGGGTCTTCTTCTTTCTTTTGCTTTTCTTACAAAAATAGTTGCAGTTTTTGATTTTGGTGCATTTGTAGTAAGTATTGCAATTTTGCGTCTTTATGATGAATTTGCGCCTCGTCGAGGAAATATATTTAAAAAAATTCCTTTCAAAAAAATTATTTTAGGGTCAGAGCAAGAGTTGATTCTTGGAGCAGGATTTGTATTGCCAATTATTGCAACAATTTTATTTTTCGTCGCAAAAGGTGCATTCACAGATTTTTATAAAGCCGTGTTTTCGCAAAATGTTGGATATGTGTCTTATGGAAATTACTTTTTATTTCCGCAAGGACTGCTTGTTTTAAAACTTATACTTCTTTCCGCTGGAATAGGATTTGTGTGGCAGTTACGCCATGCATTAGGGAAAAGCGGTGTCGTAATTTTAATCTGGATTTTTTTCTCACTATTCAATGCGTCGTTTTCAGAAAGGCCATACACTCATTATCTTCTGGTATTGCTTGCTTCGTTTTCTTTATTTTTAGGTTATATTTTTGAGGACAAAAAACTTTCAATTATAAAAATAACTTTTCTTGTTGCATTAATAGCTTTTGTTTATTTTAATTTTAATTTATATAAAAAAATTGTTCCGTATTACCAAAATTATATGTCTTTTGTATTCGGTAATAAAAATGCTAAAGAATATCAAAGGTTTTTTGATGGTAATACGCCGCGAGATTATGAGCTTGCAAATATTGTTCGGTCAAAAACCAGCAAATCGGACGGAATTTTTATTTGGGGAGATCAAGCACAAATTTATGCACTTTCAGGAAAGCTCCCGCCGGGACGTTATACTGTTTCATACCATGTAACATTTTATAAAAACGCAATTGGAGAGACATTAGGTGATATAAACCGAGTACAGCCGAAGTATATTATTCAAACAAAAACAGACGGAACAATTGAAAATTTTCTTGCATCTTACGTACTTAAGTATAAAATAGACGGGGCACAAATTTATGAAAGGCAATATTAAACTACTGATGTCTGATACTATAATAAGATCCTCACTTTTTATTTCTGTATTTTTCCTTACGGTCCAGTCAGTTTTAATGCTATTTTTTCAACAAAATTTGCCTCCTTATATACCTTTTTTTAATAGTCAGCCGTGGGGAGAAGAAAGGTTAATTCCGTCAGCGGCAATATTATTTTTGCCGCTTGTGCTTTTTTTAGTCTTTATAATAAATAATTTTATAAGTTCTATTTTATATATCCGTCATACTTTGATTGCCAGAATTCTTACTTTTAATTCTTTACTTTTTATTTTTCTAGGACTTCTTGCTTATTTGCAAATTATATTGCTCGTTTTTTAACAAAAAGAATATGATTTTGACGTATCTTCTTCCGTTTTTGGTAACACTTTTTGTGTCAATTATCTTAACTCCGCTTGTTATCCGTTTTGCAAAAAAAATAAAATTAATAGACGATCCAAAGACTCACAATCACCCGGCGCTCCTTCACAAAAATCCTATTCCGAGGGCAGGAGGTTTGGCATTATTCTTTGCTTTAGTTACTGGTATGATTATTTTTTTGCCATTAAATTCTGTATTTTTACCAATCATTATTGGAGGAACATTTGTTGTAGTTGTAGGACTTCTGGATGATAAATATGATTTGTCTCCATATCTTAGATTTGCGGCAAATATTTTTTGCGCTTCAATTGTGGTTTTTAGTGGCGCTACAATACCATATATCACAAATCCCCTAGGTGGAATTCTCCATTTTCAAAATATTACATTTGGAATTTTTGGTATTGGTTATTCGATTTCTTTAGGAAGTATTCTTGCGGTTGTATGGATTGTTTGGGTAATGAATATGCTGAATTGGAGCAAAGGCGTAGATGGACAAATGCCCGGAATTGTAGTTATTTCAAGTTGCATTATCGGACTTGCCGCGCTTCGTTTTCCTGTTTTAACAAATATGAATATCTATACATCTCAATTATCGTTTATGGTTGCAGGAGCATCTCTTGGATTTTTAGTTTATAATTTTTATCCTGCCAAAATATTCCCCGGATACAGCGCAACAATTCTAGGATTTTTATTAGGTATTCTTTCTTTACTTTCAGGAGTTAAGCTTGCAACAGCACTTCTTGTTCTTGGAGTGCCAGCAGCAGATGCATTTTTTACAATCATAAGAAGAATTCTTTCAAAAAAATCCCCATTTTGGCATGATAAAGGACACCTTCACCATTTGCTTTTAAAACTTGGAATGGGGCACAGAAGTATTGCGATTTTTTACTGGCTTATGTCTTTGTTTTTAGGGATTTTTGCATTAAATCTATCAAGTAGAGGAAAATTATTTGCTATAATTCTTGTAGTTGTTGTTGTAGGTGCGGGGATTGTTACTCTTAAGTTCTTAATTAGGAGAGGAAATAAAAAATGATTGAAAAGTCTTTCTACATACTAAAATTGCTTCGTCCACGCCAGTGGATAAAAAATTTCGCGTTATTTGCAGCAATAGTTTTCGGTGGATATTTATTTAATCTTCTAATTTTTAGCCAAGTAATGCTTGGGTTTATTGCGTTTTGTCTACTGTCTTCATCAACTTATGTCATAAATGACATTCTTGATATGAAAAAAGACAAGCTACATCCGTTCAAAAAAACAAGACCGATTGCCTCAGGGAAAATAAGCGTCAGAGAAGCAATAATAATTTTTGTTGTAACAATATCAGCCGCGCTTTTTTTGGCAAAAGAAATCAACAGCGTTTTCTTCTTTATTGCCTGTGTGTATATTGTTTTGCAAATGTCATATTCTTTGGTATTTAAAGGTATAGTAATTTTTGACATTTTGTTAATTGCCACAGGTTATATTCTACGAGTTTTAGCCGGTGAGACTATAAGTGGTTATCACATTTCGGTATGGCTTTTGCTTACAACCGTTTCTTTATCTCTTTTCTTGGCTGTCGGAAAGAGGCGTTCGGAGTTGACGCTTCTAAAAAATTATACAGGAGTTAAAGTTGAAGAAATTAGGGAAAGCCTTTCACACTATTCCGAAAATCTTATTGATGCTTTTACTGTTATGTTTGCAACGTCTACTTTTATTTTTTATTCATTTTTTACTTTTCTTGAAAACCCAAGAGGAATTAGGATAAGCATTGATGTTTTGCTTCCCGAATTTTTACCATATTACCTTCAAAAAAAATGGTTGATGATTACTATTGTTCCGGTTATTTATGGCCTTATGCGATATTTACAAGATATTTATGAAAAGAAAGAAGGTGAGAGTCCTGATAGAGTTCTTTTATCTGATAAACAATTGCTTTCATCAGTCATTATTTGGGCAATACTAGTAATTGTTATTATTTATTTTATTGGATAGAGATTTTTTGTGCATAAGTACTACTAATCCATCCACTTGTTTCATCTCTTAATTTTATTTGATACCAACCGTTTTTTTCGTCTAATAGTGAATATGTTTCCCCGGGACTTACTCTGCCGATTTCACTTCCTGCAACAGACGGTTCTTTTCTAACGCGAAGAAAACCTGTTGGTGTTTGGCTTATTTTTACTTGTGTTGAAGATGCGGGTGTTGGAGTAAGAGTTGATGGAAGAGGAGTTGGAGAAACTGAAGTTTCGTCTTGGTCCGTAGCTTCTGTTCCGAGAACAGAATTGACTACTAATTTGTATCCTGAAACTGCTCTTATTCTTAGCGTTTTTTTACCAAAACCTTGTTTTCGTATTTCAAGCTCGTGCTCGGACGCAGAAATATTTTTTTGAAAATACGGAGTTGCGCCTACCTGGTTTCCGTCAAGAGTTACAAGTGCACCATCAGGGATACTTGCAACAAAAAGGCTGGCATCTTTTTCACTTGTTTTTTCAAGAGTTAAAATTGATGAACTTGCATAAGACCCAACAAGAAATGTTCTTTCAATCGCAGTGAGAACATTAGGAGTAATACGAATCTTACGGGTAAAGGGAATTTGGGTTTTATCTTCAGGAACAATACGAATTGTATATTCACGAGAATCTATAGTTTCATTTTGCGAACATTTGCAAAAATTGGTCGTGCCGATATTCTTGTCATCCAAAAATACTTTAGCCTTTATATTTGACGTTACTTGTAAAGCCCCTTTTCCCGGGGGGATTAAAACTTGAGAGGCTATATATACAGCAATAAAAAGACCTGTGAGGATGAGAAGAAAAGCAAAAATTGAAAATATTCGTTTTTTCATTTGCGCTTTCTAATCATACCAAAATAAGTAAGACGCGACAAGAAAAATTATACAAAACGTGGGAAAAGCGGCACGCTTGATTTTATTTCACCACTAAATTGTTTGAGAATTTTTTCAGCAGTTTGGGGGAGAAAGGGTTGAAGATCAAATGCAACATCTCGTATAGCTCTTGAATAATTCCATAATTTTTCTTCTAGTTTTTTATTATCTTCAATTTTCCAAGGTTCGTCTTGGTTAATTTCTTGATCCACGATTTTTATTCTCCCCCAAATATTAGATAGAGCGTCGTTGAATCGATAATCATTCAAGTATGTTTCAACTTCTTTAAATAATTTTGGGGTATGCTTTGAAGAAAAACTTAAAGAAACATTTTCTGCAAGCTTTGCAACTCTTGCTACTAAGTTACCCAGGCCGTTTGCTAGGTCTGCGTTGTAAAGAGTTTTTAATTTTTCTTCTGAAAAATTTCCGTCTTCTGTTGATGGAATTTCTCTGAGAAAATAATATCGTAAAGCTTCAGCTCCATATTTTTCAATTAAATCAATAGGATCAATTACATTACCGATTGTTTTTGACATTTTTTGCCCGTCTACAGTTAAGTATCCGTGCACAAACAGAGATTTTGGCAACGGCAACTTTGCCGAGAGTAAAAATGCCGGCCAGTAAATTGCGTGAAATCGCGTGATACCCTTTCCAATTATATGAACATCGGCCGGCCAAAACTTTTCGTATTTTTCTGTTAATCCGCTTCTGTAAATGTTTAACGCATCAAACCAAACATACATCCTCTGTGAGTTATCTTCCGGAATAGGTACTCCCCAATTTTTTGCGCGCGCATTAGACCTTGAAATGCTTATATCTTTTAAATCCTGTTTTAAAAAGGATAAAACCTCATTTTTTCTGGATTGGGGAATTATTTTAAGTTCGTCTTCTTCAATAAGCTTCCTGATGCAACTTTCATATTTTGATAATTTGAAAAAATAATTTTCTTCGGCTACTGTTTCTAACTTTTTACCGGGATGTTCAAAGCATTCTCCGTTTTCATTCAGTTCTTCTGCTTCATAAAACAATTCGCAGCCGACGCAGTAAAGTCCGGAATATTCTTTTTTGTAAATATCTCCTGCTTCAGAGCAGCGCTTCCATAATTCTTGTGAAGATGCAAAGTGACTTTTGCTGCTTCCTTTTTGAAAAGCATCAAACTCAACATTTAGTTTTTCAGCAAGGTGTTGAAAAAGCTTACTGTTTTCATCAACAAATGTTTGAATATCAACCCCTGCTGCTTCTGCGGCCTGGACATTTTTTAAAGCATTTTCGTCGCTTCCGGAAAGAAGTAAAGCATCTTCTCCTAAAAGTTTGTGAAATCGTTTGATAACATCTGCTTGCGTAAATTCCAATGCGTGGCCAACATGCGGTTTTGCATTTACGTAAGGAATTGCGGTTGTTATGAAAAACTTTTTGTTCATGTGGTTAATTGTATCAAAGGTAGTGTGCGCACTCAAGCTAAGATTCTAATTTATGAAGAAGTCTGGATTTTTTCTGGCGTGGCCTATCGGCAAGAAAAAATTCCGAGAGAAGAATAATTGATGAAAGTAGTAAAAGGTAAAATGGGCTTCTAAATCCAAAAAAACGAAGAATAAGAAGACTTACAACAAAAATAGAAAGAAGTGCAGCGCGTCTTTTGGATAACAATATAAATGAGAAAAGAGAAAATATGGTCAAAAAAAGTAGTGGAAGAAAAATGTAAAGTGGGGGGACATAAAAATTCCCTGCCTCAAATATACTTTTGGGATCAACAAAGAAAATTAAAATAAAAAGAAGTGCAAAAAAAATAATAAATAAATATAAAAAAACAATATGTTTTCTTTCTTGCCGCATGGATTAAAGAATAGCAAAAAAAGATACACCAAACAAGAAGAAAACAAATTTATCCCTTGACATCTTTTAGCAGTCGTGGTATATTATTGCTAACCCTTTGAGTTTTGACTTTTAAGTTTTAAGTTTAATTTTATGTACGATTTGACACAAAGACAAATTGAAATTTTAAAACATATTGTAAAAGAATATGTTGATACCGCAGAACCTGTTGGCTCTGAAACTCTTGAAAAAAAATACGATTTGGGAGTTTCCCCTGCGACCATAAGAAATGAAATGGCGGAAATGGTAAAGCTTGGATATCTTTCCAAGCCACACACTTCATCTGGAAGAATTCCTACGTCAAAAGCCATGAAATTTTACGTCAACGAATTGATGCATGAAAAAGACATTACTGTTGCGGAAGAAGTTGAGACAAAGGAAAAAGTTTGGGATCTTCGCGAAAGAGAAGATAGATTTTTACGAGAAGCAACAAAAACTCTTGCACAAAAAACAGGGACACTTGCAGTGTCAACAACAGGAGAAGGAGACATTTATTATTCCGGATATTCAAACATTTTGGATATGCCAGAATTTTACGATATTGATGTTGCAAAAAACTTGCTGAACATACTTGACAATATTTCCTACTTTGACACAATTTATGGTAAAATTGAAAATGAATGTACGGTTTTTTTAGGTGATGATTTGGGAATAGAGCTTTTAAGACCTTATGGTTTTGTATTCTCAAAATTTAAAACAAAAAAACATCACGAAGGCTCAATAGGCGTTATAGGTCCTGCAAGACTAAGATACGAATTTATAGTTCCGGTTGTCCGATATTTCGGATCTTTAATTGGTGACGTTGCAGGTTGGTAAAACATATGGATAAGTATAAAAAAAAGGGTAAAACGCCAAAAATAAATGCTAATATAGAGGAGCTGGAAAAAAAAATTGAGGACCTTGAAAATCAATTAAAACGCGCTGTTGCAGATTACCTAAACCTTGAGAAAAGAAATATTCTTGAGAAAAAAGAGTTTGTGAAGTATGCGAATAAGGAATTATTAGAACGCCTTATTCCCGCATTTGACACACTTTTTTTAGCTGGAAAATATACAACTGACGAAAGTGTTAAATTGACAATTAAAACAATAATTGAAACGTTAAAAGATGTAGGAGTTGAAATGGTAGATACGAATGGAGAGTTTGACCCAAATTTAATGGAAGCTGTTGCAGTAGAAGGGGGAGAAGATGGAAAAGTTCTTGAAGAATTAAGATCCGGATTTACCTTATACGAAAAACTAATAAGACCAGCACAAGTGAAAGTAGGAACAAGTATTAAGTAGCAAGTATTTAGTATTAAGTATTTTAATTTTATACTTGATACATACTACATAATACGTAATACTAATAAATATATGAGCAAAATAATACCAATAACTCTTAGGGCGTCCCTCGTTAACTCGGGACTTACTAGAGACTCTTGGTATAATTTAAGACAAATTTTATTAGAAAGGAAATCAATGTATGTCTAAAATAATTGGTATAGATTTAGGAACAACGAATTCATGCGTAGCCGTTATGGAGGGTGGAAGCCCGAAGGTTATCTTTTCTTCAGAAGGCAGAAACGTTATTCCTTCAGTTGTTGATCCAATTGATAGGATTGTCGGAGACGTGGCAAAACGTCAGATGGTTCTCAAGGCAAAGCGCATTATTTATTCAATAAAGCGGCTTATAGGTCGTAGGTTTACAGATGAATCAGTAAAGCGTGATTCAAAGCTTCTTCCGTATTCTATAAAATCCGGCCGGGATGGAATGGCTGTTGTTGAGGTAGACGGCAAAACTTTTACCCCGCAGGAAGTATCAAGCATGATTTTGCAAAAAATAAAGAAAGATGCCGAGTCTTATTTGGGAGATAAAGTAACACAAGCTGTAATTACTGTTCCTGCATATTTTGATGATTCGGAAAGACAAGCGACAAAACAAGCCGGAGAAATTGCAGGTCTTGAAGTATTGCGTATTATAAATGAGCCGACTGCTGCAGCTCTAGCATATGGTCTTGATAAAAAACACGCACATACAATTGCGGTATACGATTTGGGTGGCGGAACATTTGATATATCGATTTTAGAATTGGGAGAAGGAGTTTATGAAGTAAAGGCAACTAATGGAGATACCCATCTTGGAGGCGACGATTTTGACCAGAAAATTATAGATTTTCTTGCAGACGAATTTAAGCGCGACAATAATATTGATTTGCGCGCCGATCCACAAGCGTTACAACGTCTAAAAGAGGCAGCGGAAAAAGCAAAAATTGAACTTTCATCTTCAAATGAAGCTGAAATAAATCAACCATTTATAACAAACGGTCCTTCCGGTCCTCTTCATCTAACAACAAAATTGACACGAGCAAAACTTGAAAGCATTGTCGGTAGTCTTATTGAGGGAACTTTTGAACCTGTTAAAAAAGCCTTAAAAGACGCAGGAATTGAAAAAAATAAGATTGACGAAATAATTCTTGTTGGAGGAATGACCAGGATGCCAAAGGTTGTTGAAGATGTGACAAAATTCTTTGGTAAAGAGCCGAATAAAAGTGTTAATCCTGATGAGGTTGTTGCAATTGGTGCTGCAGTTCAAGCAGGAGTTTTGGGTGGAGAAGTAAAAGATGTTTTGCTTTTGGATGTTACACCGCTAACCTTGGGCCTTGAAACGCTTGGAGGAGTTGCCACGCCAATTATTGATAGAAATACAACAATTCCAACAAAAAAATCACAAGTTTTTTCAACAGCTGCTAACAATCAAACGCAAGTTGAAATTCACATTGTGCAAGGCGAGCGCCCAATGGCCGCAGACAATAAATCTCTTGGCCGATTTATACTTGACGGTATTCCTCCTGCGCCAAGAGGTGTTCCTCAAATTGAAGTAACCTTTGATATTGACGCTTCAGGGATACTTTCTGTTGCTGCAAAAGATAACGCAACAGGTAAAGAGCAGGGAATTAGGATTACGGGTTCAACAGGTCTTACAGATGATGAGATTCAAAAAATGACTAAAGAAGCCGAAGTAAATGCAGAAGATGATAAAAAGAAAAAAGAACTTATTGATGTAAAAAATTCTGCAGATGCGCTTATATTTACATCCGAGAAAAGCTTGAAGGATGCGGGAGATAAAGTCGCCGAAGATGTTAAAAAAGATATAGAAGGAAAAATAACTGACTTAAAAGAAGCGATTGGTAAAGACGAAAAAGAAGAAATTGAATCAAAGACTCAAGCGCTTTCCGACGCTTTGCAAAAAATAGGTGAGGCAATGTATAAGGGTTCGGAAACATCAAAAGAAGGTTCGGAAGAACATCAAACAGCGGAGGAGTCAGAGAAATCGGAAAGTTCTGAAACTAAAAAAGATGAAGAACCACAAGAAGGCGAAGTCGTTAATTAGGTTATAGAAGTATAGGATATTAGCTTCACAAAAAAAATTTTTCCTTGACTTTTCTTATCTCCTTTTAGTATCGTTAAAGAAGGCTCTTTTAAAATAAAGAGTTTTGATTTTATGGCATTACTTTGCGGTGTAGACGAATTTGCAACAGACTTTGGTTGTCTGCCAAGTAGTCCTGTAGGATTTGTCGAAAAATTCTATGGGTGGGGAATTGGTCTTTTGGGAATGGTTGGAGTGCTATATATGATTATTGGAGCGTATTTAGTGCTTATGTCCAGAGGAAACCTTGAACAATTACAAAAAGGAAGAACTTACATTTATTATTCAATAGCAGGGATACTTTTGGCGATTTTTGGGTTTGTTTTTATTGAAATTATAGGCCGGGATATCTTAAAAATTCCGGGAATAAACTAAATATGAAAAAATTTCTGCCCATATTAATTTTTACTCTCTTTTTCGCGCATTTCTTTTTTTCCTCCCCCAAAACCGTTTTTGCAGAAGAGTGGATAAACGATAATGAAGTTACTTTTGTTGGAAAAACAGCCGCCCGTTCAGGTGCATTCCTTGATTGGACTTTAAAAAATTATGATTGGGTCTGCGTAGCCCAAGTTGCAAGTTCTAATAGGTGTGATAATTCAAATAATCCATTGATTGATTTTTGGATTATCATCAGAAATATTGTATATGCGGTGATAGCCCTTTTCGTTCTTGCTACAGCTTTTATTGTAATAATTACCCGCGGAAAAAGCATTACTATAATGCGGTTTATTCCAAGATTTGTGTTGATTTTTATTCTTGTTACTTTATCATTTGCGCTTGTCCAGTTTCTTTATCAGATAGGAGACCTTATTCAGTATTTCTTTCTTCACCCTAGAGGATCAAATTCTGAAGTAATTCAACAAACAGATCTACTTTTTGTAGGTTTTGATTATAAAGCGTTTATCGGATATAGATTATTAGGTTCTCAAAATGACGAGTCAGCATTTATGTCTCTTATTTTGGTAAGACTTACAGCTATTACTTATTACGTAATGACAGGAATTCTTCTTATAAGAAAAATTATTTTGTGGTTTTTTATAATTCTTTCACCGGTTTTTCCTCTTCTTCTTTTTTATGCTCCGATTAGAAATACGGGAAAAATTTGGATAGGAGAATTTTTTAGATGGCTTTTATATGCTCCTCTTTTTGCGATATTCCTTAATGGACTCGTGAGACTTTGGAGCTCGGGTACAGGAATTCCGCTTGCGTTTCCTCATATTGGGGATGCCGGAGACGTTGCTAAAATCATATATCCGACAGCAATAGACATTCTCCTTGCGGGTCCGGGACAACCTGCTCTTAAGAATAATTCTGTAAATCTTCCGGATACATTTGCTCTTTATGTCGTAGCTCTCCTAATGTTATGGGTAGTAATTCTTTTGCCTTTCTTACTTCTTAAAATCTTTCTTGATTATTTGAATACGGTTTCATTTGGCAATAACCTATTGCTTAAGCAGGTTATCAATAAGAATTTAGGATTCTTAAAGCCTCCGGGAACACCTCCTCCGGGAACACCCCCTCCGGGGCTTTCCGCGCCAACAGGGGCAGCGCGCACTATTCCTTTCTTTACTGCTAAAAAAGCGGTTGCGATTCCTGTCTCAGTCAATGTGCAGAATACTATGGCACGAGAGAGCGCGGATGTTCTTCGTCTTGCAAACCTTTCAATTCCAAAGATGCGTGATATTGCCAGGTATGAATCGTCTCTTCTATCAAACGACGTTTCACGTAGACAAGAAGTTAATACTATGCGTTCTAATTTGACAAAAATTGCTAATCCGACAATTGTTGCAGTTCCTGGAGAGCGGGAACGATTCTCGACAATTCATCAGAAGCTTGTTTCGCAAAAACAAAGAGGTAATCCTATTGCTTCATCAATTCTTTCTGCGTCATCTATTGCGTCCCAAACATCTGTAACAACGGGTACTGTTTCAAGAGAATCTCAAAAATTTGGAACCACAGGTGTAATTTCAAGAGAATCTCAAAAATTTGGAACCACAGGAGTTGTTTCAAAAGAAATGATTGCCAATATGAAAAAAGAAACTGCAAATCTCCCCGTTGTAAACCGAGTACAGCAAGTAAGCGTTGAGGATTATGAAGAAGTTCGAAAGATGTGGACCGAAAACTATCAAAATGTTGAGCCACCGAAAGATATCAATGGACAGCCAATTGACCGTGAGAAATGGATTAGAAATGATATGGATAATATAAATAAAGCAATCACGCTTCTTACGTCTATTGAACCTGCAAGAGTTAATGAGGGGATGGAAATGGTTGCAAATATTTTACCCTTCCTTCTCATCGGCGGATTTTCAAAAACTGAAGTTATTTCATATCTAAAAGCAAAACTTGAAGCTGGAAAAAGCACTCTTTTTGATACTGCCAAAAAAGAAGAGGAAGAAGACACGCAAGTTGTACGAAAAACTGAAAAAGAAGAAAAACCAAAAGAGATGACTGAAGAAGTGGCAGTAGATAAAAAAGATAATGAAGAGAAAAATTTAGTAGATATGTTTCCGGAGGAAAAAACGAAAGTTATTTCTGAAAACAAGAATGAAGAAAAAAAAGAGCCCAGTGGTCAAAGAGATTTAGGAGATGCGCAACCGGAGAAAAAAACAACATAAATTCACGGTAGACAGCAGACAGAAAAATATATAAAATAAAATACTGCCCTATGTTTGGAAATTTATTTAATCAAAAAAGA
>Ga0100388_10000860_pt1 | contig 27219 bp, 18 predicted proteins | sample CryGeymeta201512_FD_81536 | JGI IMG/M metagenome (GOLD analysis project Ga0100388, IMG submission 81536) | Groundwater microbial communities from Crystal Geyser aquifers in Utah, USA - Crystal Geyser metaG 2015-12 | ecosystem: Environmental > Aquatic > Deep subsurface > Groundwater | place... | reverse complement strand
CATTGGGGCACGTTCAACCTGGCCATCCATAACTGGACTGAGCCAGTCGAACGCCTGATGGCTGCGGCGACGACCACGGATATAGCGATGGTGATCCCCAGACCCGGCCAAAGCACCGCCCCCTCGAACCCACCTGAATTGGTGAAATGGTGGCCAGACGTGCCGTGGGAAACAGCCGCCGAAAGCCCCGTCGTATCTTCGGGATTAGCGCATAACCACTGAGCACAAGCGGCTAACTCGACCACGGCCAGACTCGGTGAGGACGCGGTTTAGGCTCGTGGGTAGCACGCAAGAGTCGCGCAAGAAGCGGACGCTTCACGAATTCGACGGTGAGAACATAGACGACCGAAATCACGATCACGGACATCCACATCGCAGGCGAGATGTCGACGAATCCCAGCATTTCGGCGACGGGCGATAGCGGTAAAATAAATGCAATTATCGCGACTAAAACAGTTGACCCAAGCAGCAGCGGATGAGGGCGGCTCTTCCAGGCTTGGCGCCGTGTACGCAGCACAAGCAGCACAAATAATTCAGTCAAAAGCGACTCGGTAAACCAGGCTGTCCTGAACTCTTCGGGACCGGCCAAAAAAAACTGCGTAAAAACCAAAAAAGTCAGGATATCAAACACGGCACTTAAAACACCAAAGGACATCATGAAGCGCCGGATATAGCCCACATCCCACCGTTGAGGCTGCAACACGGTTTCAGGATCAACGCTGTCGTTGGCCAAAGTCGCGGATGGAACATCCGAGAGCAGATTATTCAACAAGACCTGGTGGGCCAGTAAGGGCAAAAAGGGCAGAAAGAGCGAGGCCACGGCCATGCTCAACATGTTGCCAAGATTCGCACTCTCGGTGGTCAACACGTATTTAAGTGTGTTGGCAAAAGCGATTCGGCCTTCTTGGACACCGTCTGCGATGACCCCAAGGTCAGACTTCAGCAGCACAAAGTCGGCGGCCTCTCGCGCAACGTCGGTCGCACCGGCCACCGAGATACCCACGTCCGCGCTACGAATGGCGGGCGCGTCATTGATGCCATCGCCCATAAACCCAACGACATGGCCAACTTTTTTGAGGGCGACGACGATGCGTTCCTTTTGGTTCGGGTCCACCTCCGCAAAGAGGTCAAATCGGTCGACCACATTCCATAGAGCCTCGTCTGAAAGGCGCGCCAAATCTGGGCCACGTGCTGCAATCTGCCTGTCCATACCGATCGACGCAGCGAGGTGCTCGACAACTCCGTGATGATCCCCGCTGATGACCTTGACGTGAATGCCGAGTTCTTTAAGGCGAGCCAGGCTCTCGACGACACCGAGCTTGGGTGGATCACGAAACGCAGCAAAACCCTCAAAAATGAGGTCATGTTCGGAATCTCGTCGTGTAAGCTCATCGGCGGCTAGTTTCCGGGTGGCAATTCCGATGACGCGCACGCCCTCCGCACTCCATTCTGCCAGACGCTGATCCAGACCTGCCCGTAAAGTTTCGTCCATGGGCACGATCGCGCCATCAGCTTGGCGCAAAAATTCGCAAACCGACAAAACCGCGATCGACGCACCCTTTGTGACCAGAAGGCGCGCCTCATCCGATAACTTGACCACCACGCTGAGACGTTTTCGTTCAAAATCGAAGGGAATTTCGTCCAGCCGAGTCGGCAGTGGGAAACCGTGCTCCTCGCCGCGTAGAATTAGGGCTCGATCGAGTGGATTTGCGAGCCCCTGTTGGAGCCGAGCGTTCCAAAACGCGAGCTTCAGGACGTCATCGGATGCCTGTCCAAGCGAGTCCGTCGCGGCATCGACGGTCATCTCGCCCTCCGTCAGCGTGCCTGTCTTATCGGTGCAGAGCACGTTCATGTTGCCCAGATTTTCGGTGGCCTCCAAACGCCGCACCAAAACACCTTTTTCAGACATTCGCCGCGCGCCGCGTGCGAGCATCGTGGCGAGCACCGCGGGAAGCATCTCGGGCGCCAAACCCACGGCCAGGGCGACCGCGAAGAGCAATGCATCGATCGGCGGATGGTGACGAATCGCGCTCGCCAGGAAAACCACCACCATCAAAACCATCATCAAAGAAACAAGCAGATATCCGAAGCGCCTCAACCCGCGCTGAAATTCGGTCTCAGGCGGCCTCAACGCCAACCTGCCAGCGACCTTGCCAAAAGCGGTGTTGGCGCCGGTCTGGACGACAAGAGCGCGTCCTGTGCCGCTACGCACGCTGGTACCCATATGCACGACATTGGTCCGCGTAGCCAAACCCGCCTGCACGTCGACCGCTCCGACTGATTTTTCTGCGGGGAGCGACTCACCGGTCAACGCAGCTTGCCCCACGTAGAGGTCGCGAGCCTCAAGCAAGACAGCGTCTGCCGCAATCATCACCCCCGCGCTAAGCACGAGCACGTCGCCGGGAACCACGCTCGTTGCCGGAACCTGAGACTCGACTCCGTCACGAATCACGCTCGTCTGCAGTGCAACAACTTTTCGCAGGCTGTCTAGTGCCCGGCCTGCGCTGCTTTCTTGGACGATCGAGATCAGTGACCCAAGAAGTAAAATCACCAAAATGATGGCCGAATCCGTGACTTCGCCCACCGCAATGCCCACGATCGCTGCAAAGAGCAACAGCCAGAGCAGCGGGTTACGAAGCTGAGACAGCACCGCGTCCACCAGAGGTCCACGATGCTCCGAACTCAGGCGGTTGGGCCCTTCGATGAGCAGTCGAGAAGTAGCCTCGGTTTGCGAAAGACCGGCAGGCGTGGATTTGAACGTGGCCAAGACCTCGGCTGGCGCCAGGGACCAATAGGCTTTTTCTTTGGAGTCTTTCATGCTTTCCCACCTCGAAAGGTGGCTGGACCATCCTCCAATCGACTCGTTTTCGCAAACACTGGATTCTGCAGTGAGTGGCTCAAGCACGCCCGACCGAAACACCCCGGAACACCCCGCTCCGTCGGTGTTTTCTGGAATAGTTGAAACGCCTCGGACTCCAAACTATCGTCGCAGAAATGGCCAATTTTTGGGGAGTACCAATGCCTAGATTTTTCGTTTCTATTTTTTGTATCCTTGGACTTGCGAACGGCTGTGATTCCAGCACTGAAAACCCGGCCCTTGAAAGTCAGGAGACCTTTGAAAGTCAGGAGCAGCAGATTATCGCGGCCCAGGGTGGCACGCTTACGCTGAGTGACGGGGCTTCAGTCACGATCCCGGCTGGCGCGCTTCCGTCCGACTCCAAAGTGGTGTTCAGCCGGTTGGAGTGCCCGCCTATTTTTCGGACCTCGCGGTTCGGAACGTGTCCGTATGAAGTTCGTCTTGAGTCCGATTTACTCAAGCGAGCGGAGGTTCAGCTACCCAGCGAGGTTATGGATTCTGACTGCATTTTGGCGAACACAGATCTGGGTTGGAGATGTTTGATCGATTCAGTCAACACCGATGGTCACGTCAACGCGTCGTTCGAGACCTCGAGGCAATTTACCACCAATATTTCTGCGGGTGAGGTTCCCATCGGCGCGTGTACAGACGCTCCTTTCAAAAATTGCGGCGGAGATATTCTTGGGTCTTGGGATTTGGTCAGTGCGTGTGGCACTCGAAAACAACTGGGCGGCAGCTATTCAGAAGGTCCTGCGAGGTATCCAGGCTGCGCAGAGGGTGAACACTACAGGGCCGAACAATTTGCGTTTCACGAGACGATGGTCTTTGCCGAAGGCGGCACTGAACCGGGATATGATGGTTCTTTGACCACGAATGGAGGCGGAAGCGAGACGACGCACGACATCACCACATTGGCGTGCATGGCCACCGAAGGCGACGACTGTTCAAGCCCAGTCTGCGAAACCTATAATGGCGTTTGCGAGTGCCTCATTGATTCAGGCGAGTTTGACACCACATCCGGCCGACTGTGGACGCAAGACGAAGCGGGAAATTACTTCGTCGATGATTTGACGACGCCGCTTGAATACTGCGTCAGCGGTGACTCCCTCACGATTCAGTTCGATCATCCAGACGGGAAGTTTCAAAAAGTGTACTCACGAAAAGCACTTTGAATTTCAGGCCACGGTCGTGCCAAGTAGTGCACCAATCGCGGCGGTGATGCCCATCGCGAACGCGCCCCAAAATGTCACGCGCAGGGCTGCCTTCCACATGCTCGCCCCACCCGCTCGACCTGCCAGCGCACCGAGTAGCGCCAGGAAAACAAGCGAGCCTGCAGACACCGTGGAAATCACCCATTGGTCGGGAACAAGAGCCGCCGTTGCCAGTGGCAGCGCGGCGCCCACCGAAAATGTCGCGGCAGAAGCCAGGGCGGCCCGAATGGGCTGAGCCTGGGTGATTTCAGAAATCCCGAGTTCGTCGCGAGCATGCGCGCCAAGCGCGTCCTTTTCCATGAGTTGAGCCGCAACTTCACGTGCCAAATTCAGCTCAACACCCCGGCCCGCGTAAATCTGGGCGAGCTCTTCCAATTCCAATTCCGGATCATTTTCGAGTTCGAATTTCTCTTTGGCGAGGTCGGCATTCTCGGTGTCAGATTGCGAGCTGACGGAAACGTATTCGCCGGCTGCCATCGACATCGCGCCGGCGACGAGCCCCGCCACCCCAGCTACCAGCACTTCGGAGCTGCTCGCAGCCGAGGCCGCAACGCCTACGATCAGGCTGGCGGTGGACACGATTCCGTCGTTGGCCCCAAGCACGGCGGCGCGTAACCAACCAATACGGGCAACAAGGTGAGATTCAGGATGTTTTTTTGCGCGCATGGCAGGCCTCGGCTTTAACAACTAGGCGGTATTCTAGTCGAAAGAGTTCACATCCACACCCTTGGCGGCAAGGCGCTTCAAGACTTCGTCGTCTTCTTCGTAAATCTCGCCATCAAAAAAGCCGCTAATTTTCTTGAGGTTAGGCACGGATTCCAAAGCCGAAAAATCTTTAAAAATACCGTTAGACAGCGACACTTCTTCCAGCTTTGGATGGTTCGCAAGCGGCAACAAAGACAGATTCTGAGTCATCGAAATGATCGACAACGACGTGAGGTTCGGAAGGTTTTCGATGCCTTCCATGCCCATCACATCAAATTCATCCGACTCGCCGTCAAAAAGCGGGTGAATATAGTGGTAAATCTCGCTTCCACCGTCGAACTCGACGAACTCAATCTTATCCAAGTCGGCTTTCTTGAGCGGCAATTCATAACACTCGTCAAGTCGCGCAACCACGCGCGCAACGTACTCGTCGCTGTACTCACCTTCCTCATCTTCGTCCTCTTCAAGGTCGTCGACCGACTCGCCTTCGGGAAGGGTAAAAAGGCCGTCACGCACCAGACTTTCGATGACGACGAGCTTGAAATTCACGTCCTCAAAAAATGGGTCAACGCGCGTGACGTCGTCGTCTGACAGAACCAAAGATACGGTCAAAACGATGTCGTCAGTGCGGATGAAGTGCCACGCGATGCCTGGCGAGTGAGGCGCCCAATACGAGTCAAAATCTTCGTCGTATTTCATGGCCCGAGCGTCGTCGGAACAATCGCGGAAAAGGCCTGTGACTTTTTCTTGAAGGTCAGTAAACGACATGCCCGGTGCGATGCCGTCAAAGCTGGCGCGGTCGTCGTTGATTGTGAAGCCATCGACATTGCCGTCTTCATCGATCGAACCCGAGAAAATCTCTTCGCCTTCATCGTCGGTCATTTCGAACGATTCTTCCTCCCAGTCCGCCTTGAGTTTCCCGCCCAAGGGCGCGATGAACTCGTCGAAAGGCGTGCCTGGTCGAAGCTGTGTGAGTAGGGTCCAATCTTGTTCGGTCCAAGCCATGATGTTCTCTCGTGAAAAGGCGTCAGGAATTGATGCGGCTTGTAGATGAAGTGACCGCGTGTGGCAATCCGCAGAGTTCTCTGGTCGCTTTTTGTCGAATACGCTACCGTTCGGCGTCTGCCCGCCTGCCCAGCCTTACAAAGTCACACGCTAGATTCTCAAGTGAAACAACTGATTCTAATTTTGTTGTTATCGACCTTGGGGTGCTCACGACCAAAGTTGGAAGCACCTCCAAAAAAAGCCCAGGTGGCACTCAAAACCCCGGATGCGTTCAAAGCTCCAGATGCGACACCAGCAAGCGCCCCACCCGATCTGCAATCGATCCTGACCGCGTATTCAGACTCCACGCCATGTTGGTCGGCATTGGCGCCCGAAAAACCAAAGCGAAGGGTTGGCGTTGCACCACAGTGTTACGAGCAGGTCAGTCTGCGAATGCGGCGACCGTTTCCTTTGGCGTTTTCGAATATCATCTACGAGGCGAATAACCTCATCATGCGGGGTGAGCTTGAGAATTCGAGTCAAGACGCCGGGGCTATGATTGCCTGGCGCTGGCATGAGTCCACCGACGATACACGTGCCGTTTTTGTGCTGCGGGACTCGCTCTTTAGCCAACAAGACCGCCGCGCATAACAACCCATGGAGTTTGCCTCCACCGGCAAAAAAAGAATCGTTCCGGCTTGAGTCACCTCAAACACAACGTTGTCGTGAACTCAGAAACTAGGAACTAGAAATGCCACAGAATTCAGAAATCAATCGTCAAATCCTCTTGAACTCTCGGCCAGTCGGCGCGCCCACTGCCAGAAATTTCCGCGTTGAGGGAGGTGCAGTACCGACACCGGGCAAGTCCGAGGTCCTGCTCCGGGCGCGCTATTTGTCGCTCGACCCGTACATGCGCGGACGCATGAGTGACGGTCCGTCGTACGCAGCGCCAGTGCAGTTGGGCGAAGTCATGGTCGGTGGGACGGTTTCGACCGTCGTGTCTTCGAATAACCCGAAATTTAAAGAAGGCGACCTCGTGGTCGCCAACGGCGGATGGCAGGACTACATGGTGTCGAATGGTTCCGACCTGATGAAGCTAGACCCCAACATGGAACGCCCTTCCCTGGCCCTAGGGGTCCTTGGGATGCCTGGTTTCACCGCGTATATGGGGCTTCTGGACATCGGACAGCCCAAAAAAGGTGAGACGGTCGTGGTGGCAGGCGCCAGCGGCGCTGTGGGTTCTGTGGTGGGCCAAATCGCAAAACTCAAAGGTTGTCGCGTGGTCGGCGTCGCGGGCGGCCCTGAAAAATGCGCCTACGTCGTCAAAGAGCTTGGCTTCGACGCGTGTGTAGACCATCGCAGCCCGACCTTTGCCAAGGACCTGGCAGCGGCGTGTGCTGACGGGATCGATGTTTATTTCGAGAACGTTGGCGGGGCCGTATTTGATGCCGTTTTGAAGCTATTGAACACGGGGGCTCGAATTCCCGTATGCGGCCTCATCGCTCACTATAATGACACAAAGCTTCCCGACGGGCCCGACCGCTTGGGGCTGTTGACTCGGACCATCTTGACCAAACGAATCCGAATGCAGGGATTTATCATTTTTGCAGACTACGGACATCGACTTCCGGAATTCATGGAGCAAATGACCGCATGGGTGAAGGAAGGAAAAATCAAAATCGTCGAAGACGTTGTTGTCGGTCTCGAAAACGCACCAGAGGCATTTATCGGACAGCTTGAGGGGAAAAACTTTGGCAAGTTAGTGGTCGAAGTTTCGCCGGAATAAAAACCGATACACCCGCGAAGAAAAGCGTATCCGAGCCCAAAGTCAGTCGCCATTAACCACAAGACTCACGACCTCTCTCAGGTTTCGGATATCGAAGGGTTTGCGGATGCAAAAATTCGTAAGGCCACGCAGTCGTGTTTCAGCTTCCTTCCCGATGGGGCCACCTGCAGCAAATATGACTCGGGCCCCTGTTTCTGCGTCAATCGCTGTAAGCTTGTCGAAGAGTTCAAGGCTTCCAACACCGTCCAGAGTCACATCGACTAAAATAGCGTCGAACCGTTCGCCCTGCTCCACTCGCTCCAGGGCCTCGGCGTAGGTTGCGCAGCTCACAACGTCATAACCCTCAAGAATCCGCGCCACCAGGCGCTGTGCGATTGGGTCGTCGTCAATTACGAGCAAAGTGGGGGCAAAAACGGGCAGACCTTTGGAAGACTGAGCGGGAAGTGAGGATTGAAGTGGCAGCGAAATAGTGAAGGTCGTTCCCACGCCCTCGCTACTTTGCACCGAGATTGTCCCCCCTGCGCTGCCGATGATACCGTGGCAAATCGACAATCCAAGCCCCGTTCCCCTGCCCACTTCTTTGGTCGTGAAAAACGGGTCAAACACTTGATTCATGGTTTCTTCGCTCATCCCTTTACCGTTATCAGACACCGTAATCTGCACCTGATTTCCAGCCAAGACGGCCTTGATTTCGATCAAATTTCTATTGCGATCATTGGACGGCATCGCGTGGGAAGCATTCGCGATGAGATTGATGAGAACTTGGCCAAGTTTGCCAGAGTCTATGGCAACATTCGGCAGATTTGGCTCCAGGGCTGTGATCAGACGAACCCGATCCTGGATATCATAACGTGTGGTTTTAACCGATCTTTCGACCACTTCTTCGACCGAGGTTAGAGTCGCGGCCTTTTGTCCCGGATGGGCAAACGCCATCATGCCGGAAACGATCGTTCGGATACGTTCGGCGGCATCTTGCACCTCGGTTTCAAGCTCAATGAGGTCGGCAAATTCAAAGCCGACATGCGTCGACGCGTCTTCGTTAAGGCGGTCATGAACGTACGCCGAATTGCCAACGATCACCGTTAAAGGGTTGTTAATTTCGTGTGCAACGCCTGCTGCGAGAGTCCCTAACGAGGCCATGCGGGCCGATGTGGCGAGATTCTTGGCGGCTTCGATTTCGTCGGTGATGTCCCGAAGAACCAGGACTTTGCCGAGGACAGAAAACTCATCACAAACAGGGCTCTTGGTTCGGATAACGGTGCGCTTACGGCCATGCGTGTCCACAAAGGATACCTCTTCGGAAGTCCTAAGTTCTGTCATCGAAAACAGAGGTGATTGGCTCTCGTTCACGGCCCCCTGAACCTCCAAAGCGAGCGCACGCGCGGCGGGGTTTACGAACTGAATTTCATCTTCCGCGTTAAACGTGACGACCCCGTCGGCCAACGAATGAAGGGTCGTCGAGAACCACCTTTCTCGTTCCCTAATCACACGCTCAAGTGCTGAGCGTTGAAGCGAGATCTCGAGCGCTCGTCGCAGCTCTCCGGACCGCACCGGCTTGAGCAAATACGCATAGGGGTCGGACTCTTTTGCGCGCTCGAACGTCGCGTCATCACCCTGCGCAGTGAGGTAGATCACCGGCACGCCGTGGTCTCGACGCAGGATCGCCGCGGTTTCAACCCCATCGCGTCGGCCGTCGATCCGAATATCCATCAACACAATATCGGGGCGTCGCTGCGCCGCATGGGCCAGCGCTTCGGCGCATGAAGCTGCGATGGCAAACGCATCGTAGCCCATTGATGAAAGCTGTTGCTGCAGATCCAAAGCAAAGATCAGCTCGTCCTCCACAATCAAAACCGAAGATGTGCTCATACGGACTCCTCATCGTGCATTGGAAACGTGACTCTGAATGTTGTTCCTGCGTCGGTTGTCTTGCTCAACTCGCCGCGTAGCTGTCGAATCAGCGTGGAAACCAAGTTAAGGCCTAAGGAATTCGGCCTGCCGGCGTCATCGTCCATGCCCACTCCGTTGTCGGCTACGGTGAGTTCCACGCGGTCGTTGGCGGTCCGTTGCATGGAAACTTTGATTTCCCCTGGCGAGCCTGGGGGGAAAGCGTGCCGCATCGCGTTCGTCACAAGCTCATTAATGACCAGCCCGCACGGGATGGCCCTGTTGATGCTCAGCGGGAAGTTTTCAACGTCGGCGGTGATGCGGACCAAGCCCGTGCCAATGGCATCGGCAATATTCGCGACCAATTCGCTAACATAAACATCGAACGGAACTTCAGCGTAGTCTTTGGATTGGTAGAGTTTCTCGTGAATCAACGAGATCGCCTCGACCCGTGTCCGGCACTCCAAGAGTGCGGCACACGCATTCGCATCTTCCACGCTGCGAGCCTGGATACTCATGAGGCTAGAAATGACTTGCAGGTTATTCTTGACGCGATGATGCACTTCTTGAAGCAAAACCTCACGCTCACCGAGGCCGCGCCCAAGTTCAGCGTTTAGAACGCGCAGTTGGGAGACCATGGCTTTTCGCTCGTCCTCTTGGCGTTTCCGCGTCGTGATATCCTCGACGGAGCACAACACAAAACGTCCCTCAGCGGTCTCGACGGGATTCAGCGCAATCTCTAATGGAACCTCCAAACCGTCCTTCGTCGCACCGTAGATGTCGCGTTCCCCCATGAGTCGCGCAACTGGATTAAAATGAAACATCTCGCGATGAGTAGGATGTTGCGCCACAAATCGCGAGGGAATCAACATTTCGACCGGCGAGCCCAACAACTCGGGACGAGTGTACCCAAAAATTGCCTCGACCCTTTTATTCACGAGGGAAATCTTCCCCTGATTATCGACCAAAATCATGCCGACGGGAGCGGATTCCATCGCAACTTTGAATTGCTCATCGGCCTGCTTCCGAATCCGCAAATCCCTGATAATTGCGGTAAAAATCGGTGGTTCTTGTCCAGGAATCTTCATGATCGCGATTTCAGCCGGGATCTCAGTGCCGTCCCGATGCATCGCGGGAACCTCGACAACTTTGCCAAGCATTTGCGCAGTATCCGTATCAAGAAAACGAGCAAGACCCTCGGTATGGGATCCGCGAAGACGTGGGGGAATCAGCAAATCGGCCAGGCAGCGTCCCATGGCCTCTGACCGGGTGTATCCAAAAACACGTTCCGCAGCCTCGTTGAACTCCACCACATCTCCGTGGTGATTCATCGAGACAATCGGATCGAACGCCGACCGTAAAATCGCGGATTTACGGGCTTCGCTTTCCTGCAGCAGCATCTGAGCGAAATACTCTTCTTGAACATCTCGGAAGACAACCACCATGCCAAAGGTCCCACCTTCGACGATCGAAATGCGGCCACGAATATGGCGCGACTGGCCGTCGGAATTGACCACTTGGTGGTCGCCAATTTCTCCTGGGATTTTTAGGTCATCAAGCGGAAACACGGTGCTAAGGGGCGAGCCAATGAGCTCGCCCTCTGCGAGGCCCAGAAGCCAGCTGGCCATGGGATTTAGCCGCTTCACACGCCCATCTTCATCGGTGGTAATGATCCCGTCTGTGATGGAATTCATCGTGAGCGTGAGGTCATGCTCGCTGGCCTGCAAGGCGGCAGCTGCCGCACAGCGCTCGCGCAACAACCACAGGGTTTCTGTCGCGTCAGCCAGCAAACGAAGATCTTCGGCACTCCATTTCCGCTCATTATTCACCGAAACGACCAAGGCTGCTGCAGGCTGGCCAATGGGAACTGGCGCGATCGCGAAGGCAACGGCCTGGGCTGGTTTCAATGGCGAATCGCTGGCTTCGTGATGAGTCTGCAAGGTCGTCGGGTACCCGGAAAGGGCTAGAGTGCATTCATCGAGGCCTAGTTTCTCGCGCAGCGCTTCACACACATGTGCGACAAGGTCATCGGGTTTGGAAAAGCCTTGCGCATGCTCCGAAAACTCCAGGACAAAACGCTCATTTTCTCTCTGCTGAATCAGCGACTCTTCTACAATGCCCTGTAAGTTGGCGCCCCAAATCGCGTAAGCGCCAATCAGCGCTGAACACGAACTGATGGTGAGGGCGAGCGCAAACTCGCCGTCGAAAAACCCTGCGATCACACCGTGATTTGAGATCCAAGCCACAAGCAGGGGAAGGCCCGCCACCACAGGCAACAGTCGTCGCAAGGTTGCGCCACTGGCGTTATCCTGACTCCAAATCCGCATGATGCCGAGCCGAGGCTGGGTTGCAAAGGTACCTATTGCAAGTCCACCAAATGCGACCGAGGTGTTAAACGCCATCGTGCCGAAACCACTGACCGTGTAGAGGGACTCGGCGTTTACCAAGTAACCACAAATCGCCACCAATGCGACCATTGCCACAAGCGCCGCGAGAGGTTGCGTCAGGCACCTAAGCGCCGATTTCATCGGGCTAAAAAAGATTGCAAGCCCGCTTAACGCAAAACAAATCGAAGTGTTTGGAGCCATGGCGTACTCACCGCTGCCGCCAAATCGGGCCATGAGCCATTTGTCGACCAGCAAGTTGTGTTGGAGTGAGAGGATTCCGACTGCAAGCAACATCAACGATATGACTTGGGCGACTCGGGTGCCGAGTCCGGGTTTCTCGAAGAGCCCCAGTGCAAGCGCCGAGAACAGGAACGAAAAGCACGTGATGGGCTTCATCGTGGCCCACTCAGGGGCGACTCCCTGCAAAGCCGTAATATGCCCCAGCCAGCCCGCGATTCCCAAGAGGCCGAGCACTGCCACCACGGCAACGGAGAACCGAAAAACTTTCGTGGAATGCGGTTGATTCATGACTTCTGCTTGCTCCACCCAAGGTGCCTTGTGTTTCCGTGTTCACGGAGAAGGTGTTTTTCGACTGACGTGCTTCGCAATAGTAACCGAAGAAACGGCCCGCAACCACGAAATCTTGTCGACAATTGTCGGACAACGTCACCCAATGTCTTGCTTCATAGCCCGACACGCTAAATAGCGCAAATATTTCGCACCGCCACGTGGTGGCCATGTTGACGTCGGCTTCCTTGCAAAAAAGGCGAGTGCCCCGGATAAACAGAACCTGACTGAATCCGTGGGAAAAGCATGCCTAAAATCATCCGTCGTCGTGACTTTGAGTTCCTTTTGTACGAGGTCTTCGACACTGAATCCCTTGGAAATCATGCGGCTTTTGACGGGCAGAGCCGTCATTTCTTTGATGCTATTTTGGACACGGCACTTCGAATCGCCGAAGAAAAATTCGAACCATGTGCGGCATTATTGGACACCGAGGAGCCTCGCTGGGACGGCGGCGAGGTGGTGCTCCCCAAGGCACTGAAAGAGGCCGTGCAGGCCTTTATCGACGGCGGATTTGTGGCTGCTCCCTTTGACGAAGATTTGGGTGGGATGAGCCTGCCGTACACGATTGTGCAGGCGTATATGGCCATTTTTTCGGCGGCGAATGTCTCGGCCGTGGCCTACCCGCTTTTGACGATCGCGGCAGCAAACCTGCTTGTGGTCTATGCGTCCGAAGAGCAGAAAATGAAGTTCCTAGCTCCTATGCTCGACGGGCGGTTTTTTGGGACGATGTGTTTGTCTGAGACTCAGGCAGGGTCTTCGCTGGCCGATATCACCACGAGCGCGACGCCTCGGGAAGACGGCGCCTTTGAGATCGTCGGAAATAAAATGTGGATTTCGGCAGGTGAACACGAACTGTCCGAAAATATCGTCCATTTGGTGCTGGCGAGAATCCCCGGAAGTCCTGCTGGAATCAAAGGCATCTCGCTTTTCATTGTGCCAAGATTCCGTCTGAACCCCGACGGCTCGAAAGGCATTTCTAACGATGTTCAGCTGGCAGGCTTGAATCATAAAATGGGTTATCGCGGCACGGTAAATACAGTCCTCAATTTTGGGGAAAACGGCGCGTGTTTAGGGTATCTGGTCGGCGAAATAAATCGCGGTCTGAACTGCATGTTTCATATGATGAACGAAGCGCGCATTGGAGTTGGCCTGGGGGCGACCATGCTCGGCTATGCGGGTTATCAGCACTCGCTAGAGTACGCCAAGGAGCGCCCCCAGGGTCGCCACGCACAAGATAAGACACCGGGCACGCCCCAGGTTCCAATCATCGAACACGCCGACGTACGCGCCATGCTGCTCGCCCAAAAGGCCTACGTCGAAGGCGGGCTGGCGCTCGCCGTGTACTGTGCGAGGTTGGTCGACGACATCAAAGCCGATATCGACGCCGAACGCGCGGTTCTTTTGCTGGACGTTCTGACGCCCATCGCCAAAGCGTGGCCGTCGGAATATGCGCTCGAAGCCAATAAGCTCGCGATTCAGGTCCTTGGTGGTTACGGCTACACCCGGGATTACCCCGTCGAGCGATTTTATCGTGATAACCGATTGAACCCGATTCATGAGGGCACCAACGGGATTCAGGCGCTGGACCTTCTGGGCCGTAAGGTCACGGCGAAAGGTGGTGCCGGCCTGCAGGCTTTGGTCGAGGTCATCACGACGGATATTGAAGCCGGCAAAGCGATTCCGGTCATTGCCGAGTACGCCAATCACTTAGAACAGGCGCTTGGTCTGGTTTCGGCCACGACGATGACGTTGATGGGCAAGGCGATGGAAGGCGACATCGGGTTGTACCTGGCGAATGCCACGGAATACCTGCACATGACGGGACATCTTGTCATTGCTTGGATGTGGCTTAAACAAGCGGTCGTGGCATCGAGGGCCATTGAATCCGAGGGATTGGACGACTTCTACCAAGGCAAATTGGTCGCGTGTCGATTCTTCTTCAAGCGGGAGTTGCCCAAAATCGATCGTTGGAGCGCCTTGCTCGTTGATTTTGAGGACACTCCGTTGTCCGCCAAAGCTGCCTGGCTTTGAACCTAAGGGCTCGTGACGGTTTTCAGCCTGGTTCGCCCGACATCAGTGGCAAGCTGAGCACCGCCACAGCCACGCGCGTTTTGAGGGAGCGCGAAATCGTCCCAATCTTTTTCACAAGAAAACGTGTGTTGGATCGTAAGTGGCGAGGATCACACCAATATCAAATTCAAGCGGTCGGATAGTCCGTATAACCGGCGGAACCCGGCGTGTAGGCGAGGTCCATATTCGGTGCGGCCAGTTCGAGGTTGTTTTTGAGGCGCGCAACGAGGTCAGGGTTCGAAATGAAGGGACGGCCGAAAGCAACGAGGTCACCCTTGCCTTCGCGCAAATCGGCTTCTGCCCGTTTTCGGTCGTAACCGCCCGACAGAATATAGGTTCCCTTGAAACGGTCGCGAATCATTGCCTTAATCTCTGGGCCGACGGCTGGAGTGCCCATGCTGCTATGGTCGACGACATGAATGTAGGCGAGTCCAAGCCCATTCAGCCCCGTGACCAATGCTTCGTAGAGCGCGAAGTGCTCGGGGTCTGGCGCCATTCCATTAAACGCTCCAAACGGAGAAATGCGCATGCCGACCCGTTGCGCGCCAATTGCCGCGGTCGTTCGACGCGCCACTTCCAACGCAAATTGAATTCGGCCGGTGATATCACCACCCCAGCCGTCTGTGCGTTGATTGCTAGCCGTGTTTAAAAATTGGTCGATCAAATAGCCGTTGGCACCGTGCAACTCCACTCCGTCAAATCCCGCAACTTCGATCGCCAATTTAGAGGCATGTACGTAAGATTCAATGGCGGTCTCGATCTCGTCTTCGGTCATCGCCTCAGGGGCCGGGATGTCCTGCATTCCATCAGAATCCGTATACATTTGGCCTGGAGCAGCCACGGCCGAAGGCCCCAAGAGGCGCGCACCTTCAGGAAGGTTCGCCGGGTGTCCCACACGTCCACAATGCATCAATTGCACGACTATTTTCCCGCCTTTGGCGTGGACGGCATCGGTCACGGTCTTCCACGCTTCGGCTTGCTCCTGAGAAAAAAGGCCCGGAATACGCGCGTAGCCTAGTCCTTCGGGAGCTGGCGAAGTGCCTTCAGCAATCAGCAGACCTGCCGAGGCTCGTTGCGAGTAATATTCAGCCATCAATGCGTTCGGAACGTTGCCAATGGCGCGACATCGAGTCAACGGGGCCATGACCACTCGGTTAGTGAGGTCAAATCCACGAGATTTATAGGGCTTAAAAAGTATCGAATCAGACATGGCAGCTCCTCATTTCTTCGTTTTCATTCGGTCGGTCGGAAAGTTCATGACCGTCTCGAAGTGGGAGCTAGGATGACTGACCTGAGAGAAAGGATTCGAAGTCATGGAGATTACGCCAGCGCGTTGACCGTGCCGGAATCCATGGTGAAGGCGCATGAAGAGCGGGTCAGCTTGACCATGCGTGCCACAAATTCCAGGTCTAAATCGTGCCGCATCCCAAAGAAATCCATGTCGGATTGTGAAACTTGCTGCACAACGTCGTCGAGCGTTCCGACCTTGATGACGGTGTTGGCCTTGTCCGGAATTCGACATAGATCGCGCAGATCCGCGATGTATTCGGTCGTGTGCGGCACATCCTCTTGTCGCTCCACGGCGCAAATCAGATTGAATTCCGCGTCCCATGCGCGTGCCAAACGATACGCGCACAGAATGGCCAGGTTCGAGTTGCCTTCGCCGAGCGCGTCTTCGGTCGACCGGCCCTTTTCGTTTGGCCGAATCCAAAGGTTCACGACCGCTCTTCGGCCAAGCCCAGCCTTGGGATGCATGGCCAAAACCATCGCGGCGACGTGGAGGCGATGAGACTCGTGCAGCAATGTCTTCACAATTTCCGAGTCTTCTTGATTTGTGGGCGCGCTCAAGAAGAGCACGTTGGGGCGAAAGAAGGCGCTCTTCAGGGCTTGCATACCTGCGGCGACCCCAATGGCGACTCCAGCCGAATCGATCACGGACCAGGTTGTAAAAACCTTCTTACGCATTTCACGACCGAGCTTCTCGATTCGAGGCATCAGGTCGCTCAAGCTCTGTTCGTCCGCGATGCCGAGCAGTTTCACGCTCCCCGCGGGGCTGCAGATATCGCTCAGAAGCGAAAAAGCCCCGCGCAATTCGGAGCCATCAACGACTGGCACCAAGAAGCTCGGTTTCCAGGCTCTGGCGGTGTCGAGGTTGAGTTCAGTCACCTTGCTCGCCGCCCACTCGGCAAACGCTACAAAGATGCCGCTGCGCGAGTCCGACCCGTGGCCAAGCTTCTGCTGCATGATCCAAAAATAGAGGGCAAAAACCATCGCCCAAGCCACTAAGCTGAAGATTGGATTGACGATGAACATCGCAAAAAGACACCCCAAGGCCCCAAGCAAAGGAACGATGCGAGGAAGCTTCAGGGTTGGGCGAAAGGACACCGAACCAAGGCTCGATTCGATCAACATCACGGCGTTGATGACGGCGTAGGTGATCAGGAAAAACATCGAAATCAGTGGCGCGATGATGTTCAAATCACGCGACATCAGCGCAGCCAACACAATCACGCCGGTCAGCAACATCCCACGCCGTGGCTCGCCGCTTGGCGAAACTTTGGAAAAGAACTCACCTCTTGGGACGAGCTTGTCTTGGGCGAGCGCCAGCAAAATTCTGGGGGCGCCAACCAAAGAGGCAAGAGCCGATGAAAACGTTGCACCAAGCAGGCCGGCGACCACAATCGGAGCATAGAGTGCGTGGTCGATCATCACGTTATAATTCCCAGCCAATTCGACCGGGCTGGCTGCTCGCGCCGACCAAAACGCCAATGCGACATAAACAACGGTGCTGATTCCGATGGCCGAGAGCGTGCCAAGCGGGATGCTTCGCCTTGGATTACGAAGCTCACCGCTCATGTTAGCACCGGCCATAATTCCGGTAGCCGCCAGAAAAAACACGGCAAAAACAGTCCAAAAATCTGTGCCAGACAGCCCGTTTTCGGCAGACCCCAAAAAATCGCCCCAGAGCACAATTGGGTTATCTGAGCTCCAAACGTCGACATTTGCGAAGACCGAAATCAGCGACGCGATGATCACCAAAACCACCACGTACTGAATCTTAAACGCCAGCCCAGCGCTGATGTATGCGATGGCAAAAATGACCGCGAAGATCGTGAGGTCGACCAGCAAAGGCGGATGATCAGGAAAAACCCAGTTCCAGCCTTCTCGAAATCCGAAGATGTACATCGCAACGGCGAGCGCCTGAGACAGGTAGAGAGGCACCCCGACACTGCCGCCGATCTCGAGGCCTAATGACCTGGAGATAATCGCGTAGGGTCCGCCCGTTCCAAGGCGGGTATTGGTCGAGATCGATGAAAGAGAAAGTCCGGTGGCAGTCGTGATAGCGATCGCCAGACCGATAATCAGAAGGCCGCCGAGCAGCCCGCCGTTGCCGATGACCCACGGCAAGCGCAGGTACATGATGACGCCAAGGATCGTCAGCAACGTGGGTGTAAAAACCCCACCTAACGTGCCGTATTGCCTTGGTTTGGATACCACTGGAATCGCAGAATCTGGCTCTTGCTCGGTCACGCTGCACCCGTATTCATGAGGAATCGGCTTAGGTGGCCCGAAAATACTTCAAGTTCGTGCGCTTGTCCCATCGGTTTTCTTTGACGCCAAGTTTGCGCGTCGTCGTCTGCGAAGGCCCAGAAGTCCCAAGAGCATGATGGGCGACACAAGCCCTGATGTTGAGGAGCATCCGTCGTCGGTTTTGGATTCAAGCTCGACAATCTTGTTGCAGAGATCGACGTCGTCCAAGACCTCGGTCAGCGAAGCGATTTGGGCGCCGCTGTTGCCGCAGACGGTCGACGACGAAAGCTCCACGTGGTCGGCCGCGATCCCTTCGCCCACGTTTTCTGTGACTTCCATGCCGGACGATATCACCTTGCCGTTCGGCACAAATAGACCGGCGCGGATGCACCGTTCGTAGACCGGATAAGACTCTTGGTCTCCTACGGGCGCACAGGCTTCACCGACGGCGTTATTGTGGATCTTCGCCCGTGTATCCGAGTCGTTTTCGAACACAAAATCGCCGTTTTGAACGATGATTCCTGCGCCTTCGTTACGTTCTACGCGAAATGGGGCAACCGCTTTGATATTGCCTTCTTTGGCAACTAAGCCGGGTCCCTGATTCCCCAATATTCGCACGTTTTCATGCAAGATAATGGCATTATTTGGACTTGAGGTGATGACTCCCCCATCATTTCCAATGATTGCAACATCACGAAGTTCGACCGCAGAGTGGGCCCAAATGGCGGGTCCTCGATTGCTGAAAAAATCGACATTTTCAAAAATATTGGTGCCCGTCGTCGCGTGCGAAATCATGGGCGAAAATCCACATTTCTTGGCGATCGCACGTTCAAGGGCCGGTTGCCAGTATCGGCACCCCACCTCGTCGATACCCCGAATAATACTTCGTTCTTGGGCGGAAAACACGATGTTCCCCCCGACGTCAAACCCTCCACCGGTTCCATCAAGGTTAATCGCGTCGGTCACGAGCACATCACCATGCAGGGTTTGAATCGCGGGTCCTTTGTTGTGTTGGAATGTCGTGTTCGGCCCAACAGAAACCGCCGGCCCTGGACCCGAATAGTACGAAAAAACCCCAGCCCCTGACGTACGTATGAAATCCACGGATTCAAGAGACACCGGGCCATCAGCGACAATGGCAGCGCCAATCACATCCCACGACGTGACCCCAATCACTGCAGTGGGCTCCAGGGTCCGGAGTCGAATGCCATATCCAGTGCAGGTGATGGGAGTGAAGCGCGGTTCGTAATCAACGAATCTCAAGTCCCTGCAATTTTGGCCCCGGAGGTATCGAACCGCGACTTTGACGGGATCTGGAACGGAATTGCGAAACTCGACAGGACCGCCAGCGTCGATGGCAAATCCGACATTATCGCTAAACCAAATTCCTCCTTCTAGGATCAGTTTTCCTCGAAGGGTATGGATCCCTGGGCCGCGATTACTCACAAATCCGTTTCCTCGGTTCGACGTGGGCTCCATAAATTTCACGGTCAAAACGTCGTTGTCCGTGCCGTCCATAATCACGCCTGCTGAGCCGCTTGATGCAATCAGGCTCCCGTGAATCGTGGTGGAACCCGTCGCGTAGACGGAGACTTCATTATTGGCGACCCGCGTTTCATTCAGGCTCAAGAGTGGTGATTCGGCAGGAGTCGAACCGTCGACGTAAACCCCAACTTGGCTGAACAGGATATCCCCACGGGTCAGTTCGACCGGGCCCGAGCGAATACTTCGCACGCCGTATCCCGCGCGCGCCCTCATCTCCACATCCACCAAAACAAGTCGTTCGGCATCTTCAGCCCGCAGACAACTCAGTTCGGACTCCATTTCCAATTTGCCGAGCGACAAGCTGCCGCCTGTGACAACCCAGATGTCTGAGTCTGAAATCAGCTTCGCGCGGCCGTGCACCGCGACATGGGATGAGACCTCCAAGGGTCTCGAGAGCGATACTTGATGGTCCGAAAGACGAACGGCAATCGACGTATTTTCGTGGGTAGAGGCCGCTTCGACTGCAGCGCGGAGACCACAGGCCGGGCGACCGTCCCAGACCGCCCCTTCAACAGCGCAATCACCAGAAATCATCGTCGAAGAATCACTCGTCGAATTCACGACAAAATCGACGTCCGACACGACGCGCATGACCGCATTTTTCCCCGTGGCTGCATCGGACATCGTAAATGCCAGCGCGCCATCGGATGTGACACTTCCGGAGTAAAGGCCGGCTGTGAACGCGGTCAATCTCAGGTCCGCGACTTCCCATTGGGATGAACGAATGGTGATGATTTGGCCAACTTTCACCACTTGAGTGTCCGCCAGCCTCACACCGGTCCCTAAAACCAAGACGTCAGAACCGTCACTCAACGTCAAGACAGCTGCTGGCCAGCCTCCACGCGCGACGTCGGCACTGAGTGCCACCACAGCGACGTTTGGGTCGTCTCCGAACTGGGCTCCTCGTTGCAGAGGTGCATCACCGTGGTTGTGGTCCAAGGCGTACAACCCTGTTCCGTCAAAACGCAGGCCCGATACGGGCCCACTGACCCCGTTGGTGGTGAAGGGCAATAACTGTATCAAGTCGCTCTTGATTTCCCACCCACCGTCAATGAGGCCACCGGTCAAAGCGTAAGAGTCTTTGAACATCATGCCGAAAAGGTCGGCGCCATAGAGCTCCCGGCTGCAAACATTAAAACGATTTGGCCCCTCGTACGCGTACGGAACCTCGACCACAAATGCATCGTCGACCTGCTGCCTTAGAATTGCCGGCCCTATATGGTCGTCGGGCTTCTTGACGTACACCACGGCGACGACGCCACCGCGGCCATCGAGGGTCCAATCCGTGATTGGTTTTTGGCCGATGCATGAAACATGGTCGGCCAGGGTGCCCGCTCCGCGTGGCAACTCGTCGCCGGTTTCGAAGTCAAAAACCTGTTGATAAACGCCGTTGATAAGCCTCCATGCGGAGTCTTCGGCAATCAGCAACACTGTGCCGGTCATGTCATGGGCAGGCTCTGGCGAAGTGGTTTCGGTACAAAAGTCCTGGTTTAGGCTGGGAATCTCGCAGTCAAAGATCGCGGACATTTGGCCCGCTGGATTCATTCGGTAGATCACCGTTCTGGTCGTTGTTTCGACCGCTGAGCCGTGCACCAGGAACGAGCCATCAAAAAGCAGCTGACTGGCATGAACATCAGCAACTACGCCGCCTTCGGGCCATGTGTCGCCGTCGCTTATCGACCATTGAATTTGGTCGTTTTTATCCAAGAGGGCGACAAAGCCCACACGCTGGCCGTTTTTGGTGGCCAGCCCTTGGGTCAAGAGCGCACCGGAGTCGGTCAGGCCGACGACCTCGGCGGATTGCATGACCAAGCCGGCAGAAATGACATCTCCGGTGACCAGAGCTGGGGTCGGCTCATGCGACGAAGCCGCGAGGGCATTTGAGCCCCAGAGCAAAAATAGTGTCGCGATAAAAAATCGCATCCCGCCTCCCTGTTTCCGAGTGTGGCTGACGGGCAGGATACCAGTGTTAGGGGTTGGGAGCGAGCCGTTGTCGAGGTGGGCTGCCTGTTGTTTAGATGGGTCCCCGCGGTTAGAGTCCCTGCTTTGGATATTGCGAGGGACTTCCCGTGAAAACACAAGTGGAACGCAAACTTGCGTCAATTGGAGCACTGGCGCTGGTCGGAGTGGCACTCTACGTTTTTGGTTTGCTGACCGACCAATTTTTTTTGCGGCTTGGGGTGAAGGCATTTCCTGTCTTGGCCTTGATGGCGGTCGTATGGACCAAAGGAAACGGCCGCTACGCAAAGACTATCTTGTTCGGCCTCGGATTCTGTTTGGCGGGGGATCTGCTCCTTGAATTCCGCCAGCGTTTTTTTCTCTTCGGAATGGTGGCCTTTGCGGCGGGGCACATTGCGTACATCGTTGCATTCGTGCGTAAGAGCAAAGCCCTTGCTCCCTTGGAAGCGCTGCCTTTTGCGGGATGGATTGGCTGGGTGCTCTTCATGCTTTGGCCCGGACTCGGCAAGATGCTGGTGCCGGTGAGCGTGTACACCGTTGTAATCTTCGGGATGATGTGGCGTGCCACCGCGGCCGTGGATCTGAGACCGAATCGGTGGGCAGCGGTCGCAGTGCTGGGCGCGTGTTTTTTTGGGTTCAGCGACACGTTGATCGCTTTGGATCGTTTCCACACCCCCATCGAGGGTGTGCGAATCCCAATTATTTTGACCTATTGGACGGCGCAAATCTTCATCGCTATGTCGGCGTTGGAGCCTGAATCGAGCGGGGACCGGCTACAAACCTGATTTAGCCGATGGCGTCGCTGCCTTGGGCGCCTGTTCGAATTTGGATGCAATCCACCAGATCGACGACAAATATTTTTCCGTCTCCAATATTTCCGGTTCGGGCGCCCTCGACGATGGCGTCGATCGTGCGCTGAACAAAATCGTCGTTCACGGCGATTTCAAGACGCACTTTTTTGAGCAGATTAACTTCGGTCACGGCGCCTCTGTACGACTCCTGAAAGCCCATCTGTTGGCCGCAGCCAAGGGCATTGGTCACCGATAATTTGTAAATTTCGGCCTGAAACAGGGCCTGTTTCACCTGTGGCAGCCGCTCGGGCTGGATATATGCAATCACGAGTTTCATGTTTAGCCCTTAAGTATTGGTAAAGATCTGGAAGCCTGCGTAGGCCTCCATGCCGTGTTCGTCGAGGTCCAGACCGCGCAGTTCCTCGGATTCCGAGACTCGCAAGCCCATCACTTTTCGAATCAAATGGAAGAGTACGAAGCTTGAGGAAAAACAAAACACGCCGGTCGCAGCGACACCCATGAGTTGGGTCATGAACGAATAGTCCGCGGCAAAAATGCCCACGGCAAGTGTGCCCCAGACGCCTGAAACCAGATGAACCGAAACGGCTCCAACGGGGTCGTCCAATCGCAATCGGTCGAGTCCAATCACGCTGAGCACCACAAGGATTCCGGCGATTCCGCCAATGATGACGGCCGAACCCGGCGAGACCACGTCCGCTCCGGCAGTGACGCCGACCAGACCTGCGAGCGCCCCGTTCAGCACCATGGAAAGGTCGGGCTTTTTCTGGATTGCCGTCGAAACAAACATCGCAGTGATGACGCCAGCTGCGCCCGCGAGCGACGTGGTCACCATCACCAACGAGGTCACGCCAGGATCCGCTGAAAGCACCGACCCACCGTTGAAGCCGTACCAGCCAAACCACAACAAAAACACGCCGATGGTCGCCAGTGGGAGGTTATGTCCCATGATGGGGCGAATGGTGTCGCCGACGTATTTTCCGATCCGCGGCCCAAGAACGATGACTCCAGCAAGTGCGCCCCACCCGCCCACGGAATGCACGATCGTGGAACCTGCAAAATCATGAAATCCAGCTTCGGCGAGCCATCCTGCGCCCCATTGCCACATGCCAACGATCGGATAGACGGTTGAAACGTAGAGGGTGGCGAAGACCAGAAAGCTGTTGAGTTTGATGCGTTCGGCGACAGCGCCCGAGATAATCGTGGCCGCGGTAGCGGCGAACATGCCCTGAAACAGGAAGTCGGTCCAATAGGTATAGCCGGGGTTGTAGGCGGCTGTCAGTCCGATGGCGTCGGTACCGATGCCAAATCCTGCGAACCCGAAGAACGCGCCTTTGTAGGCCTCGCCTGGGTACATCAATCCGAATCCCACGGCGGCATACGAGAGCAAACCGATGGCCACAACCGACACATTCTTGAACAGAATATTGACGGTATTTTTGGCGCGCGTCAGGCCGGCCTCGAGGGTCGCGAAACCGAGGTGCATCATGAATACGAGGAGGGTGGCGACCATCATCCAGACGTTATTGATGACAAACATCACGTCTTGTTGGGTGTTGACGCTTTCTGCCGCGCTGAGTGAAAGCGGCAAAAGGAGCAGGAGCGTGAGTGGGAGGAGGAATCGAAGTCTGTGTTGGCGGCTACGAATCATAGTTTGAACCTTCGCTGGTGGCGTTCAATGACGCAAGGCGTCATCGCGTCAAACCTACATAAACAATAACTTAGGTTCCAGAAAAAAATATATCCTTTCAAAATACCCACACAAGTCCGATATTTAGCTCACCCCGCACTTCCCAGGATTTCACCGTGAACGATCCACTCCCGATTTCGACGATATTTGTATTGGCGCTGCATAAGGTGGATCTGCCCGTGGAAGTCGCCACCGATGCCATCGGCCGCGTGCTTGGCCTGGGAGCCTATGAGGCGCGGTTGAAGGCGAATGTGGCGTCTCCGGGGCCGGTCGTGGCGGCAACTTCGGCTGATGAGGAGACGTTGGAGATCTACGCAGAAACGTTGAGCGGCCTGGGTGTGCCGGCGTTTGTGGTTGGGATTGCATCGGGGGTGCAGCCGTTCGTGGCGCGGCGTATCGCGTTTGCGGACGGGGCGTTTGTGGTCGAATCGCGGGACGGTGGGCGATTCGAAGTCCCTTTCTCTGATGTCGATCTGTGTCTTCGAGGCATCGGCATGACCGACTTTGAAACCACGCACACCGAGACCTCACGCAAGCTTTCGGTGGGCCGTGCGGTCTTAAGCGGCGGTTTGTTGCTCACCAAGAAGGTTGAAACCGTTCGCTCACAAACCACAAGCAAACGAAGCGGTTTCTTGCTCGTTCAACTTGGGCCAGACGAGGTGGTTGCCCTGGACGAAGAAGCCCTGCAATACGACGGCTTGGGCGACGACATGAAGGCCACACGGTCTCTGAATTTCGGGTTCGTCTGCCAGCGAATAAAAGCCGAATGCCCAGACGCCCTTCATGACGAACAGCTGATCAACCGTGCCCGGCAGGTCCAAATACTTGGCCCCAAACTCAGCCCGGAAACCCATCTGGACCTGCTCACGACCCTGCTCACCAGGAGTCTCCGTTCTTGAACCTACCACTCGGAGTCACAGCCAAGCTGGAGCCGGGCGCTTAGCCTGACTCATAGGATGTCGGCAAAAAAAAGACCCCATTCAGTCGATCCACTGACGGGGTCAAAAAAAAGCGAATAAATCGACCTATTTCGTAGCTGCCCAGCTGCGAATCTCGCCACGGAACCATTCGTCGGCAGCGTCGGTCCATTTGAAATTCTCGCGGATGTACTTGACCGAGTCTTTCTCGATGTCGGTGTAGCTGTCGCCGTCTTTAACAGCATCAAGCAATTGACCAGCGTCAGCCTTTGAAAGTCGACCGTCGCCTGCGCCTGCAGTGAGTTTCTCGGCCAATTCAAGGAGCTCGCGATCGTATTTCTTTCCGTCGATTTCTTTGTAGTACGAAGCCATGTTCATCTCCTGACGATTATTATTTTGTGAAGCACGAACAATAACTTAGTTGGTTTCTCGTCAATTTCCAGCGACAAAAACGCGCAAATACGATGGCAGGTCATTTGAACCCATCTCACAAATCAACGCATCTGAGTCCGGCGAAGAATTGGGATTATCGCCCAAGTCGTTCGCCCACGCCGTTCTTCGATGCGACAACGTATTCGAGTTCTGGTATTAAGTCCGGCGAACTCGGTGACCCATCACAACGGTGGCGCCACAATTTTTTGGAGTATGGATGCGAGCGACGAAATTTCATTCCGCGGCAGTGCTGGTAGCGTTTTTGGCCATCGGATGTGGCGAAGACAGCGGCAAAGAAACCGCCATCGTCATTGATACCAATAACGGTACCGATGCCGGCAGCAATAATAGCGCGGACGCGGACACCAAAACCGATACGGGTGAGACTGGCTGCACGTCGAACGACGACTGCGCCACCGACCCCGCGGGCCCCGTCTGCATCATCGCATCAGGCCTCTGCTCAACGCCTGCTGCTGGCGCATTGATTGGCTCGGGGGACGGTTCGGCAGACTCCGTTACGTTCACCGAGATTTTTCGCCCCACCAATCCCATCGAAGCTCCTGACCTGGCATTCCACCCCACGCGCAACGAACTCTGGGTTCTGAATCGTCGGTTCGAAGTCGAAGGCGTTTGTGGCTCGGCCGGCTTCAATGCTCGCTGCGCATCGCTTGGTGGCATCACCACCATCATTTTCAATCCGGGCGAAGCCACCCAACGTGTTCAGTACCTTGAGGACGAAAACTCATGGCATTTCATGCGTCGCCCGCCGGCTTTGGCGATGGGTGCCAACGACACCTTCGCAACCTGCGGTGAAGCGTTTACCGGCAACTACGAAGATGACCCGACGATGTATATCGGGCCGTCGTTATGGTCGTCAGACCTCGCCATTTACGCCCAACCTTCTGGCGGAAACGGCTCCCATTTGGACATGCTGCACGAGACGCCCTGGTGCATGGGAATCGCCCACGAACGGGATAACGTCTACTGGATGTTCAACGGCAACGCTGGGTCGATCGACCGCATTGATTTCCATGCTGACCACGGCCCTGGCGCAGATAACCATGATGACGGCGAAGTGCACCGTTACGTGAAGGGCGCACTGCTTCGTGTTCCAGGCGTACCGAGCCATATGATTTTTGACGGCGTCAAAGACCTCTACATCGTCGACACCGGAAACTCGCGTGTCGTCAAACTCGACACGACGACGGGCATTGCTGGTGGTCAAATTTCACCAATCTACGAACAACTTGCAGCATCAGGCCTGATGAATGACGCGAGCTTGACGGACGTCGTTGCGCCAGGAAAACTCGTAGCGCCCAGCGGAATTGTCCTGCACGACGACATCCTCTACGTCTCGGATAACGCAACGAGTACATTCCACGCGTTCGACCTTGAGGGCAACGAATTGCGCACGCTGCAGACCGACCTTCCCGCCAAGTCATTGGCAGGATTTAGGGTGGGTCCAGACGGGAAAATCTGGTTCGGGGACATGCTCACGGGCGCGGTCTATCGAATCGACCCCAAGTAAGCATTTGACTGCACATCCACTTCGTGGATAGCGTTGAAACCGTTCCAAAATTTTTTTGGTGCGGTTTTTTTTTGGACGAACAAATGCGAATTTTTTTAGTGATGATTTCTTTGAGCTTTATTGGATTGGGCTGCGGCGACGACGGCGATGGAGATAAACCGACCACCTCAGATAACACCACCTCCAATAATGCGGTGACCGCGTTTGAGTGCCTGACCCTAACTTGTGCGGCTGGAGACTATTGTCATTACCAAAAATATGGCGCTGGGACGCAGGAAGCGCATTCAGCGGAGTGTAATCCTCTGCCCGCAGGCTGCGCCGACTGTGATTGCGTAGAAACCGACGTCCGCGCGT
>Ga0100388_10000856_pt1 | contig 27249 bp, 21 predicted proteins | sample CryGeymeta201512_FD_81536 | JGI IMG/M metagenome (GOLD analysis project Ga0100388, IMG submission 81536) | Groundwater microbial communities from Crystal Geyser aquifers in Utah, USA - Crystal Geyser metaG 2015-12 | ecosystem: Environmental > Aquatic > Deep subsurface > Groundwater | place... | reverse complement strand
AGGATTAATCAAGGAGAGCAAGGCGCGCAAGGTGAGCAATAGTGTACTATTGCTCACCTGAACAACACAGCTATCGTTGATTAAGACCAGCGAAAAACGCAATTTATGCCCCACTTGAGTATATATTACAAGTAGTAGTTAGGGTCTGTCGCAAAATAACTGTTACATTCAATTGCCGCTTCATCTCGTCCAGCAAATCGACAACCTCGATGTAACACATTTATTTTGTGACAGACCCTTAGATTACAATCAAACCCGTTTCGTTATCCACCTTATCCCCTTTGCAATATCACTCCACAACATCTTGCCATTCCTCAAGTACATCCTTCTTCTGGATAAGAATTGTCGAACAATACTTCCAAATCGAACATTATGCCAATAAAATTTGCTGAGCAGCTCATGGCTTATCTGTTGAAACCTTTCAGGCTCAATATTATTTGTCCTTCGATGAGGGTCAACAAGGAAATAATCCCTCGGATGTCTGGTCAAAAACTGGTTAATTTCAATATTCTCACAGTAAACACCTGCCTCAACCCCCATCTCAAATAGTCTGGTTGATGGATATGGGGTATATAAAAATATGCCTGCATGTGGCGGATTTATCCTCTTCATCAGTGTATAGGTTGCCTTCATATCCTCTTCTGTTTCTATAGGCAGTCCCATCATAAAGTATGCTCCCCAGAATATGCCGCTCTTGTTCAGTTTATTTGCTGCCCTCTGGATGAGGTCAATAGATATACCCTTCTGGATTATCCCCAGCACCCTCTCACTGCCGCTCTCAATCCCTATCTTTATCAGATTACACCCTGCGAGTTTCATCAGCTTGAGTGCCTTTTCATCAATCAGATTCACACGGGTAGCACAACTCCAGTTGATATTTAGCCCTTCCTTGATAATTCTTTCACACAACTCGACTGTCCTTTCTTTGCTTACACCAAAAGAGTTATCGTAAAATATAAACTGTGTTGTGTTAAATTTATCCCGCACAAACCGTATCTCTTCAATAACACTATCTATGTTTCTATGCTGGACTATTGATTGATTGGATAATCTACCATTCCACACCAAGGCACAAAAGGCACACCTGAATGGACACCCCCGTGAGGTAACCATCATCCCCATATCCTCGCCTGTGTAGGAGTCAATATTTATCAATGCCTCCCTCGCCGGCAAAACATTAATATCCTCAGGTGTAGCCGTATCTGGATTATGGATAATCTCTCCATTCTGTCGATATGATAGTCTGGGTATATCGCTAAGTTCAAGCCTATCCCTCAGGCTACAGACAAGCCTCAGAAATGTTGTCTCGCTCTGTCCCCTTATTACCATATCAATATTTTTGTCTTTGAAAGGGTCATCTGGTCTTAAGGTTGGATATTGTCCCTCAACCACAACTACACAATCAGGATAATATTCCTTAATTAATTCTGCTGTTTTCATTACCGAGCCAAATCTTGTTACGCTTGCCGAGATACAAGCCACGGCAGGTTTATATTTATCCAGAACAGCCTTCATCTCCCCCCAAGCAGGATGGTTTTTATCATTTAATCCGCTCATATACATCGATAGCCTTTGGTATTCATCACTGAAGTCAATATCATCTCCACGATTGATAACATCAGCATCAAATATGGCTACCTCGGAAAACCCATGTAATTTAAGGGTAGCAGCAATATAAGCCAATTCCAAAGGATAATACCGATGAATAAAGCCTGTAAATCTTTTGAATGGTGGATCAATTAATAGTATTTGCATTATTATTTTCTACATTTGGATCAGAATTTTTCACTCGTTTCGCGTTTTTCGTAGGTATGCCATTAGAGAGTTCTATCACCACTTTAATACTGCCAGTTAATGCTTAAATTATATACCGAGAAATCACCCCAATCAGCACTATAGCTGGGTTGCTCTAATCTTACCATATCAAATTTGATATCAAGGGGAATTTTGGACTTACTGATTTTATTGACAGGCAATTGAATACCAAAACCATATGTTGTATCTTCCAATAGATTTTTATTGTGTTCTGGATGACCTTTGCAGATTATTTTGTAAGCCATTTGGACATCCCTCCTTCAACTTCTTCGTGTAGCATCTCTGTTATCCACCCCTATTATCTGAAGATTGACACACCACCATGTCTTTTACCCGTACCCCTCTCATCCCCTGCTTGCCTGTTCCCCGGAAATTTTATACTCAAATAAGTTGTCATATCCTTTTCCTCTTTCATAGTTCCCTTTACTCCAATAATCGCCATAGCACCTCTGATATATCCGAGGAACCCACCAAATTCCTGCCAGAGTTCTATGCCGTAGGAGGCTTTAGTCTTCTGTCCTTCAGCAAACCCTGCCTCAGTAAATACAGACAGGCAAAGGTCATACAAGAATATATTTGGATTCCACAACCCTCCATTTATACTCAAAACAGGCTGGGTATACTCTGCTGAAACAAGAGCCAATTTGTTACCCTTGAGTGGGTTTTTATCATCCACATTCTCATATCCACGGATCATTAATTCCTCTTTTTCAGGGGCGTCTGGCTGATATTTCCCCCAAAGTTTAAGTTTAACCTGACTGTTGTTAATGTATCGTGTGATCTGCATCTCTGTTTCTAATGTCTGCCAGTTTATTTTTTTCATTTGTGCCTTTTCTTGCGAAGAGTTTTCTGCTGCTGTGTATATACCCATTCTGGTTTTTGGAAAATTAAGGGAAAATTGGGTTGATACATCAAGCTCTCTGGTCTTTTTGGTGCCAAGCTTTTCCTTCCCACCAAGCCCAACCCAAACAGAAAGTGGATCAGCTATCTTGTACCTCAACGGATAATCCCACCAAAGCCCTACCGATTTATCTTCATCCTTTTTATATGTTGTAAATGATAGGTTTGGCTGATATATTGAGCCATTGATTGTCGTTAAAAGCAGTGGTATGCCCTCGGTACGGGTCAGATGAGCAATATGGGTATACTCATGTACAGCCACTTGTCTATACCAGTTTTCGCTTATTCCAAGAGTGGTAAGTGAGTCTGATGGGTAGGTAAAGATGTGCATATTCTTAAATATCGGGTCGGCAAATCCATTGGTAAGCATTCCATTATCCTCAATCACTACAGGCAGATTCCCTATGCGTTTGTTACCGGTAAGATTAACCACATCTTGTCGGTAATATTCAAGGTTATTCAGTGTCTGCTCTGCCTCCCATTGATAGCCTTGCGGATAAAAGCAGGTGAAGTGTGGTGTTTTCAGGGTGTTCCATTCTGCCCTTGCTTGGGATGAGAAGAGGCATAACGCCATGATTAAGAATAGATTGTTTCTTAGGAACTTCATTTTTTCTCCTTTTAGAATTATACAAGATTTATTGGTTTTTGTCAACAATTTTATTTGACATTTTGCTACAATTGTGATAAAATGTCAAGGTACAGTTTCTGGTTATATCATTACAATTTGCTTGTTAGACTTACAAGAAATTGAATTCACAATAGTTTGGTAAACCAGAAGAAAAAAAAGACAACGAAGTGAAGTCTAACCATAAAAAATAACTGGATGGGCAGTAGCCTGCCAGTTATACTCAAGTGGGGCATAAATGGAGGGAAAAATGAATCAGACTGTAGAGAAAATAATAACACAAGCTTTTGCTGACGCCACTCAAGAATTTTCGTGATCCCTTGCATATTTCAAGGCAGCCATCTTATCTGTTATCCTTCCCTCTGCTATTCCTTCCTCTACTGCCTGAAGTAATCTTCCAATCAACGGGGATGGTGGCAGGCAAAGATATTCCATTAAGTCATGACCATTGATCAATCTTGGAGGGTTTGCGGATGGTTGATGAGAATAAAGTTTTTCCAGAAAATAGCAGACAACTTCATAGTGTTTTTTTCTTTCCTCTGCACTTGATGCCGGCCCCATTGTTGCATACCTATCAGCTAAGGAGAGCAACAGCACAGATATTCCCTCCTGCTGGGTAGCCTTAAAAAATCTATACACAGCCCTATCTGTTATCTTCTCTGCCTCAACCAGATGCCCGGGTCTCATGTGATGCGTAACCATACATTTCAGCATCTCCGTTTGTCTTGCAGAAAGTTTCAGCCTTATTCCAATTACTTCCATTATATCCCCACCCTTTATGTCATGTCCCAGGAATCTTATCCGTCCATTCTCTATACTGGCACAGGCTGGCTTTCCAATGTCATGCAAAATGGAGGCTAATTTTAGCAGACAATATCTGCTTGTTCCAGATATTTCTTCCTGAAGATATTCTTGAATATGATGATACCATTTGGGGAATAATTCTCGTAGTCTCTTGCACATATCCTCAAGATGAAAGAGTGTTTGAAGCAGATGATTCCAGACATCAAGATGATGGAACTCATTTTGAGGCACATCCTTAGCCGCCATTATCTCCGGGATTATTTCCTTCAGCAATCCGAGATTATCAAGAAGGACAATGTATGGATAGGCATATTCAACGGACATGATCAAAAGCAACTCATAAACAATTCGTTCCACAGCAACCGTAGATAGAAAATAGGATAATTCTTTGAGGCTAATAATAGATTCAGGGGTAAAAGAAAATTGTAATTGAGCAGAAAACCTTACAGCTCGAATCAGCCGCAATGGGTCATCTATGATATTCTGTCTCCCAATAATCTGTATCCGCTTTTGTTCCAGATCATCAAGTCCGTTTAATGGGTCAATAAGACTATCAGGCTGGTTAAGATTTATGGCAAGACTATTAATAGTAATATCCCTTAGTTGGAGGTCATGAATAATATCTGTTCCTTTCAAGGATGAAATATCAAGGAAGGTTGAAGGCTGAAGGCTGAAGGCTGAAGGCTGAGAGAATGGAAAATTCGGTATATTTACTGCCTCATGCCTCTTGCCTCCTGCTGACTGCTGACTGAATGCCTCCCGGCAAATAATCCTTGTGGTTTGTGTTTCCTGATCCATGATAATCAGTCGTCCGCCAATGGCTGTAGCAACAGCTTGAGAGAATGCAAGGGCATCCCCGCTAACCACAAAGTCATAATCATTAGACGCAATACCCAGAATCATATCACGGATATATCCGCCGACAAGGAACACCTCTTGTCCATTTTTTTCAGCTATTTGAGTGATAGTAGCAATAATTTTGGAATTAATCATATATTGTAACTACTTTGGAAAATGGGGACAGCACCTTATTTTATACTCAAGTGGGGCATAAATTGCGATTTTTCTCGGGGTGAGGATAATCAAGGAGAGCAATGGCGCGCAAGGTGAGCAATAGTGTACTATTGCTCACCTGAACAACACAGCTATCGTTGATTAAGACCAGCGAAAAACGCAATTTATGCCCCACTTGAGTATAACATAATACATTCAAATATACTATACTGTATTCTCGTGCCAAAGTCAAGAAGAATATTAGAAGAAAAATAGGGTGCTGTCCAATTTTGATTAAAATCTGCTTGACTTAATCAATCTTATATGCTAAAATTAGGCATGGTTCAAAACAGCGTAACAAACTTATACGAACTTTGGCAAGACAGTCAAGTTTTGAGATTTATTTTGGTTGGCGTTCTAAATACTGCTTTTGGTTACGGGCTTTATGTATTATTGATATGGATAGGAATACATTATACCCTTGCTGTTTTTCTTAGTACTGTGATGGGTGTTTTATTTAATTATTTTACATCAAGTTATCTTACATTTAGGGAAAATATATCTTTTTCTATATTGCCTCGATTCATTTTTTCATATATCTTTGTATATTTAATAAACATTACTATTGTTAAGATTGTATTATGTCTTGGGATTAATGCATATGTTGCTGGTTTTATTGCGATATTCCCAGTAGTTGTAATAACATTTTATTTGCAGAAAAAGTGGGTGTTTCAATAGATGAATCTTGAAACCAAAAAATTAATTTCAATCGTTACTCCTTGCTATAATGAAGAGGCTAATGTAACTGAATTATGTTTAACAATTAAACATATCTTTGCATCTTTGCCTCAATATCGTTATGAACATATTTTTATTGATAATGCTTCAACAGATCGTACTATTTTAATTCTTAAGGAATTGGCCAAAAATGATAAAAATCTAAAACTTATAATAAATAGCAGGAATTTCGGTCATATCCGTTCACCATATTATGGAATACTTCAGGCTGATGGTGATGCAGTAATAGTCATGGCATCTGATTTTCAGGATCCTCCAGAGTTAATTGTTGATTTTCTCAAGAAATGGGAGGAAGGTTACAAAATTGTAATTGGTATTAAGAAAAAAAGCAAAGAAAATATGCTGATGTTTTTAATACGAAAATGTTTTTATACTTTAATTAGACATATTAGTGATACCGAACATATTGATCAATTCACTGGATTTGGTCTTTACGATAAAAAAATAGTTTCTATTCTTCAAACTATAGATGACCCTTATCCTTATTTGCGAGGCATAATACCAGAAATAGGTTTTGCTCGATATCATGTTGAATATATTCAGAACCGTCGAAAAGCAGGCCGCACAAAAAACAATTTTTTTACCCTGTATGATATGGCAATGCTGGGCATTGTGAATCATTCAAAGGTTCCATTACGCATCAGTGCTTATATCGGGTTTAGTGGTTCTATTCTTAGTATTATGGTTGCAGCCTTCTATTTGTGTTATAAATTACTCTACTGGAATTCATTTCAAGTGGGTTTAGCTCCCATGACTATTGGTTTGTTTTTCATAGGAGCTGTTCAGTTGTTTTTTATTGGAATAGTAGGTGAATATATTGGAGCTATATATACTCAAGTAAGACACCGTCCGTTGGTTATGGAAGAAGAAAGGGTTAATTTTGAATAATTATCAGGTAAAAATTATGCATAATTTATTAAAACATTCAAAACTGTTTTTGAGCTTGATCGCTATTATAATTATTTTGAGTGCCTATTTTTATCATTTTTCAGACATCCCCTTTGTTAGAATGGACGAAGGGGTTTTGATGGAAGCCCCATATCGATTAGCTACTCAAGGCCAATTTGGTTCGCCAATGTTGGAAAATGGCGGCAACCAGACCCATTACTTTCATATACATCCACCAGTCTATTATCTTGGATTAGCGTTGACATTTAAGCAGTTTGGTTTTGGAATATTTCAGGGAAGGTCATTGTCATTCTTTTTTGCAATAATTTCCATGTTTCTATTTTTCCAAATATTAAAAGAGACAGGATTAATCAATAAACTTCCCTTAATTTTTGTGTTTATATTGTGGATGACTACGCCCCTTTTCTTTGTTTTGTCAAAAACCATCCGACCAGAAATATTAATGCTGTTATGGACTTGTTTGTCTTATTGGCTGCTTCTTCGATGGTTAAAATATAATCAGAATAGATATGTCATAGCTGGTGCTGTTATTAATACTTTGATGCTGTTAACCCATATGTATGGATTGCCGCTGTTTTTTTTGTGGTTATTTGAGTTGCTAAGGAAACGAAGTTGGAAGCCTTGTATGATATTTATCGGCATGTTTCTTTTGCCACTTATTCCCTACATTATTTGGATTATGGGTGATTCGCAGGCTTTTTTACATCAAGTTATTGCCGATCGATCTGAATTTCGAGTTCATTTTATCAATAAAGTCTTTGGTCTTTTGATGTTACTATTCACTTCAAAAAAGATTACCCTGATGGTACTGATGCTCTTTGGTGGTCTTATAATAATGCTCAGAAACAAACTCTCGCAGATTCAGCAGCACCTTCTTTTCGTATCAGTCTTATTTGTATCTCAATTTTTTGTTTTACCAAAATTCAACGAACTATATTTTATCCTTATGCTTCCGATAATATTAATAGTGTGGCTCAGTTTAATTACAGCTAAAAATAAAAAAATAATAACAACTTTTCTTATTCTGGTTTGTGTCATTAATATATCAGGACTGATAAAATATATTTATCAATACAGGCAGTTTGATTTTAAGGCTTATCAAGACTCACTCAATCAATACATCCCAAATAAACCGAATTTGTTTGTCTTGGGTCCGATGTCCTTGTATCCAATTTTTCATCAAACACATTTTTCGGCGCACGAGGCATTCGTATTGCCAAGAGATTTTTCAAGGTTAAAAAAAGTTATCCAAAAAGCTAATTATATTGTCATAGAGAATTACGAATTGGATAATCGGATGAAAGAACTTATTATAAACAATAAAAAATCAATCACACAGATAATAAGTCCCTATTACGGCTCAGAAGGTTTGTCGAGAAATAATATTATAACAATTTATCATTAGCCACCAGCTCCTGACTTTTGCCTCCTTCCTCCTGTATTCCGCATTTACTTCCGTGTACTCATAGCTTGCAACATTCTCATTGCCTTGGGATCATTGGGTTCAATCTCAAGTACCTTCTGAAACTCAATAGCTGCATCTTTATACATTCCCTTTTTCATGTAGACTGTGCCCAGGTTTTCTAAGGCTGAAATGTCCTTTGGGTCAACCTCAAGAGCTTTTTTGCACCGAACAACCACCTCATCAAACCTTCCAAGCTGCCAGCAGAGGTAGCCAATCATATTCTGGATTCGTGCTGCCTGATAGTTTGGGTCTATCTTTTGTAACTCATTTAAGGTTTCTAATGCCTTTTCCGGTTCATTTTTGGTGATATAAATTCTGGCAACATTATCAAGAGCAGCTGTATGTCCTTGATTTATCCTGAATGCTTCCTTAAACACAACCAGAGCATCATCAAGCTTGTTCTGTCTGGTGTAGATTACTCCAAGGTTATTATAGGTATCAGATGAAAATGGGTTTCGTTCCGATGCCTTTTTGTAATAATAAACAGCCTTCTGGCTAAATTCATCGTTTTCTGTCTTAGATAAAAGGTAATAGGCAATCCCCAGTGTAAAATAACCGTTGGCATACCCTGGCACCCTTCTTAATATTTCACTTGCTCCGTCAACAGCCCGCCAAGCCCATGTTATCCTTTCCTCGTCTGTGGCAGCACCCCGTGCCTGTTCAATATATGCCCTGTTTATCTCGTCCCGATACCTGACCTCATAAGGGAATGAATCAATTGCCTTTTGATATTCCTCAACTGCCCTGTTGTTATCCCTGCCCAGAAATACTGTACCCATTTTATAGTATTTATCAGCTGTATACATCCGCCCTGTAAGATAGCATAACCCTATTAATCCACACAGAATTAATAGATAGCCAATATATAACACACCTTCATTCTTTGGTTTTTCCTCTTTGATATTAAGCTGTTGCGGGACAAAGGAACGCCCTGAGAAGAAGGCTGTATTTAATACCCTGTCAATCATTGGATTGTTTGACAGACAGGTGGGCGAAGTTGCTGGTTGCTGAAATATCCAGCCACTTCTTACAGTAATAGCAGCTAATATGGCTATAGTACAAGACACGGGTGTAACACTAAAACTGACCTGATTTTGGATGATATAGCCAAGGATACTGGCACCAAGGCTAAGAATTATTGGTCTGCCAGCAGGTGTGCTATGACAATAGAACTTCCAGATAAGCAGGAAGAAACAGACAATACCCCAGATATATATAAATGCCCCAATGCCACCCCGGGCAACAACATGGTCAAGAAAATCCTGATGGGTTCTATCCTCAAACTCTATTGGTCCCTTGCCATCTTTTGGAAATATCTTTTTCAAATACATGGGGAAAACCAATCCCATGGTATCTGGTCCTGTGCCGAAGATGGGATAGTCTTTAATGGTCTCAATGGCACTTCTCCAGATAAAGATTCTCCATGGCATAACAACATTTACGCCCATGATAGGCATCTGGAGTCGAGTTGCCTTTTCCTCTGGTGCAAGTTGGCTGATATTTTCACCTTTAGCAAATAATCCTGCAAACCTTGCAATAACAGAGCTTTCCTTGACCATAATATTATAATAAAAGAATAAAACAAACAACCCAATACCAAGGGCAATTAATTTCTTCTTATCCATCTGTAATAGCTTTCTACCCATAAGGCAAAAAAACATAATCCCACCAACAAATAGTCCCAGATAGCATCCACGAGTATTACCTAAGGCGAATCCCCAGTAGGTAATAAAAATAGCAATGCAAGCTATAACACTACGGCTGATATTCCCATATAAAGGGCTTGTGGTTGACTGACTAACCTGTACCCTTACCTTTTCTGTTTTCTTCTTTTTTGCCTTTTGCACAACAGGGGGTTTGGGTCGTTCTATCTCATCCTTGCCAATGTACAGGTATAAGCCAATACCAATTAGAAGGGCTATCAGGGCATAGACTGTATAAAATACAGGGTTGCCAAAGAAGGAGATAATTCTCCAGGGGTTAAATGATTCCCATGATAAGGGATCCATGCCAAAGTGCTGCACCAGAGCATATCCCCCGGAGATGGTACCAACCATAAGCACGGATGTTAGTATCCCGAGAACCTGTCGCTTTGTTTTTATAAAGTTAACGGTGAGAAAATAGATGACAATATAACAGGTAATGGCAAGTAATCCTTCGTATCTCTTGTAGCAGCCAAATAGGCTCATTGTTGGACTAAGAGAAAATAGAGTAGAGGCAATATTGCTTGCTAAGAATGCAAAAACAACAAAATCAAATGGGGTTCTAATTGACCTGAAGTCGCCCAAGGTAACCATTTTCACCAGCCACAGAGAGAGCAGAATCAGTGTAATGAAAAACATCATGCCAACCTTTGAAAGATCAAAGGTGCTGTAGAGATGGATATCAAAAAATAGGGGTACTGCAAAAACCATGATAAAGATTCCAATAACAATAAGTCGATCACACCATTTAGCAATTGATTTTGTGTTCATAAATATCTCCTTTTATTTGTAAGCTTTCAGCTATTAGCGGTCAGTAACCCATGAAAAATCACAGACAAGAATGTCTGTGCTACCCACTTTAGGAGTCAAGAAAAAATAAGTTGTACGCCAAGAGTCATTCAAGACGCTTGGCTGGCAAGTCTGACAAGTCTGACTGTATGTAAGCGACGAACAACGAAACCAGCCAAGATGGATTGGCAACACGACTCCTGCAAGTTATTTTTCTTGACGACTTAGTAGGTTGTTCGTGTCAGTTTACCCCATAAATGGGGTTACTACAAACCTTACCCTCTCGGATGAAACTTAGCATGTTCTGCCTTCAATCGTTCGGAATTGAGATGGGTATAGACTTGAGTTGTCACAATATTTGCATGGCCAAGCATTTCCTGAACACTCCTTAAGTCAGCAAAATTTTCTAACAAATGAGTAGCAAAGGAGTGTCTTATAATATGTGGTGAAACAGTTTTGACTATCCCAGCACATCTTGCCCGCCATTTTATTATCTTCCAGAATCCTTGTCTGGTAAGTGGTTCTCCGTACCAATTCAAGAAAAGAATATCTGTTGAATCCTTCGAGCCTTTTTTATTCTTTTTTATCAGATTATGCCGTACGGTGGAAAGGTATTGCTGAATATAGTCGATGGCAGTCTTACCAATAGGGACTATTCTTTCCTTTCTACCCTTTCCAAATACCTTGACAAATCCTACGGCAAGGTTAATATCCTCTATTTTAACATTGATAATCTCTGAAACACGAACCCCTGTAGCATAGAGGAATTCAAACATAGCCCTATCTCTTAAACCCAATGGTTTACCGATGTCAGGATTGTTCAGCAATCTTTCCACCTCAGCTACTGTAAGAAACCTGGGTAGTTTATCCTCTTTTTTTGGCAACTCTATATCTACAGTAGGCTCTATTTTTAATATCCCTTCTTGAGTCAAAAAACGAAAAAAGGCTTTTATTGCAGCTATCTTGCGACCAATAGAGGTTGGTTTTAATCCCAGATCCCTCATATAAATAACATAGGAGATTACCTGTCCCCGCATAACCTCATCCCATGAGTTTACTTGCGTAGTTTTAAGAAACTCAACATATTGAAGAAGATCTTCCAGATACGCAGATAAGGTATTTTCACTCAATCCCCTTTCTATTCCCAAATAATTAATAAAATTATCAATTTGTTCCTTCATTAATTTTCCCTAATTCCTCATAGCTGTATTTAAGAACGGATTATTTCTTCTCTCCATGCCAATAGTTGAGCTTTCTCCATGTCCTGGATAGATGGTTATTTCATCACTTAATGTCATTAATCTCTTGCCTATAGATTCCATAAGGGTTTTATGTGAGCCACTGGGAAAATCTGTTCGTCCTACCCCTCCGGCAAACAAGGTATCACCTGTAAAGAGATAATTATCAATCTTCAGGCAGATTCCACCCTTAGTATGTCCTGGCGTATGGACTACTTCAATAGTTATCCCGGAAATTTCAAGTATCTCACCGTCCTCCAGAATATAATCAGCTTGTTTAGATACCGCGGGGTTACTCAGAAAAGAAGAAAGATTTGATATTGGGTCATGAAGCATTTTAGCATCGTTTTGATGAATAAGTATCTTTGCTCCGGTTTGCTCAGCAATAAAGAGATTTGCTCCAATATGATCACTATGTCCATGTGTATTAATAATATAAATAGGAGTTAGCCCCTTTTCTTCTAAGAACTGCAATATTCTCTCCCCATTTTCTCCTGGGTCAATAATAATACATTCCCTTGAATCTTCATGGCTAATGATATAGCAATTTACTCTCAGTTCTCCAACTATAAGTGTGTCCACCTGCATTTTATACCTCAACAGATTATAATATAATTAATTATACATGAATGCATGCAAAAAGTCAACTAATTTCTCTTGACAAATTGTCGGGTAATGGATAAACTGTTAATGTTCTGGTCATGGTTCAAAAGTTGATAGGCTGATAGGCTGATAGGTTGATGAGTTGATAGGTTGAAGGAACACAGATTCATAAGTCATAAACATTTCCCATCAATTCATCAGCTTATCAACCTATCAACCTATCAACTCGTTATATCTTCGTGGTGAGTAGTTATATTAATATTTTGTAAGGAGATACATATGTGTTTTATTTTACATTCTCTATTAGCTGTTCTTTCTGGATTGCTTCTTAGCACGATCTTTCCATGTGCCAATATGTCTTTAATTGCTTTTATCGCTATGGTGCCACTTTTATTAGCCATCAGGGGGCAAAGTATTCCAAAAGTATTTGTGCTTGGACTAATTACAGGGATTGTTTTTTTTGGCATATTATTATTCTGGATAGCTGGTATCAGGCTTTATCAAGTAGATCAATGGTTGCTGGTTATAGGCTGGATGGTTGCTACCATTGCTTGTGCATTATTTATCGGGGTATTTGCCATGGGTGTCTGTATATGGAAGACAAGGGCATCCTTATTTGCACCAGCCATCATCTGGACGGCATTGGAGTTTATCAGAAGTCATTTCCCTCTTGGAGGATTTCCATGGGGAATATTGGGATATTCTCAATATCAAAATCTTGTTCTTATTCAGATAGCTGAATGGACAGGTGTTTTTGGGGTTTCTTTCCTGCTGATGTTGATTAATACGATGATCGCTGGGATAATCAGCAGAACAAGTGGGAGTTGGTCAGGGACAGGGATAACTGTGACGCTAATTATTATTTGTCTGGTATGGGGAAATATAAAACTTGGAGAAAATCTTGCATCAGGCAAGCCATTAAAAGTAGCGGTGATACAGACTAATATCGGCATTGATCAAAGCTGGGAGTGGGAAACAAGCCGTGAAAGGATATTGCTTATGCTCAATAGACTTACCGTCAAGGCTGCTAAAGCAGACCCTTCCCTGATTATCTGGACAGAAACAGCTATTCTTTCCTCTCCTGCCACCTCACCATGGATAAAGAAAAAACTATTATCCATAACTACACAGCTCAATAGCTATCTTCTGGTAGGGGCACCACATATGATTGAAGGGAATTATTATAACAGTGCCTTTCTTATCTCAAACAATGGGCAGATAATTAACAGATACGACAAGATCCATCTTGTACCGTTTGGAGAGATGATCCCTGGCGAGGAATTGTTTCCGCTTTTGAGAAAGACATTCCCACAAGCTGGCATATATTCTCATGGAAAGGAATATACTGTATTTAATGAACCGGGCAGGTTTTGTACGCTTATTTGTTATGAGGGAATATTTGGTGATCTGACCAGAAGGTTTGTTAAAAAAGGGGCGGAATTTATAGTTAATATCAGCAATGATGCCTGGACAAGGACAAAAGCCTCTTATTATCAACATGTTAGTATGGATGTTTTTCGAGCCGTAGAAAACAGAAGATATTTTATCCGTGCTGGAAATACAGGGATTTCAGCCATTATCAATCCAAACGGTAAGATTGAACATTTGGTAGATGTAGGCAGAGAAGGGATAATTATTAGTCACATTTTCTTAAATAAACACCTCACATTCTACTCTCAAAGAGGGGATATGTTTGCCTATCTTTGTCTGGTAATAACGATTATGGGGGGGAAATGGGGACGGGGAAAATGGGAAATAGGGCGCTGTCCCCATTTTCCCCCATTTTCCCGATATTTTATTTGACTTATTCCCTGAATTGGTGTATAATATAAATAAATGCAATTGTTCAGGTAAATGTGAAAGGGGTGATTTATAATCATGGAAAATATTATTCTAAAATGTATTGGTGCGGTATATCTGGGTGTTGAAAAGGAAGGGGATACATGGCTTGGCAGACTGGCTGGAGAACTTACTGTTTGTGGCGAAGGGAATTTACGGTTTACTACTGAAGGTATTTATTTTAATAGATGGCTTCCACCAAAAGAATTTTTTATCCCTCTGGAGTGCATTACCAGGGTAGAATTGGGAATGACACATCTGTTAAAACCCATCTTCCCTGGAAGGGTATTGAGAATATTCTATTCTGAGAATAAGGGAGAAAGACTAATATTTGGGGTATGGATGGGTACTCGTGAGGGACAAAAATGGAAGGAAAAAATCGAAAGGAAATTAAGTGAAATAAATTCAACGAAATTATCTTCGTAGAGGCAGGTTCTAAACCTGCCTCTACACAAGCACAAGGAAACACCTGATATGGGAAAATTTTCTCACATAAAACTTACAGATGTTTTGATTGAAGAAGGGCTCATTACTACAACCCAGATTGACGAACTTATTCAAAAGGAAAAGGATAAGTCAGCTGGTTTAGAGGAGATGATTGTCAAGTCTGGTATTATAGATAAAAATACCCTTATGTCCAGAAAGGCGGAGTTGATTCACACACGATTCGTAGATGTCTCTTGCTATCCTGAGTATGAAGAGTTTGTCCGTCTGCTTCCAGAGGCTACATGTCGAAAATATAGTCTTATATGTATCAATAAGGTAGAGAATAAGCTTTCTCTGGTAATGACCAACCCTTCAGATGTTTCTTCCATAGATGATATAAGACTTGTCTCTGGCTACGAGATAGAGCCTTTGCTTGGTTATGAACCTGATATTAAATTTGCATTGAATCAGGTTTTTGGCGATCAGGCTTTTCAAAATATTGTGGATGTAGTTTCTAAATCAAGTATCATTCTGGAAGAAAAAAGAAAGGAAAAAAGTGAGGTTGTTGTCATTGATACCCCACTTATTCAATTGGTTGATGGGATAATTATTCAGGCTATGGAAAAAAAAGCCAGTGACATTCATATCGAGGCATTTGAAAATAACCTGAAGGTAAGGTATCGTATCGATGGGATTTTGCGGGATATCATGACCCTTTCAAAGGAATTGCGAGCATCTATTATTTCCAGAATTAAGATTATGTCCGGACTGAATATTACTGAAAAAAGACTCCCTCAGGATGGACGAGTTCAGATGAATATTAAGGGAAAGGCTATTGATCTACGAATCTCTATTCTGCCTACCATTGCCGGGGAGGGAGTAGTTATTCGTATTTTAGATAGGGCAAGCATTTCCCTGAAACTTGAGGATATTGGTTTAATCTCGGCTATGGCAGAAAACTTTAGGGCATCTGTTTTTCAACCAAATGGAATGATTATGGTAACAGGACCCACTGGTAGTGGGAAAACGACTACCTTATATGCTGTACTCAACACATTAAATTCTCCAACAAAAAAAATACTTACCATTGAAGACCCGGTAGAATATTATCTTTATGGAATTAATCAGGTACAAGTTAAGCCCAGCATTGGATTTACCTTTGCCACAGGATTAAGGACTTTTTTCCGCCAGGACCCGGATGTCATTATGGTTGGTGAAGTTCGTGATTTTGAAACGGCTCAAACAGCTATTGAGGCTGCCCTGACCGGACATCTTGTCTTGAGTACCCTGCATACCAATGATGCTATAGGCACAGTTATCAGACTTATAGACATGGGTATAAAACCATTCCTTATTGCTTCTACCTTGCGTTGTGTTTTAGCTCAACGATTGGCTAGGGTCAATTGTCCCAACTGTAAAGAACCAATCCAACCATCCAGTAATCTGTTAAAGTTTATGGATAAACTGTCTATCCCTATCCCTGATAATATGCAACTATTCAAGGGTAAGGGATGCAATGTTTGTAATAGGACTGGTTATAAGGGGAGAATTGGTATATTTGAACTCCTGATTATGTCTACAGAGATTGAAAGAGGGATTGCAGATCAAGTCAGCAGCCTCCATCTGCTGGAAATAGCAAAACAAGAGGGCTTAAAAACATTGCTTGAAGATGGGATAGAAAAGGTACTCAATGGATTGACTACCATAGAAGAGGTTTTTCGCGTGGTGCATACATAATGTAATTGGTGGAACATGAGTATTTTGCTCGACAGGCTGTTAGGGAAAAAATAATCCTTGACATCTGTTTAGATGTTATGCTAAAATTATGTCAGATACCAAAAAATACAAATTAAGGAGGGATTGTCTTGAAGCTTACAAAATATGTCGTTCCAATTATTTTCTTAGCTAATCTTTGTTATGCAGGGGTTACCCCGCCATCAGAGATAAAGTTTACCCCTACAGGCGGAGATGAATTATCTTGTTATAATGTCTCATGGAAGGAGCAAGGGACAGATACCAAAGGATATTACTGCAAGCTTGATAATCAGCCAAATTTTAATTGGACAAAACGATCACCCATTAAGATTCATGTTTCGTATCCTGGCAATCACAAATTTTATATAGCAACGATAGATAAAAATAACAATATTTCCCCATTTGTTATTAGTCAGTTTTCTCATAAATCTGCTTCCTCCTCTGTCCCGACAGCCTATTTTTCTTTAAGTGAACCAGTGACATATGATACCGGTGGTTCACCAGGGATTATTGCTGCAGGGGATGTTAATGGTGATGGGCTGAATGATGTTGTTTCTGCCAATTATTATGACAACAATATCAGTGTCTTTATTCAACAAAAAGGTGGCACATTAGCCACGCAGGCTACCTATACAGTGGGTCAGGGGCCATTTGGTGTAGGGATAGGCGATTTGAACAGCGATGGGAAAAATGAGGTAGTCGTTGGTTGTGCTGCAGCAGATCAGCTCTATGTCTTTTCTCAAAACGATGGTGGAACACTTACTCAAACAGATGTTTACTCCACTGGTCGCGGACCATATGGTCTGTCAGTTGGCGATATAAACTCAGATGGCCGTAATGATATTGTTGTTGCAAATTCAGGCGGACAAAGCATTAGTATTCTTACATGGTTAAAGGAATGTCCTGAAACCTATCAATATCTTTTTGGTTCACTCCAGAAGGCAAACAGTCTGACCATGCAGAGATTGAATAATGGAGAGATATTTGCTCATCTGCTGTATCCTGCCGGTGCTACCCCTTTCTGGCTTTGTATTGGTGATATTAATGGTGACGAGATGCATGATATTACCTGTGTCAATTACAGTAACAATACGATTTCACTCTATATTCAACAACCAGATAGAAGCATGGTGCTTGCTGGCAACTTAGCTGTGCCATCAGGCAATCCGCCAAATGTCTGCCTTGGCGATATAAACGGGGATGGGCTAAATGAAATAGCTGTCTCTGGTGGTGGACCGATAAGTATATTTGGCCGTAAGGATAACTCTATAGGCTTGATTGGCACATACACAGCTACTGAGGGAAGTAATGGCGGCATAAGAATTGGTGATGTTAATAATGATGGCAGGCAGGATTTGATATCAACCCATGGGAAAAACATCTCTGTATTCCTTCAGGATGGGAATGGTAAATTACTCAAACCTACTGCCTACTATGCAGGAGATTGCCCTGGTGGTCTATTTATTGCTGATGTTGATAACGATGGAATAAACGAAATCATCACCGGAAATATCAGGGGTAACTCTATTAGCGTGCTTCATCTAAAATCAGATAAGGGTCAAAAATAGAGTGGCAAATACCAGTTGTCTTTTAGTCACCTATGAAATAAAGGCTTCTGCTGGCAAAACCATACAGGAAATGGCTGATGATATTTGTATCGAACAAACTGTTGAGGTGGTAAAACAGCTGGCTCAGGATAAATGGATACAGGAAAATATCATCGGCAGGGTAGAGGGAATAAGCCAAACAGGAGATAATATCTTTAGTGTTATTATCAGCTATCCAGATGAAATCACTGCTTACCAGCTACCGCAATTATTAAGCGTGCTATATGGCAATATCTCTCTTAAATCAGGCATAAAGCTAATTGGCATTGAGTTTTCCGATAGTTTTTTGTCTCATTTTTCTGGTCCGGGTTTTGGCATAGATGGTCTAAGACGACTTCTCAATGTAGAAAATCGTCCATTATTGGCCACAGCCCTTAAGCCCATGGGTAAAACACCGGAAGAATTGGCAGGATTGGCATACAAACTTGCTTTGGGTGGTATTGATATTATCAAGGATGACCATGGTTTGGTTGATCATAGCTTTTGTCCATTTAAGGAAAGGGTGCAGTGTTGCCTTTCTGCCATAAACAAGGCGGAAGAAGAAACAGGCAAAAGAGTGCTTTATTTTCCCAACATTACCGATACCCATGAAAAATTAATAGATCATGCCGAAAGAGGCAAGGAGATGGGTGTTGGAGGCTTTCTTATTTCACCTCTGATTGTTGGATTGGATATCATGCGGTATCTGGCAGATAATCTTGGCTTGCCAATAATGGCTCATCCTGCGTTGATGGGAACATTATTTCATGGGATTTCGACAGAGATAGTCCTTGGTGATTTGATGCGTCTGGCAGGGGCAGACATGGTAATCTACCCGAACTATGGCGGCAGATTTCCATTTACAGAGAAAATTTGTCAAGAAACAGGGTATGCCTTAAAAAAGAAAATGGGAGGGTTAAAAACTGCTTTTCCTGTGCCAGCCGGTGGGATTGATATTAAAAACATCAAGAGCTTGAAGCAGTTTTACGGGAATGATGTTGTGTTTTTGATTGGCTCCAGCCTGTATGTTTGCTCAAGTAACTTGACTGCAAGTGTTAAGGATTGCATTCAGCACCTCAGTGCATATTGTTAAGAGGAAGATAAGCCATGTGTGACAAAATTATTCGATTCCTACTTCTTTGCGTGATTTTTTGCATTCCGATTTGGTTTGATTTGCGATTATATGCTACCTTTGATCTGGCAAAGCTAACCCTTCTTTACCTCTTTGTTATCCCCATGCTTGGCTGCTGGGCAATAAAATGGCTGAGTAGCAAAAAATGTTGCCTTGTCCGCACCCCATTAGATATCCCTATCCTTGCCTTCTGGGGGATAAACATTGTTTGTACGATTATCTCCTTATCTCCATGTATCAGCCTTTTTGGATTTTATAAACGATACGAGGGCTTATTTGCCATAACAGGTTATGTTTGCCTTTACTATCTGGTTGTCAATTTTGCAGACAGAACATTTGTCAGGAAGATGATAAAAACAGCTATCGTGGTTGCAGTTTTTGAAAGCATCTATGGTATTTTTCAGCATTTTGGACTTGACCCATTCTCATGGAGCTTTTCTGCGCGTGCCCGTGTTTTTGCTACATTTGGCAGTCCCCCTTTTCTTTCTACCTATCTGATCATGGTTTTTTTCTTTGCTTTGGCCATGTACTTTAAGAAAAATGAATTGATTTCCGTCACAAAAACACACCCATCAAGTAAAAGTGCCAGTGGTGCTACTTCCGCTAAGGGTATCTCACGAAAACAAAGGAAAAAACAAGGAAAAAATGAGCAATTGCCAGAAATGCTGCCTCAATTAAAAGATACGGTTACTCGTTTTTTTCCTCTTGTATTACGAGTATTACGACCATGGTACTATGGGGCAGCAATTCTCCTTATCCTGATAGGCTTTTTCTATACCAACACCAGAGCAACAACACTTGGGATTATTTTTGGATTAGTATTGTTTGTGATCATGGCTGATAGACAAAGGATATTGGAAGAAAAGAGCAGGCTTTATATACTCATAGCCTGTTTGATACCATTTATCGCCTATTTTATGATAAATCCAGATACATCTGTGCTCAAAAGGTTTATAAATATTACTGATAGCCCGCAAATACAGGTAGAAACTTCTATTCCTGGGGTTGCAAAGGAGCCACAAGAGGTTGATATTAGCAGTTTTGGAAGCGGACGAATTGGGTTGTGGAAGTCAACCATTGGGGTGATTAAAAAACATCCTGTTCTGGGCATAGGGCTTGATACCCTGCAATTAGCAAATATAGGCACAGACAAGGCTCACAATGATTTTCTGGATGTAGCTGTAACTCGAGGACTAATCGGACTTTTGATATATCTGTGGCTTTTAGTAACCATTGCCTTAGTTTTTCTAAAAACATGCCGCAGGCTTACCGGGGATGTTCAGATTTTGTTTGTCTGCCTTGGGGCATGCGAACTGGGGTATCTTATCCAGAATCAATTTAATTTCGGACTGATATGTATTATGTCGTTATTCTGGTTATCCATGGGTATGATGATGGTTATCGGAGGGCTTGTAATTCGTCCTGAAATATCAGGAGAGGATAAACCGAGAATTCCTCTTGCTCCAATAAGGTGGCTGCTTTATTCTGTTTCGTTTATTGGGATAATAACAGTTATGTTTTTAGCCACTATCCAATATCGAGCTGACATCTGGTATCGAAAGGGATTTGATTTTGTAGAAAAACAGAGGTATGTAGAGGCTATCCCCTATTTAGAAAAGGCAGTTGAACTGTTCCCTTATGAAACCTGCTACTGGAAGGTATTAAACAGCATCTATGTGGAAAGGGCAAATAATGATGTTCAAAACAGACAGGTGTGGGTTAAAAAGGTGCTTGACGGCAGCCATCTACTTTTAAGATTTATTCACAAGGATGAGGGCTCATATTTTAATCTGGGTATGGTCTATTCTCTGATGGGTGAAGAAAAAAAGGCTGAGGAGTCGTATAAGAAAACAATTGCCCTGAGTAAGGGGCATACTAATGCCTATAACAACCTTGGTACCCTCTATGCCAATCAAAAACGATGGCAGGAAGCTATTAAAATGTTTGAAAAAACCCTGGAATATGACCCCAAACACCCATCGGCATTGGCAAACCTGAAAAGAGTATACGCTATTTCAGGCAAGCAGGAAAGGGTTTTTGAGGCAGACGAAAAATATGGCAAGGGTACGGAAAAGTATCTGAAACAGGCTGAGTCTTATTATAAAAAGGGAATGATTGATGAAACCATTAAGGCATTTCAGGAGATATTGAAGAGGGACCCGGAAAATATGGATATTCATAAAAACCTTGGCTCTATCTATTATCAAAAGGGGATGAAGAATGAGGCAAGGAAGGAATTTGAAAGGGTACTGGAGTTAAAACCAGATGATGAGTATGTAAAAGGATTGTTGAAAATGATGTAACTACTCGGACGATGATGGACGCGATGGACGCAATGGATGTAATGGACGCGGTAGCCGCAGATGGACGCGATGGACATGATGTCCATCATCGTCCATGATGTCTATGATGTCCATCAGTGTCCATCGCATCCATCTGCGGCTGAAAGGAGGTAACTTATGAGTATCAAGGATGATATAATATCAATGGCTACACAAGCCAGACAGGCTTCCAGAAAATTGGCTAATTTATCCTCTATGGTGAAAAATGATGCGATACTATCTATGGCTGAGGCATTATTGGATAATCTGGAGCAAATCTTAGAAGAAAACAGAAAGGATTTGGATAATGCTAAAGAAAGGGGACTCTCTGCTGCTTTGGTAGACAGGCTTGCTTTGAATGAAAAACGGGTAATGGCTATGGCAGCTGGCTTAAGAGATATAGCTGCCTTGCCTGACCCGATTGGGGAGATAGGCTCTATGTGCCGCAGACCAAATGGGCTTCAAATCGGCAAGATGAGGGTGCCGCTGGGGGTAATTGGTATCATTTATGAGGCCAGACCCAATGTTACTGCGGATGCTGCCGGATTATGCTTTAAGTCTGGTAATGCTGTTATCTTACGCGGAGGAAGTGAGGCAATTAATTCCAACAAGATCATTGCATCAACACTTGATAATGCAGCTACTTCAGCAGGTGTTCCTCAAGGCAGCATTTCATTAATTAAGAATACTGATCGTCAAGCGGTGCGGGAATTGGTGAAATTAAATGGGTTGGTGGATGTTATTATCCTTCGTGGCGGCAAATCACTCATCGAGACAATCGGGACAGAGTCTTCGGTGCCAATCATTAGCCATGGTGCGGGTAATTGCCATGTATTCGTGGATAAAGATGCTGCCGTATCCATGGCAATGAGGATTGTCTTTAACGCTAAGGTGCAAAGACCCGGGGTGTGCAATGCCATGGAATCTCTGTTGGTGCATAAGGATATTGCCATGGAATTTCTGCCAGAGATGATTGGCCAGCTTAAGGGGGCAGGGGTAGAGGTGCGGGGTTGCACGGAAACAAGGGGTATTGTCCCTGATATCCTTGAGGCAACAGAAGAGGATTGGGGCAAGGAATACCTTGATCTTATCCTGTCAATAAAGGTTGTTTCATCATTGGATGAGGCTATTGAGCATATCCATAAATATGGTTCATCCCATTCAGAGGCAATTGTTACCTCTTCATACGCTAATTCGGCAAGATTTTTGCAGGAAATAGATGCAGCAGCGGTATATGTTAATGCCTCCACAAGGTTTACAGATGGCGGTGAGTTTGGGTTGGGGGCAGAGATGGGGATAAGTACTCAGAAATTACATGCCCGTGGACCAATGGGGCTTTGTGAGCTGACAACTACCAAATTTATCATTCTTGGGAATGGACAGATTCGGGAGTGAAATTCATTGCAGGGATTATTCGGGCAGGGATGAACCCTGTCCCTACGAAAAAGGAGAAAAAATATCATGCAAGTCGAAGGAAATATCGTTTCATTATTGCTCAAGACAGAGGGATTGTTGAATGGACACTTTTTACTTTCATCAGGGCTGCATTCTGGGAAATACCTTCAGTGTGCCAAAATTCTTCAATACCCTATCTATGCTACCCATCTTGGGGCATCCATAGCTGAGCGATTTAAGAATCAAAAGATTGATGTGGTTATTGGTCCGGCTATAGGTGGGATAATTATTGCCTATGAGGTTGCAAGGGCACTTGGGGTAAGGGCACTGTTTGCGGAAAGGGAGGAGCAAAGAATGACGCTTCGTCGCGGGTTTGAGATAAAAAAAGGTGAACGGGTTGTGGTTGTGGAGGATATAATTACCACCGGAGGCTCTGTCCATGAGGTTGTCAGGCTTGTTCAGGGGATTGGTGGTGAGGTAGCCGGGATTGGGGCATTGATTGATAGAAGCGAAGGGCTAACCATCGCAGGCATAAAACCTGTTGTTCTTTCCACCATGAAGATAGAAACATATGATCCCCAAAGCTGTCCATTGTGTCGTGATAAAATACCATTGGTAAAGCCAGGGAGTAAGCAACTGCTTGGACAACAAGGTGCCAGAGTATAATCAAGAAGGGGGCAGGTCTCAAAAACCTGTCCCAGTTCCCCACTTTCGTGAGGACAAGCTTCACGAGGGTAAACTCCGGCAGGAATCCAGCACATTGTTGAGCAGAAAATCCTCACTTGGCGTGATTGGTGTAACAATTTGGCATAACTCTGTATTCCCGCCGGAGTTATGCCCTCCGTGGAAACGGGGGCGGGAATGACAAGCCTTCATGCCCCAGTGAACGGTTACCCATAGGCAATTATACCAATATCTGCTGTATGTTCAAAGAAATCAAACCTCTTCGGAATGGGCGTAATATCCATGGTATTGTCCATAACCATAATGGTATCCATAATTAGCGAGATAACCCGGAACAAAGTATTCTACACCGGTGAGAATATATCCTATGATATTGGCATGAGCATTTGACAGGAATGACCTTGCTCTATCAAGAGCCTCCCGTTGCGTTCTCCATGTTTGAACAACAACAACAACACCATCAACCAATGCTCCTAATATCCCTGTATCAGTGATGGCAAGTACCGGGGGGGTATCTACAATAACATAATCGAAACGATTTTTAAGCTCAACCAGTAGATCTCGCATCCGATGAGAGCCTAAAAGTTCTGATGGATTAGAGGGTATCTTGCCTGAGGTAAGTACGGTTAAATTTTCTGCTCTGGTTTTCTTAAACACAGCATCCAACTCTACCCCTCTTGTGAGGATATCTGACATCCCCTCCTCCATTCTTAACCCTAACAAATTATGAACATTTGGCTTTCTCAGATCGCAGTCTACTAAAAGAATATTTTTATTCAGGTCATGAGCCATGGCAACAGCCAGATTAACAGAGGTAGTTGTTTTGCCTTCACGATGAAGGGAGCTTGATAAAGCAATAAGTCGCGGGGGATTTTCAGGGTTTACCCGTTGGAGATTGGTTCGTATCATTCGATATTGTTCAGAGATTGGGGTTTTTGGGCTATGATAGGTTACAATTCGAGCATCTATTCCAGAATCATCCTTTGCATAGGCAATAGATGTGGCTAAAAAACCATCTGGTTTTTCCTTTTTCTTTGTTTCAGGTGCTTTCTTTTCTCTTATGCTTGTGAGTAGATTTTCTGGCAATGTCCATTCCTCCAGTATAAATTATTATTTTGTAGCACTCCCACTATTCTTTCCAAACACACTATCAAATAGATTTGACAGGGAAAGATATTGCATAAAAGGAGAGCTAATCTGTCCAAGGGTATCAGTTATCCGTGGCACTAAAGCCATAGGCACATAAACAATATCCCCGGAATCTAACTTTATATCCTTTTCCATGTTCCCCTTATAAAGGATATTATAAAGATTTATTATTTTTGTGACAGGTTGTGGTTTTCCGGGGGTAATGATCTTTACCCTTTTCAGGTCAGCATTTTTGGTTGGCAATCCAGCCTTTAAGACAGCCTCTCGAATAGTAATATATTCACCACCAATTGGGAATTTTCCCGGCTGTCTTACCTCTCCTAAGATATAAACCTTTTTGCTGAAATATCCAAGGATGGTGATGGTAATCTTCGGGGTTTCAATATACTTGCTGAGCTTTTCGTATAATATCTTTTCCAGTTCAACAATAGTTAATCCCTCAACCTTTATGTCACCGAGTATAAGTTGAGTAATATTTCCGGCAGGATCAACCTTAAATTCACCACTCATATCAGGATTTTCCCAGACAACAACTCTGATTATATCTTCAGGTCCAAGAAGATAAGAGGAACCTTCCTGAGCAAAACTAATACTGCTCACTCCAAGAAAAAAAAGAACTAAGCCAAGGATAATTATCTTTTGTAGCTTCAATTTATCTTCCCCCTTAATACTATGTAATTATAATACCATAATTTTTCTGATTTGTCAATAAAATTTATGACCTGTCAGGGCAAATCGCACCCTAAATTTGTTTGAGACTGTCTCATTCCAGTAATGTAGGGGCGAATAATCATTCGCCCTTACTGGATGTCCCCCTCTGGCAAGGGTAGGGGGTGGAAAAATCTGGCAAAATTTAGATGCGATTGACCTGGAGCCACAAGGGAAAATTCTTGACATCTTATTTAAAGAATGATATACTGTATAAACCCTTATGAACTTACCCAAGAAGAAATTGAAAACTTAAGATGCCAAATTGGCATCTTAACAGGCTGTTACGGAACTAAAAATCAAGGATACTGGCATACCACATATGGTATCTGGCAAGGAAATGTGAACAACATATTGTGTGCCTCTCATGCCAAATTTCTATTCCGTAACAGCCTGTCGGCATGAGGATAGACAGCAATAAATAAATTTACTCAGAAGCAAACCGTATGTTTGAAGAATTAGCCATCCTCAAGAAAAAATTAGATAGTTATCGTCCATTAGATTCTAATAAAATGGCTGCTATTGGAGAAAAATTAAGGATTGAATGGACATACAATAATAATGCCATTGAGGGTAACACCCTATCGTTATCTGAAACTGCCTTTTTCCTACGAGAAGGGCTAACCTCTAAAGGGAAACCACTTTCAGAATACCTTGAGACAAGAAATCATGCTGAGGCACAGGAGTATTATCAAGCATTAGATATGGCTGATAAAAAAGATTATACCCTTATTATCGAAATGATAGAACGGGAAGTAACCCGCACAATCACACTTATGCTTAATGTGATTGAAGGAAGGGATGCCTTCAGTAAAGAGGATTTGAAGAGAAGATTGGGAATATTTGAGGAAAGGATTGAGAAATTGGATAAGGATCCAATTGGCAAGGCAGTAGATGAAGAAAAGAGAAGACATTGCAGGGAACGAATATATCAGTTTTTGGAAAAACTGACTAAAGAGATGGTGGAAGAAAATAAATCAGAGATGGTGAGGTTTGGGGTTGAAGATTACTTAGAGCAGACAAGTAGTTATCCACTTCTTACCGCTGCACAGGAGGCACAACACTATATAAAACGATACATGTCATCTGTCTTACAGAATATTGCACAATACCTGAACAGTAGAAACATAATCATAACAGAGAAGACAAGGAAAGCTGAAGAAACAAGTATCCTGCAACTTAATCTAATTTCTCAACGAAAATATATTCCACAAGGGATTTTAACCTTTGTCATCCTACCTACCAGATTTACTATCATTATTGTTTTTACTATCAATATTTCAGGATTAGAAAAGGATGAGGAAATATTTGATACCACACAACAGGTAATAGATTATATTCAAGGCAGTGTCCTATGGGAAGATTGGGACAAGAAGACATTGGAAGACTTCTTTGTCAAGGCATTTACTGAATTCTTAAAACAAATTGAGTTAGAGATAGAAAAAAGGAGATTGAGAGAAAAGAGGATATGAGGAGAGAGGAGAATCCACCCCCTGCCCCCGCCAGCGGGGGATAAGGAAATGCCCAGAGTGGAAAGGAAAAGATGGTCACCTTTCCCTGTCTCCGATAGTGGAGGATAAGAAATAAAAAACAGGGAACAGAGGTCAGAAGT
>Ga0100388_10000854_pt1 | contig 27270 bp, 17 predicted proteins | sample CryGeymeta201512_FD_81536 | JGI IMG/M metagenome (GOLD analysis project Ga0100388, IMG submission 81536) | Groundwater microbial communities from Crystal Geyser aquifers in Utah, USA - Crystal Geyser metaG 2015-12 | ecosystem: Environmental > Aquatic > Deep subsurface > Groundwater | place... | reverse complement strand
GATAACCCGGCATATTTTGTCAGTTTTGTTCCTGTAAAAGAGCGCTTAACGTTTTGTGTTTTGTAACGGATTTTTACTTATTTTATTCATCAGAAAAGTGGTGTTTGTTTGTTGATTTTTTATTTTTATCAATCCAAAAACAAACAAACACCGCTTTTCCTGATTTTTGTTTTAGAATTTTAGGTAATAAATTTAACAACCGTTTCAACAGTTTAGAAAAGAGGAAGTAATTGCCGCACTCATTAACAAAAATATGGATTCCAAATTGTAAACCGATGAATCGGTTTGAAAACTATGCGTCTGCTAAATATCCCACAGATGAATCTGTGTGCTTCTCATAAAAGTTTTTAAACTGACTTTAGTGTGATAAGTTATAAATACGATAAAAAAAATTAAATTGGAGAATTATATGTACAACGATGAACTAAAAACTTTAACTGACTACAGAAAACGGATTGATAAGTTACGAGGTTATCTTTGACTTAGATCAAAATGGAATCGTTATATCGGAATTAAAAGCGAAGACTGAAGGAAAAAACTTTTGGGATGATCAGAAAAATGCCCAAAAAATTTTACAGCAATTAAAAATTTTACAAGACTGGTTTGATCTCTGGAATAATCTTGAAACTAAAGCAATCAACTTAAATGATCTAATTGAGCTTGCTGCCGCTGAAGAAGATGATTCTTTCGCTTCCGATATTCAAAAAGAATTGAATGAATTGCTAAACGCAATTGATGAAGTTGAATTCAAAAGTATGCTTAGCGGAAAAGATGACAATAAAAATTGTATCATGACTATTCATTCAGGCGCAGGAGGAACAGAAGCGCAGGACTGGGCTGATATGCTGATGCGGATGTATTTTCGGTACGGTGAACAAAACAATTTTAAAATGACCTTACTTGATATTCTCGACGGTGACGGCGCCGGGATTAAAAGCGCAACGATTGAAGTTACCGGACAATATGCTTATGGGTATCTCAAAGCTGAAAACGGCGTTCATCGTTTAGTTCGCATTTCTCCCTTTGATGCTAACAAAAGGAGACATACTTCTTTCGCCTCCGTATTCGTTATTCCTGAAATTGATGACACGATTGAAATAGAAATTAATCCAGCCGATTTACGAATAGATACATACCGTTCCGGAGGTAAAGGGGGACAAAACGTAAACAAAGTTGAAACCGCTGTGCGGGTCACACACATTCCGACCAATACGGTTGCGGCTTGTCAAAGCGAACGTTCGCAAACACAAAATAAAATGAATGCAATGAAACTTCTTAAATCAAAACTCTATCAAAAAGAAGTTGAGAAACAAGAAGATGCGTTGGATGAAATTGAAAAAACAAAAATGAAAATAGAATGGGGAAGTCAAATCCGTTCCTATGTTTTTCATCCCTATAATATGGTAAAAGATCACCGGACGGATGTTGAAACTTCCGATACGCAAGGAGTAATGAACGGAGATTTGAATAAATTTATCAAGGCATTTTTATTGAAATTTAGAACAGCATAAGCAGAAATATGAAAACTTATACCGAGTACCTTTGGTTCAACACAAAAAAGAAACGTGAATACATCAACATTACAAGTGATGTTGAAACTATTTTACACAAAAGTGGAATTAAAGAGGGAATGATTCTCGTTTCTGCAATGCACATTACCGCGGGTGTTTATGTGAATGATGCCGAGAATGGACTTATTCAAGATATTGATGCATGGCTTGAAAAACTTGCACCCTTTAATCAAAATTATCTGCATCATAGAACAGGGGAAGATAACGGCGACGCCCACTTAAAGAGTTTATTGGTTCATCACGAAGTTATTGTTCCTGTTACAAATGGCAAACTCGATTTTGGACCGTGGCAGCAAATTTATTATGCCGAGTTTGATGGGCATAGAAGAAAAAGATTGATCGTTAAAGTGATGGGGGAGTAACTTTTAATATTTTTAATAGTTTTCCATGAATATTTCTTCCAGTTTGATTAAGTTAGTCTATGGTCAAATTATTAAATATCATAATGCAACGATGTACTGATTATTTTCTAATTTATTATAAATCGGTAATAAGGAATTCAAATGAATTTTACGTGATTCATTTCACTTTATTTTTATTGATCATACCATTCATAGGTTGCGAAAAAGTAAAGACCCTTGATCAGAAAAAAAACGCTGAAACATTTCTTAGTGAAATTGAAAAAACTCCCGTCACTGCAACGGCATATTTTCAATTAAGCGATTCACTCTACAAAATTTCAAAGCAAATAAATTATAAAAGAGGTATAGCCAAAGCTCTCACGATGAAAGGAAGATATTTTTCTTTAAAAGAGGAGTATGACAAAGCTTTTGATGAATTTTATAAAGCAGTTAATGTCAGCAAACAGGCAAATGAACTTAATGAATTAGGAGATACATATTATTCTATCGGGAGTACTTACAGCAAGTTAAAGAAAAGGGACGAAGCGCTTGCTGCATTAAAGCAAGCAGTAGAAGTTCGAACTAAGTCAAACGACTCTGTAGGTTTGGGTACTGCGCTCAACTTCATCGGTTATATTTATTGGCAGATCTCCGATTATGATAACGCCGTTTTTTACTTCGAAAAAGCTTTGAAAATTAGGAATAAACTTCCGAGTAAAGAGTTCCGTGCAACAACCTACAATAACTTGGGAACAGTTTTTTTCAATTGGACATTATATGATAAAGCCCTCGATGCCTATCTTCATTCATTGGAATTGAATCGAGAAATCGGTAATAATGGCGGAATTGCTATTTGTCTCTGCAATATTGGTTTAGTTTATAAAGAAACTACTCAAAATGAAAAAGCAATTGAGTATTATAGAGAAAGTTTGCCCTACGCTCTTAGCTCAAAACAATCACAAAACATCGGATATGTCTATAGCTGTTTGGGAGCGGCATTTAGTCTTCTCAACAATGATTCTTCCATTATTTATCTAGAGAAATCTTTAGAGTCTTACAAAGCGGGGAACTTTGCCGATGGGCAGGCTTTGGCTCTTCAAGGGATTGGCAATTATTATTTTGATTTGAAGGATTTGACTACCTCCAAAACTTACTTTTTTCAAATGCTCGACCTTTCATTAAAACAAAATATTCCAATGAGGATAGCTCAAGCATACAAATTCCTGGGCAAAATATTTTTATTGGAAAACGACTTACCGGCAGCAAAAAAATATTTTGAAAAGAGTGTGGAAATAGCTGAAAAATCAACGCTAAAGTTAATTCTTATTGATTCGTATGAAAGCTTAAGCGAGATTTATGAGAGAACATGGGAATTAGACAAGGCGTTTTCTGCGCTCAAGCAGCATAATAATTATAGCAGACAAATTGAAAATGAGGGGATGCAAAAAAGACTTTTAGACCTGAAGAACAAATCCGAATATGAAAAATACCAACGGAGTTTGCAGGCTCAGAAGTATCAAAATGAAATGCAAATAATCTATCTGCGGGTAACGGTTATTGCAATTTTTATTTTAATTATTGTAGCGCTTATTCTTTACAGACTGCACAGCAAAAGCAAAAAGGTGAACCTTCTTCTTCAAGAAAAAAACTTTTTAATTGAAGGACAAAGCAAAGAAATAAATCTGAAAAATGTTGAACTTCTTGAATTAAATGAGGCAAAGGAAAAATTATTTTCCATAATAGCGCATGACCTGAGAAGCCCTTTTAATACCTTAATAAATTTCGGAACCATCTTAAAAGAAGACTACTATGATTTATCGGATGAAGAAAGATTGGGATTTATCAACGGACTTGAAGAAACTGCAATTAAGACGCATGAGTTAGTGGAGAATCTGTTAAATCTTTCAGCGGCACATTCCGGTAGAATTAGTTTTAACCCGGATAAAGTTAATATTGCACAGGTAACCGACAAAATAATTAACTTTGTTATTTCTCAAGCGAATAAAAAAGAGATTAAATTACTCAACACAAATGATAATAGCGCTGTTGCTTTTGCAGATCAGGCTATGGTGGAAATAATCCTTCGTAACCTTTTGAATAACGCTATTAAATATTGTAATACTGGGGGACAAATTGAGGTCTCCTCTAACAAAGTAGATCATAAACTCTGCATTTCAGTACAAGATGATGGAATAGGGATGGATGAATTTACAAAAGCTAATATATTCAATATTAATGTAATACGTTCAAAGAAGGGGACCGGAGGAGAAAAAGGAACCGGCTTAGGGTTGGGATTGTGCAAAGAATTTGTCGAAAAACACGGAGGCAGTATTTGGGTTGAAAGCGAATTGGAAAAGGGAAGTAAATTTGTCTTCACATTACCTTCAGAAGAACAGGAATTATGACACAAAGTACACATCTTCTTCCATGTGTTTCTTATCGGTGGCAATCTTACAAAGTTATCTTCACATGGAATCCTGATTCTTGCTCATAATCGTAATCTCACACAATTTTTTAATCCGATTAGAATTATGATCATGACTCCCATCATCACGTGTTAACAAATAAAGATTTTTTTCTAATCTTTAAGCCAATCCTTTTTTAACGTCGGAGATTTTGATAAATTTGGGTACAAAAAATTTTTAATAATTAGTACGAGTAAAGAATAATGGCAAAAGATTTTGAAGTTCAAGTTCTTGAAGATGTTACCATCCGATTTGCAGGAGATTCAGGTGATGGTATGCAGCTTACAGGTTCACAGTTTTCTAATACTACAGCGTTGTTTGGGAATGATCTAAACACGCTTCCCGATTATCCTGCAGAAATTCGCGCACCTGCCGGAACCCTTTATGGTGTGAGCGGGTTTCAATTACATTTTAGTAGTTTAGAGATCCAGACACCCGGTGATAGCCCTGATGTTTTAGTCGCAATGAATCCCGCGGCGCTAAAAGTTAATTTAAAAGATTTAAAACCTGGCGCTACCATAGTTGTTAATGAGAATGCTTTCGATTCAAAGAATTTAAAATTAGCACATTATGATGTTAATCCGCTAGAGGATAATTCTCTTGCAGGGTTTAATGTTATTTTAGTTCCTCTTTCAAAACAAACAGCCGCAGCTTTAGAAGGTTTACAATTATCAATGAAAGATATTGAGCGGACAAAAAACTTTTTTGCATTAGGTTTAATGTACTGGCTGTTTGATCGCCCCTTGGAGCCAACGAGCGTATGGCTTGAACAAAAATTCGGATCGAAACCGGTTTATCTTGAGGCGAATAAAAAAGCTTTAACCGCCGGTTACTATTATGGAGAAAATACAGAGGTTTTCACCACCAGGTATCATGTCAATCCGGCAAAATTAGAAAAAGGTACATACAGAAGTATTTCAGGAAACGAAGCTACGGCAATCGGATTTGTGGCTGCTTCACATAAAGCGGGAATCCCTTTATTTCTCGGTTCTTATCCGATTACTCCCGCGACAGAAATTCTGCATGAACTTTCTAAATTTAAAAATTATGGTGTTAAAACTTTTCAAGCTGAAGATGAAATTGCCGGAGTTTCTTCTGCAATCGGCGCTTCATTTGCCGGTAATCTTGCAATTACAACTACTAGCGGTCCAGGCTTAGCGCTTAAAACTGAAGCTATCGGTCTTGCGGTAATGACGGAACTTCCTCTGGTCATCGTTGATGTGCAGCGTGGTGGACCAAGCACAGGCTTACCGACTAAAACAGAACAGTCAGATTTGCTTCAAGCAATGTTTGGAAGAAATGGTGAGTCCCCGGTTCCTATTGTTGCTGCTTCAACTCCTTCAGATTGTTTTACGATGGCATTTGAAGCCTGCCGGATCGCTATAAAATATATGACTCCGGTCTTTCTTCTTACCGAAGGATATTTAGCCAATGGTTCCGAGCCATGGAAAATTCCGGATGTAGATTCGCTTCCTGAAATCCCGGTGAACTATTGGAAAGATAAAGAGACTTATCAACCCTATTTAAGAGATGATAACCTTTCCCGCCCCTGGGCAATTCCCGGAACTCCCGGATTAGAACATCGTATCGGCGGATTGGAAAAAGCACATATCTATGGAACGGTATCTTATATTCCTGAGAATCATGAGTTCATGATTCGCATGCGTGATGCAAAAGTGAAGAAAATTCAAGACGACATCCCGAACCTTGAAGTTTTGGGAGATAAAGATGCTGATTTACTCATCGCTGCTTGGGGAGGAACTTATGGATCGGTGTCAGAAGCTGTTTCAAATCTTCGAAGAAAAGGATTCAAAGTTGCTCAGGTTCATTTCAAATATTTAAATCCTTTCCCTAAGAATACAGAAGAAGTTTTGAGTAAGTATAAACAAATCTTAGTTCCTGAAAGAAATCTCGGTCAACTTTCTAAGATGTTAAAAATGGAATTTTTACGGGAGGTAATTCAATTAAATAAAGTGCAAGGATCACCTTTTAAATCATCAGAAATTGAAAATAAAGTTATCTCAATCCTTGGAGGTAATAATGTCAACTAAGGAAGTTATGGAAAAAACTGAAAATGTAAAATTAACCGCAAAAGATTTTGCTACTAATCAAGATGTGCGCTGGTGTCCGGGTTGCGGAGACTACTCAATACTCGCTCAGGCACAACGTATTTCTCCAGAATTAGGGATTCCGAGAGAAAAATTTGTTTGGGTTTCAGGCATCGGGTGTTCAAGCCGTTTCCCTTACTATATGGATACTTACGGCTTTCACAGCATCCATGGCAGAGCCCCGGCTATTGCAACCGGAGTTAAACTTGCAAATCCTGATCTTTCAGTTTGGGTTGCTGCCGGAGACGGTGATCTGTTAAGCATTGGTGGAAATCATTTTATTCATGCTTGCCGAAGAAATATTGATATGAAAGTAATTCTTTTCAATAATAGAATTTATGGTTTAACGAAAGGACAGTACTCACCAACTTCTGAAAAAGGAAAGAAGACGAAAAGTTCTCCATACGGAAGCATTGATTTTCCTTTTCTCCCGGTGAATATGGCGGTTGCCTCAGGAGCTACATTTGTTGCCCGTTCTATAGATAGAGATCCAAAACATTTGCAGGCAATGATGCTTCGTGCTGCAGCTCATCATGGATTAGCGTTTATCGAGATCTATCAAAATTGTAATATCTTTAATGATGGAGCTTATGAACCTCTGACAAATAAAGAAACAAAACCAGATCATGTTGTTGTGCTCGAACATGGAAAACCTTTGATCTTTGGAAAGAATAACGATAAAGGAATTCGTTTGGATGGGATGAATCCAATTATTGTTGATCTCACAAAAGGAGAATATTCAGTGAGTGATCTTTGGGTCCATGATGAATTTGATTCTAATCCGGGCAGAAGTTTTGTGCTCGCGCATTTCTCTGACTTGAAAGATTTCCCTGCTCCAATTGGAGTATTTAGGCAAATTCAAAAATCAACCTATGACGGCGATTTGTTTGCACAGTTAGATGAAGTTACCAAAATGAAAGGGAAAGGAGATTTAGCAAAACTTTTCCGCAGTGGTAACACATGGGAAGTCGCGTAAATATTGGATGATCCGTATAAATCGGAACACCAAATAATGAATAGCGAACAAGGGACGCAGAATTTAGAAGTGAAAAAAACTTCATTACTCTTTGTTCGTTGTTCTCTATTCGCTATTCAAATTAAAGAAAAATAAATCTTAAACAGGGTTTGATGTTTGCCAATAGCGCATCGGACCCTTTTTTTATTTTGGTCATTAGTCAATGGTCAATCGTCATTGGTTTTAAGAATGAATTAATAATTGAAGTTACGCACTTTGTGACTTCTTAGGCACTTAGAGAATCACTATTGCTAACATGTTAACGATAATAAAATATCGAAGTGAATGCAGATTGTCTTACAACTTCATCATTCGAAATTCCTTGTTCGATATTCATTATTTGTTTTTTCCTTTAGCTTTTTTTTCTCAAGCAGGGTCTTGGGAAAAACGTAGTGTCATTGTGACTTAGCGGCAACAAAAAATAAAAGAAATTGAGCCACAAAAGCACCAAGTCACCATGTTTCACTAAGAAAAATTCGTAAAATTCAACTCTTGCGTAACTTTAGTTAATAATAATGACAACTGACTAATGACCAAATATCTGAACTTTGTTCCTTTTACATTTAACTTTTTACTTTTTACTTTCAACTTTTTACTTTATACTTTATACTTTATTCTTGAAACTGTTGCCCTATGAATTACAAATTATTAAAACAAATCATTCAAGAGAATAACTCATTTCTCCTTACAACGCATGTTAACCCGGATGCCGACGCAATAGGCTCTGAGATGGCTTTTTATTTTTTACTAAAAAAGCTTGGGAAAGAGATTCACATTATTAATACAAGCAAAACTCCCTATTATCTTGAATTTATGGATGCCGCAAACGTTATTCAATATTTTGATGAAGAGAAGCATAACGATATATTCAATCAAGTTGATGTGCTTATCGCTTTGGATTTTAACCGTGGACAGCGGATGGTACGTTTGGAAAATCTTTTTCGCCAAAGTGCGAAATTAAAGATATGCATTGATCATCATGAAGATCCGGAAGAGTTTACTGATTATTTATTTTCAGAAACTTCTTTTGCTGCAACCGGACAAATTATTTATAATTTTATTAAAGCGACATCGCTTGTAGAAATTGATCTCTCCATTGCCGAACCTTTGTACGCCGCCATCATGACCGACACCGGTTCTTTCCGCTTTGATAGAACTACTGCGGATATTCATTACATTGCTGCCGACTTACTCAATGCCGGAGTAAAACCGAATGATGTTTACACAAATATTTATAACACAAGCCGCATCGGGAAAGTTAAATTGCTCGGAGACGCGCTTCAGTCGTTAAAATTATATGGCGATAAAAACGAAATTGCCGTAATGACTATAAGTAATGAAGCTATGAAAAAAAGCGGCGCTGATGAAGCCGATACAGATGGATTTGTAAATCTTTGTTTGACCATTGATACCGTGCAGGTTGCTTTAAAATTTTTAGAATTAAATGAAGGATTCAAAGTCAGTCTTCGATCGAAAGGAGAGATCAGTGTACAGAAAATTGCCGCTGAGTTTGGCGGAGGGGGACATAGAAACGCTTCAGGTATTCGCATCCGCGAAAAAAATATGAATACGTTTATTCCAGTTTTAATTGAAAAAGTTAATGTATTTTTGAACTCACTCGATCAAAATAAAAAAAGCTGAACGAATTGTTCAACTTTTTATACCGAAGGTTCACTTACGGTGCGTAAACGGGGCTATAAAAATAACTGACCAAACATTATTTTGTTTTATGTTTAATAAAAAAAGTCAAGCTACTTGCTTGACTTTTTTGTACCGAAGGCCGGACTCGAACCGGCACATGGTTTAAGCCATACTGGATTTTGAGTCCAGCGCGTCTACCAATTCCGCCACTTCGGCAATTAAAAAAACAATTTTCAGAATATGAACATTACCAAATATCACCTAAGCCATACCAATCTAACGGTTGGTAAACTGGATTTATGAGTCCAGTTTATCTACCAATTCCGCCACTTCGGCATGAATCAAATTGTTGGCTTTAATTAATAAAAAGAACGGGTTAAATATAAGCAACTTCGTTGGTTCAATCAATTGAGGAGAAAGGATTTCTCCTAATTTTTGTTCATTATTTCTATCGCTAAATTTAAATAAGCTTGCGAACCTTTTGAAACCGCTTTATATAATACGGCGGGAATTCCTTTAAATGCGGATTCTGAAATTGTTACATTTTTAGGGATCATCGTTTTGAGAAGATAACCGTTAAAATTTTCCGATAAATCATCAATTGCTAATTGGGAAACTTTCGTGTGCGGCTCGAACATGGTGAAAAATATTCCTTCAATTTTTAGACGATGATTATAGGTGCGTTTAACAAATTCTACGTGCCGTAGTATCTTTCGCAAAGCATCAAGGGAAAAATTTTCCGCACGAATAGGGATCAAAAGAGAATCGGAAACCGCCATTGCATTGGTTGTCATTCCCTTTAAATATGGCGGACAGTCAATGATAATAAAATCATAAGCCTCTGCCTGTGTTCTTATCACGTTTGCGATAAACATAATGTTGGAGGAAAGTTTTTCAAGGCGTTGTTCTGATTGATAAGTGGGAACTAAAGCGGGAATAAAATCTAAAAAAGGGATATCAGTTTTATGGATAACCTTATCTATCGGTTTCGCATAGCTGAACACATCAAAAATATCTCCTCTTATTTTGTCTGGAGTAAAACCAAGAGCAAGAGAACAAGCTCCGGAAGCATCAAAATCAATGAGCAAAGTCTTTTTCTCAGCAACAGCGAAACTTGCCGCCAGATTAATGGCAGAGGTGGTTTTCCCAACCCCTCCTTTTGGAACAGCAATGGCAATTACTTTGCCCATAAAGCACTCTCAGAGTTTTATTAATTCCAACATATTTGATGACTAAATATAGGCATAATTCATTCTTCAAATGATACCGCATTTATGGTGTTGTCATCTAAATTTTTGTTTTTAAAATCAAAATACTTTTCTTCCTCTGAATTTTTCTCTTCATTTTATACTTTCCACTTAGTACTCACGGCTTGCTGCGAAATGATACTTATTCTTCCAGCAGCCAGCCTTCTGCCAGTTTTTCGGAAATCTCTGCAATAAAGCGTGACGGCATTGATAACGTTGTACCGGATTCTCTATCGTAAATATTCATCGGGTAAGAAATAAAAAGATTTTGCTTTGCACGGGTAACGGCAACGTACATTAAGCGGCGTTCTTCCTCCAAAGTTTCCAATTTATCAATTGAACGATATGAAGGGAAGAAGCCGTCAATGGCGTGAATGATAAATACCGAATGCCACTCAAGTCCTTTAGCGGAATGAATAGTTGAAAGCGTAACGAACTCATCTTCTTTAGTTGTTTCTTCAAGATCAACGGCGCTGTCAATCGGCGGTTCAATAGCCATATCGGAAAGCAGACTTTCCATCGAGCGGTATTTTTCCGTAATATTCAGAAAAATATCGAGGTCTTTTTTCCGCTTGTTGTAGTCGTCGTATTTGCTAATAAATATTGGCTGATAATATTCAATCACCTCTTTTGCTTTTTCGGTCGGCGTTGCTTTGTTGGTGTTCAGCCGGAAAAGCAAACGAAGCAAATGAATAACTTTTTCAGTCAATTTAGTTTTTGAAATGAGCTGCGGGTCTTGGATGGTTTGAAGTGTGCCGGTTGCTAATTCTTCTAAAATTCTTTCCGCTGTTTTTGGTCCAACTCCTTCGTGCAAAAGTAAAACTCTGTACCAGCTTACCACATCTTTCGGGTTCAGACTGATCCGGAGAAAAGCCAGCACATCCTTGATGTGTGCGGTTTCAACGAACTTCATCCCGCCGTATTTTACAAAGGGAAGGTTCGCTTTTGTAAGTTCTATTTCCAAATCAAAAGAAGAATAAGACGAGCGAAACAGCACGGCAATGTCACTTAAAGGAATTCCTTCTTCACGCAGATCAAGAATTTTATCAACAATAAATTTGGATTGAAGATTTACGTTTTGCGTTGCCACGATTGCGGGAAGAACTCCCGGAAGTTTTTGCGTGAAAAGTACTTTGGGATATTTTTCTACTGCTTCTTCAACAATTTTATTTGCAAAATTTAATACTTCAGGTGTGCTGCGGTAATTTTCTTCGAGCTTTATTAATTTAACATTGTTATAGAGATTCGGGAAATCCATTATGTTTTTAAAATTTGCTCCGCGGAACGCATAAATAGATTGCGAATCATCTCCCACAACCATAATGTTTTGCTTCAATTGCGTTAATGCCTTAACAACTTCTGCCTGGAGTTTGTTGGTATCCTGGTATTCGTCCACCATCACAAAGTTAAATGATTGCAGTAATGTTTTTGCAGTAGGGGAGAGGCTGAGAAGAAAATCGCGCAAGTAAACTAAAAGGTCGTCATAGTCAAGCAGATTATTTTTCTTTTTATAGCTGTCGTAAACTTTTTGAACTGTGAGAAAATCGTCCGTGAATTCATAAAAATGAGGATAATCATCAAGAAGAATTTCTTCAACTTTTTTCCCGGTGTTGACGGAGAAACTTAACACTTTATTCAGCGTTTGCTTGTTGGGAAAGCGTTTTTCTTTTTTCGCAAATCCCGATTGACTTCTGATGAGATTAATAACATCCTGGCTGTCGCCTTGATCGAGAATAGTGAAAGCAGATGCGAAGCCGATAACTTTAGCATACTTGCGTAAAATCGAATTGGCGAATGAATGGAACGTTCCGCCGTTAATTTTTGAGCAGCGGTTATCAAGCAGCAGCGATGCACGGTTCATCATTTCGTTTGCGGCTTTGCGCGTAAAGGTAAGCAGTAAGATTGACTGCGGCTGATAACCAAGCTCGATAAGCCGTGCAACCCGATAAACAAGTGTTCGTGTTTTTCCCGAACCGGCTCCGGCAATAATTAAATAAGCGCCTTCAACGGCGCTGGCAGCTTCGTATTGAGCGGCGTTTAATTCTTTTTTATAATCAATAACAAAAAGGGCTTCATCATTTTTTTTTAGAAGTAAGCCCGTCTCGTTAATTCTTTTAAGCTGATATTTTTTCTGGATCATCTGCTCAGAGCTTTAGGTTTTCCTAAAATTTCTGAAATAATAAAACCGTTACGAAAGTCTGCTTTATTACGAAAAGAATTTCTTACCCGTTCAAAAGTTGGATGAGAGTAAACCTTCCTTTGCGAAGTAAATTGTTTCTCTAAATCTCGTTCCAAACTAAGTCTATCATTTTCGGATATTTTAAATTTTCGATAATCGTAATTAACCTTCTTTTCCAAATTGCCAACCCGATCTTCAGTTGGTGTTGCCCGATGTTCAATTGGTGCGGAATGATGTTCATCGGAATATCCTGAGTCAACATCTTCACTTGTTGGAAGATGTTCAACCGGAGGAATTTTCCCGCGATTCATCATCTCCTCAATCTCTGTGAAAATATCCAAATCCCTGTTTTGGTATGATGGTTTCGTTTTGGCAGGTTGATTGTAAGGACTTCTTCCGCTTTGAGGAGACGCGTCAGCATCTCCTTTTTTCTTTTTAAAGAGAGGCGCAAGAAAACTATAAATAATAATCGCAGCAACAAGAATGTTGATTAAATTATCCATTTACATTATCCTTTTTTCTCTTCCGGTTTTGCAATTGATTCGCGCATCTGCGTATCAGCCATAACATTTTTCAAATTATAATAATCCATAATTCCCAATCTGCCGCTGCGGAATGCTTCTGCAATAGCTTTTGGAATTTCAGCTTCGGCTTCAGTTACGCGCGCTCTTTGCTTGGCAACTTCGGCGACCATTTCTTGTTCGAGCGCAACAGCGGCGGCTCTTCGCTCTTCTGCTCTTGCACGCGCAATTTGTAAATCAGCTTGAGCTTGATCGGTCTGCAATTTGGCACCAATGTTTTCGCCAACATCAACATCGGCAATATCAATGGAAAGAATTTCAAATGCTGTACCGGCATCAAGTCCCTTGGCTAAAACAACTTTAGAAATCGAATCGGGATTTTCTAAAACATGTTTATGGGTATCGGATGAACCGATAGTTGAAACAATTCCTTCACCAACTCTAGCCAAGATAGTCGCTTCGGTAGCGCCGCCGACAAGCCTGTCAATGTTTGTACGAATGGTAATTCGCGCAATTGCTTTGAGCTGAATACCGTTTTTTGCCATTGCGGCAACAAGCGGAGTTTCAATTACTTTTGGAAGAACTGACATTTTTACCGCTTCCAAAACATCACGACCAGCCAAATCAATTGCCGTTGCACGTTCGAAGGATAGACCAAGATTTGCTTTATCTGCGGAGATAAGTGCGTTAATTACTCTATCTACATTTCCACCGGCAAGATAATGAGCTTCCAATTTACCGACATCCAGCATGATACCGGCTTTTGTTGCAGTGATCATTGCCCGAACAATTACGTGCGGCGGAACTTTACGCAAACGCATTCCGACTAAATCTTTAAATATTCTTACCTTAACACCTGAAAAGTACGCCGTTACAAATAAACCGATCGGTACGAAATAGAGAATGACGAAAATAATGATTAAAGCTACAACAATAAGAATTACTGATAAGCCTGCTAATGCTTCCATATTTACTCCTAAATATATTTTTTTCTTTCTCCTATTTACAATAATTTTAACTGTTTTTCAAGAGAAGTCTTGAAAATTCGCTTAATCGCACTATTTCTAACTTGATTGAAGAGTAATCAATTAATATATTGGGAACGAAACAATTTGAGAATTAAAATTGTTGCAACCTAAAACAAGGAAACTAAAAAGATGGACGGAAATTTTTCAGATAGACTTCAAGATGTAATCCGGTTAAGCCGCGAAGAAGCGCTTCGTCTTGGGCATGATTACATTGGGACAGAACATTTGCTCCTCGGCTTGATCCGCGAAGGGCAGGGTGTTGCTGTGCGTATTTTACGAAGCCTCGACTGTGATTTAGTCCGGTTAAAAAAATCAGTTGAAGATACAGTTCGGACTTCCGGCGGAACGCTGACAATTGGAAATATTCCCTTAACAAAACAAGCCGAAAAAGTTTTAAAAATCACACAAATCGAAGCAAAAATTTATAAAGCAGATGTTATCGGAACAGAGCATTTGCTTCTTTCTCTTCTGCGTGATGAAGAAAATATTGCTACACAAATACTCCATCAGTTCAATATTACCTATGATATTACCCGCGCGGAATTAAATGAAATGCTCTCTTCAAAGGAATCGAGGGAACCATATAAAGGGGCTCCTCAATTTGCCGACAAAAAAATTGAAAAAACAAAAACTCCCGTGCTTGATAATTTTGGAAGGGATTTAACAAAACTTGCTAACGAAGATAAGTTAGACCCGGTTGTAGGAAGAGAAAAAGAAATCGAACGTGTTGCTCAAATATTAAGTAGAAGAAAAAAGAATAATCCGGTTTTAATCGGTGAACCGGGCGTTGGTAAAACTGCAATTGCAGAAGGACTTGCCTTGCGTATTGTGCAGAAAAAAGTTCCGAGAATTCTGCAGGATAAAAGGGTGGTAACTTTAGATTTAGCCGGTTTAGTTGCCGGTACGAAATACCGCGGGCAGTTTGAAGAAAGAATGAAAGCGTTGATGAACGAGCTTGAAAAAGCTAAAGAAGTAATTCTTTTTATTGATGAATTACATACGATTGTCGGTGCTGGAGGAGCATCAGGATCTCTTGACGCTTCGAATATGTTTAAACCTGCTCTTTCGCGGGGTGATATCCAGTGCATCGGCGCTACAACATTAGATGAATATAGAAAATATATAGAGACAGATGGAGCGCTCGACCGGCGTTTTCAAAAAATTATGGTTGAACCTCCGAGCGTTGATGAAACCGTTCAAATACTTTTTAATATAAAATTTAAATATGAAGAACATCATCACGTAAAATATAGCGATGCGGGTATTGAGGCGGCTGTGAAGCTAAGTGAGCGCTATATCACCGACAGGCATTTACCCGATAAAGCTATTGATGTGCTTGATGAAGCCGGATCGCGAGTGCACATGGGGAATTTTGAAGTACCGCAAACCATTCTTACGCTTGAAGATGAAATTGCAAAAATTAGACACGAAAAAACGTTAGTTGTGAAAAAACAAGATTATGAAGAAGCCGCCCGTTTACGTGATAACGAACGCCGTATTCAATCTGATCTGGAAGTTGCAAAACGTGAATGGGAAGCAAAAACTAAAGATATAGTTTATGATGTCTCCGAAGAAGATATTGCTACTGTTGTCGCTATGATGACAGGAATCCCCGTTAACCGTGTAGCCCAAACGGAATCTGATAAACTCCTCAACATGGAAGAATCTCTCAAAGCAATGATCGTCGGACAAGATGAAGCAGTTTCAAAACTTACAAAGTCTATACGCAGAGCCAGAGCCGGATTAAAAAATCCAAAACGACCGATAGGAAGTTTTATTTTTCTTGGACCGACGGGTGTCGGGAAAACAGAATTGTGTAAAGTGCTTGCAAGATATTTATTCGATTCGGAAAGCGCACTGATTAAAATTGATATGAGCGAGTATATGGAAAAATTTGCAGTCTCCCGCTTAGTTGGCGCTCCTCCCGGGTATGTCGGTTACGAAGAAGGCGGACAGTTGACGGAAAAAGTTCGGCGCAAACCTTATTCTGTTGTCCTGTTTGATGAAATTGAAAAAGCTCATCCCGATATTTTTTCTATCCTTCTTCAGGTGTTGGATGAAGGAGTATTAACAGATAGTTTGGGTAGAAAAGTGGATTTCAAAAATACGATCATTATTATGACATCGAATATTGGGGCGAGAGATATTAAATCAATCGGTTCATTTGGATTTTCGAGTTTGGCAGTTGCGGAGAATCAATATTCTTCTATGAAAAACACTGTAGAAGATGCGATGAAGAAATTGTTCAACCCTGAATTTCTCAATCGCCTTGATGAAACTATTGTTTTCAGAAGTCTTGAAAAAGAAGACATCCTTAAAATTATTGATATCGAAATAAAAGATTTGCTGAATAACATTCACGATAATAAAATGGAAATTATGTTAGAAAATTCCGCAAAAGAATTTATTGCAGAAAAAGGATTTGACCATAAATTCGGCGCGCGTCCGTTGCGGAGAGCCATCCAACAGTACATAGAAGACCCGTTAGCTGAAGAAATATTGCGCGGCACTTTCAAAGAAGGAAGCAAAATAATTGCAAAGCACGTTGAGAAAACAGAGCAGTTAATTTTTATTGAGGATGAAATTGCTACAGATGTTTCAAGCGCTGAAGAAAGCAAAAAATAAAGTACTTTGATCGCTTTACTGAAGAAAGAAATTTTATTTTTGCCAATAGACTAAAAATTTAGACGATTATAATGATAAATTTGTATATAAATTTTATTTAAAATTAAATGCTGACCAAAGAATATATCAGAGACCTAAAAAGTAACGGAAACGGAGCTATCGGACAACTTGTAAAAGACTTTAAGGACAGTCGTTCATTGACTTTCATTCTTGAAAATCTTGGACATCTGCCAAAGGACTTTGATGGCAGTTTTCTTCCCAATCTATTGACACATAAAAATGCTTCGGTTAGACTTTGGACTATAAAAACTTTTGGTAAACTCAATAATGAGGAATATCTAAGTACACTTGAAGAAAGTGCTATTAAAGACACTGACACAACCGTTAGACGAGAGGCAGTTTCATCAATTGGAAGAATGAGAAGTAAAAAAGGGAAGAAAATACTTTTTGAAATTCTCGATGACGCAGACCCAAAAGTTGTTTGCCAGGCAATTAGAGGGTTGCTGGTTTTCAAAGGCGACAAAGAAGTGGACGAGCATTTGCAACCGTTAATTAATCATCAAAACGAGATGGTTAGGACTGTTATTTACAAAGAGTTCTTTGCTACCCATAAAACTCTTTCAAATCAGCCACACAGCGAAAGTTATGATCATTTAAAAAATGTTATTGTTAACGGAGATACCGTAGAAACAATGAAATTACTTCAAGACGAATCCATACACCTAACTTTCACATCACCACCGTATTACAACGCAAGAGATTATTCCATTTATCCGAGTTATAAAAATTACCTAGAATTTCTCGAAGAAGTATTTAAAGAAGTTTATCGTATAACAAAAGAAGGACGATTTTTAATCCTAAATACTTCTCCAATTATAATCGCCAGAATTAGTCGGTCTCACAGTAGTAAACGCTATCCTATTCCGTTTGACATTCATCCTTATTTGGTGGAAATGGGCTGGGAATTTATTGATGATATTGTTTGGCTTAAACCTGAAGCAAGTGTAAAAAACCGCATCGGTGGGTTTATGCAACATAGAAAACCGTTGGGCTATAAACCCAACAGCGTAACTGAGTATTTAATGGTTTATCGAAAAAGCACCGAAAAACTTTTGGATTGGAATATTAAACAGTATGACTGGGACACAATTTTAAAAAGCAAAGTAGCAGACGGGTACGAAACAACCAATGTATGGAAAATTGACCCGTGTTTTGATAAAATTCATTCTGCAGTTTTTCCAGTTGAACTTTGTAAAAGAGTTATTCAATATTATTCATACAAAGGTGACTTGGTATTTGATCCATTCGGTGGTAGTGGAACAGTGGGCAAAACGGCAAAAAATTTAGGGAGGCATTTTTTATTAACTGAAAAAGACGAAACCTATTTTAAGTATATGCGATCAAAAAAATCAACGGGAATGTTTGATAAATTTCCAACAAAATTTTTAACACTTAAAGAATTTAAAGAAACAATAAAATGACATTAACAGAACAAGTAGCCAAAAATATTATCAGAAAACTATTAAAGGGTGAAGATTATAGGATAGAGGTTGTAACGCTTATCAATGCTGAGTTTTTGCAGTTCGCAATTGAATTTTTCAAAAAGATAATTGATGCAAAGCTAAAAAACGAGAACATTTCAATTGATTGGTATAAAAAGGTATTCCTAAATCCAAATTTACCAGCAAAGGAAATTGCAATTAATTCGGGGCTGAACAAAAAGACTATTCACAATATGTTCAACTCTTCAACTAAAGAAATCATTATTGATGCAGCAAATGAACATTATGATGTACTTTACGAAAGCATCAAAAAATTAGTTGAAAGCGAACACGAACTAGAATTAACAATTACAATTAAATTTAACGGAGTAAGTGTTGACTTGAATGTTAGTGAAAGTTTAATTGTTATCAATACACTTGCAGTAAAACGTGCCGAATTGCGTGGGGGACTTTGGAGCACCGCAGGAAAAAGAGTTGAAAACCCTTTAATGAAAACGCTTTGTAAACTTTATTCAGTTAGCGAAGAAAACTATAAAGCAAAGTTTATTAAGGACAAAGCAAAAGGTTTTGATAGAGAAATTGATTTTTATTTGCTCAAAGACGATAAAGAATATTTATGTGAAGTTAAACTTATGGGTGGTGGAAACCCCGAAAGTGCAGATGCAGTAATTGCAAGAGCAACAAATGTGTTTGTAGCCGACAAACTATCAACACAAAATAAAAATCAACTCGACAGTTTGGGAATAAATTGGGTTGAAATGAGAAGTGAAAATGGATATAAGAGATTTAAACTTGCATTAGAAAATATTGGCATATCTCACAATGACTTGACAGAAGATATAGACAATAAATTAGAAATCATTTTTAAGGAAATATTTGCTTGACAACCTTTTGGGGATTTTTGTTATTCTAACATTTTGTAGTTTTTCTTACAGTATTATTATATGGCAGTAATTTCAACAATTGGAAATTATTTCCCTGAAATAATTTTTGAAACTTTTGAACCCGAATTTGATGCAGACTTATGTGGTGACATTGATTATCTCGGATGGGTTGGTAAGAATGCTTTTGGTATTCAAATAAAACCTGTTACAGCAAAAGCCAACTTTGGCAACTACCCGCCGACAGAGAGGATGAAAAATAGTTTTAATGACTTTACTGAAAAATATGGCGGAAAGGTTTTCATTGTTTTCAGCATAGATGACGAAATAAAAAACATAGAAGTAATTGAAGAAATTAGAGCGGAAATTAAAAGACTTCTAAAATAGCAGTCGTTAAAAAATAGCTTATCGAGAATCCCTCCCATAGATTTACATTCGTTTAATATCACTCTTAGTTATTCTTTTATTATTTATCTTTACAGCATACAATCTATACGAAATGACAAATCATGAATCAATCATTTACTTTTGAAATAGTGAAAAAGATATTTCCCCGAATTTCACTTCTCTTATTTTTCGTACTTTTATACGCAACGAATTTACTTAGTCAAAGTAATCCCCGAGTTTTTATCAACGAAATACTTGCCTCAAATCTAACCACAAATCCTGATATGGTTGACTTTGGGGATTTTTCCGATTGGATAGAACTTTATAACGATGGAAATGTTGATGTTACTATTGGGGGATTTTATTTGTCGGATGATTTTGCATTGCCGATGAAATGGCAGATACCCGCCAATATTGTCATTCCCGCAAAAGGTTTTTACTTGCTTTGGGCTGATGGATTAAATAACACGCCCGGTAAAACTCTTATTAGAGATCAGTGGCCTAACAATATTCAATTCACGACAAAATGGTGCCATACCAATTTTAAATTGAACAAAGGCAGTGATAAAATTGGGTTATTCAATGCAAACGGGATAATAATTGATTCGCTCATATTTCTTAACCAAACGACCGATGTTTCTTTCGGAAGGCAACCCGATGGCAGCAATAACTTGAAATATTTTGGTGAACCGACTCCCATGACTTCCAACATTTCGATCGGATTAAATTCTGTTTCTACTTCGGGTGAGGTTAACTTTTCGGTTGAAGGTGGATTCTCTCAAAGTTCAGTTCAAATAACCTTAACATCAAGCCAGGGGAATGGCATTATCAGGTACACTACCGATGGTTCAAAGCCAACAAGTACATCTCAACAATATTCTACTCCTTTGACGATTAGCTCAAGCACAGTATTGCGTGCTCGATTATTTGAAGATCTAAAAATCCCCGGCAAAACAATAACCAATTCTTATTTTATAGGAGAGTCAAGGAATTTACCAGCCATATCTTTTGTAACGGATCCGGCTTTCTTATGGGATAAACAATTAGGGATTTATTTGAATTCTTATAAGGAGAGAGAAATTCCCGTCAGCCTTGAATTTTTCCCTTTAAATTCCGGGCGGGAATATTTCTTAGATGCCGGCGCAAAGATCGGCGGAGAAAATATTTTCAGGTTTGCGCAAAAGCCGCTGAATATTTATGCCCGTTCTGATTATGGTTCTTCTCACATTTCAACTAAATTATTTGATAACCTCCCCTATGTTGAGTACAAGCAAATGTATTTAAGAAACGGCGGGGACGACTGGCCCAGCACACTGATTAGAGATGGTATGCTTCAAACCGTTCTTAACGACAGAATTAAAAATCCGATGATGGCTTTTAAACCATCCGTATTATACTTGAACGGGAAGTATTGGGGAATCCATGACATCAGAGAAAAGATTGACGACCACTATTTTTTGCTGCATTATAATACCGATCCGCTAAATTTAGAACATCTCGATGATTTAAATAGAATTCTTACCGGTGACTCAACTGATTTTGTAAATGTTTTAACTTTTGCAAGCGCTAATGATCTTAGCGACTCTTCCAATTATTCGTTTGTTTCCTCAAAAGTGGATGTACACAGTTTAATGGATTTTGTTATTGTTCAAGATTTCCTCGCAAATACAAGCTGGGGACATAACCGGGAAGTTTGGCGCGATAAAAAAGATCAACAACTCTGGCAATGGATCTTAGTTGATTTAGACAGAGGGTTTAACTTAAACAACATAAGTCTTAATCAATTAAATGATCTCTATAATAATTTTGGATTGTTCCGTCAGTTGTGCGCTAATGTTAATTTCAAGAATGAATTTGTCCAAAGATATGCCGAACATCTGAATCATACGTTTGAGCCGGCGAGAGTTGTGAATAAAATTGATAGCGTGAAGTCGCTTATTCAAAATGAAATGCCAGCACATATTCAAAAATGGGGAACATATATTGATTCACTTACCATTGATATCTGGGGAAAGACTGCCGGTATTTCTTCTCTCAGTTATTGGAATGCAGAAGTTCAAAAACTAAGGGACTTTGCCGCACAACGAACTACTTATGCCGCTCAATATCTAAGCAGCCGGTTCGGTCTAACCGGTAGAGCCAATCTTAAAATATCTTCGAATCTTTTAAATGAAGGTAAAGTAGAAATTAATTCTTATCTCAAAAATTTCGGTGAGACAAATTCATATTTCAAAAATATACCCCTTGCCGTTAAAGCCTTCCCGCCTCCGGGATATGGTTTCAATCAATGGAAAGAAATTGTTTTATCAACAAATCTCAATTTAGTAACGCAAGGTGCTGAATGGAGATATTTCGATGCTGGTTCGGCTCCGGTTGGTTTATGGCAAAATATTGATTTCAATGATGCATCATGGAAATTAGGAAGTGCGCAATTTGGTTACGGCGAAGGTGATGAAAAAACGGTTCTTAGTTATGGACCCAATGCGCAGAATAAATATATCACCTCTTACTATCGCCATTCTTTTCAGGTAACAGACCCGGCACAAATTAAAGAATTGAAATTGAAATTATTGCGGGATGATGGCGCTGTTATCTTTTTAAATGGAAATGAAATCAGTCGCTCAAACATGCCTGCCGGTTCTGTTTCCTATTCTACGCTCGCCTCGTCTGCGGTTAGTGGAAGTGATGAATCAACTTTTTTTGAATTCACCATAGATAAAACTTATCTTACTGCCGGAGTTAATGAGTTGGCGGTAGAGATTCATCAATCCGGCGCTGCAAGTTCCGACGTTAGTTTCGATCTCAGTCTTGATGCCGTTTTGAACCAACAGGCAAGCAATGCAAACGTTATAGGGACTAATCCATCTCTTTCTTATATCATAAAAGATGACACAGAGTTACTTGCGGAATTTGAGAAGATCAGTTCGAGTGAAATCGCCCAAATTATAAATGAGCCGTTGACGCTTTCAAAAGTAAATTCACCTTATTTCGTTCCGAATGATGTTACAATAGAAGCAGACGGAATTGTAACGGTTGAACCGGGAGTAATAATTTATTTCTCGGCAGGGAGATCAATTACGGTAAAAGGAAAAATATTGATGAAAGGGACTGTTGCTGATCCTGTAACGCTTACTTCTTATTATCCTTCAGAAAAGTGGGGCGCAGTTTGTTTTGAAAAAAGTAAGGGAATTTCGGAATTAGATAATGTGAATATTTCTCTCGCAACCAACGGAAGCGATCCGGTAAACTTTTTTGCCGCGCTCTCAAGTTTAAACTCTACGGTGCATTTAACAAATGTTCACTTTAATAATGTTAAACTGCCGGTATCCTCGCAATGGAGTGATCTGATAATCAACGGATGCGTTTTTGAAAATGTTACGGAAGTAGGCGATTATCTTAATTGCAACGGTGGAAATCTTTCGGTTCTTAATTCTGTCTTTATTGGTAACGCCATTTCTGATATGGATGCGATTGACCTGGGATTTATGAACGGAACTACGGATATTAAAAATAATATTATAAGAGATTTTACCGGCAGTAACAACGACGGCATTGATCTGGGAGACTCTTCGTTAAATGTTTTTATCAGCGATAATTTAATTAAAAATTGCAGCGATAAGGGAGTTTCAATCGGGCAAGGTTCAAATGCTCGTTTAGTGCGGAACGTAATTGCTAATTGTAACCTTGGCGCCGGTATTAAAGATAGTCTTTCAAATGCTGATATTCTTAATTCGACTTTCTATTCAAACAACATCGGTGTTTCCTGTTTTGAGAAAGTAGTAAATAGGGGAGGAGGCACTGCAGAAATCCGGAATTCAATTATTGCTCATTCAAATACTTCTTCGATATCCGCTGATATATTCTCTAAAATTAATGTAAGTTACTCTTTGTCGAACACGGATACGCTCGAGGGGCAAGGAAATCTTTATGGTGAACCACTGCTCATAAATCCTAACGGCGCAAATTATTATATTCAAACAAATTCGCCTTGCTTCAATAACGGCGATCCCGATTCCCCACTTGATAGTGACGGCTCACGGAGTGATATTGGCGCGTTCATGTACGCGGGTGATACGAAGTCAGTAGTTCTTATTAATGAAATAAATTATAATGCTTCTCCACTTTTTGATTCAGGTGACTGGATCGAACTCTACAATACAACAAGCGGTGCGCTCGATATTTCCGGCTTTGTCTTTATTGATGAAAACCGGACACCGTCATTTGTTATTCCAAACGGAACAATTTTACCGGCGAACTCATTTTTTGCAGTTTGTTTCGACCTTTCACTATTTTCTTCTTTATATCCGGATGTGAAAAATGTTTTCGGAAATATGAATTCCGGTCTTAGCGGAAGCGGTGAATCGCTCTTCCTTTACAATAATTTAGGTCAGCTTGTTGATTCGCTTACTTATGATGATAAAGCGCCCTGGCCCCCGGCAGCGGATGGCGGCGGCTCTTCATTGGAACTTGTAAATCCAACACTTGAAAATGCGTATGGTGAAAGTTGGAATGCTTCGATTGGTCACGGGACGCCAGGAGCAATAAATTCAACGTATGTAACGGGAGTTCAAGAAGGCAATAGTAATTCCCTTCCACTTGAGTATGCACTTTTACAGAATTATCCAAATCCCTTTAATCCAGAAACCGTACTTGGCTACCAACTTCCGCAAAATAGTTTTGTAACATTGAAAGTTTTCGATATTCTTGGTAATGAAATTATGACGCTCGCGGATGGCGAAAAATCTGCCGGGACACATTCTCTTTTATTCGATAAGCCGCTCTCGAGCGGAATATATTTCTATCAATTAAATGCTGTTTCAGTTGATGGGAAAGAGAACTATTACTCAATAAAGAAAATGCTGCTCTTAAAATAAAGCCGTGAAAAGATGCGGCTTTATTTTCATTCTTTGCTCCCGTCCGACACTTTTTTTTGCGGATAATATCGAAGCATAAGAGAGAGGAGGAGAATAACGGAAATGATACTTATAAAAGGGAAATTGAAGAAAACTTTCCGAAGATATGCCGGGAAAAGAAATCTTACATCCCGACGTTTAACCTCATCATAGATGCTTGCTCTTACATCTTCGTTCCGGTTCTCATTAAGATTCAGTCTCCTCGAAATTCTCTTTAGGTTTCCTTCCCAAAGACCTTCCATCGAATAGAGAGAGTAAGGTTTAACCCCTTCGAAGCTGAAATGATTTTCTTCGCTGCGATGCAATGCAGTTCCGGTGAGTTTATGGTCATCATATAAAATATTTACAATTTCATCAGAGGCAATAGGGGATGAATTTGCCGCGATAACAAATCCCCGCTTTCCTCTTGGCGCCGATTTACAATCTATAACAAAATAGTGGGGAAAAACTTCATCTACTGCTTTAAGTATTTTCATCGAAGTGCTGCCCGGGAAACGTGGATCGGGTCTTCCTTGTGTTGATTCGGAAAATATTCCGCCGGGTTTTAATTTGCTTTTCACCAGCAGAAAGAATTCTTTGTTATGAAGGAGAGCAGAGCCTAAATAGTAAGGGGCGGAAATATCCATAATAATGATATCGAATAACTCAGCAGAGTTTTTCAGGTATCGCTTTGCGTCATCAACAATAATTTCATAATTCTTTGCTTGATCAAATCTATTAAACTCACGCCACCATTTTTTAGAAGATTCAATAACCGACGGATCAATTTCTACAACGGTAGTTAGTGATGCGTATGGGGCAACACGATTGATGGAATATAAAGAACCGCCGCCGAGGATTAATATTCTTTGCTTCTTTTCGGACTTTTGAAATTTATATTGTGCGGGAAGGTTTGTAAGAAAATAAGTGAATTCACTTAACGATGTTTCATCGTTCTCTCTACCCATAAATGGATAATTATAATCAAAATATTTTTGTCCGTTAAGAAAGGAAATCTTGCTCCTCTTCTGCTGCTGAAGCTCATCAGCATAGGTTTCTAAAACATCTACGGTGTGGTAGAAAGAATTAGCAGAAAATAAAAGTTTTGGATGTAAAAATCCGCGCGACTGATAATAATCTAATGTAGTTTTTTCATGAAACTCAGCCTGGTGAATTGTATAAACGCCGGTTAAGAAAATGCCCGCCAAAAGCAGGGGATGCGCCCACAAACTTTTATCAAATAGTATAAAATACAGCATAACGAACAAAAGAAAATACGCCGGCAGAAGAACTGACGGTAAGAAAGAAATGACGATGAGAAAAAAGCAAACCCCTGAAGCCGCTCCAATCAATTCAATACTATAAAATGACGGCAGTTTGTGTGACCCTTTCATTTGAAGAATCTTCGGCAAGAAGATTGAATAAAAAGAAGATGTTAAAAATGAAGAAACAAAAAGCAGGAGTAAGAACACCTCAAGACTGAATCCCATATAGATCAGCCGTGAGGCGAAATATTTTATTCCGGCAAATATTACCAAATGAACAAGAAATGTAACAAAGCAGATTACTTTTAAGTAAGTAAATGATAAATGTGAAGAAAGGGCATAACCAACGGAGAACCCGACAAAATATGCTGCGCTCACAAGTAAAATGCTTAACTCATTTGCAGAAATTATGTTTGAAAATTCCCGCACAATAAAATATTGCAGCAGGATGAGATTGAATCCTGCAATAAAGATGACGGCTTTTAATTTTTTACTCGATAGTTCCGTCTCCGGTTGAGCTGAGTCATTTTCTGTTTGTGAGAACGTTGCTAAAAGAACCGACTTGGACCAAAATAGAACTCCGGAAAAAATAAGTAGAGCGAAAACTCCCGACCAATAACTGTGTGAGATGAAAAAAAGTAGAAGAAGCAAAATGATGACCATTACCGAGATTTCTTTTCCTTTGAACGAAAGAAACATCATTACGAATGCAAGCAGCGGCGCAAAGTAGATAAACAACACTCCAAATTTTACAAAGAGCAAAAGTCCCAACACCGTGCCGAAAACAAAACCATTATTTTCATGTAAAAAAAGTGCCTTGCTCGGAACGACATTCGCCATCTCTTTAAAAAATTTACCGGCAGGAAACGCCGATATAAAAATTAGCAATCCAAGTAAAAAATACATCGGTGAGTAAAGAGTGAACAGCATCGTCATCAGCAAGAGCGAATAAAACGAAGCAAGAGAGAGAAGCAAATTTTTATGGAGTCCCTCAAATATATTTGTCTTCATCGCAAAAACTACGCCGCACATCCAGGTTAAGATTAAAATAAAATATCCTGTAAAGGTTGCGGTTACAAACACTTCGATAGCAAAATAGAGCGCTGCTTGCAGGATGCCGAAATAAAACCCTGAAGTAATTAAAGGGAATAGGTTCGTTGGTTTTTTAAATTCAGTAAATGCCATTCTTCTTTCCTTGTTACTGCACGGCGAACTTTGTGTATTATTTATAAAATTAAAAACCGTGATAATGTCTTTCCATAAAATACTAAAGATGAGTAACAAGAGTATAATACTAATATTCTTTTGTGTCTCGGCGACTTGGGGGCAGAAGAAATCTTGCCACAAGGACACAAAGGTACTAAGTTACACGAAGATGAAAAAATTTCTTCGTGGTTCTTCGTGAAAATTTCTTCGTGGCTCTTCGTGCAAGGATTTTTGTTACACGAAGTTCTCGAAGAAGGCACGAAGTTACACGAAGATGAAAAAGTTTCTGCGTGGTTCTTCGTGAAAGCTTCTTCGTGGCTCTTCGTGCAAGGATTTTTGTTACACGAAGTTCTCGAAGAAGGCACGAAGTTACACGAAGATGAAAAAGTTTCTGCG
>Ga0100388_10000826_pt1 | contig 27662 bp, 28 predicted proteins | sample CryGeymeta201512_FD_81536 | JGI IMG/M metagenome (GOLD analysis project Ga0100388, IMG submission 81536) | Groundwater microbial communities from Crystal Geyser aquifers in Utah, USA - Crystal Geyser metaG 2015-12 | ecosystem: Environmental > Aquatic > Deep subsurface > Groundwater | place... | reverse complement strand
CGCGGACACCGATTCCCAGGGCGCAGCAAGGGAGCGCGCGGGAAACCCGCGTTTGCGCTCCACCACTACGTCTTGGGGTGCCCCCCGGCGACGACCCACCATGGATAGTGCCACATCGATTCCACGATGCAAGTCGGTAAATTGGATTTTTACCAATTTGTGACCGACCCGAAGGAGAACAAAAAGAGTCTGCGCGATTCCCAAACCGGCCTGTGCTGCGGGCTACAGGAATCGCGTTGCAACGCAGCACCAGTGAGCAAATTTTTTTTGCCGCGCCGGGTCATTTCGGGACCGTCATTGCCAGCGGCAAAATCGACGCTAGGATTCGGTGCGAACCGGACCCGCAGACGCACAAGGATATCCTGCCATGATCAACATCATCTCCACCATCGTCGTCGGACTGATCGTCGGCGTGCTCGCGCGTTTTTTCTATCCGGGCGCGGTCGACATGGGATTGCTGATGACGATCCTGCTCGGCATCGGCGGCTCGTTGCTCGCCGGCCTCGTCACCGCATCGCGGCGCCCCGGCGGCATCGGCGGCGGATTCCACCAGGCGGGATTCTTCGCCTCGCTCTTGGGCGCGATCGTGCTGATCTTTTTGGGGCGGCTGCTGCTGTAGGGGGCCCCGCCCAATGGGGATCAGGCAAGCCGAACTTCGACTCGCCGCATAACTTTCCATATTGGAAAGATTCCACTTGCGAAGTTGGAAAGTCATGCTACTTTCCAAATCGGAAAGTGAGAAAACGATGACCAATCCCAATCCTGAAGACGCCTTGGCAATGATCGAGGAGGCGCGCGCGGGAGCGACCGGATCGCTCAAATATCCAATCGGCTATGACATCCTCTATGGCAGCGTCTGCGCGTTGCTCGTTTCCGCACAGGGCTTGCCGCAGCCGTGGCCGATGCCGGTCCTCGCCGTCGCCATGGCCGGACTGGTCTGGATGATCATGGCGTGGCGCAGGCGATTTGGCTGGTGGGTCAGCGGCTATTCTCCAGACAAGGCCCGTTGGGTCGCATTTGCCATGGTCGCGGTGTTCCTCGGCCTGATCGCGCTGACGTTATATGGGCGCCATGAAGGTCCGAAGTGGCTGTTCCTCGTATCGGGCGGGCTGGGCTTCGTCGCTTCGATCGGGGGGAGCCGGCTGTGGATGCGGGTCTGGCGCAGCGAGCTGAATGCGGGGATGAAATGACGGTCGCCCCCGTCTTCGATCCGGTCATCCACGCGCCCGGGCGGCTGCAGATCTGCGGCCTCCTGTCGGGCGTGGACGATGCCGAGTTCGCCCTTATCCGCGACCGGATCGCGGTATCGGATTCGGTCCTGTCGAAGCATCTCAAGCTGCTTGACGAGGCCGGTTACGTCAAGCTGACCAAGGCTCCGTTCGAAGGGCGGCAGCGGACCTGGGTCAGGCTGACCCGTCGGGGCCGCTCGGCATTCGCCGCGCATGTCGCCGAACTGAGGCGCCTGGCCGCCGGCTGACCTCGGCTCAATCGGTCATCTTGCAGCGATCGCATTCGTGTCTCAGACGTGTCTGCGTTGCATGGCATCGGACTAAGATGTAGGCGCCCCGCCATGACCACGACGATCGCCGAAGCCGACCTGATTGAGAGCGTCGCCGACGCGCTCCAGTATATCAGCTATTTCCATCCGATGGATTACATCCGCGCGCTCGGCGATGCTTATGCGGCGGAAGAGAGCCCGGCGGCGAAGGATGCGATCGCGCAGATCCTGACCAATTCGCGCATGTGCGCCGAGGGCCACCGGCCGATCTGCCAGGATACCGGCATCGTCACCGTGTTCGTGCGCTGGGGGCAGGGGTGCCGGCTGGCGAGCGACCGATCGCTGCAGGAGGTGATCGACGAGGGGGTGCGGCGCGCCTACCTCCACCCCGACAATCCGCTGCGCGCCTCGATCCTCGCCGATCCGGCGTTCACCCGGCGCAACACGAAGGACAATACGCCGAGCGTGCTCCATGTCGAGCTGGTGCCGGGCGCGACGGTCGGCATCGACGTCGCGGCCAAGGGCGGCGGCAGCGAGAACAAGTCGAAGTTCAAGATGCTCAACCCGTCGGACAGCATCGTCGACTGGGTATTGGAAATGATCCCGCAGATGGGCGCGGGCTGGTGCCCGCCGGGCATGCTCGGCATCGGCATCGGCGGCACCGCCGAAAAGGCGATGCTGCTGGCGAAGCAATCGCTGATGGGCAGCATCGACATGGCGCAGCTGAAGGCGCGCGGACCGCAAAGCGACCTCGAGGAGCTGCGCATCGAACTGTTCGACAAGGTCAACGCGCTCGGCATCGGCGCGCAGGGGCTGGGCGGGCTGAGCACGATCCTCGACGTCAAGATTCTCGACTGGCCGACGCACGCGGCGTCGAAGCCGGTGGCGATGATCCCCAATTGCGCCGCCACGCGTCACGCGCATTTCGTCCTCGACGGATCGGGGCCGGCGTTCCTCGAACGGCCCAATCTCGCCGACTGGCCCGATGTGAATTGGACGCCCGACAAGGCGGCGAAGCGGGTGCGGCTCGACACGCTGACCGCCCAGGAGGTGCAAGGCTGGCAGCAGGGCGACCGGCTGCTGCTGTCGGGCAAGATGCTGACCGGGCGCGATGCCGCGCACAAGCGGATCGCCGACATGATCGCCCGCGGCGAGGAGCTGCCGGTCGATTTCAGCGGGCGCGTCATCTATTATGTCGGCCCGGTCGATCCGGTCGGCGAGGAAGTGGTCGGACCGGCGGGGCCGACGACGGCGACGCGGATGGACAAGTTCACGCGGATGATGCTGGGCCAGGGCCTGCTGGCGATGGTCGGCAAGGCCGAGCGCGGCCCCGATGCGGTCGCCGCGATCGCCGAGCACAAGAGCGCGTACCTGATGGCGGTCGGCGGCGCGGCGTATCTCGTCAGCCGCGCGATCAAGGGCAGCAAGGTGGTCGGTTTCGCCGATCTCGGCATGGAGGCGATCTACGAATTCGAGGTCGAGGATTTTCCGGTGACGGTCGCGGTCGATTCGGCGGGCGCCAACGTCCATGCGCTCGCCCCGATGGTGTGGCGCGAGAAGATCGCGGCGATGGCGACGGCCTGACTGGATGCAGCGCGATGCTGGCCGTTCGGCGGCCAGCGCCTATATCGGGGGCATGAGCCCGTCGCTGATCTTCATCTTCCTCGCCGGGATCGGCAATTTCGCGATGCACCGCGCGCTCGTCGAAAGCCGAGACCCGATCGTCCAGGCGGCGGTCGCGCCGATGCAGCGCGCGGTCGGGCGCTATACCAGCTTCGTCTTCGAATTCGCGCTGCTGGTGGCGGCGATGTGGTTCTGCCAGCTCAGGCCGATCGCGGCGCTCATTTTCTATGGCCTCTACACGATCGTCGACGTGATCGTCTTCACGCTGCTGACCAATCGTCCGCGATCCTGATATTGATCAATGGAACCGGGCGCTTGGCGGCGGGTTTCAACTGGTGTCACCGGAGGCAAACTGCATGTCTTTCACCCAGCTCGACCCGCCGATCCCGATCCATGTCCTCGAACGCGGCAACGGCCTTGCCATCGCCGTGATCGATTACGGACCCGAGCATAACCTCGTCTGGGTCACCGCGATCGACGCGACCGGCGAAGTCTGGTGCGCGCCCAATCCGAAGGTGCGGATGCAGGACAATTGGTCGATGGGACGCAAGGTGCCGCGTGGCGGCGCCGTCGACAATGCCAGCGACGACAATGTGACGCCGATCGCGCCGACCGGCTGAGACGCATTGCGCCGCGGTTCGGGCATGCTATCGCTCGCATATCGAACAAGGCGAGCGGGGATCAGACGATGACGGCATTACGCGCGGTGTTACGCTGGGCGGGAGTTGCGCTGCTGTGGCTCGTCGTCGCCCTGTGCCTCGCGGTGACGATCGTCCCGCGCTTTCTCGACCGAGTCTATTACGAGGGTCCGGCAGACGGCAATTTCGACGGTGCGCATTTCTTCAATCCCGACGAGGGCGCGGGCGAATCGCCGATCGATCCGACCAAGCAGGCGCGGCGCGGCGGCACGCGCGGACCTGGCGGGTTTCTGCTGCGCTGGATCACCGGCGCCGACGAACGGCCCCCCTGGCCCGATCATGTCGCGGTGACGCAGGCGAAACCCAAGACGTTGCCGCCGCTAAAGCCCGGCGAGATGCGCGCGACCTGGGTCGGCCATGCCAGCGTGCTGATCGAAACGCCGGGGCTCAATATCCTGACCGACCCGATCTGGAGCGACGTCGCCGGGCCGTTCGGCATCGGGCCGCACCGTGTTGCAAAGCCCGGGATCGCGTTCAACGACCTGCCGCGGATCGACCTGATCGTCGTCAGCCACGCGCATTACGATCATATGGATCTGGCGACATTGAAGCGGCTATGGCAGCGCGACCGACCGGATATTATTACAAGTCTGGGTAATGACGCGATTCTGGCGAAAGCAGGAATAAGGTCGCGCGCTTTCGACTGGGGCAGCAGCCTAAATTTCCTATGGCCTGACGGAGATTGCAAAACAGCTAAGCGATGTATTAGCCGGCCGGGTTGGGTCAACGTTACCCGCAATCACCACTGGTCGAGCCGCTGGGGCACCGACCGCAACCGAGCGCTTTGGTCGAGCTTTGTTATAGGTACGCCTTCGGGGAACATCTTCTTCGCCGGCGACACTGGACCGGGCGACATGAAATGGCCCGATGAAGCCTGGCCAGGGCTCGGGGGATCGATCCGTCTTGCGATCATCCCGATCGGCGCGTTCCGCTTTGCTCCGGGGCAGATGTGGTCGGGATCGCATATCGGGCCGAAACATGCTGTCGAGGTGTTCAAGCGGCTCGGCGCGACGACCGGGCTGCCGATCCACTGGGGGACGTTCCGCCTGTCGTGGGAGGCGTACGATACGCCGCCGAAGATGCTCGCGCTCGAGGCGCAGTGCGCCGGGCTGCCCGCCGACCGGTTCGCCGCGCATCGCATCGGGGTGCCGTTCATGGTGCCGGCGGCCGGACGATCTGAAGGAAATCGCGCGGCGCCCAAGGCGCCATGCGACCGGGCGGCGATCGATGCCTTGCCCTAGGAGGTGGCGGTCTCGCCCTTGCCCATGAAGCTTTTGGCGAGGCCGTTGTAGAGCTTCTCGCGGCAGACCAGCGCGCTCGCGCGGTCGGCGATCAGCGCGGTCGCCATCAGCGGCAGCATCAGCCCGCGCGCGGCGGTCGTATCGGTTAGGATGAACACTGCGGTCAGCGGCGCGCGCACCACGCCGGTGAAGTAGGCGACCATGCCGAGGACGACGATCGCGCTGACCGACTGACCCGGAAACAGCCAGGTGAGGATGTTGCCGAAGCCCGCGCCGGTGGCGAGGCTGGGGGCGAAAATGCCGCCGGGAAGCCCTGCGATCGCGGTCGCCAGCGTGGTGGCGAACTTGGCCGGGCCGAACCACCAGGGCGAGGCGCCGCCCTCGATCATCATCCGCGCCGCGCGGCGTCGTAGCCTGTCCCCCAGGTCAGCTTGGTGGCGATACCGAGCCCGGCGACGACCAGGCCGCACAACCCCGCGGTCAGCACGGGGGCGCGCTTTGCCGCGCGCATCAGCCGCGTCGTGCCTTGGGCCGAGGCGAGCACGAGCCGCGCGAACCAGCCGCCGGTGAGTCCGCCGAGGATTCCCGCAACAGGCGCGATGATGAGCACCGAGCCGAAGTCGAGCGTGCTGCTGACGATGCCGAAATAGACGTAATCACCACCGATGCCGAGCGCGACCGCGCCCGAGATCAGGATCGCGGTCATGACGAGCAACGCCATGCGCTGTTCATAGGCCGCGGCGAGCTCCTCGATCGCGAAGGCGATCCCGGCGAGCGGCGTGTTGAACGCGGCGGCGACGCCGGCCGCGCCGCCCGCGATGATCACCGATGCGCGCAGCGGCAGGCGCAGCAACCGGTGCCACGCGGCCATCACCGCCGCGGCGATCTGGACGGTCGGTCCCTCGCGCCCGGTCGACGCGCCGACGAGCAGCCCGGCGAGCGTCAGCGCGCCCTTGGCGAACGCGGTCGGCAGCGACAGTGCGGCGCGCACCGCTCCATCGGGATCGCTGCGAGCGGCGATCACTTGAGGGATTCCAGACCCGCGCGCGTCGGGGGTAAAGCGCAGCGTCGCCCAGACGATCGCGGCATAGCCGAGCGGCGTTATCAGCAGCGGCAGCAGCGGCCAGATGAGAATCGTGCGGTGGAACAGCCGCGTCGCCTCGCGACTTGTATTTGCGCACGGGCCTTTGCCCGCAATCGATAGAGCGCAAATTCAATCCGTGGCACGACCCGAGGAACGGGCGGTTTACGTTTCGCAACGCGGGAATTTTTTTTCGCCGGACATTCGCTTGCGACATAGGGCGGCGGAGGTGCGACGGGCAGTTGGGGAAGCGGATCCTCTGATCCGCGCGATCCGGCTAACCGCACGATCTATGTCGTCAGGAAGGGCGATACGCTCAGTGCGATTGCGAAGTTGCGCAAAGGGCTGACCGCAGCTGACCTCGCATGGGTCAATCGTCTGCCAACCGATCGCCCGATCCAGATCGGTCAGCGACTTATGCTACCGACGCAAGCCTATCTCGAGCGCGCGCGCGAAGCCCGGGCGACCGCGCTTGCGCTTATTTATTACTCCGCGACGCATGATGGGAAGCTGCCGCCCGATCCGCGGCATCCGCCCTCGATCCCCGAGCAGGTCGCTGCCGATCGCCGTTCGATCACCGCCAACGGCTACCGCTTCGACATCGATTTGATCGGTCGGACGCAACAGGCCCGTGGGGTGCTCGCAGTTAATCCGAGCCAAGGCCGATCGCGGTCCGCACAACGCACGGCGGGTGGCCGCGATCGCTTGCCGACCGACCATGGCGGTCATTACATTGCCCGCCGATTCAACGGGCCGACCGAAGCATTCAATCATTTCGCACAGGACGCCAATTTCAACCGCAGCGGCTATGCGAGCCTCGAAAACCAGTGGGCAGCGGCCATTCGCGCAGGCAAGACGGTCAGCGTCGATATCCAGGCACAGTACGATGGATTGTCGCAGCGACCGAGCCAGATTATTGTCGTTTTCTGGATCGATGGTCAGCAGAAGCGCCAGATTTTCGAAAACCGAGCAGGGGAATGAAGATGGACCGGGCAACCGAACAGTCTCTGCTGACCCAGATAGGCGGCGCGATGATTGCTGCGTTCGAGGACAGTTCATCGGCCGGATGGCTCTATGTCGAAGCGATCCCCGGGGTCATGGCACCAACCCTTTACGAGGTGACTAGCAACGGACTCATGGATCGGGACATCGATGAGGAACTATCCGATCTCGTGCGAGAGTTATGGTATCTCCCCGAGCCCGACAAACGCTGGAGCGAACTGGAAATCAAGATCGTCGACCACGCGTTCGACGCCCAGTTTCGATATGAGTCCGATGCGGAGCGCGCGTTCGAGGAGTTTGGGCACCGGCGCGAGGCGCTGCTCGCCAAGCGCTTTGGCGATATGCCAGTGACCTATCCACCACCACCCGACGACGCGTTCTGATGGCGATGGTTGCGCGCCAAAAGAGGCATCGCCTGCCGCTTGCGATCCGGACGGCCGCTGGTATTGCGCTGATCGTCGTATCGCTCGGCACCGCTCTGGCGCAGGATCGTCCGTCCGATGGCCCGGTTGCGCCCGACATGGCCACGCTCGAGCAAACGGGGCCAGCCTATGGCGCGATCGCGGGGTTGGCGCTCGAGGAAGCGACGCTCGACGGCAAGCAGGACCAGGCCATCGTCTATGCCGAAGCCGATGGCGACGACGTGTCGGTTTACTTGGTGAAATCGGTCGGCGGCCGGTTCGAGCAGGTCGCGCCGAGCGACGAGCTGATCGCCGCAGTGCGCGAGGCGCGTCTGATCGAGCGCCCGTCCAGACGATGGGTGTCGAGCGTGTGCCTGATCGTCGGCACGGCCTTCGATGTGACATTCGATTACGCGCCGCTCGATGCGACGATCACTCGTGACGACCGCATGCGGCTGGCCGTCGTCGCCTATCTGGGTGAGAATCGCGAAGAATAGGCGTGGACGGGGACGCTCGCTGAAGCGTTGCCGAATCCGACCCGGCATCCCATATCGTCGAGCATGGCCATCGAAATCCGCACCAGTCTTGCCGAACCCGAAACGTCGGGCAGCTTCGTCCCGCATCGTCCCGCGCGCCCGCCCAAGGCCGAGGGCGGCAAGCGATTCAAGCTCGTCAGCGATTACGAGCCTGCGGGCGACCAGCCGACCGCGATTCGGGAACTGGTCGAACAGGCGGCGGCGGGCGAGCGCGACCAGGTGCTGCTCGGCGTCACCGGTTCGGGCAAGACCTTCACGATGGCCAAGGTCATCGACGCATTGCAGCGCCCCGCGCTGATCCTCGCGCCCAACAAGATTCTCGCGGCGCAGCTCTATGGCGAGTTCAAGCAGTTCTTTCCCGACAACGCGGTCGAGTATTTCGTCAGCTATTACGACTATTACCAGCCCGAGGCCTATGTCGCGCGGTCGGACACGTACATCGAGAAGGAAAGCTCGGTGAACGAGGCGATCGACCGGATGCGCCATTCGGCGACGCGGTCATTGCTCGAGCGCGACGACGTCATCATCGTCGCGTCGGTCAGCTGCCTCTACGGTATCGGCTCAGTCGAGACCTATTCGGCGATGATCTTCGACCTCAAAAAGGGCGAGAGCGCGGACAATCGCGAGATCATCAGGAAGCTCGTCGCGCTGCAGTACAAGCGCAACGACGCCGCCTTTCAGCGCGGCAATTTCCGCGTCCGCGGCGACAGCCTCGAAATCTTCCCGTCGCATTACGAGGACACTGCCTGGCGCGTGTCGTTCTTCGGCGACGAGATCGAGAGCATCACCGAGTTCGACCCGCTGACCGGCAAGACGATCGCCAACCTCAATGCGATCCGCATCTATGCAAATTCGCATTATGTGACGCCGGGCCCGACGCTCAAGCAGGCGACCGAGGCGATCCGCCACGAGCTGACCGAGCGATTGAAGGAATTGGAGGCCGAGGGCAAATTGCTCGAGCACCAGCGGCTTGAGCAGCGGACCAACTTCGATCTCGAGATGATCCACGCGACCGGCAGCTGCGCGGGGATCGAGAACTATTCGCGCTTCCTCACCGGCCGCCTGCCCGGCGAGCCGCCGCCGACACTGTTCGAGTATCTCCCCGAAAACGCGCTGCTGTTCGTCGACGAGAGCCACCAGACCGTGCCGCAGATCGGCGCGATGGCGAAGGGCGATCACCGCCGCAAGATCACGCTCGCCGAATACGGTTTCCGCCTGCCGAGCTGCATCGACAACCGGCCGCTGCGCTTCAACGAATGGGACGCGATGCGCCCCGAGACGGTGTTCGTCAGTGCAACGCCGGGAAGCTGGGAAATGGAGGCGACCGGCGGGGTGTTTTCCGAGCAGGTCATCCGCCCGACGGGCCTCATTGATCCGCCGGTCGAGATCCGCCCGGTCGAGGAACAGGTCGACGACCTGATCGCCGAATGCCGCAAGGTCACCGCGGCGGGATACCGCACGCTCGTCACGACGCTGACCAAGCGGATGGCCGAGGATTTGACCGAGTTCATGCACGAGGCGGGGATCAAGGTCCGCTACATGCACTCCGACGTCGAGACGCTCGAGCGCATCGAGCTGATCCGCGACCTCAGGATGGGCGTCTATGACGTGCTGATCGGCATCAACCTGCTGCGCGAGGGGCTCGACATTCCCGAATGCGGGCTGGTCGCGATCCTCGACGCCGACAAGGAAGGCTTCCTGCGCTCTGAGACGTCGTTGATCCAGACGATCGGCCGCGCCGCGCGCAACGTCGACGGGCGCGTCATCCTCTATGCCGATCGCATCACCGGCAGCATGGAGCGCGCGCTCAACGAGACCGACCGGCGGCGCGAGAAGCAGGTCGTCTACAACAAGCAGCACAATATCACGCCGACGACGATCAAGAAGAATATCGGCGACATCATCGCGCACGTCGCGTCGAAGGACATGGTGACGGTGCCCCTGGGCGACGATGCGCCGGTCCACCTCGCCGGGCACAATCTGCGCGCCTATATCCAGGATCTCGAAAAGAAGATGCGCGACGCCGCCGCCGATCTCGAATTCGAGACCGCGGGACGCATTCGTGACGAGATCCGCAAGCTCGAGGCCGACGAACTGGGCCTCGGCGTCCACGAACAGATCGCGCAGATCCGGGGACGTTCGACCGAGGGCAAGCCGGGGACGCGCAAGGGGCGCTATGGCAAGGTGCAGCGAAAGATGCGCTAAGGCGAGCGGCTTCGACCTCGCCCCGTTTTTCGGCGAGGAAGCTTGGCGGCCACGGTGTGCCGGGTCGGCGCACGGTCAAGTGACAGTCGCTGTTAGCTTTGCCCGCGGCGATGCAAAGGGTCGACGCATCGGCGCGGCAGGGTTAAGCCTGCCCCACGCAGAATCGCTTGAGGGAGCGAAGACACGATGGATCCGCTGGTAACGACCGACTGGCTCGAGGGACAATTGCGCGCATCGGACCTGCGCGTCGTCGATGCGACGAAGTTCCTGCCCGATATGGGCCGCGACGCCCGCGCCGAGCACGAGGCCGAGCATATTCCCGGCGCATTGTTCATGGATCTCGCCGAGCTGACCGATGCCGATGCGGCGATCGAGAACATGGCGCCGCCGGCGGAGAAATTCGCCGCGCGGATGCAGAGCCTCGGGCTCGGCGACGGCAGCCGCATCGTCCTTTACGACGACAGCCCGCTGCACAGCGCGGCGCGCGCCTGGTGGCTGCTCACCTTGTTCGGTGCGCACAATGTCGCGATCCTCGACGGCGGCCTTGCCAAATGGAAGGCCGAGGGGCGCCCGACCGACAGCGGCCAGCGCGATTATCGCGAGCGCCATTATACCGCCTGGCGCGATGCGGCACTGGTGCGCGACCGCGGCGCCATGCTCGCCAATATCGCGAGCGGCGACGAAGAGGTGGTCGACGCGCGATCGGCGGCGCGCTTTGCCGGCGACGAGCCCGAGGCGCGCGCGGGCCTGGCGGCGGGGCATATTCCGCGATCGAAGAACCTACCGTTCGGCGACCTGTTCAACGCCGACGGGACGTGGAAAACGGGCGAGGCCTTGCGCGCGGCGTTCGACGCGGCGGGGGTCGATCTCGACCGGCCGCTGGTGACGACCTGTGGGAGCGGCATGACCGCGGCGGTGGTTGCGTTCGGCGCCTACCTGCTCGGCAAGCGCGACATCGCGCTCTACGACGGCAGCTGGGCCGAATGGGGCGCCGATCCGGCGACGCCCAAGGCGACCGGACCGGCATGACGGCCAAGCCGCCGGAGCAGGGACGCGCGACGCAATTGGCAAATGCCGGCCGGCGGCGCGAATGGACCGGCAGCAAGGCGATCGGCGGCGGGGTGGTCAACCCGCCGGTGTGGCGCGCATCGACGATCCTGTTCGACAACGTCGCCGACATGCGCGAGCGCACGCGCCGGCGGCAGCCCGACAAGCTGTTCTACGGCCGTCGCGGGACGCCGAGCCAATGGGCGCTCGCTGAGGCGCTGACCGAGCTCGAGCCCGGCGCCGACGGCACCGCGCTCTATCCTTCGGGCACGGCGGCGATTGCGGGCACGCTGCTGGCGCTGCTGGCGCCTGGCGACGAGCTGCTGATGGTCGACAGCGTCTATGGCCCGACGCGATCGATCTGCGACGGGTTGCTCAGGCGGATGGGGATCGCGACGCGCTATTACGATCCGACGATCGGCGGCGACATCGCCGGGCTGCTCGGCCCCGCGACGCGCGCGGTGTTCATGGAAAGCCCCGGCAGCCTGACCTTCGAAGTGCAGGACGTGCCCGCGATCGCGGCGGCCGCCAAGGCGGCGGGAGCGATGTCGATCATTGACAACAGCTGGGCGACGCCGTTGCTGTTCCCCGCGCTGGCGCATGGCTGCGACGTGGCGATCCTGGCCGGCACCAAATATGTCGTCGGCCATTCGGACGCGATGCTGGGATCGGTGACCGCGCGTGCGGACGCGTGGCGGACGATCGATGCGCACACGCTCCAGACCGGCCAGCACGTCGCGCCCGACGACGCCTATCTTGCGCTGCGCGGGCTCAGGACGATGGCGCTGCGGCTGCGACAGCATGAGGCCAACGGGATTGAGGTGGCGCGCTGGCTGGCCGCGCGCGCCGAGGTCGGGACGGTGCTCCATCCGGCGCTGCCCGATTGCCCCGGGCACGCCTTATGGCAGCGCGATTTCAGCGGCGCGTCGGGGCTGTTCAGCTTCACTTTGGCGGGCGTCAGCGGCACGCGGCGCGACGGCTTCGTCGATGCGCTCGCCGCCAAGGGAGCGGGGCATTTCGGCATCGGCTTCAGCTGGGGCGGTTTCGAAAGCCTCGCGCTGCCCGCCGATCCCGTGCGCAGCGCGGGCGCCACCCAATTCGACGGGCCGCTCGTGCGGCTGCATATCGGGCTCGAGGATCCCGCCGATCTGATCGCCGACCTTGCGCGCGCCTTTGATGCGCTTAGGGATGGATGAGATGGATATCGACTATTTCATGGCGACCTATTCGATCCCGCCGTTCAGCGAAGCGGTGGCGATCGAATTCGCGATCGCTGGCGGCATCATCATCGCGCTGCTGTTCGCCGCGATCGGCGTCGCGCGCGTCGCGGGACCGCCGCTCGCGCAGCGGCTCGAAGACCATGCGACCGATGCGCGCTTCCCGCTCGCCAGCCGCGCCAAGGCGATCGTCCGGCACCTGGCGGCGGCGCTGTTGCTGGCGATCGTGCTCGGCGCGCACGACTGGACCTTTTATGCGCAGCTGATCATCGGCTTCAGTTTCGCCGCGGCATCGGCGCTGTTCCTCAAGAACCTGCTGGTCGGCCTCAGGATCAGCTTTCCGATCGTGCTCGCGGTTTCGCTGATCGTCTTCATCGTCATATTGTCGAATTCGGTCGGGCAATTGAGCAGCATCACCAGCGCCTTCGACAAGGCCGGGTTCGATGTCGGCAGTACGCGATTTTCGCTGCTGACGATCTTCAAGCTGGCGCTTGCGGGGGTGATCCTGTTCGCGCTGGTGCGGCTTGCCAATCGCGCGATCAGGTTGCTCGTCCGGCGCAACAAGGGGCTCGACGACGCCCAGCGCCTGCTGACCGAAAAGCTCGGCGCGGTGATCATCCTGATCGCCGCGTTCTTCATCGGTATCGACATGCTCGGCATCGACATCACCGCCTTTGCCGTCTTCTCGGGTGCGTTCGGCCTCGCCATCGGCTTCGGCCTGCAAAAGACTTTCGGCAACCTGATCGCCGGGATCATCCTGTTGATGGACCGGTCGATCAAGCCGGGCGACGTCATCGCCGTCGGCGAGAGTTTCGGCTGGGTCAACAAGATCGGCGTGCGCGCGGTGTCGATCATCACGCGCGACGGGAAGGAGCACCTGATCCCGAACGAAAACCTGATGACGCAGGAGGTCGAGAATTGGAGCTATTCGAGCCGCAACGTGCGCGTGCATATCGAGGTCGGCGTGTCCTATTCCAGCGACCTGCGCCAGGTGATGGAGCTGATGCGCGAAGCGGCGATCGAGTCGGACCGCGTCCTGAAGGCGCCCAAGCCGATCGTGTGGATCAAGGATTTCGGCGATTCGTCGGTGGTGATGGACATCCGCCTGTGGATCAAGGATCCCGAGGGCGGCATCGGCAACATGCGCCACGACGTGCTGATCCGCGTCTGGGACAAGTTCAAGGAACACGGGATCGAGATCCCGTTCCCGCAGCGCGACGTCAACGTGCGGACGATCGACGATGCGTTCGTCGACAAGGTCGCGGCGCGGCTGGTTGCGCGGACGGGCGAGGCTGACGCGAAGGGCGGCTAAAGCGTCGTGCTATTCTATTAGGCGGACGAGCCCTTGGCCTGCTTGGCCAGCTCGATCGCTTCCATCAGCACCTTGCGCGCGTCGTCGGCGCCGCCCCAGCGGCCGACGCGGACCCATTTTTCGGGCTCGAGGTCCTTGTAGTGGGTGAAGAAGTGCTCGATCTGCTGCATGACGATTTCGGGCAGGTCGCCGCGTTCGCCGATCTTGCGGTAATAGGGAAAGGTGCCGTCGACGGGGACGCAGAGTAGCTTCTCGTCGCCGCCGGCCTCGTCTTCCAGATAGAGCACCGCGATCGGGCGCGCGCGCACGACGCAGCCGGCGATGAACGGCGAACGCGCGATGACGAGCGCGTCGAGCGGATCGCCGTCGGGCGACAGTGTGTGCGGCACGAAGCCGTAATTGGCCGGATAGCGCATCGGCGTATGCAGGATACGGTCGACGAACAAGGCGCCCGACGCCTTGTCGAACTCGTATTTCACGGGCTCGCCGCCGGTCGGCACTTCGATGATGACGTTGATGCTGTCGGGGACGTCGTCGCCGATCGGGATAAGGTTGATATTCATGCCGCGCGCATAAGCCCATTGCTGCGCCGCAGCAATGGGCGATTGGGGTTTGCGCGTCGAATCGCGCTGAAATGAATTGTCGCTCCGGCGGAAGCCGAAAAAGACCGCGTTATTTCTTCTTCTTGTCCGCGGCCGGTTTCCACGTCCTTGGTTCGAGCAGCCGGTCGAGCGGTGCGGGGCCGGTGCCGATCTTTTCGAGCACGGGATAGCGCAGCCCGCCGGTATAGGGAATCTCGATCGTCTCGTAGCGCTCGCCGCGCTTGGTCAGCAGCGCTATCTTGGCGCTGCCGTCCTTCGCCGCGGTGACCGCTTCCTCGAGCCGGGTCTTCGAATAGGCGACGCCGTTGACCGCGAGGATTTCAACGTCGTTGACGAAGCCTGCCTTGTCCGCCGGGCTGTCCCACAGGACCGACGATACGCTGCCCGACGGCGACAGGTTGAACCCCAGCGAATAATAGAAGTCGCCGAAATTCGCGCTGCGCTTCTTGTGATAGCCATTGGGCTTGTCGACATAGGTCAGGCGGTAGCCGCCGCCGGTGATACCGTCGAGCGGGGCCGGCTGGCCCGGCTGGCGCAGCTTGGTGTCGAGGAAGGTCGCCCAGTCATAAGGAGCGATGGCATCGAGTTCGCGCACGAGATCGTCGAATTCATAGGTGACCTCGCCCCAGTCGCCGTCCCTGATGCCGAAAAAGTTGCGCGCGAAATTCTCGAGGCTGCGCTTGCCGCCGGTGAGCTCGCGAATCTTCATGTCGGCGGCGAGCCAAGCGAGCGCGCCTTCGCTGTAATAATCCTCGCTGCGCGAAAAGCTGCTGTTGGGACGCGGCTTGCGCGCGGCGATGATCGGGTCGTGCGTGGTATCCTCGACCGAGCGCCAGGCGCGGCCGGGGCGCTCGGAATAATAAGCGGCGGTCTGGGCGAGGTCGCCGAGCACCGTTTCGCGGTTCATCATGCCCGATCGCGCGGCGAGGACGAAATCCCAGAAGCTCGTCTGGCCTTCATAGACCCACAGCAGATTGTCGCGCATCGGCGTGCGGTAATCGGGCGTCCACATCGCCGCCGGGCGGCGGAACTTGCCGTTCCAGCTGTGAACGAACTCGTGCGGCAGCAGTCCACGATTGATGTCGTTGCCTTCGTAATCGGTGAAATATTCGGGGCTTTCCGAATTTTCCGAGCTGCGGTGGTGCTCGAGCCCGATGCCGCCGAGCTTTTCGGTCAGCGCGAAGAGGAACTCGTAATGGTCGAAATGGCGCGATCCGAACAGGTGGATCGCCTCGTCGACCAGCCGCTTGTGATCGGTGATCGCCTTGGGCGTGGCTTCGAGATATTTCGCCTCGTCGGCAAAGACGTTGAGCGTGACGTTGTGGCCGAGGTCGTAGGGCTTGAAATGCGCGCCCGCGAACATCGGCGAATCGATCAGCGTTTCGTAGTCGGTGATGCCATAGGCAATGCGGTTGCCTTGCGCCGTCGTGCTGACGCTGGCGCCGTCGAGCGCGGTCGCGCCCTGCCAGCCGGCCGGCAGCGTGATCGTCGGCGCGACCTTGATATTGCGCGTATAATAGCCCGCCGGATAGAGCGAGACCTGTTCCCACTGCACGTTCATCATCTCGGGAGTGATGACGATGCGGCCTTCGTTGCGGCGCACGGGGGTGAGGAATTCGAAGGTCGCGGTGACGGCGTCGGCGCCCGCGGGAACGTCGATGTGGAAGGCGTAGACGTCGACATTGTCGCGCGTCCAGCCGAGCTCCTTGCCGCCCGCGAAAAAGCGGATGCCCGCGAGTTCGGCGATCGCGCCGCGCGGGCCGTGCTTGCCGGGCAGCCATTCGGGATAGAGCAGCGTCAGCGGCCCCGGTCCCGCGACGGGCACCGTCTGCTTCACCGTGTAAACGCCGCGGACGATGTCGGTGGCATCGACGTCGAGCGTCATCGTGCCGGGATAGGCGATGTCGCGTGCCGCCGGGATCGTGTCGACGATCGGTTGGGCGACCGGCGCGCTCATCGTCGTGCGGTCCTGCGCCGAGGCGGGGACCGCAAGGACGATGGCGATGGCGGCAAGCGAGGCGGATGCGAAACGCATGAAGGCTTCTCCGAAAAGGGCTGGGAAGGCAGCGACAAGGACAATCGAATGGGGGGAAGGTGCATTGCCCGGCGTCCCGGGTCAAGCGGGCGATCGCCGCGCGAAAGCGATTGCGGCTTTTGGCGGCTTTGGTCTAGGGCGCGGGCGATGGCGAAGCTTCAGACCCCCCATGCCGTGCGCGGCACCCAGGACATGTTCGGCGAGGGCCAAGAACGGTTCGCGCATGTCATCGACACCTTCGATCGCGTGCGGCGCCTTTACGGCTTCAAGGGCGTCGAGGTGCCGGTGATCGAGCCGACCGCGGTGTTCGCGCGCTCGCTCGGCGAAACCACCGATGTCGTGTCGAAGGAAATGTATTCGTTCGACGACCGGGGAGGGGATTCGGTGACGCTGCGGCCCGAATTCACCGCCGGCATCGCGCGTGCTTACCTCACCAACGGCTGGCAGCAGCATGCGCCGATGAAGCTGGCGACCGCGGGGCCATTGTTCCGTTACGAGCGGCCGCAAAAGGGCCGCTATCGCCAGTTCCACCAGCTCGATGCCGAGGTGATCGGCGCCGCCGAACCGATCGCCGATGTCGAATTGTTGGGCTTCGCCGACCAGCTGCTCAAGGAGCTCGGCATCGCCAGCGGCGTCGTGCTGACATTGAACACGCTTGGCGACGGCGACAGCCGCGATGCCTGGCGTGCCGCGCTGATCGCGCATTACGAGGCGCATCGCAGCGCGCTGAGCGAGGACAGTATCGACCGACTGGGGCGCAACCCGCTGCGCATCCTCGACAGCAAGGATCCGCGCGACATCGCGATCAACGACACCGCGCCGGGGATCGACGATTACCTGTCCGATGCCGCGCGCGATTTCTTCGCCGCGGTGACGACGGGACTCGACGCCGCCGGGATCGCGTGGACGCGCAATTCGCGACTCGTGCGCGGGCTCGATTATTATCGCCACACGGCGTTCGAATTCATCACCAACCGCCTCGGTGCGCAGGGTACGGTGATCGGCGGCGGGCGCTATGACGGATTGATCGAAACGCTCGGCGGTCCCGCTACCCCGGCGGTCGGCTGGGCGGCGGGGATCGAGCGGCTGGCGATGCTGATCGACGCGCCTGCCGGCGACGCGCCCGACGTCGTTCTCGTCCCGCTGGGCGAGGCGGCCGAAAATCGCGCGATCGCGCTGATCGCTGCGCTGCGCCGCGCGGGGATCGCCGCCGACATGGGCTATAAGGGCAATATGAAGAAGCGCCTGCAGCGCGCCGATGCGAGCGGCGCGCGCTATGCCGTCATCCTCGGCGAGGAGGAGCTGGCACGCGGCGAAGCCGCGCTGAAGGATCTGAGAGACGGCAGCCAGCGCAGCGTCGCCCTGTCCGCCCTGGCTGCGGCGATCATCGCGGCATGACCGGCATTTCGGACGCACGGATCGCGCAGATCGAGGCGCGCCGCGACGAGTTGCAGGCCAAGATGGCGACGGGGCAGCTCGACGGCGAGGCGTTCGTCGCGGCGTCGAAGGACTATGCCGAGATCGAACCGGTGGCGCAGGCGGCGGCCGAGGTGCGGCGATTGCGCGCCGAGCTGGCGGTGCTGCGCGACATGATCGCGCGCCACGATACCGACGCCGAGCTGAAGGCGATGGGCGAAGAGGAAATCGACGCTGTCGCCGCGCGGCTGCCGATCGCCGAGCGCGAACTGGCGGTCAGGATGCTGCCCCGGGACGACGCCGACGATCGCCCCGCGATGCTCGAGATTCGCGCCGGCACCGGCGGCGACGAGGCGGCGCTGTTCGCCGGCGACCTGATGCGCATGTATACGCGCTATGCCGAAGAGCGCGGCTGGAAGGTCGAGACGATCAGCGCGAGCAGCTCCGACGTCGGCGGTTTCAAGGAGGTCGTCGCGAGCATCAAGGGCACCGGTGTGTTCGCGCGGCTCAAGTTCGAAAGCGGCGTCCACCGCGTCCAGCGCGTGCCGGTGACCGAAAGCGGCGGGCGCATCCACACCTCGGCGGCGACCGTCGCGGTGCTGCCCGAGGCCGAAGAGGTCGATATCGCCATCGCCGACGGCGACCTCAGGATCGACGTCTATCGCGCGTCGGGCGCGGGCGGCCAGCACGTCAACACGACCGACAGTGCGGTGCGCATCACGCATATTCCGACCGGGCTGGTGGTGACGCAGCAGGACGAAAAGTCGCAGCACAAGAACAAGGCGGCGGCATTGAAGGTGCTGCGCACGCGGCTCTACGAACAGGAACGCAGCCGGATCGCGTCCGAACAGGCGGGGGAACGCAAGGCGATGGTCGGATCGGGCGACCGATCCGAACGCATCCGCACCTATAATTTCCCGCAGGGGCGCGTGACCGACCACCGCATCAACCTGACGCTCCATCGCCTGCCCGAAATCCTCGACGGCACCGCGCTCGACGAGGTGATCGACGCGCTGATCGCCGAGGACCAGGCCGAGCGGCTGGCGAGCCTGAATGGCTGACGCCGTCGCCGCGCTGTTCGAGGCGGCGGCGCGGCTGGCAGCGGTGAGCGAGACCCCGCGGCTCGATGCCGAATTGCTGATGGCGCACGCCGCCGGGATCGAGCGATCCGACCTTCTCCTGCGCTTGCGAGAGCTCGCCGAGCCGGCGGGATTCGCCGCATTGATCGAACGCCGCGCGGCGCACGAGCCGGTCGCCTATATCCTGGGCTATCGCGATTTCTGGAGCGTGCGGATCAAAGTCGCGCCGGGCGTGCTGATCCCGCGCGCCGACAGCGAAACGCTGATCGCCGCGGCGCTCGACGCGTTCGGTGAGGATGGGCCCGGGCGCATCCTCGATCTCGGTTGCGGCCCGGGAACGCTGCTGCTCGCCGCGCTCGACCAATGGCCGCAGGCGCGCGGCCTGGGGATCGAACGATCGCAACGCGCGCGGGCGCTGGCGCGGGACAATATTGAAACGCTCGGCATGGGCGAACGTGCGACGGTCAGGGCCGGCGACTGGACGCTGCCGGGCTGGAGCGCTGCGATCGACGGCCGCTTCGACCTCATCCTCGCCAACCCGCCTTATGTCGAGGCGGGCGCCGCGCTCGACCCGCAGGTCGCCGCGCACGAGCCGGGCGAGGCGCTCTACGCCGGACCCGACGGGCTGGCCGATTATCGCCTCATCGTTCCGGCGCTGCCGCGCCTGCTGGCCGAGGGCGGCTGCGCCGTCGTCGAACTGGGCGCAGGCCAGGCGGCGGCGGTGTCCGCGCTCGCGCGCGAGGCCGGGATGACCGCACGCGCAAACCGCGACCTCGGCGGCCATGAGCGAGCGTTGATTTTGAAATAGCGTCGAAATAGAGCGCCAACGCGATTGCGCTTTATGCTTGGCAAGGCTGGCGCGCCTCGCTAAAGATGGTCGCAGAGGAAGCGTTTCGATCGGCCGGTGGGCCGGATGAAACCGCCTTGGCCCCCTATAGCATCGCCGCAGTCGACCATCGGCTCGCGGTAAAGCCTCACGGTTCGTTCCGTTAGGCAGGATAGGGAACAGGGCCATTTTCGGGGTTTCGCGCGCGAGCATTCGCCCGTGGAACGAGCGGGATCGGGAGCGCATGGAAGAGTGCGCGCTGTCACAAGGATATCGAAGCTTTGATCAATAATCGCCAGGGCGGCCGCAGGCGCGGTCGTAACAACCCGCGCGTCAACACCGGTGGCAACAATCGCGGCGGTGGCGGCGGTGGCGGCGACAACGCCAACCGCATCGACAATCGCGCGCGCGGCAACGCGCCGCAGATGCACGAAAAATACAAGAACATGGCGCGCGACGCGCAGATGCAGGACGACCGCGTCCAGGCCGAACATTATCTTCAGTTCGCCGATCACTATTTTCGCGTGATGAACGATTACAAGCAGCGCCAGGAAGAGGCGCAGGCGAAGAAGTCCGACAACCACCCGTCGCGCGACCGCGACGATGACGACGACGATGGCCGCGACGACGACGGTAACCGCCGCTCGTCGCCGCAGCGCGCGCGTCATGGCCGCGACGATCATGACGGGCGCGACGAAGGGCGCGACGAAATCCGCGGCAACAATCGCGGCGGCAACCGCAACGATCGCAGCGACTCCGGCTCCGACGATGGCGGGACCGGGCGCGACGATCGCAATTCCGACCGCGAGGCGAACCGCGATTCGGGCGACCGGCCGCGCGCCAAGCCGCGTGGCGACGGCAAGGCGAGCCGCGACGATGTCCGCGACGACGATCGTCCCGTGCGCAAGCCGCGTGCGGCCGCCAAGCCGAAACCCGCAAAGCGCGACGATGCGACCGACGGCCTCGACATGGCGGTGCTGCCGCCGTCGCTGACCGCTGCGAGCGACGACGACGAGCCCAAGCCGCGCGCCGCGCGCCGCCGCGCGACGACCAAGGATTCGGACGGCAATAGCGAAGCTGCCTGAGGCCGCTTTTTCCACTCGCTTTTGCAAGGCTTTGAGCTAGGTTGCTCCCCGAACGCGCGTGCCCCGACGCGTGCGCGCGAACGGGAGAGCGACGATGATGCGTTATGTTCGGGCCGCCGCGACCGCCGCGGCAGCGGCAACTCTGGGGCTGGCCCCCGCTGCCCACGCCCAGGAAGACCCGACCAAGCCGAACGCGCAGGGCGACGTTTCGGTGACCGTTTATAACGGCGGCCCGTCGCTGGTGCAGGACGTCCGGCAGCTCAACCTTCCCGCCGGCGTTTCGCGCCAGGAATTTCCCGACGTATCGGCGCAGATCATGCCGCAGACGGTGTCGTTCTCCTCCGCCGATACCGGCATCGTCGAGCAGAATTTCGATTACGACCTGCTGTCGCCGAGCGCGCTGATGGACAAGGCGGTCGGCCAGACCGTGACGATCATCCGCACCAACCCCGCGACCGGCGCCGAAACGCGCGAGCGCGCCAAGGTGCTCGCGGTCAACGGCGGCGTCGTCATGCGCATCGGCGAACGGATCGAGATCTTGCGCGACGACGGCCAGCCGGTCCGCGTCGTGTTCGACAAGATCCCGCCCAATCTGCGCGCCAAGCCGACGCTGTCGGTGACGCTCGACAGCGCGCGCGGGGGCACCCGACCCGCCACGCTCGCCTATCTCACCAACGGCCTCGGCTGGTCGGCCGACTATGTCTCGCTGTACGACGAGGCCAAGGGAACGATCGACGTCCAGGGCTGGGTGACGCTGACCAACCGCACCGGCACGACCTTCGAGAATGCCGATACGCTGCTCGTGGCGGGAACGCCGCAGCTCGTCCAGTCGGGCAATTATCGGCCCGGCTATCCGCCGCCGCCGCCGCCGCGCGCGCCGGTGCGCAGCGCGGGGACCGAAACCGCCGACCGCGACCAGCTCGGCGATTTCTATCTCTATCCGCTCAAGGAGCGCACGACGATCGCCAATGCGCAGACCAAGCAGGTCAGCTTTCTCGATGTGCGACAGGTGCCCGCGCGCAAGGCCTACGAGTATCGCGTCGGCTGGCTCGGCAGCAGCGCCGATCCGCAAAGCTTCGCCAGCGTGATCAAGTTCAGCTCGAGCCGCGACGGCGGGCTCGGCGACGCGCTGCCCGCCGGGACGGTGCGGTTCTACATGCGCGACGCGCGCGGCGACCCGCAATTCATCGGCGAAAGCGCGATCCCGCACACGCCGATGGGCAGCAGCCTGGCGCTCGCGACCGGCGACGCGTTCGACGTCAAGGTCCAGTATACGGTCGAGAAGCGCGAGCGCCTGTCGTCGAGCAAATGGCGCACGACGATGCGCTATGTCCTGACCAACGCCCGTAACCAGCCGGTTACCGCCGACCTCCAGCAGACCGGCCTCTACGGCGAAACGCGGATCGTCGAGGAGAGCCTCGCCAGCACGCGCGTCAGCGCCGACACGGTCGAATGGCGCGTGCCGGTGCCGGCCAATGGCGAGGCGGTCGTCACCGCGACCTTCGAGACGAAATACTAAGGTCGGCGCGATGCGCCTGCTTCGAATCGCGATTGCCGGCGCCGCGCTTGCAGCCGCCCAGCCTGCGTTGGCGCAGGATGCCGCGCCGATGGTCCGGTCCGAACGGCCCGAGGCGATCAGCGTCACCGTCTATCGCCAGCCGGGGCGGACGTCGGGCGAGGTCAATCTGCGCTACCTGCAGGGCTTCGCGCTGATCACCGAGACGCGCACGGTCATGCTGCCGGCGGGAAAGTCGACGGTACGCTTCGAGGGCGTCGCCGAGGGGATGGTCGCGGTCAGCGCGGTCGTTACCGGCCTGCCCGGCGGAGTGGTGCAGAAGAATCGCGACGCCGATCTGCTGTCGCCTGCCAGCCTGCTCGACGGCACGCTCGGCAATCGCGTCACGGTCAAGCGCACCGATCCGGCGACCGGCGCGGTCAGCGAGGAGAGCGCGATCATCCGGTCGGGATCGGGCGGCGCGGTGGTGCTGCAGACCGCGCAGGGCTTCGAGGCACTGCGCTGTTCGGGCCTGCCCGAGGGGCTGGTCTATGATCGCGTGCCCGAGGGACTCGTGCCGGTGCCGGTGCTGTCGGTCGATACCGTCAGCGACGCGGCGCAGCGCGTGACGGTGACGCTGACCTATCTCGCCACCGGCTTCGACTGGGGGGCGAACTACGTCGCCGAGGTCGACGAGAGCGGCGATACGATCGACCTGTTCGCGTGGCTGACCGTCGCCAATTCGAACGGCGAGAGCTTTCCCGATGCGGCGATGCAGGCGGTCGCGGGCAAGCTCAACCAGGAGCGCGACTATCGCCAGCTCGTCGATCGCCCGCGTGCGCAGGCTCTGCGGCTCGACTGCTGGCCGATCGATAGCGGCCGCGACGGGATCGAGCGCGACGAATATGAAGCCGACTATTACGCCGGGGCTCGCGCGCCCATGGCCGTGGCTCCGCCGCCGCCCCCCCCGCCGGCCCCCCCGCCGCCGCTGGCCATGATCGCGGTCACCGGAGCGCGCGTCGCGCAGCAGGAAGAACTCGGCGACCTCAAGCTCTATCGCGTGCCGATGCCGGTGACGATCGCGGCCAATGCGCAGAAACAGGTCGCGCTGCTCGCCAAGGACGCGGTCGCGTTCGAGCGGATCGCCAAGGCATCGCTTTGGGTCGATAACGCAAGCGACGACGTCGCGACCAACGTCATTCGCCTGCAGAACCGTACCAAGGATGGCCTGGGCGTGCCGCTGCCGTCGGGCGGGGTGGCATTCTACCAGCGCGTCGGCGGCGAGCGGCTGCTTGCCGGCATGGGCGACATGCGCGACCGTGCGGTCGGCGAAGAGGTCGATATCGCGATCGGCCAGGCGACGGGGATTGCGGTCGAGGCCGAGGAATATGAGGATGGCCGCTATCGGGTCACGGTGACCAACGCCAATCCGGAACCGCGCCGGGTCGAGGTGGCGCTCAACTACGGCGGCGCCGACCGCGACGTCTATCGATTGTCGGACAAGCTCGTGCGCAAGGACGGCGTGCGGACCTGGATCGTGACGGTGCCCGGCAATGGACGTCGCGAGCTGACCTATCGCTATCGCGCGCCGCGCGATTAATCTCCGGGCGAATCGGGCTCGGATTCCGGCGGCAGTTCGCGCGGACGGTGATTTTCGTCGAGCGCAACGAAGGTGAACAGGCCGTCGGTCACCTTGACCTCCTGCTGCCCGCGTTCGCGCGTTGCGACGACCTCGATGCGGATGCCCATCGAGCTGCGCCCGCGGCGCTCGACATGGGCATAGACCGAGATGATGTCGCGCAGTTCGATCGGCGCGATGAACTGCATCGCCTCGATCGCGACGGTCGCGGTCGCGCCCTGCGCCATGCGCGCGGCGACGATGCCGCCCGCGATGTCCATCTGGGAAAGGACCCAGCCGCCGAAGATATGACCGTTCGAATTGATGTCGGTCGGGCCGGGGACGACGCGCAGGATCGGATCGGCGCGTTGCGGCAGGTTGCGGACGTTGCCGGTCATAAGTCGTGATGCTCCCTGATGTCGTCTTCGAAGCGGTTGTCGATCGATTCGTCATGGCCGGTGCCGCTCGACAGGAAGACGAGGCCCATCAGCGCCGCCATCAGCATGACCGACAGGCCGACGCCGCCGGCGACCATGAGGATGACGCCGAGATGCAGCTCCCCGCTTTCGATATAGAGCGCGGCGAGCACGCCGAGGACGCAGACGACCGCGACCAGCCCCATCCATTTCATCAGGCGGCGATAGCGCGCCCAGGCGAAGGCGGCATAGGCGGGATCGTCGAGATTGGAATGGCCGGTCATGCCGACGCCTTTGGCCCCGCTGCGCGCGGGGCGCAAGCCCGCGTCGTCCAAGCGGGATGGTCGCAGGCCAATGGATGCGCTAGCATCGCGTCCATGCTATGACGGGTTCGGCCAGCCAAGGGAGAGTTCGCACCATGACGATCGCACGCATCATGGAGAACCGCAGCGGCGAGATCATCAGCGCCCGGAGCGACGAGAGCGTCCGCGCGGTCGTCGCGCGCCTCGCCGAACATCGCATCGGCGCGGTGCCGGTGCTCGACGACGAGGGGGCGGTGCTCGGCATCTTTTCCGAACGCGACCTCGTCTATTGCATCGCCGCCAAGGGCGATGCGGCGTTCGATCTCCGCGTTGCCGAGGCGATGACCGCGCCGGCGGTATCGGCGACCAGCGACACCGGCGCGCTTGCCGCGCTGTCGCTGATGAGCAAGCGGCGCATCCGCCACCTCCCGGTGATCGAGGGCGGCAGCATGGTCGCGTTCGTTTCGATCGGCGACCTCGTCAAATACCGCATCGACAAGATAGAGGCCGAAGCCGAGGGCATGCGCCAATATATCCAGGCGGTGTGAAGGCCGGTCAGGAGTCGGCGGCAGCGGGCGCGCCGTCGTTGCGTCCGCGCAGCGTCGCCAGCGCGTCGATCGCCGCGGGGCGATCATAGAGCAGCAGGATCGCGAGATAGCTGGCGATGCCGACGGCGACCAACAGCGCGAGCCGCAGCGGTGCGGCAAGCCCGGTCAGCAGCAGATCGAACGCCGCCACCACGCCCGCCATGGCGATTGCGGGGATCAGCCCGCTGCGCGCCGATGCCCAGATATCGCCGACGCTGAACCCGACGAGCGCGCGCGATTGCGCAAAGGTCCAGGCGAGCAGCAGCGGCGCGGCGACGAGCCAGGCGAGCGCAAGTCCGGTGGGCCCGAACGGGACGCCGACGAAAAAGGCGAGCGGGAAGACGATCGCGCCGAAGCCGGCGGTGATCGTGGCGATGCGCGGGCGGCCGAGCGCGTTGGTGACGGGGGCGAAGAGGATCTGCAGCGTCATCGCCGGCATCGACAGCGCGATGATTTGGACCAACGGCGTCATCGCGGTCCATTTCGGCCCGAGCAGCGTTGCGATCATCGGTCCCGCCGTCGCGGCGATGCCGAGATAGGCGGGGAAGGTGACGAGCCCGACCATCCGCATCGCCTTTAGGAAGCCGCGTCGCAGCGCGGCGCGATCGTGCTGCATGCGCGAATAGGCGGGGAAGGCGACTTCGTTGAGCGGCGGCACGAACTTGCTCATCAGCACCTGGGTGAGGAACAATGCCTCGGCATAGAGCCCGAGCTCATGGGGGTCGAATCGCCGCCCGGCGATGAACACGTCGGCCTGCGACTGGACCAGCCACAGCAATTGCGTGACGAGCACCGCGCTGCCGAAACCGATCATGCGGCCGGTGCCGCGAAAGTCGAAGCTCGGCCAGACGAGCAGCCGCGCGGCAAAAGTGAGGCCGATCGCACGCGTCCAGAACAGGACGATCGGCGCATAGACCAAGGTCCAGACGCCATAGCCCATCAACGCCAGCGTCAGCGCGGTCGCGGCGCCGGCGATCGCGGCGACGAGATTGACGACCGCCTGTTTGCGAAATTCGAGGCTGCGCCCCATCACCACCTCGGGAATGACGAAGAACGGCGTCGCCAGGTAGATCAGCGCCATTGTCCGCAACAGGTCGGTGATAATCGGCTGGCCGTAATAGGCGGCGAGCAGCGGCGCGCCGAAATACTGGATCGCGGCGAGCGCGCCGTTGAGCAGCAGCAGGATGCCGAAGGCCTGGCTCAGCGCCTTGGGCGTGACCTCGTCGCTCTGGATCAGCGAGCTGGCGAATCCATAGCCGTTGAGGAAGCTCAGAAAGACGAACACCGCCTGCGCCATCGCATAAAGGCCGTAATCGGCGGGATCGAGCAGGCGAATGACGACGAGAGTCGAGGTCCAGGCGATGATCTGGGCGACGATCTGGCTGCCCGAACGCCAGAAAACCGCCGAACGGACGCGCGCGGCGAAACTGGGAGCAGTGCCGTCGGCGCGATCGTCCGCGACTGGGTCGCCGCCGGTTTTTCCCTGATTTCCGCTGTTCATCGCGCTCTTGTTCCTGAATATGGGGGGCAGTGCAAGCGCCAGCTTGGAGGCGGCAGACGCGATTTTGAAATATAATTGCAAAAAGGCTGTTGACCCGAATCGGACCCGCCCATATATGCCCTCTCACCGCAGCGGACACGGCCTACCAGCCACCCCGCCACGGTCGCCAAAATAAACGGACAGCCTGTCCCCCGGTACCATTCGGGGAACGTTCACTGTCCGCCTCTTGTTTTGCGTGGCTCTTTGACATTGTAGGTTAGATGAAGGGACATGTGGGCGGCGGCCCCGGGTCCAGCAGCTTCTAGGTGCTGGATACTCGGGAAAAAACCAAGCCGTTCTACGGGTCGTTTCGTGAAGGTTCGCCTTCGCGATATGGCTCTACATGTCCGTTACATATCCATCAGTAATATGTAATGTGCAGGAACGGCTCCTAGAATATGGCGGCGTTGCCTTCGGATTTATCCGGAGGTTATGTCGTACATCAAACTTGAGAGTTTGATCCTGGCTCAGAACGAACGCTGGCGGCATGCTTAACACATGCAAGTCGAACGAGACCTTCGGGTCTAGTGGCGCACGGGTGCGTAACGCGTGGGAATCTGCCCTTTGCTACGGAATAACTCAGAGAAATTTGTGCTAATACCGTATAATGACTTCGGTCCAAAGATTTATCGGCAAAGGATGAGCCCGCGTAAGATTAGCTTGTTGGTGAGGTAAAAGCTCACCAAGGCGACGATCTTTAGCTGGTCTGAGAGGATGATCAGCCACACTGGGACTGAGACACGGCCCAGACTCCTACGGGAGGCAGCAGTGGGGAATATTGGACAATGGGCGAAAGCCTG
>Ga0100388_10000824_pt1 | contig 27705 bp, 18 predicted proteins | sample CryGeymeta201512_FD_81536 | JGI IMG/M metagenome (GOLD analysis project Ga0100388, IMG submission 81536) | Groundwater microbial communities from Crystal Geyser aquifers in Utah, USA - Crystal Geyser metaG 2015-12 | ecosystem: Environmental > Aquatic > Deep subsurface > Groundwater | place... | reverse complement strand
GCATGCAGATAATATCAATAGCTTTATGGCTACCTGCACTTTATCATTAAGTATCCCTGCCTTAAGTATCAATCAAACCCAAACGGCTAAATTGCTTTTTAAGCAACCAGATAAGCTATCGATTAGCCTTTATGACTCAAACAACAAACGGCTTCAGACACAAATCTTTCCGGGGAACAGATTGGGGTCAGACCTCGAAAACAGAATTAAGTTGACAAAATAAGAGAAGTATGTTATCATAAGGACTATTATGGCAAGACCGTGGAGAATACAATATAATGGAGCAATCTATCATGTTATGTCAAGGGGAGTGGCTCGAGGAATAATATTTCTTGCTGATGAAGATTATCGTCAATTTTTAGAATATCTGGAGAGAGTTACCGAGAAATTTGGATTAGAAATTTTTGTTTTTGTTCTAATGGAAAATCATTATCATCTGTTTCTGCGAACCAAAGAAGCAAATCTTTCTAAAGCCATCCAATGGCTACAGACATCGTATGGTGTTTACTACAATCGCAGACACAATAGAAGTGGGCATCTTTTTCAAGGACGATATAAGAGTATACTTGTAGATGAGGAATTTTACTGGCAACATTTGAGTTTTTATATTCACCTAAATCCAATTCGAGCGGGGATAGTAAGAGAATTAAATGATTATAGATGGAGTAGTTATCATGATTATGTCAGGACGAAGAAAGTGCACAAATGGGTATTAAGTGAAGAGGTATTGAGAGGATTAGATAGAACTGAAGAAAAGGCTAAAATTAAGTATCAAGAGCTAATAATGGAGGCAAGTGGGCAGGAAAAGAAGATTTTAGAGGAGATAAAATATGGATTAGTTTTAGGTAGCGATAAATTTGTTAGTTGGGTAAAGGAGAAGTTTGTCAATCCGAAAGTTATAGATAGAGAATTACCACAGCAGAGAATGTTTGGGGAGGAGGAAATTACAGAACGGATATTAAATGGGGTAATGGAAGAATTTGGAGTAGATAGGGAGAAATTAACAAAGAGAAAAAGATTGCGAGAAGAGATAGCCAGGGATGTAGCGATATATATTTTATATAGTCGGACAGGATTAAGTAATAAGAGCATAGGAGAGATATTTGAGGTAAGTCCAACAGCGATAGGTAAAACAGGCATTCGCATAAAAGAACATATAAGAGAAGATAAGGAGTTTAAGAATAAGGTAGAGAAGATAGTTAATTCTGTTTTCGAGGTCTGACCCTGTCTGGCCTGACCCTATTAATCTATCAAAAGGAGTATAATGAAAATGTTAAAGGTTAAACCCTCACCCCACCCCTCTCCCATGAGGAGAGGGAGCAAGGTATTAATAATTGGTAGTATTTGTTTGGTAGTGGTATTGGGAATAGTAATAGCTATAGCTAAAAGTTCATTTGTGGTAATGGAAGGCAAATACGGTAAGGAAACAGTATTTGATCCTAACTCAATACTAATTGCATTACCTGCTAAAATCGCTAATGTAGTCATTCCACCACCTAAACTTGAAAGGAAAGAACCAGAAGAGAGAAAAAGGATAGTGATAAAGTATCTAAAGGAAATGGCGGACGCAGAGGAGAGGTGGCAATTAAAAAAAAGACTGGAAATAGAGAAAAGAATCCTTAAAATGGGGGATCCAATCCTTCCTGCATTAATAGATGTAATTAGAGACCCAGAAGAAGAAAAAAGATGGTGCTCAATACGATATGAAGCTCATGCTGTATTGATAGATATTGTTAGGTGGAAGACTATACCTGCAGATGAGATAATAGATGAAGATTGGAAAAAGGCATGGTATGAAGGAGCTATCAAATTGGCTAAAAGGATTGATGTTGAAGGTGCGGTGCCAGGGTTGATAGAGGTTGCTTGTAGGAAAAAGGAGGATAACAAGAGTAGAAATTATGCCCTTGACATATTAGGGAAGCTAAAGGATAAAAGGGCGGTAGAACCATTGATAAGTATAGCAAGAGAAGGTTGGGGGATTGACACTTTAGGGGAAATTGGTGATGAAAGGGCAGTTGATGTATTAATATGGGTGATAGAAAAAGAGAAGGGAAAAGTTTATCCACAAGGTGTTTGGACAAAATGGGAACAAGGTATAAAGGCATTAGGACAAATTGGTGGTAAGGAATCAATAGATGTGCTAATGAGGCTTTTTAAGGAAAATCCAGAGGATAAAAAAATTATTGAGGCTTTAGGATTAGCTAAGGCAACAGAGGCTGTGCCTATGCTGATTGAGATGCTGGAGGAAGAGAGAAATCTTGATAATAGGTGTAATATAATAACAGTTTTAGGAGAAATAGGTGCTAAAGAGGCAGTTGATGCTTTAATATACTTATTAATCCATTTAAAAGAAGATAGCTATAGAGGAGGAGGGGTATTAATAAAAGCATTAGGTAAAACAGGTGACGAAAGGGCTGTAGAACCTCTTGAGTCTTTTTTAAATGATCAATATGTTGCTGATTGGGCAGCAGAAGCCTTAAAGAAGATAACTGGCAAGGAATATAAATACAAGGAGTGATAAATTATGGGAAAGATTAAAGTATTATTAATAGCAATAAGTCTATTTATAGGTAGTAGTGTTTGGGCTAATGAGGGTCAAGATGAGAAGGGGCAATCACAGATAAATATTCTACAGCCACTATCTCCACCTTTGTTACAAGGAACAGAAACAAAGGCATATATTGTTTATCGTGATACAAATGGCCAGATGGCAAAGACACCACAAGGAATCATTGACCCATGGACAGTTGTAAAAGCTGGTGGAGTTTTCCCTACTGGACATACAGGATTTTTGATTGTCAATCCAGATGGCAGCTCTTATGTTGTTGATACTATTTCAAAGATAGGTGTGAGAAAAACAGATTTGAATGGATTTAGTGATGGACAGGCACAACATCTGTGGTTTTTTGATACGGAGTTAAGTCAAGGACAGGTAAAGGAACTTACTGGATGGTTAGGTGAGCGAGCTGGAATAAACCCTGACACTGGAAAACCAAAACATCCATATGAGTTAGGTCAAAAGGGTCCTAATACATATGATTGTGTTAATCTGGTTGAGGGGGCGTTAGAAATGTTAGCAGATAAATACCCTCTGGAAAGGGAGCGACTCAATCTTACCCCCGAAAGAGGTAACCAAAGTGAGCATGATGGCTTCGTTCCTTACGAACAATTGGTCAATGCCAGAAGAAATTTGAAGGAGGTTAAAATTACCGACCTCTGGTTGAACAACAAGGATAAGGTTCCACCGCAGCCAACTAATCCTGGCAATGATCATCCAGATGATTATATGGGTGTGATAGGTGCGCCAATACTTAGAGAGAGTGAAGGACCACTGGCTAATGTTGCTGTGTTTTATCATGGTTTTCCGGATGAGGCATCAGGTATAATCAATGATTCTTGCTGGCTTTTGCCGGATGTCGAACTTGATATAATGAAACAATATCCTGCCATAGTCATCCCCTCTGGCGGCTTCTTTGGTATGGATTCCTCTGATATACTGAAGTATAAATTACGAAAATATGTTGAAGATGGAGGGGTTTTAGTTTGCTTTGCACAACAACAAGGCTCTGAATTTAGTTGTCTTCCTGGGACTATCTCAGCTTATGGTTGGGGAGAAGACCAGTCTTGCTGGCAAAATGCGGCTTACATTGATATCGACCATCCTATTTTTGCCTCACAAGAGGATGCAATCTTGGATGCAGGCATTGATGGCTACTTTACTCAATGGCCAAATGATGCAACAATTTTACTTCGTAGAACAAAAAATCAGATGCCAGCAATGCTAATGTACAAGTATGGTTCTGGTACGGTAATTGCCTCTACCCTTTATCCTGACTTTGATGCAGCACAGGGCAGAAGCTCTAAAGAAGAGATTAGATTGATAAATGACTTAATCAGTTATGTTGAGGATATAAACAAAGAAATACCTGAATATAAGGCAGGTGATGAAATAAATATTCCCATCAAGATATCCTATGAGGAATTTTTTAATGCCTTCAATGAGATACCAACAAATGCAACACAAGTGGAATTCACTGTGCGCAACTCAGATAAAAAAATACTCGCAACCAACATTTTGTCTCTTGCTTCTTCTCTTGCTCCTGACCAATCCACTCAAATCAATTTCCAAACCACCTGTCTACAAGACAAACTTGGTATCTTCTGGATAAACTACACCCTAAAGGATGGACAAGGCAATGTGTTAAAGCCAGAGACAAAAGGTGAGAGATTCTATGTCTCAAAGCATCTGGCTGGCAAGGCATCTACAGAAGGACTATCTTTCTCTATTACTTCACCGACAGAACACTACATTTATGGTGATATGGCTACCTTCACCTTCAATTTTTATAACCTTGGAACACAGACATATAAAGTGAGATGTAAATATGGGTTATGGAGTGAGGAAAAATATGCTAAAGTAATTGATGTCCCAGCTCAGGGAGCAACATTTACTGCTTCTTTTAAGGTATTAAGTGCACATGGGTTATTTGCTACTTTTTATGATGAAAATAATAAAATTATTGGCAATGTTTCAAGGGCTATTTGGCCTCATAACCCTGAGTTAGATATTAAGATTAATACTGATAAGAAAATCTATGATAAAGGCGATAAGGGTACTATTACATTAGTCTTGGAAGATAAGGATAATAAGTATAATCTAAGTTATAATCCAGAGATTAAGCTTAAGATTACTGATCCTTTTGGGAATGAGGTTTTTGCTACTAATACAACTTTAAGCATTAGTCCTAATGGTTCTATAACTACTATTATAAATTTCCCTTTATTTGCTGCTGTTGGAGGAATATATTTGATTAAAGCAGAGGTGTATAGCAATGAATACCTATTAAGAATAAGCGGAAGTTCTTTTGAGATACTGGTACCAGAGATTAATACTAAATTACTTCTCCCAGAAGCTATTATCTCCAATTCTATTAATCCTATTTCTTTCTTATTAACCAACATAGGTTCTGTAACTGTTCCATCTGGCACTCTAACCATATGGTTCAAAGAGCCAAATGGTAATTTAGTCTTTGGTAGTGTGAGTGCCTTTGGAAGTTTATCAATATCAGGTTCTATAACCTTAAGTTTTGATATATCAATCAAAAAAGTCCAATTTGGCACTTGGACACTAATGTATATATTAGAATATGGAGATAAGGTTTTAGTTGGCTCAAAGCAGATTAGCTGTGATGTGATTATTAAGGTAGATTTGGACAAGTCAAGTTATTGTGTCAGGGAAGAAATAAAGCCAACAATAGAGATAATTAATACTGGTGGATTTAAGCAAGAACTACAGGTAAATAGTGTTATTGATTGGTCTAATGTTAGCATACCTACTGTCATGACCTTGTTACCAAATTAAAAAGGTAGTGTATCATTTACGGTATCTATTCCAGCAACATTAACTGCTGGTTATCATTATGGCACTGTTACTTTGCAACTTGGCACTTCTACCAAATATAAGCAATTCAGCTTTTATATCCCGGATGCAGAGATTAAGGTTGATGTAGCTGAAGTGAACTATTCAGCAGGGGGGCAGATAAATATTAATATTGGTAATAGTGGTGGGGTAGATACAAACTATTATGCGATAAAACTTGTTGATAGTAGTTTCAGGGTTTGCAAGGAAGAAAACAGAAACATAGGGATAGAGGCGGGCAAATCAATAGAGGTAAGTATGGGCATTCCCTTGCAATTAGTCACTGGGGAATATAGTTTGATAATAACTGGCACAGGGACAATGCCTGTCCCCTTCCAAAAACTTATTCATATTCAGGGTTTGCAGGCAAATATGGAGCTTGCAACTGATAAGTTAAATTATTCACCATGTGAGACGATTACGGCTACTGCAATATTAAAGAATACGGGATTAAGCAATATTGAGAATGGGACGCTTAGTCTTAAATTGGCGAAACGGCTTAATACCATCAGCAATGGCATAGTAGAGTTTGGATTTGATGAGAAGGGGGTGATAAATTATGGTGGGTATCCGGGCGGAAGGAACTTATTGGATGAGTTCCAGATGGCTATTTATACTTTAACTATTGGAGATAAAAGTATCTGGCTGGATGATTTTGAGGTAAAAAGTAAAAAATTGGATGAGAATTATTATGAGGTAACAGGTGAGTATCCTGTGTATGGAAGGACATGGGATAACGATACATATGTAATGAGGAAAGGAACATTGTCTGTAATCTCGCGTTATCTTCTGACTAAGGATAAAAAATATCTGGATGTCTGGTATCATATTGATAGTGATGTATACATTGATGAAGCACGCCTGTCTTTCTTTCTTGATTCAAGGAATATAGGGGTCAATATAGGATACAACACTAAATGGCAGATGACACATGATTGGCAGACTAATTTTTTGGGGGTATTTATGAGTGGCTGGACATCACCATGTGATATGTTTTCTATTGGAACGAAAGATAGTATCGGTGTTATGGCTATGATACCCTGCATAGTGGAATATGAGAAATCTGCCCCACCTCGAAAGATGAAAAAATCAGCCTTATCCATTGGTAATGAGAAAGGTAACAATGATGCCCTATCGCTGCGGTATAGCATAGGTAGTATAGGTGTTCGTGTTGGTGGCATTTCCTGTAATACTCAAGATGCAGTCGCCAGGATAGAAATTCATGGTGAATTGAAAAAAGAAACAGGGGAATTGGCAGGGATAGCATTTTCAGAAGAGATGCCTGTATCCATTGCGGGCGTAGGCAGTTTTACCATAAACATTCCTGCTTCAGGGACAACCAAACTTACAGGAAAACATTACCTGATTGCAACCTTGATATCCAATACAGGACAGGTGATTTCGCGAAAGACAAAAGAGATTGACCTTGAGATGCCCAATAAAAAGGTTGAGCTACGGCTCAAGATAGACAAAGCAGAAGGAACGATTACCGCTACCTGTGAGATTAGCAACGGCAGAGGGACTATCATGGATAACCTTTGTCTTCAGGTGCTACTTGGAACGCAAACAATGATATTTAATTCCGGGACATTTAGTTTAACCGAATACGGAAGCAGGACATTCTCCATTAGCACTATAGCCACAACAGGTATCTTGAATGCCATGATTATGCAAGGAACCACAACGATGGCTGCTGTTTATGAGCAGATTAAGGAGCCGAATTTGGATGTGAAAATAGAGACAAGGGATGTGGTTGGAAGGGGAACGGCGAGTATGCAAATAACCCTATTAAATACTACCAATATGCCAGTAAAGGTAAATGGCAGGTGGCAGGTGGGAGATAATTGGAATAATCTGGGTACGATTAGCCTTAACGCATTAGAAACAAGGCTGATTGAGGCTAATTATCGGTTGCCGATTACCAGTTACCGATTAGATTATGCTACGATTACCCTGGTGTTGTCAGGTGATGTTGCTGGGACATATACAAAGCAGGTAGAGTTTGGTGAACTGGTGGATTTAGCGGTTAAGCCTGATTTAGTGTATCCAGTGGGATATTTGGAGGTGCCCTTTGAGGTGGTAAATAGGGGTAAGTTGGATAGTGAATTTACAGCGACATGGACAATATCTGCCGCAGAGACACAGAAATACAAAGAAAGTCCACAGAAGACACAGATTATCAAAAAAAATCCACAAATTCACCAGTTGCCCTTTTGGTGTAAGGCAATGCCGAAGATAGTAGTCAAGGGACAAATGTCAGAGGGCAGAAGTAATGAAAGGCTAAAGCCTGAACTCCTAAAAGCACCTTCGCTCATCTCCTATTTCTCGTTTCCGGATGATTCTATTACCCTTGCCTCTAATTTTTATGTGCCTTCGGAAGGCACGATTACTGGCAGTTTGGTGTTTGAATTAACAGACGGGGAGTATGATTTAGGTTATGAGTATTTCAGGGGTAAAGGGAGCAGTAGTTTTAAGGTAGCCAAAGAAAACATTGCAAAGATATTGGATTTTGAATTTTCGACTTTGGATTGCAGATTTGATGTCAAGGTGAAGAATATGGGGGCGAATAAGTTTAATGGGGAGTTAAACCTCCAAACACCATTTTATCAAACAAAGACCACTACAAATTTGGATGTAGGGCAGATTGCAACCTATACATTTAGTCTGGCTAATGGGACGCAGGCTACGATGCTTTCTGGAAGTTACACGGCAATAGCACGGATTTTGTATGATGCCAATGAGATTGCAAGGGGAAATATTGCATTTGAATTAGAGTCTGAGTTTGAAATACAAGGGCTGGATGGGACAGTGCTTATGGCAGGAGAGACAGGAACGATTACGGTTGGGGTCAAGAATATAGGTAATGCCATGGGTGAGGCAAGAATGAGGGTAAAACTGTTGGATTTGATAGATGAGGAAAGAACCATCTGGCTTGTCCCACAAGAAACAGGTAGTGTGAGCTTTGGACTATTTATACCTACGGATTTTGAGGATGGTAGCTATACAGCAGTGGCAAGTCTCGTAAGTAGGGTAGGCACAGAGGTTGTGCAATTGGTGCGGATAAAGGGGATAAAACTAATCGTTGAGGCAAGTTTGGATAAGGATGTTTATGAAGAGGGTGAGATGGGGACATTGACACTGACTGTAACCAATTTAAGTGATGTGGCTCTGTGGACATTGAATCTATCTGCAAAGGTAAAATTCAACGATTATGCAGCCACACAAACAGTAACACATGAATCCTCAACCTTGTTCTTTTTTCCCATCCATCACAGCGGGCAAAAACTTAATTTTGGAATATATTCAAGTGATAACCGTGCCATCTGGCTGGATGCGATTTATGTGCGGGAGAAAGGGATATTAACAATAATCCCGGACAAACAGATATATCATCAAGGTGAGACAGTAACCCTAACCGTTATCCTGCAAGGGTCGGGGACAGTGAGTTTAACCTTACTGGGAGAGCCTGCTACTGGAACAATTGAGATTGGAGCTTGTGGCAGCAAAACATTTGAATTTCGATTACCTCCAAACATGTTAACCGGGACATATTTTATTAGTGCAGAATTTGGAATGCAGAATGCAGAATGTAATATTGATGTACGCGGGATAGAGGCAGTGGTAAAAGAGGCAAGTTTTGATAGGGATGGATATTCATTTAATGAGCCACTCAAGATACGGCTGAGTATGGATGTTAAGGAAGGGTTTGATGGACAGGTAAGGGCATGGATAGTTGATGATAGGGATAACTGGGTTAATATTTATGAGGGGGATAAGGTATTTGCAAATGGAAGATGTGTTTATGAAATATCAGGGACAACAACTATGGGCAGAAGGCAAAGCTTAGTGTATGGAATATACCTTGGCACACAGACGCTGGTTGTATCTGGCAGGAAAGAGATAGGGATATACAATATCCCTTATGCCTTGGGGAAAACAATAGAAAAGAACGGATTGAGGGTAAATATATTACCAGATGGATTAAACAAGAATGCCCTGTTTGATTTTTATAGGGTTGTGGAATATCCATCACCGTTACAAGGCATCCATCCACTTGATGTATTTGAATTTGTGATTTATACAGACAATGTGGATATGCAAAAATCAATATCTGTAACTTATGGGTTAGATGGAATAAGTGATAGAATAATAAAAGACAGCATAAAGGCGTATTACATAGTTGAATCCTCACCCCGTCCCTCTCCCATAAGGAGAGAGAGTAAGGAAGGTAATTGGGTGGAGATAACTGAGCAGAAGAAAGAGGGTAATCAGCTTGCCTTCTGTCTTCCACATTTATCGTTAATAGGAATAGCTGGAAGGATTAGCAAGCCATTGGATGAGATTACTACCTATCCTAATCCAGCTAAAGATAAGATAACCTTTGGTGATAATTTACCATCTATGATCAGGGTGAGAATATTTAATGCAGCAGGCGAGATGGTATATGAATATGAAGGGGCAAGTGAAAATGGCAGGTGGCAATGGTCGTTGCAAAATAAGAATGATGAGAAGGTTGCCAGCGGGATATATTTCTATGTACTCACAACACCGGAAGGGGAAACAAAGACAGGGAAGATAGGGGTGGTAAGGTAAAGATACTATGCAGGACTTCAAACATCAAGTTTTTGCGTAAGTCCTGAACAAAAATAAAAGAATAAGTAAAAGAGTAAGACGCTTTACGCAACTGCATATAATTCAATAAGATACGAAATAAATATTGACAAAATACCTATTTTGTTTTATAATAGAATTATGCTAAGCAAAGGTAGAAAACATCAATTAAACGAGAAAGATAACTACTCAGCTTTCTTGCAAAAATGTCATCCCGAAGGAGTACTCGACTGAGGGACATTGCCTTATGCAATGGTTACGATAATGATGATGATTGAGACAACAGAAAGAAAGATTCCTCACAGTAGTTCGGAATGACAGAAAAGTAAAAGCAAATATGTCCAAAATAACAATAGCTGAGTAGTTACAAAAATATAACATTAAGTGAAATTTCTTACAAAATTATTGATTATGCTATTAAATTAAAGATAATCTCCGTGTTTCTCTATGTTCTCCGTGTCTCTGTGGTGAGTAGTTATGTCAAGTAAAGGTATAAGGAAAGGGGTTAAGTAAAAACATTATGATACCAATTAGTATTGCTGAAATCTTAATTGCGACTGGTGGTGAGCTTGTTTCTGGGGATAAAGGGTTCTTGATTTCCGGGGTTTCTACGGACAGCCGCCAGATATTGCCAGATCAGCTCTTTATTGCCCTTAAGGGTGAAAACTTTGATGGGCACGGTTTTATTGGGCAGGTGATTGATAGGGGGGCTTCTGGTGTTGTTTTCTCTGATGAGTTAATGATTGAACAAAACTCAACACAGACAAGAATGTCTGTGCTACAAGGGGTGTGTGCCATCAGGGTGAAGGATACCCTTATTGCCCTTGGTCAAATAGCAGCATATTATCGCAATAAGTTTGATATTCCAATTATTGGTATTACCGGAAGTAATGGCAAAACTACAACCAAAGAGATGTTGGGTGATGTTTTAAGTAAACAATGGAGGGTTTTAAGGAATAAGAAAAACTTTAATAATGCCATTGGGCTGCCCTTAACCCTTCTGGAGATGGATAACTCTGTTCAATTTTGTGTGGTTGAATTGGGTATGAATCATCCGGGCGAGATTGCCTATCTGGCAAATATTGCCAGACCAATGATTGGGGTGATAACCAATGTCTTTGAATCCCATATCGGTCACTTTGAGGATAAGGAGGCTATAGCAAGGGCAAAATTTGAGCTGATAAAGGCTATGGGAGAGGAGGGAATTGCGGTTTTGAATGCTGATGACCCATTTGTGGCAAGGATGGCTCAGCAACACAAGGGAGCAGTGATTACCTTTGGTGTCAGAGGTGCTACCTCCATAAATGAAAAGGCGGATGTTTTTGCCACAGATATCATGGAGAACGATGCAGGGGTAAGTTTTAATGTCCATTGGGATGGCGGAAAAACTCAAGGTATGTTTGTACCTGTCCCTGGCAGGCATAATGTTTACAATGCACTGGCTGTTTGTGGGGTGCTGGTTGCTTTGAGGCTGGATTTGAGTCTGGCAGTTTCAGGCTTGAGTGAATTCAAGCTTCCTGACTCAAGGATGGAGATAATAGAAAGGGATGGCATAAGAATTATCAACGATGCCTATAATGCCAATCCGGGTTCAATGAAGACTGCCTTATTGACCCTGAGCGGGCTTGCCTGCTCTGGTCGCAGGATAATGGTTATGGGTGATATGCTGGAATTGGGGAAATGGAGCAGAAACCTGCATAAGGAGATGGGACAATGTGCTTGTGATGCAGGTGTGGATATATTGGTAACCGTTGGGCAGGAGGCTGCCTTTGCTGCTTCTGAGGCTCAGGGTAGAGGTGTGCAAGCATTTGTCTGTCAGGATCATGCCGTGTCACTGGATGTCTTAAAGGGACTGGTTAAATCTGGCGATGTGGTGTTGGTCAAGGGATCCAGAGGGATGAGGATGGAGCGGATAGTTGAGGGGTTGGGGGAAGTGGGAAGTAGGCAGAAGGCAGTTTGTTGCTAATTTCTACTTGCTACTTGCGTTGTGTCTGAACAATTAAAAAAACTGGGAGGAACATGGGAGAATACTGTTCCCATGATGAATAAATATGCTTTATTATCTTCTTTATGAAAAATTATATGACCCTGAAACAATAGCATCTATCTTCAGGGTTTTTAAGTACATTACCCTCCGTACAGCAGGTGCTACATTAACAGCACTTTTTATCTCATTTCTTATTACCCCATGGATAATAAACAGGTTCAAGTCTCGCAAGATGAGTCAGGTTCTCAGGGTGGATCATCACAAAATCAATGGTACCAAATCTGTTACCCCAACCATGGGTGGGATAAGTATTTTGATTGCCTTAACCTTATCCGCAGCCCTCTGGTCAAGATGGGATGCCAGATTTACCCTTTTAATGGTTCTTGTAACCATTGGTTTTGGGTGGCTTGGCTTTCTTGATGATTATTTGAAACTGATAAAAAAGAAGTCGGAAGGGCTGGTGGCAAGGTATAAGTTTATTGGACAGGTGCTGATTGCTGGAGGCATTGCCACATATCTTTATTATTTCCCTTCTCATGCAATATATGGACATGCCATCTCTATCCCTTTTACCAGTGGTGAGCCATTGGGGTTGGGATGGTTTTATATCCCATTTGTAATGCTGGTTATTGTTGGCACATCAAACGCTGTAAACCTTACTGATGGCATGGATGGATTAGCCATAGGGGCAGTTATTCTGGCTACGATTGGGTTGATATTGACAGCTTATTTGGTTGGACATTATAAATTTGCTGAATATCTGAAGATTATCTACATTCAGAGTAGTGGGGAAATAACCGTTTATCTTGGGGCAATGCTTGGTGCCTCCATAGGGTTTTTGTGGTATAATGCCCATCCTGCCCAAATATTTATGGGTGATACTGGTGCCCTGTCTTTGGGAGGAATACTTGGAACCGCAGCGGTATTGATGAAAAGCGAGCTACTGCTATTGATTATTGGTGGGCTCTTTGCGATTGAGGCATTATCTGTAATGATTCAGGTGGCATCTTTTAAGTTTACTGGTCATAGGGTCTTTGCCATGGCACCCATTCACCATCATTTTGAATTAAAAGGATGGTCAGAATCAAAGGTGGTTGTCAGGTTTTGGATTATTGCTGGAATATTTTTGCTTATAGGATTGAGTACATTTAAGTTGAGATAAGACTGATGATTTGGTAAAAAGTTCAAAAGAATAAGAAAACCACGGAGACACGGAGACACGGAGTTTTTATAATTAATTGGTTATATTAAAGTTCTCTCTGAAATCTTCTCCGTGCCTCCGTGGTGAGAATTTGACTTTTTTGCATAGCCATCAAGATTAATAAAGGATATAGTATGATTGATGTTAAAGGTAAAATAGTCACAGTTGTTGGACTTGGAAGAAGCGGCAGGGCAGCGGCTAAGTTGGTGCATAAACTTGGGGCTAGGGTCAAAGCAACTGATGCAAATACCATGGATAGTCTTGATAAAGAGATTAATGATCTGAGGCTGTTAGGGATAGAAATTGAAACAGGCAGAAATACACCACAATTTTTTAAGGGGTCGCATCTGATAGTTCTCAGCCCTGGTATTCCAGGGAGTATCCCTACTCTTAATGAAAGTATTGCGGGTAGCATACCCATAATCTCTGAACTTGAGCTGGGATGGCAGTGTTTGCAGGGGCAAAAGGTTATAGGGATAACCGGCACCAATGGCAAGACAACCACTACAACCCTGATAGGTGAAATGCTTAACTCCGCAGGACTCAATCCGTTTATCGGGGGGAATATTGGTATTCCTTTGTGTGAGAAGGTATTGGAGCTGGAAAAGGAAATGCCTGTGGTTTTAGAAATAAGCAGTTTTCAATTGGAGGAAATAGATGAGTTCAGGGCTGATATTTCTGTATTTCTCAACCTTACCCCGGATCATCTTGATAGATATAATGATATGGACGAATATGTTCGGGCAAAGGCAAGGATATTTGACAATCAAAAATCAACAGATTTTAGTGTACTTAATGCTGATTATGATGCTGTCCTTTCTCTTGCCAAAGAAAGTGAGGCAGGGCAAATATATTTTTCAAGGCATAAAAGATTAAATCATGATGGTGTTTATGTAGAGAATGGAAAAATCATAGCAAATATTTATGGTGAGAAGATGAATATATGTAAGGCAGAGGCAGTAAGAATTCCAGGTCCATATAACCTTGAAAATGCTCTGGCTGCAACAGCTGTTGCCTCATTAATGAGAATACCCCCAGAAATAATTGCAAAAACCCTTCAAGGGTTTAAGGGGGTAGAGCATCGGATGGAATTAACCGAGGTTATTAATAGCATAAAATTTATTAATGATTCCAAGGCAACCAATGTTGACTCCGTTCTCTGTGCCTTAAACAGCTTCTCCTCACCAATCGTTCTTATTGCCGGTGGAAAGGATAAGGGTTGTGATTACAGACGGTTAATCCCTTTATTAAATGAAAAGGTCAGGGCAATGGTTTTGTTGGGTGAGGCTGCTGAAAGGATTGAAAAGGAATCTGGATTTAAGCCTTGTTATCAGACATCTTCCTTAGAAGAGGCAGTTTCGACAGCGTACAAAATAGCGTCAGCTTGGGATACAGTGTTATTTTCTCCTGCATGTTCGAGCTTTGATATGTTTAAGAACTTTGAGGAAAGGGGTCGGATATTTAAGGAAATAGTACAAAGGATGAAAAGGGAGATTGCAACAATTCATGTGTAAATAAGGGGGAAAATGGAGAAAATGGGGAGAAAATGGGGACAGCGCCCTATTTTTAGAAGAAAAAATAGGGCGCTGTCCCCATTTTCTCCCCATTTTCTCAAAAAGACGAAAGAAGAAAGGAAAAACAATGAATTATTCGCGGGCTCGGTTTGACATTATTCTACTCTTAATTACCATTACCCTGGTAGGTATTGGGATATTGATGATATATAGCTCCAGTGCTATATATCATCAAAAGTATGCACAGGATAGTTATTTCATGCTCAAGAAACAACTCCTCTGGATATGTCTCGGCAGCGTGGGAATGCTTATTGCATGGAAGACTGATTATAGGCTATTACGAAAACATAAAGGGGTTGTGATTGCTGTTGGATTGTTCCTATTAATCCTGACTATAATCCCGGGTATTGGCCACAAGATAGGTGGGGCAGCAAGATGGTTAAAGGTATTTGGATTAACCTTTCAGCCATCAGAACTAATCAAGCTATGCCTTCTTCTCTGGATAGCTGATTTTATTGTCAAGAAAAAGGCACACCTTAAGAGTATGCTTAAGGGATTCTTGCCATCATTGATATTTTTGTTGATTATCATTGCTATTTTGTTGAAACAGCCGCACTTTGGAATGATTATCCTGTTTTTTACTGTGAGTATGGTTATTCTGTTCACTGGGGGAGTAAACCTTAAGCATATGTTCACGATGCTGATTGTTTCAATTCCCATGATGATATTTTTAGCAATTAAGGAACCATATCGTGTTCGGCGATTATCTATTTTTATGGATCCATGGTCAGATGCCAGTAATAAAGGGTATCATATTATTCAATCATTGATTGCCCTTGGGTCAGGAGGATTATTTGGTGTAGGATTAGGTGAAAGCAAACAAAAGCTATTTTATCTGCCTGAATCCTCAACGGATTTTATCTTTGCCATTATTGGGGAAGAGGGTGGATTTATTCTTGCTGTTGCAGTTATTGTTTTATTTCTTGGTTTTGCCTATTGTGGAATCAAAATCTGCATGGCTACTGAGGATCTTTTTGCTAGCTTATTTGCCTTTGGAATAACATTTATCATTGTTGCTCAGGCATTTTTTAATATCGGCGTGGTAACAGGGGTACTGCCAACCACTGGCGTACCATTGCCATTTATCAGCTTTGGCGGATCTGCCTTATTTTTCAATATGGTTTCTGTAGGAATATTGTTGAATATTGCTAAAGGTTCATTCATAAGAAGAGGTACTTAATGCGAATAGTTATTACTGGCGGTGGTACAGGTGGACACCTTTACCCTGGTGTATCAATTGCATATGGCTTGAGAGAGAGACAGATAGAGGTGCTGTTTGTTGGCAATATCAATGGGATTGAGGCTAAGGTTGTCCCGCAGGAAGGATTTGAGTTCAAGGGAATTGATATTTGCGGCTGGAATAGAACATTGCCGGGAATTTTCAGGGTGGCATGGAAATTACTTGGGGCATTTTGGACATCCTGCAAGTATTTGTTGAAATTTAAGCCAGATGCTATCCTTGGAACAGGCGGGTATGTTTGTGTGCCGGTAATCCTTGCCGGAAGGGCATTGGGGATACGGTGTGTGCTGCACGAACAAAATGCCATACCCGGATTAGCAGTAAGGATGCTTTCAAAGATTGTGGATAAAATAGCTGTTTCCATGCCGGAATCCTCAAAATATTTGCCGCGGGAAAAGGTTGTTGTTACTGGCAATCCTGTTCGGAAAGGGATTGGACAGGTAGAAAAACAGCAGGCAATCAAGAGGTTTGGGCTTTCTTCAAAACAGATTACCGTGCTTGTATTTGGTGGGAGCAAAGGGGCAAAAAGCATAAATATGGCGGTCATGCAGGCTTTAATCAAGGGCATATTTAAGAAGTTGCAGCTTATCTGGATTACAGGACAGGATGATTATCCTTGTGTAAAGAATATTCAGGCATACACAACTAACTGTCGGATATTTGAATACCTCAATGATATGGATTATGCCTATGGAGCTGCTGATCTGGTTGTGTGTCGAAGCGGTGCTACAACTGTGGCTGAGGTTATTGCCTGTCGTGTGCCGGCAATTATGGTGCCGTATCCTTATGCCACAGATAATCATCAGGAGAAGAATGCACGGGTATTAGAACAATGTGGGGCAGCGAGGGTGGTGCTTGATGCAGAATTGCCTCATGGAAGGTTGGCTGAGGTAATGGTTGAGTTGCTTTATGATGTTAAGAAATTGGATAGAATGAGGCAGGGATATAAAGGGTTTGATATGGATCCGTATGGTGCGGTGGATAGGGTGATGGAGATAGTAAGCAGTAGGTAATAGGAAGGAGGGGGAAATGTTCAAGAAAATACAAAATATCCATTTTATTGGGATTGGCGGTTCAGGGATGAGCGGCATTGCTGAGGTATTGTTAAACTTAGGGTATACTGTTACTGGTTCAGATATGGTTGAGACAGAGATTACTAAAAGGTTACAGGGATTGGGTGGAAGGATTTATATTGGACATAGCCAGAAAAACATTGAGGATGCAGATGTTGTTGTTTATTCGTCCGCTGTTTCAAAAGAAAATCCAGAGGTTTTATCTGCTAAAGAGAAACGAATACCGATTATTCCCAGGGCAGAAATGCTGGCTGAACTCATGCGATTGAAATATGGGATTGCTGTTGCCGGGGCACATGGGAAGACAACCACAACATCCATGATATCCATAGTCCTTTCTACAGCAGGGCTGGATCCAACCGTAGTTATTGGCGGCAGGTTTAATGATATTGGCAGCAATGCCCGGCTGGGAAGCTCAGAATACTTAGTGGCTGAAAGTGATGAAAGCGATGGCAGTTTTCTAAAATTGTCCCCGATTATTGCTGTGGTCACAAATATTGACGAGGAACATCTTGATTATTATCAGGATATTTCCCAGATAAAGGATACTTTCCTGCAATTTATGAATAAGGTACCCTTTTATGGGAGCGTCATCCTTTGCCTTGATAACGAAAATCTTCAGGCAGTGATAGACAAAATAGAAAGAAGGGTTATTACCTATGGGTTGACCAAAGAGGCACAGATACGGGCAGAGGATATTTTGTTTGATGGGTTTTCTTCGGAATTTACCGTGATCTTTGAGGGTAACACCCTTGGCAGAATAAGACTTAAGGTGCCGGGTATACATTATGTGTCCAATGCCCTGGCTGCTGTGGCTGTTGGATTGGATCTGGAGATTGAGTTTGAAAAAATCCTTGATGCCCTTGGTGCTTATAGTGGTGTGCAAAGGAGATTTCAGATAACAGGAGAGGCCAATGGTGTAACAATTATTGATGATTATGCCCACCATCCGACAGAGATAGCAGCTACACTGGCAGCTATTAAATCAACCAAGAGAAGGGTTGTCGCTGTGTTTCAGCCACACCGATATACCCGTACTAAGGCATTATCAAAAGGCTTTGGGCAATGCTTTAATGATGCTGATATGGTCATAGTCACAAATATCTATGGGGCAGGTGAAAAACCAATAGAAGGGGTGGATGCATCCTTAGTTGTAAAAAGTCTGGTGGAAGCAGGACATTCAAGGGTAATATTTTTACAGACATTTGAGGAGATAATTGATTTTCTGCATAGGTTTATCTGTCCGCAAGATGTTGTCGTTACCTTAGGGGCGGGTAATATCTGGAAGGTAGGGAAAAGATTGTGGGAGGAATTGAGGCAGGAATGATTCAAATAGCAGGGTTGTTACCTCAATTATTGCAGATAACGCCACGAGTGTTGACTCAGGAACCAATGAGTAAACATACCTCCTTTGGTGTAGGGGGGCCGGCTGACTTTTTTGTTACAGTCCAGAATAGGGATGAATTAGAAAGGCTCTGGCAACTTACTCAACGATACAATATCCCATTTTTTATCCTTGGTGGAGGGACAAACCTTGTGGTCAGGGATGGGGGGATAAGAGGGCTAATAATCAAATTGGGTGGTGAGTTTACGAGTATAAGGGTTGAGGATAATATTATCCATGCCGGTGCTGGTTGCTTGCTTTCTAAGGTAGTAAATATTGCTGCTAAAAATGGGCTTTCAGGGTTAGAGTTTGCTGCCGGAATTCCAGGGACGATTGGTGGAGCAATTGTAGGGAATGCAGGGACAGGTATGGAATATATTGGAGATAGGGTTAATCAGGTAGGTGTGCTTTCTCCAAATGGTAATTTTGAGGTATTATCAAGAAATATCGTTGAGTTTTCCTACAGAAATAGTAATTTGAGAAAATATATTGTAATTAATGTAGAATTGTTGTTGACAAAACGGGATTTTTTATGTATCATTAATACGATAAACTCAATCCTTAAAAAGAGGCAAAATGCTCAGCCCAAGGAAAGGGGGGCCGGGAGTATTTTTAAGAATCCAGAAGGGTCATCTGCATGGAAGTTAATAGAGGATGCAGGGCTCAAAGGGATGCGAATGGGTGGGGCATATATTTCTTCTATGCATGCCAATTTTATTCTGGCTGATAAAGGGGCAAAGGCAGATGATGTGATAGGATTAATAGAATATATTCAGGAACGAGTTAAGAAAGATTACGGGGTTGAATTGGTTGCAGAGGTTAGAGTGGTAGGAGGTAATTGACAGATGGAACAAATCATTCTATCTTTAATATCTCAATTGAATAGTAGTATATTTGTGATGTTAGGTTTATTGTTGTTAGCATTTTGGGCTACATATAAAATTGGAATGTGTTCGCAAAAATTCATAGTTCAAGATGATAGATTGAAAAATGTAGAAGGTTTGTCTGAGAAAGTAATCGAATTAAAAACAAAGATAGATTTGATTTATCAATATGTTAATCCAAATTCTCCATTAAAATCTTATAGTCCTTTAAGTTTAACACCAATTGGTGAAGAAATTGTGAATAACATAAAGGCAAAAGATATTTTTGAGAGATATGTGGTTAAATTAATAAAAGAAGTCGAGTTGAAAAACCCCAAAAATGCATATGATATTCAGCAATTATCCATAGAAGTTGCTAAAAACAAATTAGAGCAATTATTAGATGAAAAAGAGTTGATAATGATTAAGCAAGAAGCATATAGTAAAGGGATTTTGGTTTCAGATATTCTCTCTGTGTTTGGAGTTTTATTAAGAAATTACATATTGGATAGTAAAAAAATTTCTATTTCCGAAGTTGACAAGCATTCAGAAAGGTAAGAAATCAGATGATGTGTTGGAAAAGTGGTAGATGAGGAGTAGGGGCAAGTAGTGAGGGAATATTTTCTTCATAAAAAAATTGGGGTGTTAGCAGGAGGAATCTCTTCAGAAAGGGAGGTCTCTCTTCGCTCAGGGAACAATGTTTTAGATTCATTAAAACGACAAGGGTTCAAAGCATTTATCATGGATCCTGCTGATAATAATTTTATTGAGCAGATAAACGAGATGGATGTTGCCTTTATTGCCTTGCATGGTGGATATGGAGAGGATGGCGGTATTGCCGGGTTGCTTGAGGTTATGGGTATACCCTATACAGGCTCAGGAGTATTAGCCTCAGCATTAGCCATGAACAAGGTGGCATCCAAGAGGATATTCAGGGAACAGGGTATTCCAACCCCTGATTATGCTTGTCTCCCATTGACTGATGGATATGGTTATGAAGATTTGATCCGTAAATTGGGATTGCCATTAATAGCCAAACCCGTATTAGAGGGTTCGAGTATAGGTGTGACCATTATAAAGGATGAGTCAAGGATACAATCGATTATTACAGGATTAATGGATGAACATCGTGATGTTTTTGTAGAGAAATATATTCATGGTCAATCAGTAACAGTAGGCATTCTTGGTAAAGGAAGTTCATTGCGTGCCTTGCCAGTATTAGAATTGGCAACAAAAAATGAATTTTATGATTACGAGGCTAAATATACCTCCGGAATGACTGAGTTTATTATTCCGGCCAGATTAGATGCAGATATATATAAGTGTGTGTGTCAGACAGCTATCAAGGCTCATCTTATTCTTGGATGTGAGGGATTTTCTCGCATAGATATGATTGTTTCGTATGAAGGCATTCCTTACATACATGATGTTAATACAGTTCCAGGATTAACAAACTTGAGTGATTTGCCGGCATGTGCTGCTGCAGATGGGATGAGTTATGATGATCTTATTTTTGAAATGTTATGCTCTGCCTATTACAGGATAAAATATGCTACGACATAAAGGTTTGGCAAATAAGTTAAGTGCGAGAAAGGATAAATGGCGAAGTAAAAAGGGACGCAAAAAGATAGCCAAAAATTTTCTTCACCGAATACGGAGGATAAGTTTTTGGGTAATAATTGGTGTGCTCTGTGCCCTTATTATTCAAACCCCTTCATATCTCATGGGATCACCACATTTTTTTATTGATTCTATGATAGTTACAGTGAGAGGGGGGCAGATTGCCAAAGAAGAGATTCAGAATCGATTAGAAAAGTTTTTCTTGAAAAAGTATTCTACAGTGCATCCAAATATCTTCAGGGTGAATGTAAAGGAGGCAACAAAGAATATTGCTTTATACCCAAGGGTTCTAAAAGTAACCTTGAAGAGGCAGTTGCCAAGAAAGATATTAATTGCCGTAGAGGGAAGAATCCCAAGGATGATGTTTAAGATAGCATCTCAATATTATGGTATTGACGAAAATAGAATAATTTTTCCTATTTCCTGTAAGAAAAATTTACTCATGCTTAGTGGTATAAACAAGATAGAGATAGGAAAAACAATATCTCATCAGGGGATTGAAGATGTATTTTTACTTTATCATACCATAGCTGTTATAGATAAGAATTTAAGTAAGAATATTTTCATGATAAATATTGCTAATCCAAGAAATGTTGTGCTTATGATTAATAAGAAAAATCCTGTAGCGATTTATTGTGGTTCTCATCTGGAAGAACAATCGTTGGTACAGAAATTAAAGGAATTAAAGATTATTCTTGAATATTTTAAGAAGACTAATCAACAAAGGGAGTATGTTGATATAAGGTTTGATAATATTATTATCAAGTAGGGGCAAACCTATGTGTCTGCCCTATAACGACTGAAAGACAGAAAGGGCAAACACATAGGTTTGTCCCTACCAAACCGGGGGGAGAGGGAAAAATGTCAAAGGGTGAAACAATTGTTGGATTAGATATTGGAACAACAAAGATTTGTGCAATCATAGGCGAGATGGATGAAGATCGGATGGAGATTATTGGTGTAGGAACAGCTCCATCACATGGGCTTAAGAAAGGGGTGGTAGTAAATATTGATTCTACCATCAAGTCAGTAGAGAATGCTATTTCTGAAGCAGAGTTAATGGCCGGGGTTGAGGTTTCTTCTGTCTATGCCGGGATTGCCGGAAGTCATATTAAAGGCATAAATAGTCATGGAGTAATTGCTATCTCCAGGGGCAGAGAGGTAACTTCAGCTGATATGGAACGGGTTATAGATGCAGCCAAGGCAGTCTCTATTCCCTTAGATAGAGAGATAATTCATGTTCTCCCCCAACAGTTTATCATTGATGGACAGGATGGAATAAAAGAGCCCATAGGTATGTCTGGTACCAGGTTAGAGGTAGAGATTCATATTGTTACTGGTGCTGTTACCTCAGCTCAAAATATTGTTAAATGTGTGAACCGCAGTGGGCTTGAGGTAGATGATCTTGTGCTTGAACCATTAGCTGCCTCTTATGCAGTTTTAACAGAGGATGAAAAGGATCTGGGCGTAGTTTTAGTGGATATCGGTGGTGGGACAACAGATATTGGCATCTTTATTGATGGTAGTATCTGGCATACCAGTGTTCTTTCTATTGGTGGCGATAATGTTACCAAGGATATCTCTGTTGGGCTTCGCACCCCGGTTGTTGATGCAGAGAAGATCAAAATAAATTACGGTTGTGCTACACCGTCCTTGGTGAAGGATGATGAGATGATTGAGATACCATCGGTTGGAGAGAGAAGGTCAAAGACATTGCCAAGACAGGTTTTATCTGAGATAATTGAACCGAGGATGGAAGAAATATTCAGCCTTATTAATCAAGAGATACGGATGACCGGTTATGAAAATATAATTGCCTCTGGCATAGTCTTGACCGGAGGGGCAGCAATGTTAAAAGGGAGTGCTGAATTGGCAGAAAAAATATTTGACCTGCCGGTAAGAATCGGTGCACCCAAAGGAGTAGCTGGATTAGTCGATGTTATCAATTCACCTGTATATGCTACTGGGGTTGGATTGGTTTTATATGGTATGAAAAATAGATTGGATGGCAAGAAAACAAGATCTGTGGGTGGAAATGTTTTTAAGAAGGTTTCAGACAAAATGAAGGATTGGTTCAGTGATTTCTTTTAAGGAAATAACTGCTGCGATAATAAATAGGCTTAGGAGTCTATTTGATATAAATAAAAAACAGGGGAGTGGAAAATAGAGAGAAGGAAGGGGAGATTTCTTTTGTCTATTTTCTAACTAAGGAGGGGTTATGTTTGAGTTTGAAGATGAGATATCCGCTCATACTCGAATCAAGGTAATTGGTGTTGGCGGCGGCGGGACAAATGCAGTAAACGGAATGTTTACCAACAGGAGCGACAATAATTGTCTGGAATTTATTGTTACGAATACAGATGCTCAAGCATTAAAGAATTCCCCTGTATCTTATAAGATTCAGATTGGAACAAAGCTGACGCGAGGTCTTGGGGCTGGTTCAAATCCAGAGATAGGTCAAAGAGCAGCTCAAGAGGATCGGCAGGCATTGGCTGAGGCATTGGCTACCGCTGACATGGTCTTTATTACTGCCGGTATGGGAGGAGGAAGTGGCACCGGAGCAGCTCCGGTAATAGCTGAAATAGCCAGAGAAATGGGGGCATTAACCGTAGGGGTAGTCACAAAACCATTCCTATTTGAAGGACAAAAACGACTTAGGCAGGCAAGTGCAGGATTGGATGAGTTGGTAGAAAAGGTGGATACACTGATTACTATCCCCAATCAAAAACTGCTTTCAGTAGTGGATAAAAATACAACTATTGTTGATGCATTTAAGGTAGCTGATAATGTTTTACGGCAAGCCATTCAAGGTATCTCTGATTTAATTGTTATCCCCGGTTTGATTAATCTTGATTTTGCTGATGTTAGAGCCATTATGTCCTCCAAGGGTAATGCTTTGATGGGGATTGGTATTGGAACAGGAGACAACAGGGCAATGGAAGCAGCTCAACAAGCGATTTCATCCCCTCTATTAGAAGAAACATCTATCGAGGGTGCCAAAGGATTGCTTATTAATATCACTGGCGGTACGGATCTGCTTCTCTCAGAAGTGGATGAAGCTGCAAGTTTTATCTCGGATAAGGCTGATAAGGATGCCACCATTATCTTTGGAGCAGTATCTACTGAAAATATAGGTAAAGAGATATATATTACAGTAATTGCTACAGGATTTGGACAGGGTATGGCCAAGATAGAAAAGGTACCAACCGTAATAACTCCAGGCAAGACCATTAACTTTGAGAGTTATAAGTCTGGCGTAAGAAAGAAATATGAGGGTGAACGAGCTGATGCCATGGGATATGATAATAAGATAAATATTCATAATACTGATTTATGGGAAGTTCCTGCATTTTTGAGGAAACAGGCGGATTAAGAATAGATACTCATGGAGGGCATATATTCTTTGTGCCTTTGTGTCTTTGTGGTTAACACTCAAGTGGAGTATAACACTGTTATGAAGAAGGACATTACAAGAGATGCAAATTAATGATTTTTTAATTGAAATGGTAAAAAGACAGTCCTCGGATATGTATCTGAAGGTCGGGAGCACTCCTATATTAAGGGTAGATGGAAGGCTAACCTATATGGAAAAAGATGATGGAGATTTTTATGATCGACTCTCTCCAACAGAAATATCAGAATTGGCTTTTTCAATAATGACTGAAGAACAAAAGGAAAAGTTCGAAAAACAGTTTGAATTAGATTTATCTTATTCTGCCTCAGGAATTGGACGATTCAGGGCAAATGTATTTTATCAGAGAAATTCTATAGCCCTTGTTTTTAGAAGAATACCCTTTGATATACCCTCGTTTGAAGAATTATATTTACCGCAGATAGTCAAGGATTTAGCTAATATTCCCAGGGGATTAATTATTGTTACTGGAGCAACAGGAAGCGGCAAATCAACGACCTTAGCTGCAATGATTGACCATATCAATTCTTCCAAAAGATGCCATATAATCACTGTTGAGGACCCTATAGAGTTCCTGCATCGAGACAGAGAAGCAATTATTGAGCAAAGAGAGGTAGAGATGGATACCCATACCTTTGCCGATGCCTTGCGACATGTAGTAAGACAGAATCCAGATGTAGTGATGATTGGTGAAATGCGTGATATAGAAAGTCTTTCTGCTGCCCTATCTGCTGCAGAGACAGGACATCTGGTTCTATCAACCATGCACACTATTGATGCCAGTCAAACCATAGAGAGAATAGTCAATTTTTATCCCCCATATCAACACCAACAGGTAAGAATGCAATTGGCTCTGGTGCTAAAGGGTGTTATTTCCTTAAGATTGGTACCCAGGTCTGATGGGTTGGGTCGTGTGCCCGGGGTAGAGATACTAACTGTAACCCCATTGGTACGAAAATTAGTTGAAGAAGGGAAAACCGTTCAAATCTCCTCAGTAATATCCAGTGGTAAATTTTATGGCATGCAAACCTTTAATCAATCCTTAATATCCTTTTACCAGAATGGAATTATCAGCTTTGAAGATGCCCTGGATGCCTCCTCAAATCCAGAAGAATTCAGGTTAAATGTCAGGGGTATTTATGCTGGCGGCGAAAGCTATGGGCTATAAGTCTTATAGCCTCCCCCATGTCCCTAAGGAGGAAAGCGTAAATTGCAGGAACATTTCATTCGTCTTGATGTTATAGTTTTTGCTGACTGCTGAACGCTCATTTATTATGATCCTTTTCAGTTTTCTTTCTATTGTTACCATTGTTACCAATTTAGTACTCATTTCTTTTGCCTTGTTGGCAAAAAAATCAAACAATGTTTCCCGCTCCTTTTCATTACTTGCCACAACAACAACCATCTGGATGATTGGCATAGTGATTTTACACTTTTCTGACACGGATACGGCAGCCATGCTCTGGATTCAGGTTTTTTTCGTTGGATGCTTATTTATCCCCTCATTTTATCTTCAATTCATTTGCGCCTTAATCCAAAACCATGATAAATTGTGGAATGTTTTTAAGTATTTAATGTATATTCTATCTGGCGTGCTTTTGATAATCAATATCTCAGGAGAAATAATTGATCATGTTTCTTATGAACAATCTTTTTATCAACCAAGGGCTGGAAGTTTTTATTATCTGTATAGTATCCTGTTCGGGTTCTGTTTTGTTGGCAGTTTGTATCTTCTCTGGAAGAGACTAAGGATAGCTGTTGTTCAAGAAAAGAGACGACTTCAATGGATGTTTGGTATTACCTGCGTGGGCATTGTGTCCGGGATCATAGATTCGCTATCTGTTTATGGAATTCCCTTGTATCCCCTTGGTCATATAAGCCTTAGCGTATTTAGTTTGTTTATAGCTATTGTTGTGATTAAATATAAATTAATAGAATTCGAGATATATATAAAACGGCAGCATATTTTATCCCTGACCAATGGTATTATTGCAGGCATATTTTTAATCCTTATTTATCTATTTTGTCATCAGTCATGGTTGGCTACCATGATTTGGGTTTGTCTTGCCGGAATAATATTTTATCTTCTGACCAATGGAATTCAGCGGATAATAGAGAGTCATACCTTCAGGGACATCATTGAAAGGGGTGATTCTCCTGATATGATAGAGATTAAAATACCAGCTACCTTTGCTTGGAAAACATTATTGGACTCAATGCAAACCGTGGCAACCGTAATGAAACTGCAAAACCTGACGATTATTCTTACTTGCAGCGAAATGGATGAATATTATCTGGATTTTTCCATAGGGTTTACTCAAGAGGAAAAAAGAAAGATAAAACTTAAGGAGAATAAAGGGATTATTCCCTGGATGAGAAGTGAAAAAAAGGTATTGGTAAGAGAAGGACTGAGGCTGAACCCTAAATTTGAATATACAGGGGAGGCAATAGAGAATGATTTTGAATTATTGAAGGCAACCATGTCTTTACCACTTATTAACAAGGATAAAATGATTGGAATATTATTTATTGGAGAGAATGAAAACGATTATGCTGTAGATGTTTTTGATGAAATTCGTAGCGACCTGATAATTGCTATAGAAAATACCCTGGCATATGATACAAAGATACAATTCGTTTTGAGTATTGTTGAGGCATTAATTGTTAATATTGAGGCAAAAGATAAATATATGGCAGGTCATGTGGAAAGGGTAACAAGGTATGCTGTGGCAATAGCCAGAAGGCTTGGCTTTACACCTACAGAAATAGAGTCTGTTCGAATGGCTGCCATTTTACATGATATTGGTAGATATGGCATTACAGATGCAATCCTGCAAAAATCAGGAAGGCTTAGCATGGAAGAGTTTGAGATAATCAAAAAGCATACAACTATTGGAAAAGATATTCTATCCGGGGTTGACCTCAGCGATGAGATTATAAATGGGGTCTTTTTACATCATGAAAGAAGAGATGGTCAAGGCTACCATCCGGGGCAGACAAACAAAATAGCTGAAATAATCTGCGTGGCTTCCTCCTATGATGCTCTGATATCTGATAGACCCTATAGAAAAGCAATGACTGGCGAAGAATCCATCATGGAATTGGAGCGAAACTCTGGAACAATGTATAATCCTGATGTGGTTGATGCCTTTATCGGGTGGTTAAGAGGTTGATGGGTTGATGGGGAATATTTATAAATTATGAAGTTGTGTTCCTTCAACTCATCAACTATTCAACTTATCAACTCATCAACTTTCTAAAGGAGAATAAACAATGGCTGTATATGCAGTTATCATGGCTGGTGGAAGCGGAACAAGGTTT
>Ga0100388_10000808_pt1 | contig 28123 bp, 20 predicted proteins | sample CryGeymeta201512_FD_81536 | JGI IMG/M metagenome (GOLD analysis project Ga0100388, IMG submission 81536) | Groundwater microbial communities from Crystal Geyser aquifers in Utah, USA - Crystal Geyser metaG 2015-12 | ecosystem: Environmental > Aquatic > Deep subsurface > Groundwater | place... | reverse complement strand
GTGAATTCTGCCACGATGGCCGCTACACCCTGGATTCCGAAGGCCGTGCGTTCAACCGCGACGAATTTGTGCGCTATCTCGCCGACCTCGCAGAGCGCTATCCGATCGTATCGATCGAAGACGGCATGGACCAGAACGACTGGGCCGGTTGGAAACTGCTGACCGAGGCCGTCGGCGAGCGAGTCCAACTGGTCGGTGATGATCTGTTCGTGACCAATACCGTTATCCTCGAACGCGGCATCGCCGAGGGCATCGGCAATGCAATCCTGATCAAGCCGAACCAGATCGGCACGCTGAGCGAAACCCTGCAGGCGATTGAAGTGGCGCAGAAGGCCGGTTTCGGTACGATCATCTCGCACCGTTCCGGCGAGACCGAGGACGTGACCATCGCAGACCTGGCGGTGGCCACCGGTGCCGGCCAGATCAAGACCGGTTCGCTGTGCCGCACCGACCGTGTCGCCAAGTACAACCAGCTGCTTCGCATTCATGAGCGTCTTGGCAAGCACGCTCAATATGCCGGGCGCGGAGCGTTGTCGCGTTGATGTAGCAGGGCCCCGTTGCGCGTCCGGAGCAATGCTATTCTTGAGCCCATGAAGTCGGTCCTGTTTGCGCTGATTGCACTCTACCTGGCGCCATCCATCGAGGTCGCTGCGCAGACGATCGGGCCCGATTCCGACAGTGATCGACCGGAAGCGCCCGAGGCCGTCGTCATCGTGCCCGAGGCCACCGACGAGGCCATCGCGGCGCGGCTGCAACAGATCCTGGAAGCGACCGGCTGGTACCAATCGCCTCAAGTCTCGGTCAATCAGGGCGTGGTATTCCTGGCTGGAAAAGCCGCGCGCGCCGATCATCGACTCTGGGCTGGCGACCTGTCGCGCCGTGCGCAGGACGTGGTCGCCGTGGTCAACCGGATCGAGGTCGTCGATGGCCCGGCCTGGGATGTTACCCCAGCGCTCGAGAGTCTTCAGCTACTGGCCGTCACGGTCCTGCGCAGCATTCCCTACGTCCTGTTCAGTCTTGGACTGCTGATCCTGGCCGCGTACCTGGCCACTCTGATGACCCGCCTGCTTCGCCGTCTGCTCCGCGGTCGCCGGATCAATGCTCTGTTACGTGACGTGTTTGCCCGAGGCGCCGGTGTGCTTGTGTTCATCGCCGGACTCTACAGTGTGTTCCACATCGCCGGCTTGACCAGCATTGCGCTGGCCGTGCTTGGCGGAACCGGATTGGCCGGGATCGCGCTGGGGATCGCCTTTCGTGACATTACCGAGAACTTTCTGGCAAGTATCTTCCTGAGTGCGCAGAATCCGTTCCGCACCGGCGATCTGATTGAGGTCGGCGGTATCAAAGGGCTTGTTCAGCGCATGACGACCCGCGCGACGGTGTTGATGACGGCCGATGGCAACCATGTGCAGGTGCCGAATTCGACCATCTACAAGAGCAACATCATCAACTACACCGCCCATCCAAACGAGCGCCTGGAATTCACGCTGGTCATCGGGCTTGATGAATCGATTGCCCAAGTCCAGCAGATTGCCATGGCTGTGCTGGAACACCACCCGGACGTTCTGGAATCGCCCGCGCCTTGGGCGCTGGCCACAGAAGTTCGAAACGCAGCGGTGGTCATGACGATTTCATTCTGGTTCGACATGCGCAAATCCAGTGGCCCGCACGTACGTTCGGCGCTGATTCGACTGACCAAGCGCGAACTGCTCGATGCCGGGGTCTCGATGCCAGCCGAACAACGCCACGTAGTTGAAATATCACGATCGACCGAACAGCGTGAGTCCGGCGAGGTCATGACCCCTGCCGAATTCGGCACCGAACCGGAAGTCAGCCTGTTGCGCCGCCAGGGCGAGCAGTCGGAAGGGCCGGAACAGGGCAAGAATCTGCTCGACAGGTGAAAGGGTGTCGACCGGGAATTTCGATCACACTGTCGCGAGTTTTCTATCCGGTTTGCGACCGACAACAACAATCGCCTGCTACGCAAGCTCGGACGCACCGGCTGCACGTATGCGCAGGACCGGGAGCTGGGCTGCCCGTCCTGGCGCGATATGATGGAAGGATGCCCCGCAACCTCGATACGCTTTCCGCGGAACTCCCCGATCTGTTGCTCGACCCGGTGGTCGTGGTAGATGAATTTGGCCGATTTGTGTTCGTCAATACTGCCTTCGAGCAAGTTCTGGGCTATACGAGGGCGCAGTTGATCGGACGGGCGATGATCGATCTGGTGCACCCGGACGATCGTGAACGAACTCTGGCGGCCGCCGGTCGGATCATGCAGGGTGGTTCGCATACCGATTTCGAGAATCGTTACCAGCGCAAGGACGGGCGGGTGGTCTACCTGTCGTGGTCGGCACGTTGGTCCGAGTCCGACCGCTTGCGAATTGCGGTGGCGCGCGACGTGACCGCGTTGAAGCGGTCGGAAGCTGCCCGCGCAGCCGTGTACCGGATTTCCGAGGCGACACATGCGGCCGAAAGCCTGCCTGCCCTGTGTCGGCTGATCCACAACATCATCGACGAACTGCTGCCGATGGGGAATTTCTACGTGGCTTTGCTGGACGAGACCAGCGGTAGCTTGTCCTATCCCTACCGGGAAGACCGGACAGGGTCGACACACCATTCGGAGCCCTTGCGGTCGAGCATGGCACTTGAGCAGGTGATCCGCTCAGGACAGCCCCTGTTGACGGCACGTGAGGTACGTTCGGAGTGTGGCGGTTCGAGACCGGATCCGGTTTCGGCCAGCGACTGGCTGGGCGTGCCGCTGCTAGACGGTGAACGGGTCACCGGCGCGGTTGTGGTGGAAGCCCGCAACCCCGACCCATCCTATACGGCAGACGACCGGGACCTGCTGCAGTTCGTATCAACTCAGATCGCCTCGGCCATAGCGCGCACGCAAATCCAGGATCGCCTGCGTCACATGGCCCACCGGGATGCGCTGACGGACCTGCCGAACCGACCGCTGTTTCATGACCGCTTCGATGTGGCTTTGAAACGGGCACGAAGGGAGAGCGGCTTGGTTGGCTTGCTCTATTTGGATCTGAACGATTTCAAGAAAGTCAACGATACCTGGGGCCATGAGGTGGGAGATCAGGTGCTGCAGCAAATCGCCCAGAGGTTGGTGGGCTGCGTGCGGGAGTCAGACACCGTCGCCCGGATGGGCGGGGACGAGTTCACTGTCCTGCTTATCAACATTGAGAATCCGGGCGTGATCGAGATCGCGCGGGAAAGACTTCTGCAGGCCATGGCCGAACCATTCAATCTCGGCGGCAGCGCAGCCACGCTGACCGTCAGCATTGGCGTGGCCGTCCATCCGCAAGACGGTGAGGACGCCGCGACATTGCTCCGCTGTGCGGATGCCGGCATGTTTGGCATGAAACGGAAGTTCGACACCTGACGCGGTCCATGCCGGGCTACCTTTTCCAGTTTGATCTTGACCCAGTGCAGCGCTGCAGAGTCGCAGGTCGCATCGGTGATTGTGTTCAGCGCTTCCACCCATGGCATGTTTTGTCGGCCTGTCGGTCGACGGAGTGCGGTGCATCAATGAAAATCCCTGGATTCGGCTGCAAGTTCAGCCAGCCAGGGATCCAGCGCTTCGAGATTAGCGGCGATCAGGTGCTGGCTACCGTTGGCGTTCTGCAGCTTGCCGTGGACCCGTAGCAGTCGTGCCTGCAGCACTTCGGTGCGCTGCCGTTCGGCGAGCTTCGGCCAGACGATGACGTTGATGATGCCGGTCTCGTCTTCCAGTGACAGGAAGATCACGCCCGAGGCGGTGCCGGGACGCTGGCGGTGGGTGACCAGGCCTGCGGCCTGAATGGTGCGGCCGTCGGCGACCTCGCGCAGTTGCCTTGCGCTCAGCACGCGGTGGCCCAGCCGCTTTCGCAACAGCTGAATCGGGTGTCGGTCGAGGCTTAAGCCCGTGCTGGCATAGTCGGCCAGCATTTCCTCACGCACCCCGGCTGGCGCCAGTTGCGGCTGCTGCTCGGCCAGCCGTGTGTCGGCCAGCAGCTCGCCCTGGACCTGTGCACCCAGCGCTTGCCAGCGCGCCCGGCGACGATGACCGGCCAGGCCCTTGAGCGCGTCGGCTTCGGTCAGCGCGGTCAGCGAAGCGCGGTCCGGCCGGGCCCGTTCGACCAGGTCCTGCAGGTCGCGGAACGGGGTCGATGCACGCGCTGCCAGCAGGCGCTCGGCAGCGTCGCGCTTGAGGCTGCGCACCATGCGCAGGCCGAGCCGGATCCGGTTCGGCTGTGAAGAGTCCAGGCTGCAATCCTGCGCGCTGTGACGCACGTCGACCGGCAGCACCTGCACGTCGTGTCGACGGGCATCATTGATCAGCTGGGCCGGCGCATAAAAGCCCATCGGCTGGCTGTTGAGCAGGCCGGCGGTGAAAGCTGCCGGGTGGTGGCGCTTGAGCCAGGCCGAGAAGTAAGTCAGCAGGGCGAAGCTGGCGGCATGCGACTCTGGAAATCCATAATCGCCGAAGCCGCAGATCTGGCCGTAGATGCGTTCGGCGAACTCCGTGGTATAGCCGCGGGCGAGCATGCCGTTGACCAGCTTGTCGCGAAACGGCTCCAATCCGCCGCGGCGCTTCCAGGCAGCCATCGCGCGCCGCAGCTGGTCGGCCTCGCCCGGCGTGAAGCCTGCCGCGACGATCGCGATCTGCATCACCTGCTCCTGGAAGATTGGCACGCCGAGGGTGCGTTCCAGCACTTTCTTCAGTGCCGGGCTGGGATAGTCGACTTGCTCGGGGTGCTCGCGCCGCTCCAGGTAGGGGTGGACCATGTCGCCCTGGATCGGGCCGGGGCGCACGATCGCCACTTCGATCACCAGGTCGCGCAAGCAGCGCGGCTTGAGCCGCGGCAGCATCGCCATCTGCGCCCGTGACTCGACCTGGAACACCCCGATCGCATCGCCCTGGCAGAGCATGTCGTAGGTTGCTCGATCCTCGCGCGGGATGGTGTCCAGGCGCAGCAGCGCATTTGCCGTCCCTTGCGCCTTGCTCCTTGTGCCTTGTTCCTCGTCCCTAGGCCCCTGATTCAGCAGATCCATGGTCTTGCGGATCGCGGTCAGCATGCCCAGCGCCAGGCAGTCGACCTTGAGCAGGCCCAGCGTTTCGAGGTCGTCCTTGTCCCACTGGATGATGGTGCGTTCGGGCATCGCGGCGTTCTCGACCGGCACCAGTTGGTGCAGCGGCGCATCGGAAATCACCATGCCGCCGACATGCTGTGACAAGTGCCGCGGCATGCCGATCAGCTCGGAGGTCAGCAGCATCAGTCGCCGCGCCTCGGCACCGCCCGGATCGAAGCCGGCAGCCCGCAGCCGCTCGGGCCAGCAGTCAGGCTGGTCCCACCAGGCCAGCGAGCCGGTCAGGCGGGTGATCCGCTCCGGGTCCAGCCCCAGCGCACGGCCGACGTCGCGCAACGCGCTTTTCGGCCGGTAGCAGATCACCGTCGCGGCCAGTGCAGCGCGTTCGCGGCCGTACTTACCATAGATGTACTGCAGCACCTCTTCGCGCCGTTCGTGCTCGAAATCGACATCGATATCGGGCGGCTCGTCGCGTTCCTTCGACAGAAAGCGCTCGAACAGCAGCTGTTGCCGGGCCGGGTCGACCTCGGTGATGTGCAGGCAATAGCACACGGCCGAGTTGGCCGCCGAGCCGCGACCCTGGCACAGGATGCCGCGCGAGCGGGCGTAGCGGACCACGTCATGGACGGTCAGGAAGAAGGCCTCGACGCCCATTTCCTCGATCAGTTTCAGTTCATGCGCGATCTGAGCCCGCACCGCCTCGGGCGCGCTGTCGGCAAAGCGCTGGTGCATGCCGTCCAGAGTCAGGCGACGCAGCCACTGCGCCGGGGTCCAGGGCGCAGGCACCAGTTCGGCCGGGTAGCGGTATTGCAGCTGGCCCGGGTTGAAGCTGCAGCGCTCGGCGATGGCCAGGGTCTGGTCCAGCCACGCGGCGGGATAGAGCGATTCCAGCGCGCTGATCGGCCGCAGGTGGCGCTCGCCGTTGGCTGCAAGCTCCAGGCCGCATTCGGCCACCGGCCGATTCAGCCGCAGTGCGGTCAATACGTCGAGCAGGGCGCGTCGGCCGCGGCGGTGCATGCGCACATCGCCGCAGGCGCTGATGGGCAGACCGAAGCGAGCTGCGATCTTCTCCAGTGCGCTCAGCCGGGCCGACTCGCCGGCGCTGAGCGTGCGCGTCGCGCCGATCCACAGCCGGGACTCGAAACGTGCCCGCAGCCATTCGGCATCGGTCGGGTCAGGCGTGCCGTCCGGGATCCAGATTGCCAGCACACCGTCAAGCTGTCGCTCCAGCATTGCCCGATCAACCCGGTACTGGCCATTGTCCGCGCTGCGCCGGGCCTCGGTGATCAGGCGGCAGATGTGTGCATAGCCGGCCTGATCGGGTGCAAGCAGCAGTAGCTTCAGACCATCGACGGTGGTGAATTCACTGCCGACGATAAGGTGCAGCTGGTGTTCCCGAGCTGCCTCCCAGGCGCGTACGATTCCGGCCATCGAGCATTCGTCGGTCAGCGCCAGCGCCCGATAGCCGAGTTCATGCGCGCTGCGCACCAGTTCGGCCGGTTGCGAAGCGGCGCGGCGAAAGCTGAAGTTGCTCAGCGCATGCAGTTCGGCGTAGGGTCGAATGGATCGAATACTGTTCATTTGAACAGTATAGGGTTTATGCGCCGGATCAGGCGATTTGCGCCAGCCGAGGGCTCTCGGTTTCGGCCGGGCGGCCACCACGATAGGCCAGCCGCGCCGACTCGACGCATTCGCAGTCGCTCAAAGCCGCCAGCAGTTCGGAGCAGGCCTTGACCTGCCAGGCCGGGCCCAGGCGCAGCGTGGCCGAGGCCTGGTCATTGCGATAGTCGATGACGACGGTCAGGCTGCCATCGCGATAGGGGCGAAGTGTGGCGTTCAGGCTGCGGGCGACGGTTTCCGCCGTACAGTCGCAGCGCAGCACCAGGTGCAGGTGACTGGCAAAGCGGGCGCGGGCCTGGTCCAATCCCAGCACCTGCTCGGCTACCATCCGGTAGCCACCGTTGAAGTCGTCGGCCTCGACTTTGCCCGAGGCGACGATGACTTCGTCGGCAGTCAGCACATCGGCGCATTCGGACTGCATGCGATCGAACACTGCGACTTCGAGCCGGCCGGAGCCGTCGTCGATGGCGACGAAGGCGCCCTTGCCGGGGCGTCGTCGGATCGCGACAATCATGCCGGCCAGGGTCATCGGTACGCCACCCCGGCGCCGGCCCCGATTACCTTCATTGGCACCGATACGGTCGGCAGCATCGCCGATCCGGCAGCTGACGAAGCCGCTGATCTCGTCGGCCAGGTCGTCCATCGGGTGACCGCTGAGGTACAAGCCCAGAGATTCGCGCTCGGCCCGCAGACGTTGACGTGAGGTCCATTGCGGCACGTCCGGGTAGCGCGCCTCGGTCGGTCCGGCAGCGGGATCCGGTACCGGCGCACCGAACAGGCTGGCCTGACCCGAGGCGCGGTCGGCATGATGCGCCTCGGCCTCGGCCCAGGCGTCGGGCAGGACCTGGATCAGAGCCGAGCGATTGGCGTGCAGTGAATCCATTGCGCCGGCGCGGATCAGTGTTTCGATGGTCTTGCGGGTCAGACGGGTCAGATCGATCTCGCGCAGCAGCTGGTGCAGGGAGTCGAATCGACCGAGCCGCTGGCGTACTTCGAGCACGCCCTCGATCGCGCCTTCGCCGACCCCCTTGATCGCGCCCAGGCCATAACGGATTGCGCCATCTTCGACTTCGAAGCGCCAGTGCGAGGTGTTGATGTCCGGCAGTCGGATTTCGAGTTGCATCGCCCGACAGTCCTCGATCAGGTTGCTGATCTTGTCGGTCTTGTCCATGTCGGCCGAGAGCACTGCGGCCATGAACTCGGCCGGGTAGTGCGCCTTCAGCCAGGCGGTCTGGTAGGCGACCAGCGCATAGGCGACCGAGTGCGACTTGTTGAAGCCGTAGCCGGCAAAGGTCTCGATCAGGTCGAACAGGTGGCCGGCCTGATCGGCGCTTAAACCGTGCTCGGCGGCACCGTCAACGAAGATCGCGCGCTGCTTCGCCATCAGCTCGCGGTCCTTCTTGCCCATTGCACGGCGCAGCAGGTCGGCCGCGCCCAGCGTGAAGCCGGCGACCTGCTGGGCGATCTGCATCACCTGCTCCTGGTACAGGATCACGCCGTAGGTCGGCTTGAGGACGGTTTCGGTCAGCGGATGCGGGTAGTTGACCTGGGCCCGGCCGTGCTTGCGCTCGACGTAGTCATCGACCATCCCGGCATCCAGCGGCCCGGGGCGGAACAGTGCGACTGCGGCGACGATGTCGTCGAAGCTGTCGGGCACCAGCTTGCGCAGCAGGTCCTTCATTCCGCGCGACTCGAGCTGGAACACCGCCGTGGTGTGAGCCTTCTGCAGCAGGCTGAAGGTGCCGGCATCGTCCAGCGCCAGGTCATCGAGTGACATCGGGGCTTCGCCGACACGCTCGCGCTGACGGTTGACCGATCGCAATGCCCAGTCGATGATGGTCAGGTTGCGCAAACCCAGGAAGTCGAATTTGACCAGGCCGACGGCTTCGACGTCGTTCTTGTCAAACTGGGTCACCAGCGAGCCGGTGCGCGGATCGGTGTAAAGTGGCGCGAAATCGGTCAGCGGCCCGGGCGCGATCACCACGCCGCCGGCGTGCTTGCCGGCATTACGGGCCACACCCTCGAGCTTCATCGCCAGTTCCAGCAAGCCGCGGGTTTCGTCTTCGGTGTCGAAGCGCGCCTTCAGCTCCGGCTCCTGTTCCAGTGCTTTGGCCAGCGTGATGTCGAGCTGCAGCGGGATCAACTTGGCGATCGAATCGACAAAGCCGTAGCCGAGACCCAGCACGCGGCCACAGTCGCGCACTGCGGCCTTGGCCGCCAGCGTGCCATAGGTGATGATCTGGCTGACCCGGTCACGGCCGTAGTGCTCGGCGACGTAATCGATCACCCGGTCGCGGCCGACGACGCAGAAGTCGATGTCGAAGTCAGGCATCGAGACCCGTTCCGGGTTCAGGAAGCGTTCGAACAGCAGGTCGTAGCGGAGCGGATCCGGATCGGTGATGCCGATACACCAGGCCACCAGCGAGCCGGCACCGGAGCCACGCCCGGGGCCGACCGGTACACCGTTGTTGCGTGCCCAGGCAATGAAATCGGCGACGATCAGGAAGTAGCCGGCAAAGCCCATGTTGACGATCACGTCGAGCTCGGTTTCGACCCGGGCGTGATAGTCCTCGGCACTGTGGCTGGGCGCCGGGCCGTATTTCTCCAGCCGGCGCTTGAGCCCCTCGAAGGACTTCAGGCGCAGAAAACCGTCGGCGGTCTCGCCTTCGGGCACCGGGAACTCCGGCAGCGAGTATTGCCCCAGCTGCAGGTCGAAATTCAGGCGCCGTGCCAGATCGACGGTGTTGTCCAGCGCCACCGGCAGGTCGGCAAACAGCTCGGCCATCTGTTGCGGTGATTTCATGTACTGCTGATCGACGAATTCGCGCGACCGGAATTTGTCGTCCAGACGTCGACCCTGGTGGATACAGACCCGGGCCTCGTGGGCGAGGAACTGGTCCTGGTCGGGAAAACGCACGTCGTTGGTGGCCACGATCGGCACCGCACGTTCGACAGCCAGCGCCAGCAGGCCCGGCTCGGCCGTGTTCTCGGGGCTTCGACCGGTGCGCTGCAGCTCGAGGTAGAGCCGGTCCGGAAACAGGCCCAGCCAGTGGATCAGGCGCCGCCGCGCTTCTTCAAAATGATCGCCAAGCAGAGCCTGGCCGACCGAGGACTGCCAGCCGAGCAGCGTGATCAGACCGTCGCTGTGTCCGGGCAGCCACTCCGAGCGAATTCGTGGTTGACCCTGGACCCGGCCCTCGATGAAGCTCTTTGAAATCAGCCGGCACAGGTTCAGGTAACCGGTGCGGTCCTGGACCAGCAGCGTGAACACCGAAGCCTGGCTTTCGTCGGTCGGATCAACCAGTCTGAGGTCGGCGCCGACCAGCGGCTTGACCCCCTGCTTATGCGCCGCGCGGACGAACTTGACCAGGCCGAACAGGTTGTGCCAGTCGGTGATCGCCAGCGCCGGCGAATCCAGTTCGCGGGCCCGGGCGGCCAGCGCCGCCGGGGTCCCCAGCCCGTCCTCGAGGCTGTACTGCGAATGCACCCGCAGGTGAACGAACGGTCGGGCGGGGCTGGGCTCGAGATCGGGCATGGGTTCAAAGTATAGTGCCGCCCGGATTCCGCGTTCAGTCGGGTCACGGTTTCCCGGCCCGAAAATTTTCGGGCCATGACCGCTTGTATGCCAGAGCGATGCTTGATAAAATGTCGGGCTTGGCTGGGGCGATTAGCTCAGTTGGTTAGAGCGCTGCCTTGACATGGCAGAGGTCACTGGTTCGAGTCCAGTATCGCCCACCAGATTTCCTCTCCAGAGTTCCGCGCGTGCGTTCGCAGGGCCACCGTACAGTGCTCGGAATCCTCATGTACCACTTTGTACACAGCGGTTCCTGCGCTCCGCGCGGTGGCCCTGCGAACGCGCGCGAAGCTCTGGGAAGGGAATTCTCCTTTCCAGTCGCAGAGGCGTTCCATGGCACGCATCCTGAAAATCCCCAACGGGAATTTCGACTTCAGCACTTTCACGCCCCTTTGTGTCAGCATGCACCCCACCAGCCGCCCTCGGTTTGTCTGTAACATTCAGGGCGCTATTGGAGTCTGGAAACAGGGGGACACATTTGGTTCGGGCAACGGCACTAATTCAATTTTCGCGTTGTTCCGGGTTCGACCGAGTGAATCACGCCCGAGCCATGGACTCTGAAGCCTGATCGGTAGCCGTAGCGCGGATAGCCCCAGGGATAGAGTCCGTAGCCGTGGTAATACGGCCAGTAACCGTAGTGGTAGGGATACAGCAGGTAGGGGTCGCTGGAATGAAGCGTTACGCGTTCTGGCCAGAGGTGCACCGCGTCGGCCCGTAGCACCGGGAATCGATACTCGAATTCGCCGACCGTACCGGAGTCGAAGCCCTGCAGTTGGCCGATGACCGTGAGTTCGCGGCCCTTGACGAAGATCTCCGGGTCGAAGAACTGCTCTCGACAAGCGATGAAGCGACCCAGGTTCTGGTCGGAGCTTATCGGCCGCGCGCTGGAGTCCAGCGGTTGGGCCAGGATCTCGATACAAGTCTGCGTCTGTTCCGGGCGTGTTTCGATCACTACTCCACCCCAGCGAATCCGTGCGCCGATCGATCGCTCGGTGGCTTGGGATGGCTGGAATGCCTCACTGTACTCGCCAGCGAGATTGCTTGGAATGCTGACGCAGCCCACCAGGCCAAGCAGCGTTCCCAGCGTGATACAGCGAAATGACATGGACAGGTTCATGGCCGGTTTCTCCTAAGGTCTACCAGATCTTGGACGCTTCCAGACCGGTTCGAGTTCATTATGCGCGGGCGCCATCGTTGCAGCGTGGTGATCAATCGCGACGAATCGTCACGATGGAGGCCGGGTGGCCCATAGCGCTGTTCGCAATAGGCTCGGGCCAGAGTCTGAAATTCACTGCCGTTGACCAGGAGTGGCGTCAGTGTCGCGACCAGCTCGAGGGGTGTCATCGAGCTGTTTGCCGGCAGCCCTGCGCGTGTCAATCGCCTGAGCAGCCCGGCCCAGGCACGCGACAGGGGGCTTGCGCTGCGGTATCGGTGGACCTCGCGCTGCAGCAGTCGCACCAGGGGAATCAGTGCGAGAGCGGCGAGCACCAGTATCAGCATCGCGTACAGTCCCGGCGGCAGATCGTCGAGGCCGATGCGCTCCAGCATTCTTTGCTGGCGCTCTGCGTTGAAGCCAAGCACCCAGCGGTTCCAGAGATGCTGGATCCGGTCGAAGCGGTTTCTCAAGCTGTAGATCCACTCCGCTCCGAGCCAGCCGCTCGCGGCCGGTAGCGCGGTTCGAGCGCCGTCCATGATCCGCTCCGGTGAGACCGCCGCGGTCGGATCGATGCGAGTCCAGCCCTGGCCGTCGAGCCAGACCTCGTTCCAGGCATGGGCATCGGACTGGCGAACAAGAAGGTAATCGGCGCCCTGTTGCCAGTAACCGCCCTGGTAGCCTGTGACGATGCGGGTCGGGATGCCTGCAGCGCGCATCAGGATCGCAAAAGCCGAGGCGTAGTATTCGCAATAGCCGACCCTCAGATCGAACAGGAATTCGTCGGCGCCGTTGCGGCCCAGCGGCGGTGCTTCGAGACTGTAAAAGAACGGCTCACTGCGAAACCAGTTCAGCACCGCGTCGACCAGCGCGCGATCATCAGCGTATTCGGCGCGTAGCGCCCGTGCGAATTCGCGCGTTCGTGGATTGCTGCCCTCCGGCAATTCGAGCGCGATTCGACGATAGACCTCCATCAATCGTGGCGTATCGATGAAATCAGGCTGGCTTGCGATGCGGTAGCGAATCACCGAGGTCACGGCCTCGTCACGCACCAGCTCGTAATCGACGCTGAGCTGGGCATCTGCCGGCCAGGTCGCCGGATAGTCCAACGCAAACAGCCAGCGCCGCTCGGTCGGCTCCTGCAACATGGTGTAGCGGTATGGAGCATCCTGGGGCGCCGGAACTTCGGTGGCAGCCCGGTTCGAGTAATAGGCCCGTTTCCAGGTCTGGCCGTCCAGCCGCCACAGCACCGGCCCGCGCCAGTAGCGCTGATCTGGAGATGGCACGGTCGCGTCGAACTCGACCCGGAATGCCGGGCTGTCGTCGATGAACAGCGACACGATCGAGCCTGGCGACATTTCCTCGGAGATTCCGGTGCGACCGTCGAGCGCGTTGTCGGGCATGCCCCAGAGCGGCGAACCAAGACGAGGGAACAACATGAACAGCACCAGCGCGAACGGCATGGCCACCGCGACCAACCCCGCAGCGTCCGTCAGGATCGGGCGCAGGCTGATGTCTGGTCGTGCTGAAGGGGTCAATCTGGCTCCCGCGCCGTCTTCGTCACGCTGAATCTGAACCAGTGCAGCAAACGCGACCCAGCAGCCTGCCACCAGATAGATCAACAGTGGCAGCTCCTGGCTGAACAGGAACCGGGTCGCGATCAGGAAAAAGCACAGCGAGGCGACCACGCGGGCGTCACGCAGGCGAAACATTTCGGTCAGTTTGGCCGCCAGCATCACACAAAGCAGCACGGTCGCGGCGCGACGGCCCCAGAATGTGCCGAATTCCAGCACCACCAGGCCGAGGCCGCCGAAGGTCAGTACGCCGCGCAGCAGCAAGCCGGGTGGCTGCCAGCCATGAACTGCCGCCGCCGCACGCCATGCCGCCGCCGCGAAAATCAGCGCTGTGAGGCCGATCGGCATGTTGCCGAGGTGCGGCAGCAGCGCGACCAGGAACGCGGCAATGGTCAGCCACACCCCGAGCGGCGATGGAGCGAAGCGGATCTGGTCCGACTGCATGACTCCACGTTCCCGCAGCGACCCCTCGGGTAACACCCCTGTGTCGCGCATCCTGGCGCGGCGTGCGACTCGACGCAACAAGCCCGTGCCCCGCTCAGCCATGCTTGGCCAGCGCATTCAGGCAGCGCAAGCGCTGTGTCGGGCCGGAGCCCGAATCGATCCGCAGCGCGCCGAGTTCAAGTGCATACTCGAATTGCCTCCGATCGGCCTCGATTACCCAGCGTGTCAGTACCGAGATCCGTTGTTCGGAATCGCGACCCGGGGCATCCGCAAGGCGCAGCACCAGGCGCTCACGTTCGGGACGGGTGAACTGGCGTGCCAGCAACCGGTCGTGGCGTTGACTGGCCTTCCAGGCGATGCGATGCAAGGGGTCGCCTTCGCGCCAGTCGCGCAAGCCGTGGAATTCATCACCCTCATCGCCGGGCCGCTGGCTGGCCTGGTTCGCGCCGGTTCGCGGCAACGGTGGCGCATCGACGGCTGGAGCCGGCCAGACCAGTGCCCGGTGCGCGGGCCAGAACCAGGACCAGGCCTCGAACCAGCCGAGCGGCCAACGCGTCCGCAAGCGCAATCGGCCGAGCGTCAGCCAGCCGCGATGCATGGTGGGCAGGGCAAGAACCAGCTCATCACTTGAGCCGGCAGCAAGCCGCGGCAGAACGGCGCGCTGGTCGCCGAATTCAAGTACAAGTCCATGCCGATCGCGGCCATTGTCCGCGTTTAGCTGGATGCGCAGGGGCAGGGGCTCACCAGCAAATACCGATTCGGTCTCGCTACCGACAATCCGGATACCGTCGAGGTTGCGGTGCGCCAGGTGCATCGACAGCAGGCCGACGCCAGCGACCAGGAAGGTCGTGAGCAGGCCCAGGTTGTTGTTGAAGTTGAGGCTGCCAAGCAGCATCGCGGCGAGCAGCACGCCGATTGCCCAGCCGAAGCGGGTCGGCAGGATAAAGATCTGCCGGTACCGCAATTGCAACGGCGGATGGACCGGGCCGCGTCGGCGAAGCCAGCGGCCGAACCAGACTTCTCTGCGGGCGCGCAAGCGCGATGCCAGAGCGTCAGGGAACGCGGGTCTGATCCAGGATCTCGGCGACGACATCTTCGACCTCCGCCGTGTTCGGGCGCGATTGCAGGCGATGCGCGGCCAGTGCCGGAAATACGGTTTTGACGTTGTCCGGCAGCACGAAGGCCTGGGCGCGCACCAGCGCATGGGCGCGTGCGCTGCGTAGCAGGGCCAGTGCGGCACGCGGCGAAAGTCCGGCGCGCAGCGCAGCGTGGCTGCGGGTCGCCGCGACCAGCTGCTGGATATAGTCCAGCAGCGGATCTGAAACATGCAGCGCCCGCGCCGATTCCATCAGTTGGACGACTGCGGCCGGATCCAGTTCGGGCTGCAGCACTTCGAGCAGGCTGCTGCGGTCAGGCTCCAGCAGCAGCGCACGCTCCTGATCCGGATCGGGATAGCCGAGCCCGATTCGCAGCAGGAATCGATCGAGTTGCGAGTCCGGCAACGGGTAGGTGCCGACCATGTCCAGCGGGTTCTGGGTTGCAATGACGAAGAACGGTGACGGCAGATGATGAGTGTGGCCGTCGATACTGACCTGCTGCTCCGCCATCGCTTCAAGCAGCGCGCTCTGGGTCCGCGGTGAGGCACGGTTGATCTCGTCGGCCAGCACAATGTTGGCAAAGATCGGGCCGGGCCGGAACTTGAAACTCTCTTCGGCCCGTTGCCACACCGAAACGCCAACGATGTCGGCCGGCAGCAGATCGTTGGTGAACTGGATGCGCTGCCAGTGCCCGCCAGTCACAACCGCGATTGCCTGCGCCAGCGTGGTCTTGCCCACGCCCGGCAGATCCTCGATCAACAGGTGGCCGCCGGCGAGCAGGGCGGCAAAGGACAGCTCGACCTGTTCGGGCTTTCCGAGCAGGACCCGGTTGACCGCCGAAATCGCCGCCACCAGTCGCTGCTGCAGAGCATTCGGGTCCGACGCAGCGGCCGATCGTGCCGCTGGATCAGTCATCCAGCAAGGCGTTCAGTTTGGCCGCACAGATGAAGTCGTTTTCGCTCAGACCATCGATTGCATGGGTAGTGAAGTGCACCAGGCAGAAATTGTAGCCGGCTTCGAAATCCGGGTGATGCCCTTCCTGATTTGCGACCCAGGCCATCGCGTTGATGAAGGCCATGGTTTTGTAGAAGCCCTTGAATTCGAAGCGTCGTTCGATGCGCTTGCCGTCGTTACTCAGGCTCCATCCGGCCACCTGGGCAAGCAGCGTGTCGATCCGATCACGTGCCAGCGGTGCCATGCCGCCTTCGCAGGGAATACATTTGCGTTGTTCGAGTTGATCGCTCATTTCAGGCCGCTTCCTTTTGCTTTGGAGGGTAGGTCGGTGCGAACGGCCCCAGCGCCCGGGCCTTGCGAATCAGTCCAAGCAGGTCCTGGCCGGCCAGATCGAACAGATCATCCAGGCGGTCGAGCACGTAATACACCGATTGATAAATATCGATTCGATACGGCGTGCGCAGCGCATCGATCGGGTCGAATGGCCGCCGGATTGGCTCGGGGCTTTCGGTAGCGAAAAGCGTTTCTCCAGGCGATGAGGCGATGCCGCCACCGTAGATCCGGACGCTGTCGGCAGCAGAAAGAAGACCGAACTCCACCGTGAACCAGTACAGCCGGGCGAGATAGACGCGCTCCTCGTGGCTGGCCCGGATACCGGCCTTGCCGTAACTTTCGGTAAAGTCGGCGAAGGCCTGGTGAGTCAGCATCGCAGTGTGGCCGAAGATCTCATGGAAGATGTCAGGCTCCTGCAGGTATTCCATTTCCTGACGGCTCCGAATGAACGAGGCGGCTGGAAATTTTCGGCGACTCAGCAGGTCGAAGAAGCGATCGAAGTTGATCAGAGCAGGGACCGGTGCCACTTCCCAGCCGGTTCGCTCAAGCAGCACCTCTGAAACCTCGGTCGGCTGCGGAATCCGGTCCTGCGGCAGCTGCAGCGCGTCGAGGCCCTGCAGGAATTCATCGCAGACCCGGCCGGGAATCATCTCCATCTGGCGCGCATAAAGCTCGGCCCAGATCCGGTGTTCTTCATCGGTGTAGGAAATGATGCCCTTCGCATCGGGAATCTTGGCTTCGTACTTGCTGGATTTGCCCATCTGTGACTCCGTCTCGGCACATCGTAACGGTGCCGGTTTATGCTGTCATCATCACGATTCTAACAGGCGGAATTCTGTCGCTGATGAATGTTCTTGCTCCTCGCGCTGCGAAATTCCACGTCGGCAGTTGGTATCAGGAGCAGCTGTCTGGGTCTGCTCCGATCGATGTGCTCGACGGTGCACTGTCGGTGCGAACCGCGATCATCGGCGGCGGCCTTGCCGGACTTTCGACGGCACTGGGCCTGGCCGAGCGCGGCGAATCCGACCTGGTGTTGTTCGAGCGCGGGCGCGCCGGCGAGGGTGCCTCGGGCCGCAACGGCGGCTTCGTATTTGCCGGTTATTCGCTGGACGCTGAAGCTCTGGTTCGCCGGGTTGGCATCGAGGCGGCGCGGCGTATGCACGGCTGGACCCGCTCGGCAGTGGCGACCATCGACGCGCGCTGTCGAGCGTGGAGCGTGCCGGCATCGCGCCAGGGCGTGGTTCTGGCCGACTGGTTCCATGATCCGGCGGCGCTGCGCCGCCACCGCGATCGGATGTCGGAAGCGCTGCAGTTCGAGCTCGAATGGATTGCCCCGGAAGACCTGCCGTATTGGGTCCAATCGGCTCGCTATGGCGCGGGCTTGCACGAGCCCGGCTCGCTGCACTTGAACCCACTGGCCTACGTCTGCGGCATGGTCGAGGCCGTGCGCGCCGCCCACGGCCGGGTCTGCGAGTACCAGGGCGTGCTCAAGCTATGGCGCGACGGTGACGGTTGGTTGCTGCGAACCCGACAAGGTCGAGTCCGGGCCGAACGGGTCGTGCTCGCAACCGGCGGCTACGATGCGACGCTGCGGCCGCGCTGGCAGCGCTCGGTGCAGCCGATCGGCACCTACATCGCCGTTACCGAGCCGCTGGGCGACCAGCTCGACTCGATGATTCCGGGCGGGGTCGCGGTCTACGACACTCGTTTCGCCTTCGATTACTACCGGCCACTGCCGGATTCGCGCCTGCTCTGGGGCGGGCGTATCTCGGTGGCAGATCGCGACCCGGCCTTGATCCGGCGGCTGCTGCGACGCGACATGCTGCGGGTCTTTCCGGCGCTTGCCGATGCCGATTTCGATTACGCGTGGGGCGGCTGGATGAGCTATGCCCGCCACCAGATGCCGCTGCTCGGCGAAGTCGAGCCAGGACTCTGGTTGGCGCTCGGCTTCGGTGGCCACGGCCTGGCCCCGACCACACTGGCCGGGGATGTGCTGGCCGAATCGATCGTGGGCGACCGTTCCCGGCTGAGCTTGTTCGAGCAGTTCCCGCCCCGCTGGGCAGGTGGATTGGTCGGACGGGGCGCGGCCCAGGCGCTGTACTGGTGGAAGCAACTGCGCGACGCACGGCGCGATCGACGCCGGACTGCCGCAAGCTCGATTTGAGGCCTGTCGCAGATCCGGGCCGTTGCCGCGCCGGAACGAACCCGACTCGGGCTACCGGTACTTGCGCAGGTAATTCCACTTGAACAGGCGCTTGGCCCAGTGAAACGCACGCAGCGGCGGCGTTGCCAGCGCCCGACTCGCCGAGCGCGTGATCAGCATTGCGCGCTCGCCGGTATCGACCACGCAGACCAGCTCCGGTTTGAACCGAGATCGGGCTGGGCGTTGTTGCAGCTCCGCCACGAGGTTGCGTGCTGCGACGGCCGCCTGCAGGTCGGCCAGGTGGGCACGCTTGGGCAACCAGTCCGGGCCGGCCGGACTGCCGGCATCACCGACCACGTAGACCTGCTCCAGGCCGGCCACCCGGCAGCGTTCATCGGCCGCTATCAGGCCGCCGGCAGAGCGCGGCAGCGGCGTCTGGTCGAGCCAGCGCGGGCCGGTCAGCCCCGGCATGTAGACAATCAGTTCGACTCCGAATTCGCCCTGGTCGGTGACCACCCGATCGGCATCAAATCGAATCGATCGGACACCCAGCCGGGTCTCGATGCCACGCTTGTGCATTTCGGCCAGGATCCGCTGCGCCGCGCGCGGACCAAGAACGCCGCCGGGCTCGGGCGATGAACTGAAAAACACCAGTCGAAAGGCGTCGCGCCTGCCGTGTCGCTGCAGCCAGCGCTCGATGCCGAACATGATCTCGAATACCGGACCACTGCGCACCGCACGCGATTCGTCGGGGTTGGCATCGACACCAAATGCCAGCGTACCGCCCTGCAGCGCATGCAACCGTTCCGTCAGGCGTTTTATCTCAGCCACGCCACCGCAGGGTCGGAAACTGTGCTCGCAACCTGCCGGTTGATTCAGAAACGAGGTTCCGCTGGCGATGATCAAGCCGTCGTTGGCAAGATCATGATTGCCGTCATGATTGCCGTCATGATCGCCAACCTGAACGGAGCGAGCATCGGGAGACATGCCGCGGACCTTGCCCGGGTGGTAGCTGACTCGCATGCGATCGAAGAAGCGTTTCAGCGGAACTTCCATCTCCTGCGTCGCCGCCTTGCCGGTCGGAATCCAGATCATGCCCGGGTAGAACGCGAACACCGGCCGGGGCGCGATGAGGTCGATCCGCAGACTCCGGTCCAGCTTGCGCAGGGTCTGGGCAGCGGTCAGCGCGCCGAAGCCGGCGCCGATGATGGTTACAGCGTTCATGAATCCACAGTCCTGGCAGATAGAGTGCTGATCGAGAGTGTCCCACATGGCCGCCGGGTTGTGCAGGAGAGGGACATGCGGCGGGCCACAGATTGATCGGGGCGGCGCAAGTATTCGAAATACAGGTGGGATGCACGCTAAACTTGCAACATTCAAGCTCAGCCTGATCGGCTGTCCACAGGCGCCATGAAATCGACCTCCGAAATTCGCCAGGAATTCCTGGACTTCTTCGCCGGGAAGGGCCACCGCGTGGTCCGCTCCAGCCCACTGGTGCCGGGTAACGACCCGACGCTGCTGTTCACCAACGCCGGCATGGTCCAGTTCAAGGACGTGTTTCTCGGCGCCGACAGGCGCGACTACAGCCGCGCGGTCACGGCGCAGCGCTGCGTTCGTGCCGGCGGCAAGCACAACGACCTTGAGAACGTCGGCTATACAGCCCGACACCACACTTTTTTCGAGATGCTCGGAAATTTCAGTTTCGGTGACTATTTCAAGCGAGAAGCTATTGAATTCGCTTGGGAATTCCTGACCAGAAACTGCGGGTTTCCAGCCGAGAAGCTGTGGGTGACGGTGTACGAGGACGACGATGAGGCCGCGGCGATCTGGCTTGACGAGATCGGCGTCGACCCGGCGCGCTTTTCGCGGATCGGCGACAAACCCGGCAAGCGCTTCGACAGCGACAACTTCTGGGCCATGGGCGAGACCGGTCCGTGCGGGCCATGCAGCGAAATCTTCTACGATCACGGCCCGGAGATTCCGGGTGGCCCGCCGGGAACCGCCGAGGAGGACGGCGATCGCTACATCGAGATCTGGAATCTGGTATTCATGCAGTTCGACCGCGCCGCCGACGGCACGATGAAGCCATTGCCCAACCCGTGCGTCGACACCGGCATGGGCCTGGAGCGGCTGAGCGCGGTGCTGCAGGGCGTGCACTCGAACTACGACATCGATCTGTTTCAACACCTGATCACGGCCGCGGTCGAAAAGACCGGCTGTATCGAGCGCGATCATCCGTCGCTGAAAGTCATCGCCGACCATATCCGCGCCTGCGCCTTCCTGATCACCGACGGTGTATTGCCGGCCAATGATGGGCGCGGCTACGTGCTGCGCCGGATCATCCGACGCGCGATTCGGCACGGCTACAAGCTGGGACAGAAGCAGCCGTTCTTCGCCGCGATGGTCCAGCCGCTGGTTGATGTGATGGGCGAGGCCTATCCTGAACTGAGCGCAAAACGCGAGCAGATCGAGGATGCCCTGGCACGCGAGGAGCACCGCTTTGGTGAAACTCTGGAGCAGGGCATGAAGCTGCTGGGGGAAACCCTGCACAATCTTGCAGCCCAGACAATTCCGGGCGAGGTTGCCTTCAAGCTCTACGACACCTACGGATTTCCGCTGGACCTGACTCGAGACATCGCGCGCGAGCGCGGTTTGAGCGTTGACGAGGCGGCATTCGAGGCGGCGATGGACGATCAGCGCGAGCGTGCCCGCGCGGCCGGACACTTCGCTGCGCGTGACGGGGTCGGCGCCGATGCAGTGTCCGATCTGGTGGCGACCGAGTTCGTCGGCTACGATCAGGTTCGGATTGACACCGCGCAGGTCGCCGCGATCTTTGTCGATGGCCAACAGCGCGAAACCTTGCAGGCCGGCGAGGCCGGGCTGGTGCTGCTGGACCGCACGCCGTTCTATGCCGAGTCCGGCGGCCAGGTCGGTGACACCGGGGTGATCGAGAACGACGCGGCACGGTTCGAGGTTGCCGACACGCGCAAGCTCGGCGGGGTTTATCACGCGCACGACGGCAGCCTGGAACGCGGTCGCCTGTCGGTCGGCGACGAGGTAACGCCCGCGATCGATACAGTACGCCGCGCCGATATCGTGCGCCACCACTCGGCGACTCACCTGATGCACGCCGCGCTGCGCGATATTCTTGGCGAGCACGTGCAGCAGAAGGGCTCGCTGGTTGCACCGGATCGGCTGCGCTTCGATTTCTCGCACTTCGAGCCGCTGACGACTGGCCAGATCGAGGCGATCGAACAGCGCGTCAATGCGCAGATCCGGGCCAATGCCGCAGCCTCCGCCGAGGAGATGGATTTCGATGCGGCGATCCAGGCCGGCGCACTGGCCTTCTTCGGCGACAAGTATGGTGACCGGGTTCGGGTGCTGCGCTTTGGTGAGTTTTCCACCGAGTTGTGCGGCGGCACCCACGTCGGTCGAATTGGCGACATCGGCGCGTTCAAGATCATCGCCGAAACCGGGATTTCGGCCGGGGTGCGCCGTATCGAGGCGGTCGCTGGCCGCCAGGCCGTGGTCTGGATGCAGCAGACTGAGCGCATCCTGCGCGAGCTGTCCGGACAGCTGAAGGTGGGGGCCGAACACTTGGCCGAGAGGGTCGGTCAGGTTCTCGATCGCTCGCGGGCGCTGGAAAAGGAGATGGAACGGCTGCAGCACAAGCTGGCGGCCGCCCGCTCCAGTGACCTTGGCGCCGACGCGCGCGACATCGGCGGCGTCAAGGTGCTGGCCGCAAAGCTCGACAGCGTTGATCCGAACAGTCTGCGCGATACGGTCGACCAGCTCAAGAGCCGGCTTGGCTCGGCCGTGATTGTTCTCGGAACCTCGGGTGAGCAGGGCGTGCGCCTGGTGGCCGGCGTCAGCGATGACCTTACCGGCCAATTCCGTGCCGGGGAACTGGTCAATCATGTCGCCGCGCAGGTTGGCGGCAAGGGCGGCGGCCGGGCCGATTTCGCCCAGGCCGGCGGCAAGGACGCTGGCCATCTGGCAGAAGCAATCGAATCGGTCTACGACTGGGTCGAGGCAAAGAAGGGCTGAAGCTTGCGCCTCGAAGGTATCCCGATCTGCTAGCCTGAAAGCTGGCGCACGCTTAAGGAGGCATTCGGTATGGAAACCTGGATCTGGATCTCGATGGCCGCGATTGCCGGGGCCCTGATCGGCGGCGGCGCGGTCTGGTTGCTGGGCCGCAGCCGTAGCGGCGGACCTTCGATCGCTGAGCTCGAGAAGGAAAACCAGCGCTTCAAGACCGAGGTGACCGATCACTTCGTTGAAACCGCCCGTCTGATCAACCAGATGACCGACAGCTACAAGGCCGTGTTCGATCACCTCAGCGGCGGCGCGCAGCGTCTGGTCGATCCCAAGGACCTGAGCGAGCGCCTGGCGGTCGAGCAGCGCGAAGTCCATTTGCACAGGATCGGTGCCAGCGAGCAGGTGACCGACAGGACTGAGGCGACAAAGACCGACGCCAGCAAGGACACCGGAGTTGGCAGGCCCAAGGATCCGGTGAGGAAAGAATCAGCGGCTGGATCGCGGCCAGAATCGCGACCAGAATCGCGGGATGCGTCGAAAAGCTCCGTTCGGAACCCCGCTGCAAGCGCCGCTTGGCAGCCTGAGCAGAAGCCGGATCGGAAGCCGGAGCATGATCCGCTGAAGTCAAACCCGGCACGGCCGGCACCGAAGAACTGACCGTGCTGAAAGGTCGCTTGTGGTCCGGTTGACACGCGCTGCGTGAAGCTCGGATTCCGGGCAGCTTCGGCGCGCGCTGGCTGTCGATGCATTCCCGTCGGTTGTCAAAATGGATTATTTGGTATCAGCGCTCCATCGACTGGAGTTCGAGTTTGCCGTCGCGGGCGATCAGCACACTGCCCTGCGAGTACCAGTCACCGAGGACGATGCGCTCGCTGGAGTACTTACCGGAAACGATCGGATGCCTTGCCGGCCGATGAGTGTGACCATGAATCATCAGATCCGCCTCGTGTTCCAGCATCATCCGCTCCACCGCCTCCTCAGCGACGTCCATCCGGATCGTTGCCGGATCACGATTGTGCCAGCGGCTGATCCGCCGCAGCAAACTCGCCACGGCGCTACGAAACCAGAGTGGTCGGGCAAGCATCCGGGCCTGCCACTGCGGGTCGAGGATCCGGGTCCGGTAACGCTGGTAGCCGGTGTCGTGAGTGCATAGCTGGTCACCGTGACACAACACGGTGCGATGGCCGCCGAGATTGAGTACTACCGGTTGGGGCAGCAGCTGCATGCCGGCGCGCCGGGCGTAGTCCTGGCCCAGCAGAAAATCACGATTGCCGTGCAGGAAGTACAACGCGACGCCCCGATCCGCGAGCCTGCGCAGACTTGCAGCAATCCGCTGCTCGAATTCGCCTGCAGCGTCATCACCGATCCAGCGCTCGAACAGGTCTCCGAGGATATACAGTGCCCCGGCGGTCGGGGCGCTTTGGGTCAGGAACTGTTCGAACTGTTCGGTGATGTCGGGCCGATCGGCGCCGAGGTGAATATCGGAGACGAACAGCGTGATGTTGCCCTCGTGCTTCAGAGGATCTCGACCCGCTCGATCACGACCGGCTCGACCGGCACGTCGGCCATCGGGCCGCGGTTGTCGGTTGCGACCTGGCGGATCTCGTCAACCACGTCCATGCCTTCGGTGACCCGGCCGAATACGGCATAGCCCCAGGTTCGCCCGGACTGCGTGCCGCGATGGTCCAGCGCCGGGTTGTCGACGACGTTGATGAAGAACTGTGCCGTGGCCGAGTTCGGCATCCCGGTGCGCGCCATCGCGACCGTGCCACGTGCGTTCGACAGGCCATTGTCGGCCTCGTTCTGGATCGGATCCCGGACCGGGCGCTGCTGCATTTCGGCATCGAAGCCGCCACCCTGGATCATGAAGTTACCGATCACGCGGTGAAAGATCGTGCCGTCGTAATGCCCGCTGCGGGCATATTCCAGGAAATTTTCGACCGAGATCGGCGCCTGATCGGAAAACAGCTCCAGGGTAATCGGGCCTTTGGAGGTATGCAGGATCACGGTCGGCAGCTGCTGTTCGAATGGATTCGGGGCTGTGGCCTCCTGGGCCGAGGTGATAAATGAGGTGGCGATTGAGACAGCTGCAAGCAGCAGCGCAGGGAAGATCTTCAGCTTCATCGGGTATTCAACCTGTCGGACGAGAATCGAAGACGTAATATTACCCTCAGCCCGGACGATTCATGACCCGGGATTGAACGATCCGCACCGGACCGCTACCCGGACCCGCTTGCAAGGAGAAACGCATGCCCAAGGTCGAAGCCATCCGCTGGCGCGGCACCCGTCTGTTCCTGCTCGACCAGCGCCTGTTGCCCGGCCGCGAACAGTGGATCGAGATTTCGAGCGTCGATGCCGCGATCGGCGCAATCATCGATCTGATGGTGCGCGGCGCACCAGCGATCGGCATCACGGCGGCCTATGCCAGCGTCCTGGCGGCCCGGGCTCGGGGCGAGGACCGGGCCGGATGGGAAGCCGACCTGGATCGACTCGAGGCCGCCCGGCCGACGGCGGTCAACTTGCGTTGGGCGCTGCAGCGGATGCGCCACGTGCTGGAATCCGGTGAGACGCCTGCGACCGGTCTGGAGCGCTTGCAGCACGAAGCCGAGCGGATTCATCTCGATGACCAGCAAGGGAACCTGCGCATGGCCGAGGCCGGCAGCGCACTGATCGAGCCGGGATCGCGCGTGCTGACACACTGCAACACCGGATCACTGGCCACCGGTGGCACCGGCACGGCGCTGGGCGTGATCGTGCACGGTTTTCGCGACGGCCGGATCGACGAGGTATTCGCCTGTGAAACCCGTCCCTGGTTCCAGGGCTTGCGACTGACAGCCTGGGAGTTCGATCGCGAAGGCGTGCCGTGCCGAGTGCTGGTCGAAGGTGCGGCTGCCAGCTTGCTGGCATCAGGCCGGATCGACTGGGTCATCACCGGCGCCGACCGCGTCACTGCCAATGGCGATATGGCCAACAAGATCGGCACCTTCATGCTGGCTGCACTGGCACGCCAGTTCGGGGTGAAAATGATGGTGGTTGCGCCGGTTTCCACGCTGGATCCGGACACCGCCGACGGCGCTGCAATCGAGATCGAGGAGCGTTCGGCCGACGAAATCTGGCGCTCGGCCGGGATCGACCAGCCACCAGCGCTGGCACGCGCCTTCAACCCGGTATTCGATGTCACACCCGCTGCGTTCATCGATGCCATCGTCACCGAGCGAGGCGTGCTTCGCCCGCCGTTCGGCGGGGCCGTGGAGGCGCTGGTCCAGGGTCCTGGCGACGGGTCCTGAAGCTGCCGATGTGGTAGTATTGAAGGCTTGTCGTGAGTGACCAATCACGGTCCGAAATCCTGCACCGAAAAGCGTTTCCAACCCGGCGCATGGAATGACTAACCGCAACCCGGAACAAAGGCCCACCGATGGCTGAAATGGCACAGGAAATCCTGCCCGTCAATCTAGAAGACGAGATGCGTCAGTCCTATCTGGACTACGCCATGAGCGTCATCGTTGGACGCGCACTGCCGGATGTCCGCGACGGTCTCAAGCCGGTGCATCGACGCGTGCTCTACGCCATGCACGAACTTGGCAACGACTTCAACAAGCCCTACAAGAAATCGGCCCGCGTGGTCGGTGACGTGATCGGTAAGTACCACCCGCACGGCGACACGGCGGTCTATGACACCATTGTGCGCATGGCCCAGCCGTTCTCGCTGCGCTACATGCTGGTCGATGGTCAGGGTAACTTCGGTTCGGTCGACGGTGATTCACCGGCGGCAATGCGCTACACCGAGGTGCGAATGTCCAAGCTGGCCCATGAGTTGCTGGCCGACATCGACAAGGATACGGTCAACTGGCTGCCGAACTACGACGAAAGCGAGTATGAGCCAGCGGTGATGCCGACCCGGGTGCCGAACTTGCTGATCAATGGCTCCTCGGGCATCGCGGTCGGCATGGCAACCAATATTCCGCCGCATAACCTCAACGAGGTCGTGTCGGCGTTGTTGGCGATGATCAAAGACCCGCTGATCGATGTCGACGGCATCATGCAGCACCTGCCAGGTCCTGATTTTCCGACCGCCGCCATGATCAATGGCGCCGCCGGCATCGGCGAGGCCTATCGCACCGGCCGCGGCCGCATCTACATGCGTGCCCGGGCCCACTTCGAAGACGAGGACACCGGCAAGACCAAGATCGTCGTCACCGAACTGCCGTACCAGGTCAACAAGGCCCGATTGCTGGAAAAGATCGCCGACCTGGTGCGGGCCAAGAAGCTTGAGGGGATTTCCGAACTGCGCGACGAGTCCGACAAGGACGGCATGCGCATGGTCGTCGAGCTCAAGCGCGGCGAGGTCGGTGAGGTGATACTGAACAACCTGTACCAGAACACGCAGATGCAATGCGTGTTCGGCATCAACATGGTCGCGCTGGTCGACAACCAGCCGAAGCTGCTCAACATTCGCCAGGTGCTGCAGGCATTCCTGATGCACCGCCGCGACGTCGTCACCCGGCGCACCCTGTTCGAGCTGAAGAAGTCGCGAGCCCGGGCCCATATCCTTGAAGGCCTGACCGTGGCGCTGGCCAACCTCGACCCGATCATCCAGACGATCAAGAAATCGCCGACCCCGGCCGATGCGCGCGAAGCCCTGCAGGCGCAGCGCTGGGAGGCTGGTCCGGTAGCGGCGCTACTCGGGCAGGCTGGCGCCGAGCTGTCCCGGCCTGAAGACCTGTTGCCTCAGTTTGGTCTGACCGAGGATGGCTACCAGCTGTCGCCAGCGCAGGCCCAGGCGATCCTCGACCTGCGGCTGCAGAAGCTCACCGGACTCGAGCAGGAAAAACTCTCCGATGAATACCGCGAGATTCTCGAGCAGATCCGCGAGCTGATCCGCATCCTTTCGGAACCGGACGCGCTGATGCATGTCATCCGCGATGAACTGATCTCGATCCGCGATGAGTTCGGCGATGCGCGGCGCACCGAGATCATGGCTGACCAGCTCGACCTGACCATGGAAGACCTGATCACGCCAGAGGATGTGGTGGTGACGCTGTCGCACTCTGGCTACGCCAAGTACCAGCCACTGGACCGCTACCGCAGCCAGAAGCGCGGCGGCAGGGGCCGGGCCGCGGCCCGGACCAAGGACGAGGACTTCGTCGAGAGCTTCTGGGTCACCAATACCCATGACACGCTGCTGATCTTTACCTCGGCCGGACAGGTCTACAAGATCAAGGTCTACGAACTGCCGCAAGCCGGACATGCCAGCCGCGGTCGACCGATGGTGAACCTGCTGCCGCTGGCCGAAGGCGAGCGCATCAATGCGGTGTTGCCGACCCGGGAGTTTCCCGACGACTGGTTCGTGTTTTTCGCCACCCGCTCCGGCCGGGTCAAGAAAACGCCGCTGTCGGACTTCGCCAACATTCGTGCCAACGGCATCTGGGCGATCGAGCTGGAGGAAGGTGACGAGCTGGTCGATGTGGCCTTTACCGACGGTAGCCGCGACATCCTGCTGTTCTCGTCCGGCGGCAAGGCAATCCGCTTCCACGAATCCGATGTCCGACCGATGGGGCGCCAGACCCGCGGCGTGATCGGACTTCGTCTCAAGCCGGAGCAGCAAGTGGTCTCGATGCTGGTAGGAGGGGATGGCGACGTGCTTCTGGCGACGATCAACGGTTTCGGCAAGCGCACCGCGCTGGACGAGTTCCCGGTCTACAGGCGCGGCGGGCAGGGCGTGATCGGCATCCAGACCTCGGGCAGAAACGGTCCGCTGGTCGCCGCGCTCGGCATCAGCGACGACGACGATGTGATGCTGACATCGAATGCAGGTACGCTGGTGCGGACCGGCGCCGGCGAGATCTCGAAGCTCGGCCGTAACACCCAGGGCGTGACCCTGATTCGACTGGGCAACAGCGAGCAGTTGATCGGGCTGGCCCGGATCGCGGCCAGTGATGACGACGATGTCGAGATCGATCTGGATGGAGAGGATGGCGAGGACGCCTGAACACGCGCGCAGCGGTCCGCTGGATCGCGTGCGCATCGTTCTGGACCACACCACGCATCCCGGCAATATCGGCTCGGCGGCCCGGGCGATGAAGGTGATGGGCCTGACCCGGCTGCACCTGG
>Ga0100388_10000806_pt1 | contig 28166 bp, 22 predicted proteins | sample CryGeymeta201512_FD_81536 | JGI IMG/M metagenome (GOLD analysis project Ga0100388, IMG submission 81536) | Groundwater microbial communities from Crystal Geyser aquifers in Utah, USA - Crystal Geyser metaG 2015-12 | ecosystem: Environmental > Aquatic > Deep subsurface > Groundwater | place... | reverse complement strand
GCGGATACCCTGAGCGAATCCTGAGCTTGTCGAAGGAGAGTCGAAGGGTAATGCTTCGGCGGATTTCGCTCGCCGAAGAATTTGAGGATACCACGGGCGTAAGCCCGTGGAGCTTCATATTTATTTTTAACCCCTTTTTTCAAAATCCCTAAAAATACTCCCCTTTTCCTCAAAAAGTGGAATTGATATCTACTCTTAACCAATATATCATATACATATGTTAATATATTAAACAACCTCTCATTTTAGCTAGTTTTATATATTGACAGCCTCGGTTCCATATGGTTTCCTTATTATAGATGGTATTAAGAAACCTATTTCATTTTAATTTCAGCAAAACAAAAAAACGCAAAAATAAAAAGGCGGTTATGAAAACCATTGGGCAAAAGCACCCAAAAAAGCATCTTTTCCGGAAAAAGGAAAGTCATAAAAAATATTCGGCAAAAAATACAAAAAATATAAGTAAATTAGAAAGTAAAAGAAAGAATACTTCCTCCACCCATATTTTTTCGGATGCTTTATTCCACCTCAGGCTGGTACGTATAATAGGTCTTGGAAATTACGCAAAGCTCTATCCCTCATCACTCATCAGTCTGATAACCAAAAGGCCAACTATACCGGCATTTTCTTTCCGTCTGCAAAAATCAAGAAGAATAAAACTCAGAAAAGCGTTTATCAAAAAAATAAATAAGAACTTTCATATCCTTTTCTCCCATAAAAGGAAGAAAAAACAAAACAAAAGCTACCTTAAATCCAAAAAACCAAAGACAGCAGGTTTGTCCTTCAGATTCCAACTGCCTCATTTCCATCCTTGGGTAAAAAGAATAGCCCTCGCCGGTACAGTTCTGGGATTAGTCGCAGTATCGGCATTTTATTGGTTTGTCTTTAAAGATCTTCCCAGTCCGTCGATTCTCGCTACAGTAGATTCCCCGCAAACCACCATCATCCGGGATAGAAATGGCCAAATTCTATATCGGGTCTATAAAAGCGCAAACCGCACCTGGCTCGCCTGGGATAACATACCTGAAAATGTAAAAAAAGCTACCGTAGCGATAGAAGATGCCGAGTTTTACCATCATTTTGGAGTTTCACCCAAAGCGATATTACGGGCTTTTGTCTACAACCTGCAACAGCAACACATCAATGGGTTTCAAGGCGGATCCACAATCACCCAGCAACTGGTGAAAAACCGCCTGCTTGATTCCAGCAAGACTTACACCAGGAAATTAAAAGAGGTTGTCCTTGCCATCTGGACCGAAAGGCTTTATTCCAAACAGGACATACTCACTTTTTATTTGAATGAGGTGGGTTATGGAGGTCCGGCTTATGGCATCGAGGCCGCCGCGCAGATGTATTTCGGCAAACCAGCCGGCAATCTCACTTTAGCAGAAGCGGCATTTCTATCCGGACTTCCTGCTGCACCCACTTCATTCTCTCCTTTTGGAGCCAATCCGGATCTGGCCACAAACAGGCAAAACCAGGTTCTCGAGCGGATGCTCAAGTTGAAGATGATTTCAGAAACAGAATATCAGGAAGCTCTAAATCAAAAACTTGCTTTTGCACCGCAAAAGATAGATCTTCTGGCTCCGCATTTTGTCATGTACATCAAAGACCAGTTGGTACAAAAACTGGGTGAGGCCAGAGTCACTGAAGGAGGATTGGACGTCACTACCACCCTGGACCTTTCCATCCAACAAAAAGCAGAAGAAATCGTCAAAAGGCAGATCACTGAGATAAAAGGCGTATTTAATATCCATAACGCAGGTACCCTGGTTACCGATCCTGCTACCGGGGAAATTCTGGCCATGGTAGGTTCTGTAGACTATTTTGATATTACAAATAAAGGCTATGTCAATGTCACCACCGCTTTGAGACAACCCGGATCATCCATAAAACCCGTCAATTATGCTTATGCTTTTGACCACGGATTCTCACCCAGCAGCCGCATAGAAGATGCACCGGTGGTTTATACCGCTCCGGGGAGCAAAGAGAAATACGCTCCGGTAAATTATGACGGAAAATTTCACGGTTCAGTCACTCTCAGGTCAGCTTTAGCTAATTCCTACAATATCCCGGCTGTGAAACTTCTGAACAGTTATGGGGTAAACAAGATGATTGAACTGGGTAAAGCCATGGGAATAAGGAGCTGGAACAATATTCCCCCTATCGGCCTATCTCTCACCCTTGGCGGTGCTGAAGTTACCATGCTTGATATGGCCAGAGCTTACCAAACTATAGCCAATTACGGCAAGCTAAAGGACCTGGCAGGTGTTAAGGAAATCAGGGATAACCGCGGCCATGATATTACCGATCAGTATTATGAATCTGACAAAAAAAATCCGGCCATGGTAGACAAAGTACAGGCTGAAGAAAACCAGCAGGTAATTTCTCCGCTTGCCTCTTACTGGCTTATTGAAATCCTGGCAGACAACGCAGCCAGAATGCCGGCTTTCGGCAATTATGCCAAATTATCCGTGCCAAACCATAAAATTGCTGTCAAAACCGGAACTTCCAATAATTTCAGGGATAACTGGACCATAGGCTTTTCACCGGAGTATTTGGTAGCTACCTGGGTAGGCAATAATGACGGAAGTTTTATGAATAAAAATCTGGTCTCCGGTATCACCGGGGCGGCCCCAATCTGGTATGAGATCATGAGCAACCTTCTTGCCGATAAACCACCAAAAGACTTCCCTACCCCAAGCGGGCTTATACCTGTGACGATCTGCGCGGTCAACGGTCTTTTGACTTGTCCCAACTGTCCACAGGAAAAAACAGAGTATTTTACGGCGGATAAAGTACCTACCCAGAAATGTTATTTCAGACCGGCTTCCGAATGTGAAGAAGCCAAAAAACAGGCGGAAGGAAAGAGCGATGAGGAAAGGAAACCGCTTCTTTCGGGCTGCTGGAGCGGGAATTAGGATAGGAAACGGATAATGGTTATTGGTTCATGGTTATTTGTTATTGGTAGATAGTTCATTGTTCATGGTTAATAATAGATAGAAAACAGGAATCAATGAATAGTTAACAGAGAACATTGAGCATTAAGCAGAGAACAGGAAACATTCAACATTTAACAAAAAACAAAGAGTATTAATGAATTAGAATAAGAAGGAACTACTTCATCTTTGGAGGAGAAAAAGATCTATTTTCTACTCGATTATCACAAATTAACTCATGAAATTATCGTAATTTCAGATATCTAAAGCGGAGCTACCCAATCTCCGTAACCCGGTGCTCCCCGACGCAAAGGACCTGTTGGAGGATCATCTTTCTCCCTCCTAACCGCAGCCAAGGCTTCTGCCGGACTAACAAGTGATCTTAAAGCCATTCCCTCTGGGGATAAATCAGTAGGAAATGGTGGTCTACCTCCCGGTTCCACTTCCCATTCGATTATCTCTCCATTTGGTAACTTGCCTGATCCTTTTGCCATAAATTTTTTTCACCCCGCTTTCTTTTGCTATACCCATCTTACTCTGGTTTGCAATCCCAATTTAATCGGGACTGATTAGACCTCCGATCTGGAGGTTTAGATGGGGCTATGCTGGAAAAACTTATTTCAAACCTGAGTTTTTTCAGTATATACCGTTCGTAAATGAATTTGCTCAAGCATACCCTTTTTACTATGAAAGTTCTCTGCTTGCAAGTATGATATGCAATCAACTCGGAATAATTTATACATTGTAGCTAACTTGCTAAAAGTCCTATAGTGTGGTATGATTATATACTTTTATATATTTCAGTCTAAGTTTTTCCAAAATTATCTTAAACCTATAGGTTTAAGATTTTTTATTGGTTGAACAGGAGAAAAAATATGAAGAAACAAATTTGTTTTACATTGATTTTTGCTTATCTGATTCTTGCCTGTCCGGTGAGGATTTACGCCAGTAAAGACAAGATTCCGGATATTGTGGAAAAAAAGGATATTCCCGCACTTTCCTATAATCCGGAAACTGATAAACCTACAGATAAGCTTGTTCCCATCCCTACTCCCACGCCTTATGTCGATCTGAAAATCAAGCTTTTTACTGATATACGTTCCTGGACCAAATACGTACACAAAGACCTCATTTCCCAAACGGCCAAGAAATACGATCTGGACCCGCAGGTGATCTATGCCACTATCATGACTGAATCGGAAGGCAATCCTTATGCTTTCCGGTATGAACCGAAAATCAAGGATGCCAGCCTGGGGTTGGGACAAATCCTTATCAGTACAGCCAAACTTCTCGGTTTCAAGGGTCATCCCAAGGAGCTTTATAAACCTGGAGTAGCAATTGACCTTATCGGTAAATATCACAGGCTTATGCTGGATAAATACGGTACTCTCTCCCCAACCCAGCTTGCCACGGCCTACAATACCGGTTCTCCTTACAAACATCCAGTCAAAAACCACCTTTTCCGATTTGACAAGTGGTACAACGAGGATTCCACCTAAATTGTCGGAGGAGGATCAAAAGAGTACAAAATGACAATATGGCCGTTGGTGAAATGAGTACTATTTGGCAACTTAAGATTACTAAAATCAGTTCTAAATTTTATAGTTTTATCTTATCATTGCGCTCTGATCACTGTTTCTTTTTTCTATCTACTATCAACCACTAACTATCTACCAATAACAATTAACTAAGAACCATGCACCATGAACTATTCATGTACTCTGTTTCCCGTCTCATTTCACCCACCACTTCTGTCCGTCACTCACCACCTCAATATCTCCCCGTTCATCTGTCCTGAAAAACTGTATCGATCTATTAACTAACATATCAATCGTCTCCTTGGCCGGATGACCATAGCTATTCTTCCCCACAGATATTACTGCTGTTTTTGGCCTTATAACATCCAATAAATCAGGCAGGATTGCTGTCCTGGCGCCGTGATGAGGGATTTTGACCAAATTCACGACCGGCAAATGACTACCCTCCATGATTTCCGACTGTATCCGGATGTCCCCATCTCCGGTAAAAAGAGAAGTGAAACTACCATATTTCAGTAACAAATAATACGAGAAATCGTTGACATTAGAATATACTTCTGCCCCCAACACACGGCTCTCGGGGTTTTGGTAAACAAACTGGTCATAACTCAGATATTTCCCGTTTCCAAGCTGTTTGGCCACCCAATTTCTATCCGGCCACAATACGGAAAAAGTCGTATTTTGAAAGTTAAAACCATCCCCCTTGTACAAGTGTTTTACTTCAATATTCTTATTTCTTATGTTTGTAAGAAGATCAGAATAGCCATTGGTTGAATTGGCCTCATCTCCTAGGATGAAATGTTTTACTTTATATCTGGAAACCACAGAGATTAGCCCCTGCAGATGGTCTTTCTGCGGATGAGTCAGCATGACCACATCTATTGTCCTATCATAGAAAGGCATATGTTTCCCCAAACAGGCAAGCACTTTGTCATTTGGCCCTCCGTCTATGAGCATGTCCTGGTTTGAAGGCGCCCTGATGTACACAGCATCTCCCTGTCCCACGTCACAAAAAACTATATGAAGATTTTCATCGGGAAGGGAGAAAAGAAAAGAAAAAAACAAAACTAAACCAAAAACCGCTCCTATTATGAAGTATTTTTTCGATAGCATAGTGTAATTAATATATATTTCCGGTTTTAAGCTTTAAGTTGTGGTTTTGACATTTCCCGCCTGCACTTGCCTTCGGCGAAAGCTGATGGCGGGCAGGTGAGTTTTGAGTTATTTAGAAACTAATACTTGCTCCCGGAACTCTGGCCAATATTTCCACCGCTTTGATAAGGTAAGTCAGGGGTACCCATACAAACCAGGCCGGCAGTATCCCAAGCGGCCACCAAACCCAGCCTATAATAGCAGTGATGAACCCTAATACCATCACCGGCTGGATCACCCACTCGATCATGATGTTGGTAAGGGGAGAAATCAGGGAAATTCTATGGAACCTGTATAAAATCACCGGTAAAGTAAAAATCTGCGCACTTAAAGTAATCAGTAAATTCGTCTTCAGGAAAAAAATAAGTTGTTTAAACAAGCCATTTTTTCTTTGGCGCTCTACCCTTTTGTTTGCTAAAATTATCCCTAAAGTGGACAGGAAAGAAAGCTGAAAAGACAGGTCTTTTATGAGGCTGAAATTCCGGAGAAGCATTAATATACCGGACAAAATTAAACTTAGCAATCCCCAATTTTGTCTGCCAAAATAGACGGCAATAAGTGAGAGAGAACCCATCATAGCGGCCCGAACTATAGTAGGTGAAGCTCCTACAAACAGGACAAAAGATACTATAAGACACATAGTAATTATACTGGAGGCTTTTCTGCCTAACCAAAGTGTCATCCGGGCCGTCAGATTAGTCAGGATTGTGATATTCATCCCGGAAAGGGCGATTATATGCAGTACACCAGTCGCAATTAAAGCATTATAAAACGATCCGGGCATAGAAGATCTTACTCCAAATAAAATCCCGTTTAGAAGTGACGCCTGAGGCTCGGGAAGATAGGAATTCACCACGGGTATGAAGGGATTAATCATCGGAAAACCTTAGGCCGCATCCATTAATAACATGATATATTTTTCAGCTGAGAATACGGCACAAAGAACCGTAATCACAAATAACTAGGAAGTTATTAGTGAACGAGCCCTTAGAAGCTGAATATTTTCGCCAAAAACCTCAGCTTTCTCTTCTCACTCAATCTCATAAAAATATAAATCTGCCGGAACACGAATGTGCCGATAAAACTGGTAAAGGTCACAGTGATGAAAAAATATACCGAGTAGAATACTATTTTCATGTTGAATATTTTCAGGATGATAAAAAGTACGACATCCAATAAAGAAGCAACATAGAATATCGGTTTATTAAAGCCTCCAAACCATTCGTTGGTATAAAATACTGACCTTTTGGCTGACAATCCTAGAATAACTCCAAGCGTCACAATTGCCAAAAGATAATTTCGGGACAAGGGATATACGAGAGGGTGATTAATCTCAAAAATCGCCAGCATGAAACCGATGAACAACCCATTAAGATGAGTCAGATAGTGGCTGAATTTGCCATGAAACATTTCCGTGACTTTGTATACCTTATCGTGCTTACCGGCCTTAAGGTAACGGCCGATTATCTTGGAAGTAAAATGCATTCCGTTCCCGACAAAACCATAAACTATAAAAAGTATAGTCAGGACAAGCACATCTATGTCATCAAGAGGAAATATATCAACAGAAGGCCTGCCTGAAATGTTCCTGATAATGATAAACCATCCCAGATATAATAAGACAGGCACGATGATACCGACAAACCAGTCTGATAAGGGAACGTTTTTCAATATTCTCTCTTCAAACCGGCTTTGCCGATGGGATAAAACTCCCAACAGGATAACCAGAGCGATAATTCCTACACCTGTTATCATATTTCGTCAGTCTTTATACTATCTAATTGAAGATGGGGCATAATTGTCCCAGCTTCATCCTGAGGCCATCAGGCCGAAGGATCTTACTATCGTTTGAGATCCTTCGACTCGCTTCGCTCTCTCAGGATGAGGGTGGTAATAATGATCCACCCTCATCTAATTTATCAAATTAATAGGCGGTAATCAAATTCTTGATTTTTTCAAACAAAGCATTTCCTACAACCTTTTTGGTTTTAAGATCATCAATCGAGCTGTATGGTCTGCCTGAAATGATTTTCCCTGCAGTCACTTCTCCTACCCCGGGCAAGGATTCCAGTTCTTTCTGCGAGGCTAGGTTGATATTTACCGCTCCTTCAGTCACCCCCAGATTACTTTGTTGTGTTTGAAGTTTGGTATTTGGTATTTGGAGCTTCGTCCCGTTGTTTTCTTTCACAGAGGGTATATATATTTTCCCCCCGTCAATCAACTTCGCTGCCCGGTTAAGGTATTTTGTAACCCAATCCCGATCCGCATCTTTTGAAAGTCCACCGGCCAAAACCAGAACATCATTTATCCTGTCTTCCTTATCCATGCTGTAAACACCGGGTTTTACGACCGCTCCTTCCACGTCTATCATGATTTTCACGCTGGCAGATGAAGATGACTCTGAAATAAAGGCAACCGGAGACGGCGAAGTCACTTTTTCTTTTACCAGAAGCACAATGGCAACAGCGAGAAACAATATACCAAGAACTGAAACAATCAGGGGAATTTTATATCTTCGAAATATATGCAGATATTTATCCTTATCTCGGCCATCTGCTTCAAGAATGAATTCTTCGGAGTTCATCGGCAACTCTAACCATCTTACCCGAATCCCGATATAATCGGGATCGGTCTAGATGGGTTTATACCCGTAAAATTATCAAGCGTGAAGGGTATATTTTTATGGTGACGGGAATTTGGGAGGTTGTCAAGAAGAGGAATAGTTTCTTGGTAAGAGCTAATATTTCAATATGATTCCGGATGTCAGATTAAACGGGAAACAAACCTTCTATTTCTTTTACAGATATATAATCACTTCCTGTTCTTTCTTCCTCCATAGCCGGTTTCAATTTGTCTGCAAGTGATGCAATCTCTCTATTGTTTATCCAATTACGATAGTTTGCCGGCAGAAAATGAAGTCCGGACGGATGAACAGATACTCCCCTATCAGCTTTAATCTTTCCTTTACCTTCCTGGATCTCATAACCGTCTTCAATCCTTTTCTTATCATAATTAACTTCCCATAAGACGCGTTTGGCTGTCTCCTGAGTTTCATCATCATAATCCTGTAAAGAATAATCACCATAGGTCCCGCCAATCACGCCATGGGCCCTGTATCTTTTTATTTTCTCATTCGTCAGGTGAACCGCCCTGATATTCTTCTCTCCTCCAGGCAATATATCAGTCACGAACAAACTCAATTTGGTAAATCCGTTTCTCACTTCCAAAACTCCGCCGATTTTTTGTAACCAGGTTAGTCCGGAGATTTTGTCAATTGCTATTCTCCAACCAATCTCCAAATCAATCCGATCATTTGATCTGGATATCCAAGCACCCCTTGAGATAAAATCGCCAACTCTTTTATCCAAACCAAACTCACTTAAAAGTCTCTCCAGTACCTGAGAGAAAGTCATCTCATCAGGTACTGATTCAGTAAAAAGATAATATCCTTTGGGACGAACTTCTGCCTGCATTGCCCTTTCCCTTATCCTCCCTGCAGCGTTATTTAATGCCTGTACTGCCTCTTTCATCACTTCCCCATCCATCCTTTTTCCGGCTCTTGCCAATAAACCGTCCTGGACTGCTACCATTTCAGCAGAGATTTTGGCTAAATAATCCGGATCACTGTCACCCTCAACTTCTAACAGATGTTTTAGATTACCTAGATGTGCAAAAGGCGGTAATTCTGCTTCATGCATGTCGACAGGAAGAGAAACATCATCCTCTGTCCTGAGATTTTCAAATATCCCGTACCCTGAAACTGGACCCAGATACGAAACAGCTAATTCCCGTAATGAAGCATAGTCCATTTCACTTAACATTCCCTTCAATGTTTGGGGAAGAGCTAGTCGCATTTCTGCAATTTGAGTAGGAGTTAGTTCTGCTAATTGCCTGTCTACTAAAGATATTGCACTGGCTTGCATTCGTGACGCCCGATCTGATCTTGTCAATCTACCCAATCCATCAAATAAAGGTCTTCTGGATCTTTTTAATTCAGAAGCCTGACTTTCTTGTTCAGCCAAACTCTGTAGAGTCCTTTCTCTTAATAATTCTAAAAACCTATCTTTTGGTGACTTTCCTTCCGGCCATTTTACATCAATTCCTTCTATATTTTCCGCCGTGAAATAGCCTGCATCAATTAATTTGCCTATTACTTTTCTGAACATAACTGTCAGCTGTGAAGAAGGATCTACAGTCCAGATAAAAGCTTTGGTTGTATCCGGACTGCCCAGGAATATCCATTCATTCTCTTCTAAGGGAAGAATAACCAGCGGATGGGCTAAAACTGCAGATGTTGAAGCATACTTTTTGGGTTCCACGAATTCCGCCCGGCAAAGCACTTTGAGAAAATCCCCCAATGATAATCCCTTGTCCCATACTTTCTCTTCTTCGGTTGCCATATCTTCAACGGATAATCTCATTATCACTTCTCGGTCCGCAGATCCCTTTTGAAGATCAATAATATCGTCACTATTCAGTCTGTAAGCTTTTATATCCTTCGGCCGGATCAGGTAATTAGGCAAATCAGGCACTCCCATATAATCCGACCTTCTCATCGTCAAAGCAGTCTCCATCGGTGAATAATCCATCGCCACATAAAACTGTCTTCCGTCCCCGTCTGCAAACCCTGCTAAAGGCAACTGGCCCGTGTGAGAGCGGGCTTTCTCCAATGAAGTCAGTTCTATCACTTTCACACCACCGGATCTCTCATTAAGTTGCTTAACCATATCCGATTGACTTCTTGGTGGAAATTCTAACCTATTACCCGACATAGCGCCTGATTATATGATAAAAAGGCTGGAAAACACAAATCCTACAAAGTGGATTGTACTCTCCAATACTGTCTGAAATAAAATATCCCCTGACAGAATACTACGGTTACCGTAGGATTGAAGTTAATGGACTTAAATCTGTAGAATCTAATGATGTGTTTTGTAGATGTGCAAATCCGCCTTTCTATAAAACCACGCCTTTGCCAGCTCCACAAAAATGATATAAAAAGTTATAATAAGAAGCAGAAATATCCAGTATATTGGACTTAAAGATACAAACTCGAATATTTGTCCCAACCGGCTTTGAGTGATAATAATGCCTGATAATATGGCTATGAGAACCCCCAAAACCACGATACGTGACGGTTTACTTTTCCAGAAAGGAACTTTTCTTGTCCTGACCATTAAAATAATTACTATCTGGGTTATCAGAGACTCCATAAACCAACCTGTCCTGAAGAAAGGAACAGATGCCTTGAAAATATACAGAAGCGACAGAAAAGTTACCATATCAAAAAAGGAACTGATCGGCCCGAAAGTATAGATGAACTTTTTGATAAATCCCATATCCCATTTCTGCGGTTTTTCGATATCCGCACTGTCTACCCGATCAGCGGGCAGTGTCAGTTGGGACAAATCGTAGATAAGGTTGTTTAACAGTATCTGGATAGGCAGCATAGGCAAAAACGGAAGAAAAAGGGAAGCGACGCTTACGGAAAACATATTACCGAAATTTGATCCTGAACCCATGTAAATATATTTCATGGTATTGGCAAAGGTCTGCCTGCCTTCTTTAATACCCTCTTTCAACACCAACAGGGATTTGGTAACCAGGATGATATCAGCCGACTCCTTGGCCACATCTACGGCGTTATTTACAGAGATTCCGACATCCGCAGCTCGCAAAGATATTGCATCGTTCACTCCGTCACCCATGAACCCCACTACTTTCCCTGTTTTTTTGAGCGCTTTTATTATCCTTTCTTTCTCATCCGGCGTCAGCCTGGCAAAGATATTTGCCTTAAGTACCAAAGGGATAAGCGCCTCGTCACTGACATGAAGAATATCTTTTCCCAAAACCAGGCCGCTTACGGGAATCCCCAGATCTTTGCATACTTTCGCCGTAACCTGTTCGTTGTCACCTGTCAGAATCTTCAAATCCACTCCATGCCTGTTTAAAGAAGCTAAAACTTCCTTCACTTCTTTTTTTGGCGGATCCAAAAATGCTGTAAAGCCTAAGAAAATAAGGTCTTTCTCATCCGACTGTTCATACGTGTCTTTTGTAACATTATTTATCTTGTAAGCGATCGTCAGGACCCGAAAGCCCTCACTGCTTAACTTCACAAACCGCTCTTTTAATTTTGCCAGCTTGTACTCGTCCAGGTGGACTACTTTGCCATCCTCTTTGAAATGTCTGGTTATGTCCCACATTCCCTCCGGAGCGCCTTTGGTGATAAGAAGGTCCCTGCCGTCTTTCCGCAGCACCACCGATAGTCTCTTTCTCAGGAAATCAAAGGGGATTTCATCTGTCTTTTGAAAAGACGCGTCCTCTACTTCCCGGTGAGCCAGGATTGCGTCATCCAGAGGACTTTTCATATTCGTCTGGTAAGAACTGTTTAAATAAGCAAGGGATAACACCTTACGGTCTTCCCCACCTTTGGCATTCTCATATCGTTCCAGGCGTATTTTGTTTTCAGTGATTGTTCCTGTCTTATCCGTACAAAGGATTTCCATACTGCCGAAATTCTGGATAGCAGGGAGATGTTTTACAATCACCCCTTTTTTAGCCATCCTCATGGCTCCTTTGGAAAGATTAACCGTCACAATCATTGGCAGAAGTTCAGGCGTCAAGCCGACTGCCAAAGCCAGGGCAAAAAGAAGCGAGCTGAATATATCATGTTTGAAAAAGATATTGGTGATGAAAATAAAAAATACCAGTATGATGGTAATTCTCATAATCAGAAGGCCGAATTTCCGTATCCCTTTTTCGAAATCCGTTTCCGGTTTTTTGTGGGTAAGCTTATCGGCTATTTGCCCGATCTGTGTGTTTTTTCCAATCCTGACAACCCTGACTTGTGCCTCACCGTTTACTACTGACGATCCCATCCATACCTCATCTTTCTCCCCTTTTTCTACAGGAAATGACTCACCCGTAAGAGATGATTCATCCAGATGAAAATCCTTTGAAGAAAGGACCTTGGCATCTGCCGGAACCACATCTCCTATCTCAAGAAGGACTAAGTCTCCAATCGTCACATGTGAAACCAGCACTTCTTTTTTTTCGCCGTCCCGCATGACTACTACCCTTACTGCTACTTTGTGCTTAAGTTTCTCTGCTGCTTCTTCTGATTGGTATTCCTGATAGGACTCTATAACCACACTGAAAAGTATCATGGCGAAAATCACTACGAAATTCACCCATTCCCCTGTCAAGGCGGATACAAAAGAGGCAAAAAGCAGGATTATGACAAGAGGATTGCCGAATTTGGAAAGGAAGGCTATAAAAATACCCTTCTTCTTGGCGTGTACTATCTCATTTGCACCGTACGCACGATATCTCCTTCTGGCCTCATGTGAAGTAAGGCCTTCTGATGGTTCTTCCCGTGTGTCATTATTATTTTCTAGTGAGTTAGCTTCCCTAGAAATCTCGGCCATATTTATGAGTATAGCATTAAAAGGTCAACTATTTAATTCACAAAAAATCCCCTTTTTTAGGGTTCAATTAGTGAATAGTTAATGGTTCATGGTTCATGGCAAATAAGTCGTAGTTTACGTCTATTTTGTCTAATGTAAAATGCTTACCCTGAGCGTTTACCCCAAAGTCTAGGGAAAGTCGCGTCAGATGCAATGAAGTCGAAGGGTTTACTGTTATCTATTAAATGTGTAATGTTATATACTATATCTACTGACCGAAATTATTTGTGCCTAATTTCAGGTATTCCGACATCATTCCGGGACCGTTGGCTATCGGCAGAAAAGTTTCAAGCTGACGGAGCACAGCCTTGTACCAGGCTTTCTTATCATCAAGTACCTCCCCCATTCTTTCCATATTCTTATACAAAGATTGAGCGGCTAGGCTATCATCGTTCTCCCCTTCAATAAGAAAAAAAGGCGGATTGTCTATTTTATATCTGCCGTCAAGGAAAATATCCGCAGCTCCCCCGTCCGGAGTAGAGCTGAGAAGCACCCAGTTTAATACAGCCTTCTCCCAGGAGGTACCGCATGCTTCCATCCCTACTCTGGGGGTGTTAATCCAGATATCAGCTCCTGTCACCAGTGGTTTCGCCAGTCTCCATCCGTAATTTTTCACGAAAAACACCCTTTTTTTCAAAACCGGATTTTCATTTATTTTTGTCAAAATTTCCGCCATTTTCTTCTTCATGATCTTATCACGCGGGTGGGCCCGTCCTGACATAAGAAAGTAGATATTATATTTTTCCAGTATCTGCCCCAACCTGTCTGTATCTGTAAAAACGAGAAACGGTCTTTTGTAATCGTCGAAACGCCTGGCCCAAACCGCAATTCTGGCACCGGGAGGTATAATGACGTTCTGACCATACTGATTAAACCACTCTTTCTTAAGGATTTTCCTTAAGGATCTTTTAGCTTTTTTCCTGATACTTAGCATCGTCTGTAAATTTAGCGTCCTTATCTTGTTTTTATAACCACTCTCCAATGTGCCAAATAAAGGGTGCAGGATATTTTTCCTCTTGTACTTATCGAGAATATCCGGATAAATCCAACGGAAAGAAACGGCATTGGTGATGGAATAAAAATTTCTGCCGAATGCCTGTCCGGCTTTCAGTGCGTGGATCTTACTTACCGCATTCACCCGGCCGGCAAGAAGAAAAGCCAGGTCGAAAAAACAAACCCCTGTTTTTTGCTTGGAGATAAAATCACAAAGCCATGCTTTTACGTCTGGACATCTAAGATTCGTTCCAATATAATTTTTAATCTGATCCAGCCGCCAGAATGGTTCCGCTACCGGAGACAAAGTATGATTTGTGAAAACAGTAATTTCCCTCACCATTTTTAGAGCCTGTTCAAGGCTTGAACCCTGGTTACAATAATAGTCAAGAAGGGCAAGAGCAGCAATTACCGTCGAAGACTCATTTAGGTGCAGAATGGAAGGCGTTATCCCAAGGCTAACAAGAGCATGGATTCCGGCAAATCCCAACACCGCAGACTGATAAAGCCTGTGCTCATCCTCCTTCTCACCTTCATAAAGACCTCTTATTCCCGGCTCATACAACATAATAAGAAGGTTACCTTTTATGTCTTTGGTAAAAATTTCAATGGGTGTGGCAAAAGGATGGGAACGATATGTATAGATCAGGTAATGCTTTTTATCAGTTTTCAATTTGGTAAATTGGAAATGCGAAGGATGAGGAGAATGGTGGATATGCTCGATCTGGTAAAAATTCCGGTCCAGATCCTGCCTCCAACGCGTCTTATAATACAACCCTACTCCCATAAAAGGAATCCCCAGCCTAGCAGAAAGATGTACCCAATCACCGGCAAGATACCCAAGTCCTCCTGCTGCGGGAAGATCGGAGACTCCAAATTCATTGGAAAAACAAACCCAAGGATGCTGCGGGGTGATTTTTTCTTTTATAACTGGTCTTTTCAGGAAGTCAGCAAATTTAAGGAAAATTTCATAATTTTGAGGATGGCACGCGGGTATTTTTTCAACTAACGCTATATTCATATTATTCTTCATCAAATCAGATATTTCCAATAATCTTATATTTTTGCGGTTTGTATATTCTACAATTTATTTTAATAATTATAAATATGCAAGCGCTAGTTATGTATACTCACCTACTCACCTAACTCAGGTTTGCAACTGAGTTACTCAGTATATACCCTTCTAATCCGCTTTTTCGCCCTGTCGGGCTACAAACCGGAGTAAGAAGGATATAAGTTAATATCGATATCAAATTATTACAAATTATAAAATAAGGATCGTTATTATATCACAGAAAACTGTAAAAAGGAGGTTATTAAAAAGAAGTAACTACTCAGACTTCCGGACATAAAATGTCATTTAATAACGACGTCGGACCTCGTATTTCTCGTATTTAAATCAGGATGAGAGAACACCCCTCTTGATATATTGCTTGATGAGAGACTGGTAAGGAATGTTTATCTCATTTGCTTTTTCCTTCACCCTGTATAAAAGATATTCCGGAATCCTGATTGATACCGCCCTGCTGGTCGGTTTGAGATTTGGAAAGCTTACATCTTCCAGATCTGAAGGTTCAAAATAGGCAGAAAGGTCTATTTTCGCCCAGAAATTTCTTTCCTCACCTTCATTTTTGAATTTTGGGACTTTAAGATTTTTTTTCATAGAGATGCACCTCCTTTTTATTGACATTTCCGGCAGAGATGATTCTCACTCTGCCATTTCTGACTGTAAATACTAAATAAAGCAATCTGTTCCTTTTGGTCTTCCCCAGTAAAATATGTCTTTCTTCTGTCCCGGAATGGAAAATGTCTTTATAGCCTTTCTTTCTTTCATCAAAAAAAACTTCTTCCGCCTCTGGGTCGTCGACTTTATGTTTTTTATTCTTCCCGGTATTTCCTTTGTCCCACTCAAACTCCAAAGGCTTCTTATAGATTCTCATGTATATACTGGATTATACAAAATATGGAGTAGTTGTCAAGGGTTTGGAGATTACTTGGTGCCAGCCTTACGGACATAACACAATGTCATTGCGAGCCGAAGGCAAAGCAATCCCCTAATCGTAAGAGTCTTGAAAAATAAGTCATTGCGGGGATCGTACCGGACGACACACGTCCCGAAGCAATCTCCTTACGAACAGATTGAGCGATATAAATCCTTCCACGTGGGATTAAAGCGGGAAATCAGCTCCATTTTCTTATTCCTGCTTCCTCCTTTTATCTGCTTTTCTCTAATTATGGCTGAGTTGATATCTTCAAATACCTCAAAATATACTAGTTTATTTAGATTATATTTACTACTGAATGAAGATACAGATTTATTTTTATGATGAAATGTTCTTGTTGTTAGATCACCTGTAACACCGGTGTATAAAACGGTATTATGGGAATTGGTAATAATATATATATAATAATATTTAGCCATGATAAAGACAAAATACAGTTTACAATATTTAGATCAATTTATCAGGGGATTGCTTCGTCTCCCGACTTAATCGGGATCCTCGCAATGACAGGTTTAAAGATGGCTTCCAGGTAACTTAGGGCAAATACCGGCAGATCGCGGACAATAACTGATTATTTCTGTAAGTTTATTGCCTCCGAACTGCCGGCTAATTAATTTCTTTTTTTTACTCTTTCGAGTAAAAAACACCCCGAAGGACGTCAAAATTAATTAGCCGTTGACTAAAAGAGAATTGATGATCGCTCATAAGAGCGGATGATGTACTGAAAAAACCCACGTTTGAAATAAGTTTTTCCAGCATATACCCCTCTAATCAGCTATTGCGACCATTCCGGTTGCAAACCTGAGTAAGATGGGGAGACATCGAAAGGTCCCGGGCGGAGGGGCCTTTCTTTAATGGCGTCTTACGGCGCCGTTGCCTCGGTCGGGATAGGGGTAACCTCATCGGTCACCCGGGTCAACACGACGGTGGCGAGGGCCGGCGTAGCCATCGGCGTCGGCGTACCGGTCGGGGTCGGGGTGTCGGTCGCCTTGATCTCGTGGCGTGTGAAACTTCGTGAGATCAACGGCAACCAAACCGCCATCTGCCGCGCGCTGATGTCATACGAGGCGCAGCGAGAAGCTGCTTGCACCTTCAACTTGGCCAGCTTCGGTGCGATTTCCGCCTGATATGCATCCTCCCCGAGGAACTCTCGAACCAGGGCTCGACCTTCTCCGCTGCCAAGGTTCACAAGCCAGGCGTAATAGGATCCGCTGTACGCAGCCCTCCACGAGATGCTGGAGGCGCAGTAGGCCGTTTCCCCAGCGACACAGCGGGTGCTGTCCAGATCGTCAGACTGCCCGACACGCCAACTGTTTTCGTCGTAGAGAAACATGAACGTGTCGACTCCTGTTGCAAGGTTGCTCGTTTCGATCTTAATCGTCTGGCCTACCACTCCGTCTATCCGAATCATGTCCACGTCCGCCGGATCACTGAACATGTGATGCTGAACCACCCCCAAGGGGAGTGGTTTCGCATCTACCCGAACGCTGTTCGGCTCATACTGATCCACACACGCCGGATCCGGCGTCCTTGTCGGCGTGCGGGTAGGCGTCGGGGTGATGGTCGGGGTGGGCGGGGGGAGGAACTCCACCCGGATTTCTAAGTCCCATGCCGGGACGTTGTCCTCCACTACTTCGATGAGGCGAACGCCAAGCTCATTGAACCAAACAGCCTTCATGATATAGGTTCCAGTTAGGATGTTCGTGCGGAACCGATACCAACCTCCTTCCTCGGAGGTTGTCTGGTAGGCCAATAACCCATCACCCGTGAGGAGGGACACCGTGGCCTTCTCCACACCCTCCCCGGGATCGTTCTGGTAGTCTCCATCCAGATCGTGCCAGATCTGGCCGGCAACCTTCGGATAGAGCGGGAGCTCGACCAGGTCGGGCCCCACTTCCGAAGCGATGGTCGTTGTGACCCATCCCCACCAATCCCCGTCGTCATTTACCGCATCAAGCCGATGTTCCCCGCACAGGATGTCAATCACGATCATCCCCGTTCCCGTCCAGTGGGGAGTAAAGGAATGATCGATATACACCGATCCTGGCTCGGGCTCTTCACCTATTCCGAGATGTTCATCATTATTCAGATCCTTGAACATCACGACGGGCACCGAGCCCACGCAGGGCGTCGGGGTGAAGGTCGGCGTGGCCGACGGCAAAGCCGTCGACGAAGTCGGGAAGGTCGGCGTGCCGGTCGGCGTATCCACCATAACGACCGTTGACAACTTTGTCGCGGTCGGTGTGGCAGTGGCCGTCGGTGTGCCGGTCGTCGTTTCGACGTTTACGTCCCCTTGGGCTTGCGCGCTCGGGGCGGAAATACTCCATAGCGCTGCAACTAAAAGCAGCGGTAGGAGCAAAAGCCATAATTTTTTACGCATTGTTACTACTCCGCGTTGTGATTATCACCCTGAGACTCGCGTCCCGGGTGACTTTTTCTGTCTTCTCCGATGCATCATCTACTTTCGTAAATGCCGCCCATGCATGAGAAGCAGAAGAAACACAAAATTATTTTTCCACCCTTGCAGTGTTTTCTTCTATTTCTCTTGCCGAGGATAAAAGTGGGGAGACGGCTTGTCCCTAAGCCGTGGGCCCCCCTGATTATCCGAGGTTAGAGAAATAAGAAAACCTGCATTGGGTTGTCTTTTCTTTTCTACTGGTTTCTTTGGACAAGCAAAGAAATCAGTAAATATGAAAAATCGTACAAAAATATCCTGTTGTTGTATTCCTTCTGCTTCCCACATGGACGGACAGTTTCACTCTTATATTACTTAGGAGTTTCTCCTTCTCATAATAATTCGGGTCTCTTCCACAAGCTCAATGTATCAACCTGCCAATTAGTTAGTTGGTTAGTTAGTTACTTAGTTAGTTGGCATAGGTATTATTTATATATATCGCCCGTTTTATTAATCGATGTATTGTGAAACTCATATAGCATTAAACTCACGTTTTTATCCCGCTTTTTGGAACAAAAACATGAAGAATATCAATTCTCTTTTGTTAAAGTACGGGACGTAAAATAAAACCAAGGTTTTATCACGTCCCAAGCTTCATACTCCCCCAATTAAATGTCAGCAAATTAGACATAGTGGGAAAGAAAGATACTGAAAAAACTCAGGTTTGAAATAAGTTTTTCCAGCATATACCCATCTAAGCAGCTATTGCAACCATTCCGGTTGCAAACCTGAGTAAGATGGGTAGAAGAATCGCCATATGTTATATAGCGATATACAACGGATTATAATAAATTACTAGAGGATAATCAAGGGGAAAATGGTAGGTTAGTTAGTTAGTTAGTTAGTTAGTTAGTTAGAAGTTATATAAAACTAACTATAATCTCGGTGTAGCTATAGAATCAATATATTGAAGAATTTGTCCGGTAAATTGGCAACCGGACTCTCTTACGCTCCTTCTGATTAAACCTATCTGCTCAGGAGGCTCCATATGGGCCTGTTGCCACCAATAACACCCTTCTATACTTTTTCTGGAATCAAGAACGCACCCGAAAGCGGCCATTCCTTTTGCTCGACAATTTTCCATATTGTATTGTAATTATTTATTAACCGTGTAATTATATCAAATATCGTCGAGTATTACTACAGGTTGAGAATCTGAACAATTCTTGGTTACTTATTGACGCTAATTGAAGCTCAGTATAATCCTGTACTTAACCTCAAAGAATTTTTTCATGTGCGGAAGTACCTTTTCTCAAAACAGCCATATTTTTAGGATCCGGGATTTGTCCTTCGGCCTTTGACTTTATTCTTAATTGTCTTGTCAGATCGTCATATCGAGAAATGTCAATCCTTTCCGCTTCTACATACTTATCAGCAAGAAGGATTGCCATACGCTTTTTACATTTTCTATATCGACAGATATTTCCGGATCATCCGATTCATCCAACATTCTCAGCATGATTTGTAAAGGAACCGACTGCTTTCCTACCGGAAATAATCCGGGCTTCCGGGAACGATGATCCAATACCCTTGGCGTTATACCTACGAGATTTAGACAAAAATATATAATCCTTTTATCTTGGTCCGGGAAACTTATTTGGACAGCACCGGATCCGGCTTTATCAATCCGGCAGGATAACACCACATTCCATACACTTCGGTAGATCATGGTTTCCGGTATTTCCAAATCTCCTGACCCCTCTGTCCAGACATCCGGTATAATTGCTTCTTTTACCGCAGATTTCCCATGTGATTTTGGCCTGGCCGGGCGGGTTCCAGTTCTAAATTATTCATTATTAAAATTTAGCCTGAAAAATAATAATAAGCTTATCTGTTGAATTGAAAGCCTATAAAATTATATTATACGATAGATAATGACTCCAGTAAAGTCTGAAAAATACTTGGAAAAGCTTGAAGACTACTTGTTTCTCAAACCACAAAGTTTAATATTTTCCCTGGGACGAAGATGACTTTCCGGATGGTCTTTCCTGCCAGGTATTTTTGCACTTTTTCTGATTTGTAAGCTTCTTTCTCCGCCTCTTTTGAGATTTGAGATTTGAGATTTGAGATTTTTACAGTTTCCCTCAATTTCCCGTTCACCTGCACGGCAATGACCACTTCGTCTTCCACCAGATATTTCGGATCGAAGGATGGCCAGGGATGGAGATGAATTGAGGTATTTTCTGGTTTCTTCACCATCGGGAGAGTCATGGCTTTCGCTCCGCTACAGCCCGCCGCTCCCGAGGTGGTTTTAACGCCTTGCTGTAAACGAAACCACAGCTCTTCCGTCATGTGCGGAGCAAAGGGAGCCAACACCAAAAGAAGGTTTTGAAAAACTTCTTTTGGCAAATTCGAAATTCGAAATTCGAAATTCGAAATTTCATTGACGTACTCCATTATGTGGGCGATGGCGGTGTTGTATCTGAGCTTCTCCAGATCCTCCGTCACTTCCTTTATCGCCCGATGCATGAAACGAGTTAGCTTTTCTGATTCCTTCACCGTCGGGAGAGTCATGGCTTTCGCTTTGCTGCAGCCTGCCACTCCCGAGGTGGTTTTATCGCTTTTTGCTATAAAATCACCTACCAATTTCCAGACTCTTTTCAAAAACTTATGCATCCCCAATATTCCCGTATCTCTAAAATCCCCTCCCATGTCAAAAGGACCCAAAAACATGAGGTAAGTACGCAAAGCATCCGCACCGTATTTATTGATATAAGTATCCGGCCCGATGATATTACCTTTACTTTTGCTCATCTTGGCTCCCTCGGCAATGATAAGTCCGTGCGCATAAAACTGTCTGTACGGCTCCTCGAAATCCAAGAACCCAAAATCGTGCATAGCCATGGTGATAAAGCGAGAATACAAAAGGTGCAGTACCGTGTGCTCTGCCCCGCCGATGTACATGGAGACAGGAAGCCATTTCTTTGTTATTTCCTTATCCCATGGCAGATTGTTCGTGATTTCATTCTTCTCACTTTTTAATTTTGAATTGAAATTTTGACTTTTGAATTTTGACTTTTGAATTTTAATACTCGGGTATCTCAAAAAATACCATGAGCTATCAAGGAATGTGTCACAGACATCCGTCTCTCTTTGCGCCTCGCCCCCACAGTGGGGACATTTGGCTGTCACAAAAGATTGAACCTTGGCCAATGGTCCTTTCCCTGTCCCCTCCGGTTTCCAATCGGAAAGATCAGGCAACAATACCGGAAGGTCCTTTTCAGGAACAGGAAACCAGCCTGCCATCCTATCGGGAAATCCGAAATCCGAAATCCGAAATCCGAAATTATTTTGATCATTTGAATTTTGCTTTTTGAATTTGTTTCGTGTTTCGTGTTTCGTGTTTCGAATTTTATTTTGTTCTGCTTCTTCTGCTGAAAACCAAGATTTTTCTTCAGAAGCGCATTTCTGGCAATAAATCATCGGTATAGGTGCTCCCCAATATCTTTGTCTTGAGATGCACCAGTCGCGAAGCCTGTATGTCGTCACTCTCTTCCCCCAACCTTTTTCCGTAAGGAAATCCATCATTTTCTCAGTAGCCTTGTGAATATCCAAGCCGTCAAGAAATCCCGAGTTAACCATCTTTCCTTCATCCTCTTGCACTTGTCCAATTTTCTCTATCTTTGAATTGTCATTATCCGACCCGATTACTACTCTGACAACCGGTAAATTGAATTTTTTGGCAAACTCGAAATCCCGCTTGTCATGTCCCGGTACCCCTACCACAGCCCCTGTCCCGAATTCCATGAGGACAAAATCAGAGATATAGAGGGGCATTTTGTAACCCGTCAGCTGGTTTACACAGTAGAAACCTGTAAAGACACCGGTTTTCTCTCTCCCCTCGGCGATACGTTCCTGGGAAGTTTTCTTTCTGGATGTTGCTACGTAGTCAAAGATATGTGACTTAAGTAACTTAGGAAGCTTAAGTGAATTATCTGACAGAAGTCTCTCTGCAAAAGGGTGTTCCGGTGCAATCACCACAAAGGTAGCCCCGAAATTGGTGTCGGGACGTGTGGTGAAACAAATAATTTCGTCTACTGTAGTTTGGGATTCCTGAGAGACAGGACCCGCAATAATAGGATAATTTATATTAATTCCTTCCTTTTTCCCTATCCAATTTCTCTGACCGATTTTTACTTTATCACTCCACTTGAAAGACTGCTTAAAAGTATTCTGCAATAATTTCCCGGCGTATCTGGTGATACGGAAGAACCATTGCTCCATCTGTTTTTTTACTACCTCCGACTTGCATCTTTCGCACATCCCGTCAATCACCTGCTCATCAGAAAGAACAGTTTTGCATGAAGGACAAAAGTTTACAGGGGATTTCTTTTTGTAGGCCAATCCGTTTTTAAACATCTGGACGAAAAGCCACTGGGTCCACCGGTAATAATCCGGATCGTAAGTCTCCAACCGGTTTTTCCAGGCAAAACCATTGCCGATTGATTTCAGCTGCCTGTAGAAATTCTTTTCGCTTACCTTAGCCTGCTCGGCCGGATGTTTACCGATTTTCAAAGCATAATTTTCACTATGTATACCAAACCCGTCAAGTCCTATTGGTTCAAACACGTCGTATCCTTTCATCCGCATAAAACGGCCGAAGATATCCACCCCGGTAAAGGCATACATATTCCCCACGTGAAGACCTTCTGCTGAAGGGTAAGGGAACATCATCAAGTTGTAAAAAGGTTTACCTGCGCCCGCCAGATCCGGCTGGTAAATACCCTCCTCTTCCCAGATCTTTTGCCACTTTTTTTCAAATGATAATGGGTCGAGTTTTTTAACAATCATAAAGAGAAGTTATCTAAGCCACGTAGGTTGCTTATGATAACTGTATGGATTGTTTATACCGGAAAATAGGAAAGAAATCAACTGATAATTATTGCAAGTTGTAATCTGCCTACGCCATTTGTTATACTTTCACACTGCATACAAAGAAAAAAATTATGGAACAACCAACTATTCCCGCAGCTCATAAACCTGAAACTGTAAGTATTATCTTCCCGGGACCTCTTGGGTCAGAAGGTGATAGAAGCGGATTACTTCCAGCCACTCCCCCTTTCGTTACGCGGAAATCCCGCTTAAGCGAACCATCATCTATGGGCGACCTTACGCTAAGTGAATTTCTCTCCATGCAGAGTAGCTAAAAATACTATTACCCTGCTTTCCTTCTCCATGTTGTACTGAAAAAACTCAGATTTGAAATAAATTTTCCAGCATAAACCCCTCTAAACCTCCAAATCGGAGGTCTAACCCGCTTCGCAGTAGCTTCCACCTGCGTCAAGACTACGGCGGACAGGTCAGCGAGACGAGTCAGCGATTGCAACCTTATGGATTGCAAACCTGAGCAAGATGGGTATATACTTTTTTTATGAACAAGAAAGTCATCATCCATAGCCTGATACTTCTTACAGCTGTAACCATCACCTTTTTCTGGATCACTGATCCGGATTTAAACTATTACTCCCTACAGCTTACTGCCGTACTTCTTCTGACGCTGATTGTTACCCATCGGATTCTGAAGCCCGTGTCCTACAAACTGGCGGAAAGCACCATCTCCACTATGGCTGTACTTCTTATCTCCAGTACCAGCGGAGGCATTTCGTCACCTCTTTTTTTCCTCAACTACATTCTCCTTTTTGAACTTTCACTTCTCCTGGAACCAGTCATTCCCTTGCTCCTGTCTGTTATGCTGGTCGTCTTTTATCTTGCTTCCGGTAATAAAAATACCTCTTATTTTCAATACCTGGAACTGGCTGCTTTTCCTCTGATTACTCCCCTGGCAGTGTTTTTCGGGAAAATATATCAAAAGGTACAAAACCAGAAAAAAGAGATAAAAAACCTATCAAACAAAGTCGAAGAACTGGAGGAAGAACTGGTAGAGGAGGAAATGGAAAAGGAAACGATATGAAGAATTTAACCAAGATAATTAGAAAGTTATCTTTTGTCTCAATCTTATTATTTATAATATTTGTTTGTTCCCCGCTGGCACGCGCCCAGGACATGAACTCATCCAACTTTAAAATCCAAAGCGGGAATTTCAACATGACCTCCGGCAACAAATCGTCGACCAATTTCAAACTGTCTGACGTGGTCGGACAAACTGCGGCGGGAGTTTTCGCATCCAAAGGATATATCATAAACGCCGGTTTCCTGAACAGTGCAGCCGGACAAATTTTTTCCTTCTCCGTATCCCCCACTACTGTAGACTTTGGCGCTCTCACGGCAAATAGTCCAATGGAAAAATCAATCCAGATTACCATCAAAAATGGAGACGTTCCGGGATATCTGGTGAAGGCAAACGAAAATCAACCCCTGTCTACAACTGCCGGCGCAGAAATTCCTGATTTAGCATGTATCGAAGATACCATTTGCACTATTATAAAAGCCGGTAAATGGACCGGAAATACCACTTACGGATTTGGTTACAGAATGAGCGGACGTACGGTTCCGCAGGACTACTCCAATGCTTCCTACTTCCGTCCGTTCCCGGCTTCAAGGAGGAATGAACTCTCTGCGGTAATCATGGAAACAAAAGCCAGAAAAGTCACTGACCAGGCGGAAATGAAATTGAGACTGAACGTCTCACCCCAACAGCCTGTAGGACAATACCGGAATGTATTAACTTTCTCAGCTCTTGCAGGGATATGATCTATAAAAATACCGGATTATCATCTTTTTTTAGCTTTAAGACAGGATTATTGCCACTGGTATTTCCCCTGTTTTTTTTCTTTTTATTAACCTCAACAAAGGGAGCTATAGCCCAAACTATGTCTCTGTCTATAAGCCCCCCGCTACTGGAAGTGATTATAAAACCCGGTAAATCCATCACGCAGGTTTATAAAGTGGTTAATAGCGGTGACCCGATTATTCTGACGCCCAAACTTGTGGAGCTGGATGAAAACGGGATTAAGTCTAATCCTGATTTTAAGAGGGATGAATGGATAAGCTTGATAAATCAGGATGTATCTTTCGATACGCCTCTTCTCCTGAATACGGGCGCTGAAAAACAATATATTCTAAGAGTAAATCCGCCAAAGGATCTGGAAGAAAAGGACTATTACCGGATCTTGCTTTTTTCCTCCACGCCCAACCCGCCTGCCAACATTTCCCAATCAGCCATCAGGCAAAATATAGGCAGCATCCTTCTTATCAGTGTCACTTCCACGGGTATGCTGAACCGCTCTGCACAGATTACTAAATTTGATCTTCCTAAAATCCTGGATTCATTTGATGCGCTTAATGCAATTATCGAAATTAAAAATACAGGCGCTTCATTTTTCCGTCCCATCGGTCAGATTAATCTCACCGGCCCTATAGGTAAAGCCAGTTTTGATATTGCTCCAAATATCCTCCTCTCCGGTCAGAAACGCATTCTTTTTGAAAAAAACCTTACACCGTTTTCTTTAGAAAACAAGACCTTAAATCTACCCGGTTTTTTCCTGGGGAAATACCAGCTTGAAGTAAAATTCACACTTGATGAAGGAAACATCGTAGTAAGCGGTTCTAAGGTCTTTTATGCTCTTCCCTGGAAAATCGCATGTGTGATACTATTAGTATTAGTTATGACAATATTAATAATTAAAAAAAGAAGGAAAAAATAAAAAAGTGAAAACCCCAAAATATATATATCTTATTATACTATTTCTATATCTTTATATATCATATGTACCGACGCAGATATTTGCCCGGGAAAGCGGGGCTGCAGCCAAAATATTTGCCTCAATACCGGGGAAATTCAGCTTGAGAATTTACGGCTACACCTCCCCCAATTCTATCGTCCAAGCTGAATCAGTTAGAGTTTTCGCCCAAACCACTACAGATAGATATGGGTATTTCATACTTAACGATGTCCAGATTTCAAATGAAGCCAAAGAAATTTGTGTATCCTCCATAGACTCTGAAAGAAGAAGCAGTTTCCCCCTATGTGTCACAATACCGGAAACAGACAAGCCGACTGAAATCGGACCTCTTATCCTTGCTCCAACCATATCTTTCACTGGAGGAGGTATTTGGCAAAACCAGAAAGCGTTTGCCTCCGGACAAACAGTCCCTGAAAAGGAAGTGGTCGTTTCATTTTTTGAAGTACCAGCTAGCAGTCTGTCAAAAGAAATTGAGAAAAAAGTGGCCAAGTTTTTTTATCCTACCGTTGAAGCAACCAGCCTACCTTTTCTTCGCACTAACTCAGATGTGAAAGGCAATTTTAGCTTCACTCTACCCACCTCCCGAGCTACTGCCTACCGGTTTTTTGCCAAAACAATATATGAAGATGCCCCATCGTTAAAAAGTCACACCCTAGTCTTTTCCATCGGGTCATTTATTGGTTATTTCCTTCTGTATACCTTACCAAAAATTTTGACAATCCTGATCATACTTCTAATGCTTTATCTTTTCCTTATCTGGGAACTCAAAAACAAAAAAGCAAGGATACTACTGTACCGGCTCAAAGAAAAGAGATTGAAACCTCTTGAGGTAAGGTTACACCTGAAATATCAGCGCTTACTTTATAATCTCCTGAGACGGTGGAAGTCAAATCGAAAATAGCTCTGCCAAAACTGTCGGTAAGAGGTTGTATCTTGTTTATATTCAAAGACCCGCTTGCTATTTTCAAAACCACATTTTGGCCGGATACTCCCAATCCTTTATCGTCCAGGAGAAATACAGTTATCCTAACAATCGTTTCTCCATCTGAATATGCGCTTATAGGAGAAGCAAACAGATAAGAGTTTTCCAGAGACAAGGAACCAATTCTGGTGGGTTCCTGAGCGTGTCCAAACCACGAGGTTCTGGATATTGCCAATAAAACAGAGAGGAATATAATAACAACGGAAATCAACAAGCCAAGAATTAGTAATATGTTTTGCCTTCTCATGGTTATATTTTGTACTTTATTTGATAATGAGTCAAGACCGTTAAGATGGGATTAACAAATGATTATATTGCCCAAATGCGGGAAAAACGCTCCTTGACAGGCCACCGCTTCTGACACGGACGCGGTACTCTCCTAGCGTGGAAAGGAAAAAATAGTATTTTTCAATTAAGACTGACGATTATTAAATTTTATGCTTTTTCAATTTGCAGTTTTATCTGAAATAATATATAGTAGTGTGAATGGTTATGCAGGGTTTTGTTATAAATTGATCTTAAAAATGAGACGAAGATAAGAAGAATAAAAAAAATACGAGTAACCTATATTTCGATACGTCCGACTGATAAACTACCGCAAACATCCGAGATATATTGCGGAAAAAGATAATAAACAAAGAGACAAATGATTAAGATCCTCAGAAATTAGTCAAGACGAATGTTAGTTATAGGGAAATATGTTGTTGTAAAGCCCCAAAGTAAAACATACCGTCTCTTAGCAATCAAATATGTATAAGTGCTAATTAAAATCTTCTCATCATTGATAAAGAAAAGCTCTTCCCTGATATCTAGGACAAAAACACGAACTATACTTTCACATAAAGACTTATAGTGAGCATACTGTCGTCAAAATTAGACCTGTTGCGTATTAGTCTGAAAAGATAACCAGGTAAGGGTATGCTTTTGGGAAAAGGTTAATTATCCGGAGAAAGCCAAGTGATAGTTCCAAATCCCCGCGGAAAGAAGATTAAGGG
>Ga0100388_10000804_pt1 | contig 28190 bp, 24 predicted proteins | sample CryGeymeta201512_FD_81536 | JGI IMG/M metagenome (GOLD analysis project Ga0100388, IMG submission 81536) | Groundwater microbial communities from Crystal Geyser aquifers in Utah, USA - Crystal Geyser metaG 2015-12 | ecosystem: Environmental > Aquatic > Deep subsurface > Groundwater | place... | reverse complement strand
TCCAGCACGGATCGCTCGGACATGTTTTCCATGCCGGAGACGATCTTCATCATGCAGGTGGCGCATTCGCCTTCGCGGCAGCCGTAGGTGATGCCGGCGCCGACTTTTTCCGAGATTTCGATCAGCCGGGTGCCGGCGGGGACGGTGACGGTGACGCCGATGTCTTCGAAAGTGACGTTAGCCTTGGGCATGGGAGGGTTCCTTGAGTAGTTCGGACATATCGATGACCCGGTGCGCGTTGCGGCCGGTGAGGTGTTCGGCGAGTTGATAGCCGAGCATCCAGCACTGGGCCAATTCCGCTTCGTTGGGGATGAGCTTGGCCTTCACCCCAGACACCGGCACACGCAGCTTGAGTCCACGCAGGCGGTCTTCCACCATTGCCACGGCTTCGCCGGTCCAGCCATAGGAGCCGAAGGCGGCCCCCAGCTTGTCCTTGACGCTGACCACAGCGAGCGAGGAGAGCAAGTCCCAGATCGGTTTCACCGCATCGCCATTGATGGTGGGTGAGCCGAACACAATGCCGTCGGCTTCCTCGATCAGATCGACGAAGGGGTTGATCTCGCCGCCTTGCAGGTCATAGAGGCTGGCGCGCACGCCCTCGATGGATTCGGCGCCGTCGCGCACCGCCAGCGCCATGCGCGCGGTGTTGCCGTAGCTGCTGATGTAGAAGATGAGCAGCGTCTTGGCTCGGTCCGCCGATTCGTTATGCAGCAGCGGCGCGGCCAGTTGCCGGTAGCGCTGCACATAGGCGCGCGGGCTGTCGCACAGAATCGGCCCATGCGCCGGGGCAATCAGCTTCAGGTCGAGCGGTTCGATCAAGTCCAGCCCCGCCCGCACGTATTCGCGGAATGGCCGCATGATGTGCTGGTAGTAATACTCGAACGAAAAACGGAAATCGCCGACGCGATCGTTGAACAGGCGGTCGTCGCAGAAATGGCAGCCGAACACGTCGCCGGAGAACAGCATCGCTTCTTCATTCAGATAGGTACATTGGGTGTCCGGCCAGTGCAAAAAAGGGGTGTTGAGAAAAGCCAGCGTGCGCCCGCCCAGCTCCATCGTGTCGCCGGTATCCACCGGCGTATAGGCCAGGTCTTCGCTTTTCAGCAGGCCCTTCAACATGGTTTGCGCCTTCACCGAGATAATCAGCCGCGCGTTCGGCGCCCGCCGCATCAATTCAGGCAGCGCGCCGGTGTGGTCGGGTTCCAGATGGTTGAGAACGATGACGGTGATTTCGTCGTAGCGTGCCACCTGTTCCAGTCGCTCGAAGAACGTGTCCGCGAACTCCGCCTTCACCGTGTCGATCACCGCCACCCCCGTCTCGCCGCGCACGCAATAGGCGTTGTAGGTAGTGCCATTGGCGGTTTTGAGGATGACGTCGAACACCCGCAATTGCGGGTCGAGGGCGCCGATCCAGAACACGCCGGGGGCGAGGGCGATGGGCTTCATGCCGTTTTTGCCTCAAGCGCAGCCTGATAGGTTGCTTCCACGGCGGCCTGATACCGCGCCAGCAGGGCGGGCGAGATGCCGGTAAGCGAACCGGGCGGATTCAGTTCGCGGCCCAGCTCGTCGAGGATCGCGCCCTCGATCGGGCAGATGCTGCCGCACTGCGCATCCAGGTAGTCGCCGATGCACTCGGTGCATTTGTCCGGGTCGATCAGGAAATGCGGGCTGGCTTGGTAGATCGCCTGATTGGGACACAGCGGCTCGCAGGCATAGCAGTTGACGCAGGTTGAGAGGATTTCAAAGGCCATGATCGTGTCTCCCTAAGCCGCTTTCTGTTGCACCACCGGCTTGGCCGCCAGCTTGCCAGCCGCATCCATCTCCGCGTAAACCGCCAGCACCGCGTCCTCGATGGCTTCCATCGCGTGTTCGCCGTTGGGCTGGATGCCGGCGGCTTCGAGCGGGCCCCAGGGTTCGTAACCGACCTTGGAACAGAGCACGACCTCGCAACCGGACAGTTCGCGGATGGTCACGTCCAGCGCGCTCTCGCCGTCGCCGCAGGTATCACCGCCCTCGCAATACGGAATCGTTTTGCGGTGGCCGATGAAGCGCACGCCAAACTCCGAGGCTTCATAGATCAGAAACTCGCTGGCGTGGCCGAAGTGCTCGTTGATCACGCCGCCGCCCTTGGTGGCTACCGCCATCAGCACGGGGCGCGTTTTCGCTTTGTCCTGCTTCAGACCGCTGATCGCTACCAGCTCAGTTTTCGCAGTGCGCGCCAGTTCCTTGATTTCCAGTTCACGAGCAATCTGGGCATGCACTTCGGCGCGCTTCACCATCGCGGCGGGGTAGTCGATTTCCATGTCCTCGATCTTGTCCAGGGTGAATTCCTGGCCGCGATCCTCGCCCAGCATGCCGACCGCATCGGCGCGGCACTGGCGGCAATGGCGCATCATGTTCATGTCGCCGGCACAGGCGTCCTGCAGCTTCTGCAATGCCTCGTGGGTCGGGCCGGGCTGGCCCATCAGGCCGTAAAACGTGCCGTGTTCCGGCTCGGCGATCAGCGGCATGACGTTATGCAGGAAAGCGCCTTTGGCTTTGACCACCTTCGACACTTCCACCAGATGTTCGTCGTTGATGCCGGGGATCATCACCGAGTTGACCTTCACCAGAATGCCGCGCGCGGTCAGCATCTCCAGGCCTTTCTGTTGCTGCGCAATCAAGATCGCCGCGCCTTCGCGGCCGGTTATTCGCTTGTTTTTCCAGAACACCCACGGATAGATCTTCGCGCCCACGTCCGGATCGACACAGTTGATGGTGAGGGTGACGTGGTCGATGTTGTGGCGGCACAGTTCGTCGATCGACTCGGGCAGCGCCAGGCCATTGGTGGAGACGCACAACTTGATGTCTGGCGCCTTTTTAGAGAGTTCGCGGAAGGTCGCGAAAGTGCGCTCCGGGTTGGCCAGCGGGTCTCCCGGTCCAGCGATGCCCAGCACCGTCATCTGCGGGATGTTGGCGGCCACCACCATGACCTTTTTCACCGCCTGCGCCGGAGTCAGCACTTCCGAGACGACGCCGGGACGTGACTCGTTCGAGCAGTCGTACTTGCGGTTGCAGTAATGGCACTGGATGTTGCAAGCCGGCGCCACCGCCACGTGCATACGGGCGAAATAGTGGTGCGCCTGTTCCGAATAACAGGGGTGGTTATGCACCTTGGCGCGAATATGTTCCGGCAGATGGCCGAGCTGATCGCCGGTGGAACCGCAGGCGTGGGAATCGCAGCCGCCACCGGATGCGGCAGCCGGGCTGATGTTGAGTACGGGAAGTTCCACGAGTTGTCCTCCTGATGGTGACGACCTGAGTAGCGCAAGCCGCGTGCCTGATTGAGTTGAATTGTTATCTTGTTGTTTTTATTGATCTTTTAAGATTATTTTGATGGCTGTTGTCATAAACGGCACAGGTAGGTGAGGCGGGGTTGTGAGCAAGGTGACAAAACCAGGCGCCTGGTTGATGCGGATTCATGGACAAAAAAAAGCTCGCCCCTGTGAAGCGGGCGGGCAACTCACCATGACCACAAGGGTTCAGGCGGGGTTAGGCGGGCAAGCTATGCGTACACGGGTGCGAAGGCCTTCTCCGGTTCCGTCGCCGGCCCGGTCTTGCCCCAGTAGGGCGACAGCTTGCGCAGTTGCGCGATGATTTCCGGGGTGACCTGGATGACGCGGTCGATCTCGGCTTCGGTGGTGTAGCGCGACAGGGAGAAACGGATGGTGCCGTGGGCGGCGGTGTAGGGGATGCCCATGGCGCGCATCACGTGGCTGGGCTCCAGCGAACCCGAGGTACAGGCTGAGCCGCTCGAAGCGGCGATGCCGAATTTGTTCAGCAGCAGCAGGATCGCTTCGCCCTCGATAAACTCGAACGCGATGTTGCTGGTGTTGGGCAGGCGGTTGGTAACGTCGCCGGTGGGGAAGGCGCGCGGCACGCGGGCGAGGATGCCGGCCTCCAGCTTGTCGCGCAGACGGCGGACTTCGGTGTTCTCGTGATGCATCGCCGCTTGCGCCAGTTCGCACGCCTTGCCGAGGCCGACGATGGAGGCGGTATTTTCCGTGCCGGCGCGGCGGCCACGTTCCTGGTGGCCGCCTCGCAATAAAGGACGGAAACGCACGCCGCGGCGCAGGTAGAGCACGCCGATGCCTTTCGGCGCATGCAGCTTGTGGCCGGACAGCGAAAGCATGTCGATCTTGCTGGTCTTCAGGTCGATCGGCACCTTGCCCACCGCCTGCACCGCGTCGGTGTGGAACAGCACGCCGGCGGCATGCGCCATTTCGGCCATTTCCAGCACCGGGAAGAACGTGCCGGTCTCGTTGTTGGCCCACATCACGGAAACCACGGCGACTCGGTCGGACAGCAGCCTGGCGTAGGCGTCGAGGTCGAGGCGGCCTTTCTCGTCCACCTTCAGGGTGTGGACCTTGTAGCCCTCTTTTTCCAGGTTTGCGCACAGCGTCAGCACCGCTGGATGCTCGATGCTGGTGGTGATGATTTCCTTCTTTTTCGGGTTGGACTTGATGGCGGAGAGGAGGGCGGTGGAATCGGATTCGGTGCCGCAGGAGGTGAAAATGATTTCCGAATCGTGCTCGGCGCCGAGCAGATCCTGCACCTGCAAGCGCGCCTTCTTGATCGCCAGTCCCACCTTGTTGCCGAAGCTGTGCATGGAAGAAGGGTTGCCGAACTGCTCGGTGAAGTAGGGCAACATGGCTTCCAGCACGGCGTCGTCGACGCGGGTGGTGGCGTTGTTGTCGAGGTAGATGCCGTCCATGATGGCTCCTTGAGGCGATGGCTGGTGCGCCATGCGCAACGTTTTTTACGGCTGGCTGGCGGCTCTGGACAACGAACCGGCGCGGCTGGGCACGATCTTGACGAATTCGCCCAGGTCTTCCATCAGCTTCTGCTGGATGCCTTGCAGGGTCAGCGCTTCCATCTGGCAACCGGAGCAGGCGCCGGTCATGTTGACGTAGAGGGTCTTGCCGTCCACATCCACCAGTTCGATGTCGCCGTGGTCGCGCTGCAATTGCGGGCGCATAGCCTCCAGCACGGTCTCGATACGCTTGATGCGTTGCAGGTTGGTCAACTTGGCGGGCTTGGCTTCTTCCTTGATCTCTACCGTATGCGGGTTGAAGGTTTCGCCGCGTTCGGCCAGCACTTTCACCAGGATTTCCTCGATGCCCTCATGGCACGAGGAGCAGCCGCCGCCGGCCTTGGTGTAATTGATCACGTCCTCGACCGAGGACAAGTTGTTGGCCCGCACCGTCTCTTCGATCAGCACCGCATCGATGGCGAAGCACTTGCAGATCAACGCGCCTTCCTCGTGATCGTCGCGCCATTCTTCGCCGCGATAGTTGGCGACGGCGGCGTGCAGCGCTTCGCGCCCCATCACCGAACAGTGCATCTTCTCCGGCGGCAGTCCGTCGAGGTAATCGGCGATGTCCTGGTTGCTGACTTTCAGCGCGTCGTCCAGCGTCATGCCCTTGATGATCTCGGTCAATGCCGAGCTGGAGGCGATGGCGGAGCCGCAGCCGAAGGTCTGGAAGCTGGCGTCCTGGATGGTTTCCGTATCCGGATCGACCTTCAGCATCAGGCGCAGCGCGTCGCCGCAATTGAGCGAACCGACATCGCCGACGGCGTTGGCGTCATCCAGTGCGCCGGCATTGCGCGGGCTGAAGAAGTGTTCTTTGACTTTTTCCGAGTAGTCCCACATGGCCGTTCCTTGAACAAAAAATCAAGCAGAGAAGGAGGAGCCGCACGCGCAACTGCTGGTCGCGTTCGGATTGACGAATTTGAAGCCGGAACCATTCAGGCTATCGACGAAATCCACGGTAACGCCTTGCAACAGCGGCGCGGAGAAGGGATCGACCAGCAAAATGACACCGTCCATTTCGACCACCAGATCATCCTCGGCCTTGGTTTCTTCCAACTTCATGCCGTACTGAAAACCGGAACATCCGCCGCCGGAGATGGCGATGCGCAAGCCAGCCACCTGGGTAGCAGCGCCCTTGATGAACTTGTCGATGGCGGCAAGGGCGGCAGGGGTGAGGGTAATCATGTTGGGCTCCAGGGGCTGCCAGAGTGGCGTTGCAGGTCTATTCGCAAGGCTTGTGCCAGACCTTGAGGTGCCATTAACTTATTGTTATTTAATAGATATTTTTCTTGCCATGGCGAAAACCGGGTGTCTGGAGTCACACCGTTTAGGGCGCTTGTAAGGTTTGCGACAGGCTGTTGCAGTGCCGGCGCAACATGGCCCGGCCCGGCTGCGTGTTCCGCGGCGTTAACGGCAACCCAGCCAGGTAGGGTGGGCTCGATCCCTACGGCGCGACGCACCAATCCGGTGCTTTCTGCCTGGCATCGTGCGCTGTTATTGATATGGGCCTCACCGCGCGAAGGGCGGAGGGCGCCGCCATCCCACTGATAAGGCTCGCTTCTCGTCTTGTCGCGAGCGCCGACGGCAAGCGGGCGCGAATCTTGCTGGTAAATGCCGGCCTCCACATCGGACCTGAATCCATGAGCATCCGCGTCGCCATTCGCCACAAGACCCATTACCGCTACGACAAGCCGGTCAATCTGGGCCCGCACATCTTGCGCTTGCGTCCCGCCGCGCACAGCCGCACGCCGATCCTGGGCTATTCGCTGCGCATTCTGCCGGAGCAGCATTTCATCAACTGGCAGCAGGATCCGTTCGGCAACTTTCTGGCGCGTCTGGTGTTTCCGGAAAAGACCACGCACTTCGACTTTGAAGTGGAAGTCATTGCCGACATGACGGCAATCAACCCCTTCGATTTCTTCCTGGAGGAATCCGCCAAGGAGTACCCGTTCGAATACGACGCGCAGTTGGCCAAGGAACTGGTGCCGTATTGCGAGTTGGCCGAATCAGGGCCGCTTTTGCTGGCCTGGCTCGAGGGCGTTGACCGCACGAAACGGCGCACGCAGGATTTTCTGGTCGATCTCAACCAGCGCGTCTGGCAAGCCCTGAAATACAACATCCGCATGGAACCGGGCGTGCAGACCTGCGAGGAAACACTGCGACTGGCCTGTGGTTCCTGCCGCGACAGCGCCTGGCTGCTGGTGCTGATCCTGCGCCATCTGGGGCTGGCGGCGCGTTTCGTGTCCGGCTATCTGGTGCAACTGGCCGCCGACGTCAAATCGCTCGATGGCCCCTCCGGCCCGGAAGCCGATTTCACCGACCTGCACGCCTGGGCCGAGGTCTATGTGCCGGGTGCGGGCTGGATCGGCCTCGACCCCACCTCCGGCCTGTTCGCCAGCGAAAACCATATCCCGCTGGCTTGCACGCCGGACCCGGTCAGCGCCGCCCCGGTGAGCGGCGCGATGGACGCGTGCGAGGTCAATTTCAGCTTCGACAACAGTGTCACCCGCATCCACGAAGATCCGCGCGTCACCAAGCCCTATCGCGACGACCAGTGGACCGCCATCGACGCCCTCGGGCGCGCGGTGGACGCGAAGCTGGCGCAACTCGACGTGCGTCTGACCATGGGCGGCGAGCCGACTTTCGTGTCGATCGACGACATGGAATCGGCGCAGTGGAACACCGCCGCATTGGGGGCGCACAAGCTGGAACGCGCGCAGGATTTGTGGAAACGCCTGGGCAAACGCTACGCGCCCGACGGCCTGCGCTACTCTGGCCAGGGCAAGTGGTATCCCGGCGAGCCGCTGCCACGCTGGGCGCTGGGGATTTTTTGGCGCAGTGACGGCGTGGCGTTGTGGCAGAACCCGGCGCTGCTGGCGGATGAAGGCCTCGACTATGGCCACACCACCGCGCATGCGTCCGAGTTCATCCACTTGCTGGCGCAACATCTCGGCTTGCCGACTCGGCACATCCAGCCCGGCTTCGAGGACGCCTTGCATTACCTGCTGAAAGAGGCGGAAATCCCGCTCAATCTCGACCCCGCCCACGCCGATCTGAAAGATCCGCAGGAACGCCGTAGCCTGGCCGACAAGCTGTCGCGCGGGTTGGACGCGGCGGTGGGCTATGTCCTGCCGATCGCCCGTGATGGCGTCGAGAAGCGATGGAATAGCAGTGACTGGAACTTCCGGCGCGGCCGCCTCTACCTGATCCCGGGCGACTCGCCGATGGGGCTGCGCCTGCCGCTGGACAGCCTGCCCTGGGTTGCCGAAGTGGAACGTGAAACCCCGTGGCCGCTGGACCTGTTCGCGCCGCGGGGCGAGCTTCCGGATGTCTATGGCGAAGTGGCCAGGCGCTTTTCCGAGTTTCAGGCGGAGCAGGAAGCGCATCCGGAAATCCATGCACAAGGCGTGGCGGACGGAGCCATGGACACCGCGCCCACCCCGGCCAAAGTCATCCACACCGCGCTCTGCGTCGAGGCGCGCGGCGGCGTGCTGCGCGTCTTCATGCCGCCGCTGTCGGCGCTGGAACATTATCTGGAACTCATCGCCGCCATCGAAACCGTGGCCGCGAAACAGAACACCCCGATCATCCTGGAAGGCTACGAACCGCCGCGCGACTGGCGCTTGCAACGCCTGATGGTGACGCCCGATCCGGGTGTCATCGAAGTGAATATCCATCCCGCCAGCAACTGGGACGACCTGACCGCCAACACCCGCGCGCTCTATGAGGAAGCCCGCCTGGCGCGGCTGACGACGGAGAAATTCATGCTCGACGGCCGCCACACCGGAACCGGCGGCGGCAACCACGTCACCCTCGGCGGCGCCACCCCGGCCGATAGCCCGATGCTGCGCCGGCCCGACCTGGTGATGAGCCTGGTCACTTACTGGCAGCACCACCCCGGCTTGTCTTACCTGTTTTCCGGCATGTTCATCGGCCCGACCAGCCAGGCGCCGCGCGTCGACGAGGGGCGAGACGAGAAGCTCTACGAACTGGAAATCGCCTTCCAGCAAATGCCGGCCGGGGAGACCACCCAGCTCTGGCTGGTCGACCGCCTGTTGCGCAATCTGCTGGTCGACCTCAGCGGCAACACGCATCGCTCCGAGTTTTCCATCGACAAGCTCTACTCCCCGGACAGCCCGAGCGGCCGCCAGGGCCTGGTGGAGTTCCGCGGCTTCGAAATGCCGCCGCACTGGCAGATGAGCGCCGCACAGATGCTGTTGCTGCGCATCCTGGTGGCGCGCTTCTGGGAAAACCCCTATCGCCACAAGCTGGTGCGTTGGGGCACCGAACTGCACGACCGCTTCATGCTGCCGCACTATGTGCGCGCCGACCTACTCGACGTGGTGCGCGACCTTCAGGAATCCGGCTATCCGTTCCAGGCCGACTGGCTCGACCCGTACATCGAATTCCGCTTCCCGCGCATCGGCACGGTCAAAATCGGCGACATCGAAATCGAACTGCGCACCGCCATCGAACCCTGGCATGTCCTCGGCGAGGAACTCAGCAACGTCGGCACCGCCCGTTTCGTCGACTCCTCGATGGAACGCCTCCAGGTGCGGGTGACCGGGCTGACCGACAGTCGCCACGTGCTCACCTGCAACGGTCGCGGCGTGCGCATGAAATCCACCGGCCGCCACGGCGAATACGTCGCCGGCATCCGTTATCGCGCCTGGCAACCGCCCTCCGCCCTGCACCCCACCATCGGCGTGCATAGCCCGCTGGTGATCGACCTGATCGACACCTGGACCGGCAAGGCCATCGGCGGCTGCGCCTACCACGTCAGCCACCCCGGCGGCCTCAGCTACGACGTGTTCCCGGTCAATGCCAATGAAGCCGAGTCGCGCCGCGTCAACCGCTTCCAGGACTGGAACCACACGCCCGGCCCGCTCAGGGTGCCGCCCGATCTGGCCCGCCTGGCCGAGTTCCTGCCCGCCGGCAGCGGCCTCGTACCGATGGCGCCGCCGCCGGAGGAGGCAACGAATGAATATCCGTACACGCTGGATTTGCGGCGACGGCCAGAGTGAAGTACTGAATAGTGCTATGCGCAACCGTACATTGCCTGTACGCAATATACCGTTATCATGGCCGAGTTAAGTGCGCGCCTGCTCGACCTCGGCCTGATCGAACGGGCGGAGGACGAAACGGTTTTTGTGCTATTCGAAGAGACCGATATTCGTTTTCCGCTGGCGCTCGCCGCTTGAACTCCGACCGTCAGTACTGGGCATGAATCAACTTTCCCTCCACCCCATGCTGAGCCCACCCGAGTATCAGCCGCTGCCCGACGCCTGGGACGAGATGTGGGATGCGGAATCGGGCGTGCGTCCGCATTGGCGCGAATTGGCCACCGGATTGGCGAATCTCGGCGCGCGTGACTGGTCGGCGCGCGGGCAGCGCATCCATCGCCTGCTGCGCGAAAACGGCGTCACTTATCACATCTACAACGACCCGCGCGGCTACTCGCGGACCTGGGAACTGGATCCGATTCCGCTGTTGCTGGATGCGGTCGAGTGGCAGGGCATCGAAGCCGGCCTGGAACAGCGCGCGCGCCTGCTCGACCGGGTCTTGCGCGACCTGTACGGGCCGCAAACTCTGCTCAAGCGCGGCCTGCTGCCGCCGGATCTGATTTACGCCCATGCCGGCTATTTGCGGCCGCTGCTGGGCGCAATGCCGGCGGATCGGCGGCAGCTCACCTTCTATGCCGCCGATCTGGCGCGCGGACCGGATGGCCGCATCTGGGTCATGGGCGATCGCACGCAAGCGCCCTCCGGCGCCGGTTATGCGCTGGAAAACCGCAGCGTGATGGCGCGCACCTTTCCGGAGTTTCTCGAAGACGCCGCCGTCGCCAAACTCAATCCCTGGCTGGAGGCGGTGCGCGGCGCGCTGGGCGGGTTGGGCAATGTAGCGCGCGAGAATGCGCAAGTCGTCGTGCTGACGCCGGGGCCGGCCAACGAAACCTATTTCGAACACGCCTATCTGGCCGCGCGCCTGGGCTACAACCTGGCGCAGGGCGACGATCTGACCGTGCGCGATGGCCGCGTCTGGTTGAAATCGGTGCAAGGCCTGCAGCCGGTCGATGTGATCCTGCGCCGGGTCGACGAGGCATGGTGCGACCCGCTCGAATTGCGCCAGGACTCGCGCCTGGGCGTGGCCGGCCTGGTCGAGGCGGTGCGGCGCGGCAACGTGGCTTTGGCGAATCCGCTCGGCAGTGGCTTGCTGGAGAATCCCGCCTTGATTCCGTTTCTGCCGGTTCTGGCCAAGGCGCTGCTGGGGGAAAAACTGCTGCTGCCCAGTGCCGCCACCTGGTGGTGCGGACAACATCGCGAACGTGAGCATGTGCTGGCGAATTTGCCGCGTCTGGTGTTGAAGCCGATTCATCGCGGCCAGGCCAGCGAAACCGTCATCGGCGCCGACCTCGACCGCAAACAGTTGGCCGCCTGGCGCGCGCGTATCGAAGCCCAGCCGCATCTATTCGTTGGCCAGGAACCCTTGCAACTTTCCACCACGCCGGCCTTGCAAGGGGGAAGGTTGTTGCCGCACAAGGCCAGCCTGCGCGCCTTCCTGGTCAGCCAGGGCGAAGAAGGTTATGCCTCGCTGCCCGGCGGTCTGACTCGCTGTACCAGCGGGCGCCTGCTTTCCAGCCAGAGCGGTGCGCTCAACAAGGACACCTGGATCACCTCCGTGTCCGGGCTGCAGCCGCTGGCGCAATCGACGCCGCAATCGGCAAGCGCCTCGGCCAGCGCATTGGCCAGCAATCGGCGCGAAAGTGAAATCCTCACCAGCCGGGCGGCGGACAACCTGTTCTGGGCCGGCCGTTATCTCGAACGTGCGGAAGCGGTGACGCGTCTGCTGCGGGCGGTGCTGGACGGGCTCTGGGAAGAAGAGACCGCGCCCGGCCTGGAGCCGGTTCTGCACGCGCTGATGCGTCTGATGGGCTATGCGCCGGGCGACTGCGGCGGTAAAGACCGCAGCGATCTGGCGACCTGCGTGCGCGAACTCACCACGCAAAACGAGCGCCCCGGCAACCTCGCGCATACCGTGCGCTGCCTGCTCGGCTGCGCCTACGGCACGCGCGAATACTGGTCAGTGGCGATCTGGCGGCTCCTCGATCGGGTCGAGCGCGACTGGGGGCAGCGGGTTGGCAAACTCGCGCGCAAAGTCGGCGGTGGCCATGAGCGCATCGATCTCTGGCTTGGCCGTCTGGTCGATGCGCTGGCCGGTCTGGCCGGCCTGGCTTCGGAAACCTTGCCGCGCGAGACCGGCTTCCGCTACTTCGACCTCGGTCGCCGCATCGAACGCGGCCTGACGCAATCGACGCTGCTCAGCCAGACCCTGCAATCGCGCCTGAGCGGCGAGGCGGAACGCGAAAGTCTGTCGCTGGTGCTCGCCAGCGCCGACAGCCTGATCACTTTTCGCCGCCGTTACCGCAGCGAACCCTTCCTGGCCGGCGTGCTGGAACTGTTGCTATGGGACAACGAAAGCCCGCGCGCGCTGATTTACCAGATCCACACGGCGCGCCGCCACCTGGCCGAACTGACCCACGTCGGCCAGCGTTGCAACGCCGAGCGGCCGTTGTTCAGCGCCGAAGAACGCATCTACGCCGCCGCAGCGAATATCGAAGACTGGCGTATCGAGGGCCCGGCGCGACCGGCGCTGATCCGCACCCTGGGCGAGATAGCGGGCCATCTCACCGCCGCCTCCGAAGCCATCTCGCTGACCTGGTTCACCCATGTGCAAGAGCTGTATGTCCTGCGCCCGGAACCGCCACGCCCATGAGCCGCTTCCGCATCGAACACCTCAACACCTATCGCTACGCGCATCGTGTCGGCCTCAACTATGGCGAAGCGCGCCTGCTGCCGCGCGCGGCGGCGGGGCAGCGCGTGCTGGAACGCACGCTGGTGATGAATCCCTTCGTCGACGATTACCGCGAGCGCGACGATGCCTTTGGCAACCGCGTGGTCTGGTTCAATCTGCGCCAGCCGCATCAAAGCCTGAGCGTCACCGCATGCAGCCTGATCGAGCGCACGCTGGCGCCGTTGCCCGCGACTTCCCCCGCCTGGAATGCGGTCGTCGAAACTTTGCGGCAGCCTCTGCACGGCGAAACGGACCCGGAATGCGTTGCCGCGCGCGAGTTCTGCCTGCCCTCGCCGCACGCGCCGTTCGAGCCGGCCGCCGTCGAATACGTGCGCATCAGCTTCACGCCAGGCCGGCCGCTACTCGCTGCCGCCGCCGACCTGGCGGCGCGTATCCATGCCGAGTTCGCCTACCGTCCGAATGCCACGGAAATCGACACGCCGATCGCCGAAGTGCTGGCCGAGCGGCATGGCGTCTGCCAGGACTTCGCGCACCTGGTGCTGTCCGGCTTGCGCGGCCTCGGCCTGGCCGCGCGCTATGTCAGCGGCTATCTGGAAACCACGCCGGCTCCCGGGGCGCCCATTCTGCTTGGCGCCGATGCCTCGCACGCCTGGATCAGCCTGTTCCTGCCGAACCACGGCTGGTTCGATTTCGACCCAACCAATGGCGCCGCCATTGGCGAAGGCCACCTCACCCTGGCCTGGGGCCGCGATTACGCCGATGTCGCGCCGCTGAAAGGGGTCGTCTATGGCGGCGGCGCACACAGCCTGGATGTCGGCGTGACGGTGACACGCATGTGTGAGAACTGAAAGAACCTGGTGGGCGCCTCGAAAAAACCGTCAACCCGCGAAAGCGGGTATCCAGGCGGTTGATTTCGATGGGCCAGCAATCCTGGCCCTCAACTGCGGGTGGTGGCTTGTTGTTTCAACGTCCGCAAGGAACAATAAGCTTGCCCTCGCGGTGGCGCAAAACGAAGTAATCATTTCCGGCCGCGCCTGCTCCAATAGAACGGGCGCCGTTTGTGGTGAGCCACTGAGGTCATGACAACCTCATCGCCCTCAATGGAATAGATCACGTTGTACGGAAAACGGCGGAGGATGAATTTGCGAAGTTCATCATCCACAGGACTGCCTATGCTTGGCTGCGACGCCACGATGGCAGCAACGCGATGCACCTCGGCGATGAAGGCAACGCCAAGGCCTGGCGCCTTGTCTTCGTAATAGCGGGCTGATTCACGAAACTCGACATCCGCTTCGGATAGAAACCGAACTTTCATTCGAGATCAGCCAATGCGCGGCGAAAGACCTCTTCGGCTGGAATGGCTTCGCCCTGGCCCGCCCGATAAGCAGCCAGGCGTCGCTTGGCCTCCTCGATCCAGAGTTTCTCTACTTCAACCTCACTCGGCTCGTCCAAGCTGGTCAATAACTGCTCGGCCAATTTTGCACGATCGGCCAGATCGAGTTCTCGGGTGAGGGGTAGGACTTCATTCAAAGTTGTGGACATGATCAATCCTTTTGGATCGGCGGTTTCGAGTCAGGTTTTTTGCGAGCCTGGCAGCCTGTCGGGCTTTGGTCGTCGATAGCGAGAAGCGGCCCCGATGAGCGCAGTTTTTGCCTGATTCGCCGCCGCATAGTCGGACTATGGGGCAAGAAGCAGGTGAAAAATGGGCCGTCGCGGTCGTTTCGCAGCCGACGATGCCAAAGTCCGACAGGCTGCTGGAGCATTTTATTCGCAAAGTCGGCGGCGGCCATGAGCGCATCGATCTCTGGCGCGGCCGTCTGGTCGACGTGCTGGCCGGCCTGGCTTGGGAAAATCACTTTTCGCCGTCGTTACCGCGGCGAACCCTACCTGGCCGGCGTGCTGGAACTGTTGCTGTGGGATAACGAAAGCCCGCGCCGAAAGCCCGCGCGCGCTGATTTACCAGATCCACACGGCGCGCCGCCACCTGGCCGAACTGGCCCACGTCGGCCAGCGTTGCAACGCCGAGCGGCCGGTGTTCAGCGCCGAAGAACGCATCTACATCGCCGCCGCCGAAGCCATCTCGCTGACCTGGTTCACCCATGTGCAAGAGCTGATTGCCCTGCCCCCGGAACCGCCACGGAAGGGTGCGCCGTGCGCACCGATTCATCTTCCGTGAGGACGGCATCGCCTGGGACACGCCCCATGGTGCGCGCGGCGCACCCTACTCGATGAGATGAATCTACCGCGCCACCTCTGCCGCTCGCGCCGCGTCGTCCATCGCGCGCAATCCTTCTTCCACGCCAGCGGCATGGGTCAGGCGAGCGACGTTGTCTTTGGTGAAGAAGCCCTGGAAGTCGCCGAAGCGCTGCACGTATTCGATGATCAGGCTGGAATACTCGGAAGCGCTGGAGAAAATCTGTTTCAGGCCTGCTTCTTCGCTGCCGATCACGTCGAGCAGGAAGTTCTGGCCGCAATCGCGTAGCGCTTGCACCACATAGTCAATATTGGCCTTGAGGTTGTCGCCCTCGCCGGTGTGGCCGTCGTTCACCGCCACCGCGATATGGTGCAGGCGCGGGCCATAGTTGCGCACGAAGGCTTCGGTGGGTGAGGGCAATTGCAGCAGGTGATTGACGAAATAGGGGTGGTTGGCGGCGGTGAACACCTTGGCCGGGCATTCCAGTTCGTTGTCGTGGTGCACGCTCTTGGTGACGTTGGTCGATGAGTTCTGCTCCTTGATGTCATAAGAGCCCCAGTAGTAGTAGCTAGTCAGCGTGAGGTATTCGAGGATGGCGGCTTCGCGGTTCTGGCTGTAGACGCGGGTGGCGAGGTGGTCGATGGGCAACAACATCTTGTCCAGGCCGAGTTTTTTCTGCACTGCTTTGGCTGCCTCATAAGCCGCCTGCACGTCTGGACGGATGCTGGACAGGCCCAGCGGGTAGACCCGGATGTGGTGTTCCGGCCGTTCCCAGTAGCCGACGATGTTGTGCGTGTAGGGGCTGGGTTTCACCACGACCATGTTGCCGGGCAGCTCCAGCTTGCGGATCTGATCCTGGTTGAAGAAGCGCACGTCACGCGATTTCTGCAGTTCAACCACGTCATGCAGGCTGGTGACGCGGAAGACTTCGCCCATGTAGCGCGAGTTCGGTTTCTGCGCGCCGATCGGGTAGACCTCGTTCAGGCTGCGGAAGATGCCGCGCGTGTTGGGGTCTTTCACTTCTCTCACCAGCACGTCCGGGGCGTTCATGTCGATGCGCAAAACGTGGGTGAAGTGGCTTTCCGATTCCAGCGTGACCAGGTAGTGATACGGCGTCATCAGGCACAGCTCGCCGACATAGGCGAGGGAGTGCCCCGGTTCGACGGTAATCATCAGGGCGTCGATCTGCCGGATCATCCCGGTGAGGCCGCCACGGTCGCGCTCCTCCAGCAGTTGCACGAGGAATTCCTCGAAGAAATCGGAATTCAGTTTGTCGCCGTAGCGGGGGAAATCGAGGGAGAGAGGGATCATTGCGCCAGGCTCTGTTCCTGCATCGTGGCGGGCTGATACAGGTAGAAATATTTGCGCGAGATGGCGTCGTGCAGATTTGCCAGGTCAGCCTGGATCTGGTCGAGGTGTTCGTGCAGCACGGCGGGCGAGACATCGTCGAAACGCATCGCTTCCAGGCGTCTCCAGGCGATGCGGGCGGTTTGCAGCGGGGCGTGGGAGTCGATCAGCACGGACAAGGCGTCTTCGATTTCGCTCAGGCAATGCGTCACGGTGCGCGGGAAGTGCGAGTCGGTGAGCAGGTATTTCGCAACCCGCGGGCCTTCCACATGCACACCGACGTGCTGGCGATACATCTGGTAAGCCGACAAGGCGTTGAGCGTGCTCATCCAGAGGCGTTCACGCGCCATGTGCGCCATGTCGGAAGTTCCGTCGGTGGGCAGGTTGACCGCCGAGTTGACGTCGATGATGCGCGTGGTCATGTCGGCGCGTTCCAGGCTGCGGCCCAACTTGAGGAACTGGTAGACCAGGTCATGGCTCATCGAGCCGACCAGCAGCCCGATCACCGATTGGCGTCGTTCAATGATGCCGTTGAGCACTTCATAGCGCTGGCTGCGGCTATGGGTGGCGCGTGCGGCGTTATCGCGGCTGTAGAGGTAGAGACCGTTGATGCGCTCCCAGATTTCCATCGGCAGCACCTCGCGGAAGGTGCGGGTGTTCTCGCGCGCGCTGTGGATGCTGGCCAGGATGGAGCCGGGATTGCGCTCGTCCATGATCAGAAACCGCATGATGTCGGCTTCGTTGGCGGCGGCGTAATGCTGGTTGTAGAGGGCGTCGAGGCCGGCCACCTTGAGCAGCGTATCCCAGCCGAAGGAGGCGCCGCGCGGCAGGTCGAGCAGCACCTGGGTGGTGCTGTTGATGAAACGCGCGGTGTTCTCGGCGCGTTCGAGATAACGCGCCATCCAGTAAAGACTTTCAGCGACTCGGGAAAGCATGATTCAACTCCGCTTGGGTAGGGTGCGCCGTGCGCACGTCGGGACGGTGGTCCGGCGGGTTTCATTCCTCGACATCGACGATCCAGGTGTCTTTGGCGCCGCCGCCTTGCGATGAATTCACCACCAGCGAACCGGCTTGCATCGCCACCCGGGTCAGGCCGCCGGTGGTGCAGTAGAGCTGGTCGGACTGGAGGATGAAGGGGCGCAGGTCGAGGTGGCGCGGCTCCAGGCGGCCGTCGATCAGGGTCGGCGCGGTGGATAGCGCCAGCGTCGGTTGCGCCATGTAATTACGCGGATTGGCCTTGATCAACGCGGCGAACCGGGCGCGTTCTTCTGGTGTGGCGCGCGGGCCGATCAACATGCCATAGCCGCCGGATTCGTTGGCCGGTTTCACCACCAGTTTGTCCAGGTTGGCCAGCACGTAGTCGCGCTCTTCCTCGACCATGCACAAGTAGCTGGGCACGTTGGGGATGATCGCCTCCTCGTCCAGGTAGTACTGGATCACCTTGGGGATGAAGGCATAGACCACCTTGTCGTCGGCCACCCCGGCGCCGGGCGCGTTGGCGATGCCGACATTGCCGGCGCGCCAGGCGCGCATCAGGCCTTTGACGCCGAGCGTGGAATCGGGCCGGAAGACTTCCGGATCGAGGAAATCGTCGTCGATGCGGCGGTAGATCACATCGACCCGGCGCAGGCCGGAGATGGTCTTCATGTAAACACAGTCGTCCTTTTGCACCACCAGGTCGCTGCCTTCGACCAGGAAGGCGCCCATTTTCTGCGCCAGGTAGCTGTGCTCAAAAAAGGCCGAGTTGAAGATGCCCGGCGTCAGTACCACCACCACCGGCCGCGTTCCCGTGCGCGGCGACAGCGCGGCCAGGGTGTCATGGAGGCGGGCCGGATAATCGTCCACCGGAAGAATGACGGAGGCCTGGAACAACTCGGGAAACAAACGCTTCATCAATTGCCGGTTTTCCAGCATGTAGGAAACGCCGGATGGCACGCGCAGATTGTCTTCCAGCACATAGACCGTGCCGTCGCCATCGCGCACCAGATCAGTGCCGCAGACGTGCGCCCAGACGCCAAAACGGGGCGTCATGCCCCGGCATTGCGTGCGAAAGTTTTTTGACCCCGCCAGCATTTCGCTCGGGAACACCCCATCCTTGACGATGCATTGCTCGTTGTAGAGGTCGTCAATGAATAGATTCAAGGCGCTGAGCCGCTGTTTCAGGCCGGCTTCGATGCGAGTCCATTCTTTCTTCGCCATCACGCGCGGGATGATGTCGAACGGCCAGGCGCGGTCGATGTTGCCGGCTTCGCTGTAGACCGTGAAGGTGATGCCGGTGGTCATGATGGCGGCGTTCACGGCTTGTCTGCGCTCTTCCAGGCCAGCCGCGTCGAGCGCGTCCAGGTGTTCGAACAAGGCGCGCGCGGCGGCGCGCGGCTGGCCGTTCGCGGCGATCAATTCATCGAAAAAATCGCCTGATGCGTAATCCTGGATCAAAGTATTCATGGCATACGCTCCTGTTTATGGTCTGTTCTTCGCAAGGACCGTGCCAGTCATGGCCGATCTCCAAAATGGCGGCTCGCCTGCTATGCTCAAGCCGTTTTTCGATGAGGAATCGACTGTGACTTACTGTGTAGGCATGCTGATGGACGCCGGCCTGGTGTTCCTTTCCGACACCCGCACCAATGCCGGCGTCGACCAGATCAACACCTTCCGCAAGATGAGCGTGTTCGAGCAACCCGGCGAGCGCATCCTGGTGCTGCTCTCGGCCGGCAACCTGGCGATTACCCAGGCGGTGGTCAGTCTGCTCCACGAGCGCCAGGCCAAAGAAGGCGAAAGCCTGCTCAACGCGCCCAATATGTTCGAAGCCGTGCGCCATGTTGGTGACTGCTTGCGCGAAGTGCACCGGCGTGATGCGGCATCGCTGCGAGCCTTCGGCATCGACTTCAACGCCAGTTTTCTGCTCGGCGGCCAGATCACAGGCGAAGCGCCGCGCCTGTTCAACCTCTATGCCGCCGGCAACTTCGTCGAAGCCAGCATCGACACGCCGTATTTCCAGGTGGGCGAATCGAAGTATGGAAAACCCATCCTGGATCGCATCTTCACCTGGGGCAGCCCGCTGCAAGAAGCCGCCCAATGCGCCCTGATCTCGATGGACTCGACCTTGAAATCCAACCTCTCGGTGGGCATGCCGCTCGATTTGATGTGCTATCCACGCGACAGCTTCAGCGGCGAACGATGCCTGCGCATCGGCAGCGATGACCCCTATTTCAAATCCCTGCACGAAGCCTGGGGAGCACGCATCAAGCAGGCGTTCGCGGGACTGCCGGGTCTTAATTGGGAACAGTGCGCTTCGCTTTGAAGTTGGCGGGGGAGGCGGTTTTGCCATGGCAACGGCTAAATCTGTTTCACCTTGATGTTCAAGGTCTGGATGCGATAGGCGATTTGCCGCGGCGTCATGTCCAGCAATCTTGCCGCCTTGGCCTGCACCCAACCGGCTTGTTCCAGGGCGGCGATGACGCGTTCGCGTTCGTCCAGATTGGGGTCGTCCAGGTCCACGGCCCGCATGGCGCCACGGCTGAGGCTGACCTGTTCCTCGATACCGGTGAGCAGGATGGCGTCGCGGTCGATGATTTCGGCTTCGGTCAGCACGGCGGCGCGTTCCAGGCAGTTTTCCAGTTCGCGCACGTTGCCGGGCCAGGCGTGGTGCATCAGCACGCGCAGGGCCGCGTCGGTAAGTTCGAGCGGGCGGCTTTGCTGACGGGCGATCTTGTCGACCAGGAAGTGGGCGATGTCGGGGATGTCTTCCAGGCGTTCGCGCAGCGCCGGCAGGGTGATGGGCATGACGTTGAGGCGGTAATACAAGTCCTCGCGGAAGCGGCCGGCAGCGACTTCACCTTCCAGATCGCGGTGGCTGGCGGCGATGACGCGCACATCCACCTTGATGGTGTGGTTGCCGCCGACCCGTTCCATCTCGCCTTCTTGCAACACCCGCAGCAGCTTGGACTGAAACGCGGCGGAGACCTCGCCGACTTCATCGAGGAACAGGGTGCCGCTATCGGCCTGTTCAAAGCGGCCTTTGCGCTGGTTCACGGCGCCGGTAAAGGCGCCCTTCTCGTGGCCGAACAGTTCCGATTCCAGCAGGTTTTCCGGCAGCGCGGCGCAGTTGAGTTTGACGAAGGGCGCCTTCGCGCGCGGCGAGTTGTAGTGGATGGCATTGGCGATGAGCTCCTTGCCGGTGCCGGTCTCGCCCCGGATCAACACCGTGGTGTTCCATTTCGCCACCAGGCGCACCTGCTCGAACACTCGGCGCATCGACTGGGTGTGGCCGATGATGTTGTCAAAGCCGTATTGCCCGCGCACGGTGCGGCGCAAGGTATCGCGTTCCTCGGTGAGGGCCTGGCGCTCCTTCTGCACGTCGGCAGACAGGCGCACGGCCTGGCCAACCAGGTTGGCGACCATCTCCATGAACTGGATGTATTCATCGAGCAGGCCTTCGGCACCGGTGGCGGTCTGTGCGGCCAGCACGCCGGCCACCTTGCGACCGATGCGGATGGGTACGCCGACGAAGCCGCATTCCGGATCGTAGAGGGCGAGCTTGCCGAGAAAGCGCGGTTCGTCGGCGATGCGTTCGACGGCGATCGGCTCGCCCTCTTCCAGAATCATCCCGACCACGCCTTCACCAGGGCGATAGCGGATTTCCTCGATGAATATCCGGTCCAGCCCATGCGCGACGGAGACCTGGAGTTCACCTGTTTCCGGTTCAACCAGACTGACCATGCCGCGTTCCATGCCAACACCGTCGTGCAGTACGCGTAGCACGGCGGTCAGCGTCTCCTTGAGGTTCAGTGAGTGCGAAAGCACCTGGCTGACCTGGTACAGCGTCTCCAGTTCGGTGCGCAGTAGTTCGTGTTTGAGTTTGTTGTCGAGGTCTTCCATCTCAGCCGCCCTTGGCACAGGGAAGTTGCACGCGCACCCGACAACCGTCGCGGATGGCCGGATCGATGTCGATCAGGCCACCGTGGCGGGCTGCGGTTTCCTGGGCCATCGTGAGGCCCATGCCAAGATGTCCGCGCTCTGCGCCCTTGGTAGTGAAGAACGGCTCGAACACTTTGTAGCGCCATTCCTCCGGAATGCCGGGGCCGCTGTCTTCCAGGATGACTTCGATATGGTCCGGGTGGGGCAGGGTGAGTAGGCGTATGACGCGCTCATCGGCATGATCGGCGGTGCGGCGCTCGTTCAGGGCTTCGATGGTGTTGGCCAGCAGGTGCCGGAACAGTGCGGCAAGCTGAGTAGCGCCACCGTTGACGGATGGCAATTCCGGCGCTGGATTCCACTCGACCACCACGCCGGCGCCGAGCAGGGCGGGGGTGCTCATCTTTAGCACATCGCGCAGTACTTCATTCAGATTCAGCGGCTGAATGGCTTCCGCTGTCTGGTTGGGCATACAGGCACGCAGGGTATCCAGGGCGGCACGGCTGTCGCGTAGAGCGGAGTCCATGGCGGCATCGATGGTTTTCTCGCCATTGCCGTCATGTCGCCGTTCCAGCAGACGAACTGCGGCGCTCAGTGTGTTGAGCGGACCTTCCAGTTGGTACACCGCGCCGGCCAGGGTCTCGCGCAGGCCCTGGATGCGCTCCTGTTCGGCTAGCAGCGCGGACAGACTGTTGAGGCGGATGGCTTCCTGCTGGTGTTTGATCTCGCTGATGTCCTGCGCGGTCAGCAGCAGGTAATGGCGCCGCACCGGTTCATAGAAGGCTTCGGCGCTGATGTCCTGTTCCTCGAACCAGGACACCGCGCAGGCAAACCATCTAGGAACGCCCCCAGGCCGTTCCAGTCTTAACTCGCGATGGTGAATGGGCTGGCGGCGTGCGCGGGCAAGGTCGAATGCGGCCCCCATCTGCTCACGCAGCAAGGACAGCAAAGTAGCGGCGGGCTCGCGGCCGAGGTCGCCGATCAGTTTTTTGTATTCCTGATTGTCGAGCACCACGCGGTCGTCCTCGTCGAGCAGGCAAAGGGCCACCTGGGCGGCATCGACCACCGATTCGATCATCGCTTTCTGGTTTTGCACCTGACGTTCCAGGCGGTGCACCTCGGTGACGTCGCGGTGCATGCCGAGATAGTGGCTGGTATGGCCCTCCGCATCCACCACCGGAGTGATGGTGAGATCGGCCAGATAGCGACTACCGTCACGGCGCCGGTTGACCAGCAGGCCGTTCCAGGCGCGCTGTCGCTTGAGTTGCGCCCACAAGGTTTGGTACACCAGCTTGGGTGTGACCTGGTAGGACAGGATGGATTCATTGTGGCCGACGACGCCCACTTGGCTATAGCCGGTTACCCGCTCGAATGCCGGATTGGCATAGAGTATTTTGGCCTTGGTATCGGTGATGGAAATGGCCAGCGCGGATTGCTCTACGGCCTGGCGGAAGACTTGGTGGGGAAGGTCGGGAGGGGTGGACATGGTAGTCTTTTAGTATGGATTCAATACTTACCCAGCAATATCCATGCCGGTAATAGGGATGGCACGGCTACACGGATAAATTCACCCCCTCCTTGAAAGCATGTCACCTTGCTACACGCGGCGTAGAGACGAATTTATGCGCCCAATACGTTTGTCGCATTTCCCACAGGAACCCCCATAACGCCCCATCCGCGACAACGGTAATTAGCACCAAATTAGTGCAATAGAACGGCAAGGCCATGATTTTCCATGCACTGAGGGTTTCCCCCTTGCTTGGCACAAGTATTGCGGAAGTCTCCCCAGGAGATCGAAACCATGCGCGAATACCTACTACTGCTTCTGAGCACCGCCATCGTCAACAACGTGGTGCTGGTGAAATTTCTTGGCCTGTGCCCGTTCATGGGCATCTCCAAGAAAGTGGACACCGCCGTCAGCATGGGCCTGGCCACCACCTTCGTGATGACCATGGCCTCGGCTTCCTGCTGGTTGCTGGAACACTGGCTGCTGGCGCCGCTGGGCATGCTGTATCTGCGCATCCTGGTCTACATCCTGGTGATCGCGGTGGTGGTGCAGTTCACCGAAATGGTGGTGCGCAAGAGCAATCCCGCCCTTTACCAGCTACTGGGCATTTACCTGCCGCTCATCACCACCAACTGCGCGGTGCTGGGCATCCCGCTGCTGACCACCCAGGAAAACCTGTCCTTCGCCCACAGCCTGGTGTACGGCTTCGGCTCAGCGGTCGGCTTCTCCATGGTACTGGCGCTGTTCGCCGGACTGCGTGAGCGGCTGGCCATCGCCCAAGTGCCAGGCGCATTCGCCGGAGCGCCCATCGGTTTTGTCACCGCGAGCTTGCTCGCTCTGGCTTTTATGGGCTTTGCCGGCCTGGTTTAAGGAGGAACACATGCTCATCGCCATCTTTAGCCTCACTGTCCTGGGCGGCTCGCTCGGTTTATTCCTAGGCTATGCCGCGCGCCGCCTGGAGGTGGAAGGCAATCCTCTAGTCGAGGAAATTCAGGCCATCCTGCCCGGCTCGCAATGCGGCCAATGCGGTTTTCCCGGCTGCGCCGGCGCAGCGCAAGCCCTGGCCAACGGCGTGGCGCCGGTGACCCTGTGCCCGCCTGGTGGCCGCGAAGTGGTGGCGCTGCTGGCGGCAAAACTGGGTATGGAAGTTAATTTGGCAGAGATCAAGAACGCTGTGCCGCAGATTGCGGAAGTCCAGGATGAGCTCTGCATTGGCTGTACCAAGTGCTACAAGGTCTGTCCCACCGATGCCATCATGGGCGCAGCCAAACAGATCCACGCGGTGTTCAGGGAGGCCTGTACCGCTTGCGGCAAATGCGTGGAGGTCTGTCCGACCGAAGCAACCCGCCTGATTTCAGTGCCGGTGACTTTGCAGTCCTGGTACTGGACTAAACCGGTGATGCCAGGAGCGGCGGCATGAATCCACTTTCCAGCCTATTCTCCAGCTTTCGCTCGCGTGGCGGCGTGCACCCGGACGGCCGCAAGCAACTCTCCACCGAACCGCCAATCCGCCTCCTACCCTTGCCACCGTTACTGTTCGTGCCGCTACAACAGCACGTCGGCGCGGCGGCCCGGGTTTCGGTTCTGGTCGGCGATCGGGTATTGAAAGGCCAGTTGATTGGGGCCAGTGGCGGCAACATCTCGGCACCGGTGCATGCGTCCACCTCCGGGCGGGTGGTGGCCATCGGCGACTTTCCCTCGCCGCACCCCTCCGGTTTACCCAGCGCTACCATCACGATCGAACCGGACGGCGCGGAGCGCTGGATCGAAACCCGTGTTCCGGACGATCCCTTCAGTCTGTCGCCCGAAGAAATCGCCACGCGGGTCGGCGCGGCGGGCATCGTTGGCCTGGGCGGCGCCACCTTCCCCTCGGCGGTGAAGCTCAACCTGTCGCGCAAGAGCGGTATCGCCACTTTGATCGTCAACGGCGGCGAGTGCGAGCCCTATCTGACCTGCGACGACCGCCTGATGCGCGAGCGTGCCGACGGCATCGTCGAGGGCATCCGGCTGATTGCTTACGCCGCCGGCGCCCGCGAAATACTGGTGGGTATTGAGGACAACAAGCCGGAAGCCATCGCCGCCATGCGGCGGGCGGCGGCCAGCAGCGAAGTCCAGATTAAGGTGGTTCCAGCCATGTACCCGATGGGTTGGGATAAACGGATGATCCAGGTACTGACCGGCAAGGAGGTGCCAGCGGAAGGCCGTAGCGCCGAGATTGGCGTGCTGGTACACAACGTCGCTACCGCCTGGGCGGTGCGCGAAGCGATCCGTTCAGGCCGGCCACTGGTCTCGCGTGTGGTCACGGTTAGCGGCGCAGCGGTGGCTGCACCGGGCAATCTGGAAGTGCCCATCGGCGCCCTTGCAGCCGATCTGATCAAGGCCTGCCGCGGCCTGACCTCGGACCCGGCGCGTCTAGTGCTGGGCGGTCCCATGATGGGTACTCAGTTGCCGCACCTGAAGGTGCCCATGGTGAAAGGCAGCAGCGGCCTGCTGGCGCTGACCAGCAAGGAGATCGGGCTGCTCACGCCAGCCCCCTGCATCCGCTGCTCATCCTGTGTGCGTGCTTGCCCCGCCGGCCTGCTGCCGCTGGAAATGGCCGCCCACATTCGCGCCGCCGACCTGGCCTCCGCCGTCGGGCTGGGCTTGAAGGATTGTATCGGCTGCGGCTCCTGTTCCTATGTCTGTCCGGCCCATATCCCCCTGGTGCATTACTTCAACTATGCCAAGGGCGAACTGGGGGCGCTGGAAAAGGCCAAGTTGCGCACGGATGCGACCCGGAAACTGGCCGATATGCGTAACGAGCGCATGCAACGCATTGCCCGCGAACGCGAGGAAGCCGCACGGCAACGCGCTGCCAGGAAGGCCGAGGCCGACGCGGCGAAGAAGGCAGCCGCTACAGCCGCCATAGAAAAGGAATTAGCATGATCCCCCTCAGCCATGCCCCCCACGCCCACGCGCCCATGACCGTCGGCCAGGTCATGGCCACGGTCTTGCTGGCACTCATCCCCGCCACCCTCTACGGCTTCTGGCTCTACGGCTGGCCAGCCGTCTTCCTGTGGGTGGTGGCAATGGGTACCGCCCTGCTGGCCGAAGCGGCGGCCCTGTTCCTGCAAGGTCGCGCGGCCAAGCCGGCGCTGCTGGACGGCTCGGCCGCGCTCACCGCCTGGCTACTGGCCATCTCTCTGCCGCCGTTCGCACCCTGGTGGATCGCCGCCATCGGCTCGGTGTTCGCCATTGTCATCGCCAAGCAGGTGTTCGGCGGCCTCGGCCAAAACGTGTTCAACCCGGCGATGGCGGCGCGGGTGATGCTACTGATCTCCTTCCCGGTCGAGATGACGCTGTGGGCAGCGCCCATGCCGATCACCAGCACGCAGGCGCCCGCTTTGATGGAAGGACTGGCGATTACCTTTGGTGGCTCGCACTGGGATGGCATGGCCAGCGCTACCCTGCTTGGCCACGTGAAGACCGAATTCAGCCGGGGCATCGATCTCACTACTAGTCTGCCCGCGCACTTCTCCGCCGTGCAGGGCGGCTTGCTGGATGCAGCCTGGGGCAGCCGGGCCGGTAGTCTGGGAGAAACCGCCGGCCTGCTGTTGTTGCTCGGTGGCGTGTTCCTAATCGTTCGTGGCGTTATCACCTGGCATGCGCCGGTGGCCATGTTGCTGGGCGTGGCCGCCCCCGCGCTGCTTGCCCATGCCCTATCCCCGGCGCATTACCTGGGCGTGCTACCGCACCTGCTCTCGGGCGGGCTGATGCTGGCCGCCTTCTTTATCGTCACCGATCCAGTGACCTCGCCCAACACCACGGCCGGCCTACTCGTGTTCGGCCTGCTCTGCGGTCTGCTGACTTGGATCATCCGTACCTGGGGCGGCTATCCGGAAGGCGTGGCGTTCGCAGTCATGATCATGAATTCACTAACCCCGATCATTGATCGCTACGTCAAACCGCGTATCTATGGCCGCGACCGTAAGGGCCAGTCTTTGCAACTAGAAGCGAAGCGGAGCGAGAAATGAATCTCGAACAACTACGCGGCATGTTCGCCTACCCCGGGGCGGTCCTTGGCGGCATCGGCCTATTGACCAGCGGTGCCTTGGCCCTGGCCGATCGGGCCACGCTGACAGACATCAAGATGGCCCAGGATCGGGACATGAAGCTATCCCTGACCCAGGTGCTGCCGGGCCACTACGAAAACGACCTACTCAAGGATACGGTCACGCTGCCTGGGCCGGATGGCGAGGTCACGGTCTATCGCGCCTGCCAGAAGGGTCACGTGGTGGCCGTGGTATTCAAGGTCCAGGCGCGTGGCTATGCCGGCCCGGTGGTGAGCATGATGGGCGTGGACCGCGACGGAAAAATGCTAGGTGTGCGGGTCATTAAGCACTCGGAAACCCCGGGCCTGGGCGACAAGGTGGAACCGGCCAAGAGCCACTGGATACATAGCTTCGAAGGTAAGTCTCTGGGTGAGACTTCAGCCGAAAAATTCGCAGTGAAGAAGGACGGCGGCGTGTTCGACCAGTTCGCCGGCGCCACCATCACACCACGCGCGGTGGTGAAGTCGGTCAAGGGCGGCCTGCTGTTTTTCGCCAGGGAAAGGGTTCGCCTGCTGGCTGATAACGCCGTCATCGCGGGCAAACCCTCTGCTACCAAGGAAATACCATGAGCAACGACTACACGCGCATCGCCAAGGATGGTCTCTGGAACAACAATATCGTGTTCGCACAGATTCTTGGTATGTGCCCAACCATGGCGGTCACCGGCAGCGCCACCAATGGCCTGGGCATGGGCCTGGCCACCACCGCCGTACTGGTGGCGTCCAACACACTGGTGTCGATGGTGCGTAATGTGGTCACCCCTGACGTGCGCATCCCGGTCTACATCGTCCTCATCGCCACCCTGGTGACCCTGGTCGATGTCGGTATCAACGCCTGGGCGCATGATCTTTACAAGGTACTCGGCCTGTATATCGCTCTAATCGTCGCCAACTGCGCGGTTCTTGGCCGCGCCGAAGCCTATGCGCAGAAGGTCGGCATGCTGCCCGCCGCCGTCGATGGACTGATGATGGGCCTTGGCTTCACCTTCGCCCTGACCACCATCGGTGGCATCCGCGAAGTGATCGGCGGCGGCACCCTGTTCGCCAATGCCCACCTGCTCCTGGGTCCGTCCTTCTCGTTCCTGGAAACCACGCTCATCCCGGGCTACAAGGGCTACCTGCTGTTCATCTTGCCGCCCGGCGGCTTCCTGGTCCTGGGCTTCCTCCTCGCTGGCAAGCGGATACTGGACAAGCGCATGGCGCATCGCTGCGTGGCCCTGACATCTGCCCCAGCGCCAGTGGCAGGTTGAAAGGGAGAACGCCATGCAAGTCGCCGTCGCCTACGCCGAACCCACGCAGCAGGTCTGGTTACGCATCGAAGTACCTGAAGACGCTACGGTGGAACAGGCCATCATCCAGTCGGGACTGCTGCGCCAGTTTCCCGGACTTGACTTGACCGAACGCGCGGTCGGCATCTTCGGTAGGCAGGTGAAGCTAAATGCGGAGCTGAAAACCGGCGACCGCATCGAGATTT
>Ga0100388_10000777_pt1 | contig 28713 bp, 18 predicted proteins | sample CryGeymeta201512_FD_81536 | JGI IMG/M metagenome (GOLD analysis project Ga0100388, IMG submission 81536) | Groundwater microbial communities from Crystal Geyser aquifers in Utah, USA - Crystal Geyser metaG 2015-12 | ecosystem: Environmental > Aquatic > Deep subsurface > Groundwater | place... | reverse complement strand
TGGCGGTGGTTGCTGGCTTGGAGTTAAACCAGCATCACATCGGCTTGGTGGGCTTGCAGCAGACCGGCGTCGAATACTTTTAGGGGCTGAAGATGGGTGATTGCAAGACCTGACCCTATTTGACTGACTGACTGACTATTTGAGCCAGGCAGGCCAGACCGACACGTCCCAACCCGCCTTGTGGTACTGGCGCTGCAAGGCGGCCAACCACTGGAACAATTCGGCTGACTGCAACAGCAAGCGTGCCCGCAACTCAGGCTGACAATTCAAATCAAGCGCAATGCTGCGCGGATGCTCTGGCATCGCAAAGCCAACAACCAGATACTGTGGCGTAGCGGGTGACAACGCGACACCATCGGTCTTGCGCTGCGTCAAGCGGGCGGTGAGTTGCCGGGTGGCCAGCGCAGACTGGCGCAACTGATCCGCCGCATCAGGGGCCACGTTGGCGCGCGCCATCTGTGCCACTGCGTAGGCCTCTACCTTGGCCGCGGCAGTCTGAACCAGCAGGTCGGCGCCGCGCCGGGTGAGCCAGAGCCGTGCCGGCGCATCAGACTGGCTCGCCACGTCCAGCGCGATGCGGTCTTGCAGCGCATCGTACTTGACGCTCATGCGCTGGATCAGCAACACCCCACTGCCAGTGGATTCAGGTGACGGAATCAATTTAGCCGCAGACCGCAATTTGCACCATTATTGATAGCGTATTGCGCATATATTAAAAGGGCTAGAGGCTGTTTTTATATACAAGTCAGGCAGCGTCACGCTTGGGCAGGTTCTGCTTGACCACCTGGGCAAATGAGCCACGGGCGGCTTGCGCCATCTGCACCTGGGCATTCAGGCGCACCAACTCTTGGTCGGCCGCCCGGATGCCTGTGAGCAAGCCCTGCACACGCTCGCCCAGACTAGCCCAATCATAGGTAACGCCGTTGATGACGGCACTGCGGGCGCCGTCGGCCGGCGCTTGAGGTTCCTTGGGCAACGCACCGGCCACCGCCTGTGCATAGGCACTGCGGGCAACGCTGGCAATGGCTCGCTGGCGCTGCAAGCGGGCGAGTTCCTGGTCAACCAGACGAACGTTGCCGAGCTGTTGCTTGGCGGCGTCGGAAAGGTCAGCCAGGTTGTAGGCGACACCGTCGATGGTGATCTGGGGAGCTTTAGTGGTGGGAGTTGACATGGGTGTAGGTAGGTTAAGGGGTCAAGGTTAGGGGTCAAAGGTTAGGGGTCAGGTCTTGCTTTCACGCAATTTAAGGGCAAATTCCTCGGCTGATCGCACTGCCCGGCTGACCGTGGCGTAGTGCACGCCAAAAGCCTGCGCGATGGCCTGCATAGTGTAATCACCTGTGGCATACGCGGCGGCCATGCCTACCCTGGCATCGGCGTGCATCTGCACAAAGTGCTGCAGGGGTTTGGCCAACGGGCGGCGCTGCGCATGGGCTATCTCGGAAATATTTTCTGTCGTCAGCGACTGCATTTTCCCAAGAAAATCATCGCTGCCCAAATATATCTGGCCACGCAAGTCATCCCACAAACTGGGCAACCCAACGCCCGCACGCACAAAATCACGGTAGTGCGCCACGGCCTGCGCGCGCACGCTGCCAAACTGCGCCAGCAACCAGTCGGTCTGCAGCCAGGGCGGTGCGGGCTCTTGCGCCGTCATGGCTGCATAGGAACTCCAGGGCCACTGTGCGGCATCGGCCACCATCCCGGCGCGCACCGGGTTGAGCACCACATAGCGCGACAACTCCAGCAAGTAAGCGTCTTTTTCAACCAGAATCGCCTTGTAGCGCCCCTGAAACACATGGCCCACCCGCTCGTACTTGCGGTTGACATGCTGGGTATAGACCCCGTTGAGCTGGCGCATGCCCTGCGACAAATTGGCCTCTGCTGTCTCAAGCACCAAGTGGTAATGGTTGCTCATTTGGCACCACGCATGGCAGACCCAGTTGAAACGATCGCACACCTGCCCAAGCATCGTGAGCCAAGCCCTGCGGTCAGCATCATCATAGTAAATGGCTTCGCGCCGGTCTCCGCGCGACGTCACATGGTAAAGACCACCAGCCAATTCAAGTCTGAGAGGACGTGTCATGGGGCAATGCTAACTTGGAAAATATGCTAATGCAAGACCTGACCCTGTTTCTCCTATGAAAAAGCCACTGCCTTGCGAGCAGTGGCTTTGAATAGAGCTGTCAACAGGTCGCGCCCTCACCGAAGTGAGAGCGCATCCACTGCATCAGGCAAAGTTGGCAGCATTGAACGAAGCGGCAGTCAATTCGCTCGTGCTGTTGAGCGTACCGACCAGCGTGACCGCAAAAGCAGTACCAGCCGATGTGTCGGTGTCTTCAACAAAGTAGACCGAGTAGGCATTGTTGGTCGCATCGGCAACACCATCTGCATCAGCGGTTGTCAAAACAACAGCCTTGGCGTTATTGGCCAAGGTTACCGCGGCGGCGCTTACTGCCGTCGAAATATCCGAAGCCGACAACGTCGCCTTGTTGAAGACGATACCCACGGTTTGGCCCGTCAGATTCAACCCAGCCGAAACGAAGTTGGTAGCCACCAGGTCTTCAACCGCTGGAGCACCCAGGAAGGCCGTAAAGTCGAGCACGTCACCCAAGGCACCTTGCTTGAAGTTGTTGATGGTATCTGCACCATTGCCAGCCGCTGTAGCTTCAAAGACGAAGGTGTTGGCACCGCCGTCAGAGCCTTGCGACACAATGGTTTCAGCAGAAATCGCCAGCGTACCAGCATCGGTGACTACCGCTGTGATGGCCTCGCCATCGAGCACATCAACACCAGCGCCGAAGCTGAAGGTCAACAAGTCAGTACCGTTGTCGTACGACGCACCCGAGAGTGAGCCATTGGTCCAAGCAGCGCCCACGTTGATCGCTGCCAGGTTGGCATTCACCGCATTGGCCAGCGCAGCACCCACGGCATCGTTACCGGCACCGACAACAATCTCGGTCCCTTCAGTTAGCGTAACGCCAAGAGAGCCATTGAAAGACAGGTCAACCGTACCACCAACAATAAGGTCCATGATGCCTTGCACGTTGACTTCGCGAACTTCAGCGCCGATACCACCGTCAAGCACGTCGTTACCGCCGTTACCACGGATGATGTCGTTGCCGCCACCGCCCGTGATGCTGTCCCCTGCGGCACCACCGTGCACTTCAGTGGCCGCACTGCCGCTCACCGTCACGTTGACCGCTGTGGCCACGTCGTTGATGTAACTCTGACCAAAGCCCTGCGGTGCGGTTTCACGCACCAGACCGCCAAAGCTGACCACGTTGGTCCCCAGTGTGACGTTGGTTGAACCTTGGCTCAACACACCCGTCGCGCTATTCAGGGTAAACGTGTCGCCGGCGGCAACAGAGGCATCCGTCAACACCACAGATTCGAAGCCGCTGATCGAAGTCACCTTGGACAAGGCGCCCAGTACGGCTTCGTCACTAAGGACATCCGCGGTACCCAGCAGCGTCAGACCAGAGGTTGTGACCTTGGTGACATCGAGTACGTCAAAGTCGAACGTCAATTGGATGTTCAAGCTATCAAGATTAATCGTGCTGGCAACCACAGTATCGTTACCCACCACAATCGCGTCATGGTCACCCAAGGTGTCAGACAGCGTCAAACCTGCCAATACAGAGCTCAACAGACCGATGTCGTAGGCGTCGTCAGACGCGGCATCGCCCAGCACTTCGTAGCCCGTCAGCACGATCGTGTTCAGTGCAGCGCCGCTGCCGAGCTTGACCGTGATCTGGTTGTCCGTTGTGCCTTGTTCTGCCAAGAAGAACAACTTGTTGGAGGTACCGGCCACCGTGATGGTGTCTTCAGCATCTTGCGATGCCGCAACACGCAAGGTGCCAGAGGCAATGCCGTTGTCCACCGCGTAGCTGTTGGCGACATGGGTTCCGGTACCTGGCAAGGGGTTGCCGTCACCGTCCTGGAACGTCGTCGACACCGAGATCAGGCCTGTGGTCGTCGGGTTGTTGGCATCAAACGCACTGGCGCTCAACGTGGAGGTAATCGAACGGGTAAGTTCGTTGTATTTCACCTCATTGGCACCACCACGCAGGTTCATGGTCACGTTTTCAGTGGACTGAATGCTGGACATGATCAAACGTTCAGCAAAGTCGCTGCCTTCAACCTGGTTCCACGTAGCAGTGGCCTGGGTCACCGTTGCGCTGTCGCCAGCGTCGCGGTATTCCAGGAAGTTCATGCCAGTAATGGGTGCTGTCGAGTTCAGTTCAGACAACAAGATGCGATACACATCACGGTCGAGCGCTGCATCAGAGGACGTTGGGCCATTATCGGCGTTGAAGGTGATCTTCAGGTCTTGTCCCGCTTGGGTCAGGTCGAGGATGGAGGCACCTTGTGACGCCACAATGTTTTCGGTACCGGTCAACGCATCAACACGGTGAACTCCAGGGCCGGCAGAATCAACGTCAAGATCCGAGTTACCGGCCACAAACACGCTGCCAACCGATGAGGTTGTACCGCTGATTTGTGCCACGGCGGCAATCAGACCCGTTTCGTTGCTGTAGTCCACGGTATCACTGTCTTGTCCCAGGTTGAACTGGTACAAGCCAATGTTTTCCCAAACTGGCAGCGCCGCATTGTTGGCACGCAGGTCGCCAATGGTTTGGCGGTCCAGCGTTGCGTTCAGGCTGTCGTAGTTCAAGAAACTGTCAAACTGCACGTCAACGTTGTCGTCCGTCATGCGGCTGTTGTTCATACCCGCAGTTGAGGCAACAATGACAGTGTCGTTGAAGTCGGCATTGACAACTTCGAAGTCAGCCATGTTGCCAATAGAAACCTGCACCACGCCTGAGCCGTTGCGAACTTCACCATTGACAAAGTCAACCACTGCGTCAGACACGTTGGTCACATCGAGCACGTCGTCTAGACTTGGGTTTTGCAGTGCATCGCCAAAGTTGATCGTTTCAACTGATGTCAGCGTGTCACGCGGCACATCACCCGCCTTGAGCGAACCACCTGCCATGTCGACCCAGTCCTCATCCGAACCACCGCCGTTGACCGTCAACGTGACTGCCGGGTTGAAGGAATCGGTAGCGGCAATGTCAAAGCTGTAGTCGACGGTATCGTCACCCAAGCCACCCGAGATGGTGTTGTTTTTACCAGCCTCGGTTTCGTCAATCAGCAACACATCATCGCCAGCGCCAAACAGCACGTTTTCAACGCCGTCGACACGAGAGATGGTTTCACCAACAGCCCAAGAACCATTGTCATTTGCATCAAGATCAACGTTACCTGCAGTACCTGCACTGGTCAGGTCATAGCGCATGTTGAAGCCGTTGGCTGTTTCAACACCCGTCAGCGGATCAACGCTGACGCTCAGGTCCAGCGTGTCGTTGCCTTGACCAGCCAGCGTGCCGTTACCAGACACGGTGCGGATGTTTTCCATATTGGTGAACAGCGCGGTGTTGGCGGCAGAGCCGTCGACCACCACTTTGCCTGCACCACCATTGGCCTGATTGGCAGAGAGGTCCAGCGTAATCTCGAAAGCTGCACCACCCGCACCCACAACGCCAAAGTCAGACTGCTGATAAACCAGCGTGTCATCAAATGCACCGTCTGTGATGAGTTCAATCGACAGCGTCGATGGCAGTGCGTCAACTTGTGTGGCTTCGTAGCCGTTGAGGACACGGATCACACCGTCAACCAGGTACAGGTCTTTGCCGCCGTCGATGTTGTCAAGGCCCAGGGAGCCATAGACACGGTCGTCACCGGTACCCGCACGTACCACGTCAGCACGGTCACCACCAAACAACTGGTCATCGCCATGGATGGCGTAGTTGGTGCTGCTGCCCGTCGTCGGGTTTTCAGCCGTGTTGAAGAAGATGGCTGCGCCATCGATGCCTTCAGCGGCGCTGCTGGCAACGTTGACATCAGGTGTGACGTTGACAACGATAGCATCAGAGCCAAACAGGTTGCCACCCGCGTCTGCAGCGGTTTCCAGCACGGCGCGGCTGTTGCCGCTGTCGCCCAGGAACAGCACATTTTCTGCGTTCAAGGCATTGTCGCGACCGTCAAACTGGAACAAGGTGACTTCGGTTTCGGTGAGGTTGGTCACCGTGCCCGTGGCACGTTCGCCCAAGGACGAGTTGTCAGCGACGTCGACACCCACTTGCATGAACACGGTCTGCTCACCAGAGTAGGTGGCCTGCGTGAGCACAAACGAACCGGTATTGCCACCGTTGACAGCGCCTGCAGACGTAACTTTACCAGCAGCCGTATCATCATCGAGGAAGGCATTGATGTAGCTCGACAGGCGCAACGCAAATTGCCCAGTGGTTTCGTTTGCGATCAGGGTGTTGTCAAGCGCCTTGCCCACTTGCAGGCTGTACTGAACGCCGTTGACGGTGACCGTCACGATGTCTTGCACGGCCAGATTGGTCAGGTTGACCTGGAAGGCCTGGTCTTCAGCAACCACGGTGCTGCCGGCTTGGTCAAAACCGACAACCAAGTCTTGCGCGTAGTTGTCAACGCCCAGCGTGTCGCCGCCGAACACGGCGTCGTCGTCCACGCGCTCGTTGTCGGCACGGTCTTGGTAGGCCACAAACAACAAACGGTCTTGGGCAACGTCTTGACCCGGGGCCACATACACCGGCAAGCCCAGCGTGCTGGTGCCCGGTGCGGTCACTGAGGTGCTGACGGCGTAACCGTCCGCCTGCGTGATAGAAATGTCACGACCACCCGTGGGGGTCGCATCGGTCACGGTGAGCACCGTGCCCACAGCCGTCACGGTGACGTTGGCGTCTTGCGCCTGGAACGTCGTGTTGACCAAGGTGGCGAGGTCGGCAACCGTGGTCACCGCCGCCAGGGCTGCGTGGTCAGTGACCGCAAAAGTCACACCACCAATGACCAAAGAGAAGGACGACATTTCAACGTTGGCGCTGGCCAGATTGGCCGCAGAAAAGTCGACCGACAGGCTCGACGGCCCGGTGGTGCTGTTGCCGCCCAAGCCAAAGTCACGCCCAAAGGTGCCGTCGGTGAGGTTGTTGCCAAGGTCGGTTTGACGATGGATGATGTCTTGTCCGTCACCACCCACGCTACCACCAGACATTTGCTGCTCGCTAGCAAACAACTGGAACAGGAAGTCGTCATTGCCTTCGCCGCCTGACAGCATGTCGTTGCCTTCACGGCCTTCGATCACGTCAGAGCCAGCGGCGGCGTACAAGGTGTTGGAGCCGGTGGTACCACGCAGGTCCAGGTTGCCGTTGTAGGCAAAATGGTTTTGCTGGTTATTGAAGTTGAGTTCCGGGTCATTGGAACCAGCCGCTTTGTAGTCCACTGCACCGAGACCGGTGGCAATGACATTTTCCATGTCTTGCACTTGGACGCGGTTGGCCGAACTAGCGTAGTTGGTTTGGTCAGCGGTGTAACCGGCAGCTGTGCCGCCTGCATCCGCGCCGCCGTAACCGGCATAGTTGTCGTAGCCACCCTCTTTACCTGCACCCAGGTCAAAGCGCAGCGTGCTGTCGGTGGTCATGTTGGCCGCTGTGTTGGCGCTGGCACCCAAGCTTTCGCGGGTGAGCCACAGAGTGTCAACATCAGCGTCATTAACATCAATTTCAGAACCACCTTCAATGATGCCGCCGTCGGCTTCAAAGACGATGTTGTCGGCACCGGAACCGCCGATCAGTTCGTCCATGCCGTTGTTGGTAATGCCAACCGCGTTGGGGTTGTTGAAGCTGTAATTGAGGTTGCCACCCATCAACAGGTCGCTTCCGCCATTGCCTTCGATCAGGTCATTGTCGTAGCCGCCGATCAAAATGTTGTTGGCCAGTGAACCGATGATGTTCAACTGGGCAGAAGCGCCAATGCCGACGTTTTCGCCGTTGACGACCTTGCCGCCGCCGCCGATGGCGACGTTAACATCATCAAGGAAACCGTACAGGTTGCCCGAGGCGTCGACGTTTTCGACTTCGGTCATGGTCATCCCTTGACCGGCGCCCGTTGTGACCGACTGGTCATTTTCATCAAGGCCATCTGCGTCAGAGCCGTCGGCCAAATTGACCACTGTGCCATCTTCGTCGTCAGAGGCTTCCAGCAGCAGCCAGTCGGCGTCTTGCGGGGTGTTGTTGCCCACTGCTGCGTCGTCAGTGGTGGAGCCACCGTTGATGGTCAGGTTGTTGCCGTCGGTGTTGTCGAGCAGGGAGAGTTCGGCAAAGAAGAAGTCGGCGTTGCGGCCGCCGTCCAGGCGATCAGAACCGCCGTTGGCAGCAGCGACACCGCCACCGGCCAAAAAGTCGTTACCGATGCCGCCCAGGATGGTGTCAGCGCCCAGACCGCCGAGGACGATGTTGCCGTCGGTAGAAACGCCGTCGCCGCCAAAGCCGGTGCCGTCGTAGCGGATGTCGCCGAGGAAGTTGGCGACCCTGTCGGTTTCATTGAGGGGGTTGCGCGCATAAGCGTCGATGATTTCAAACAGCGAGGCTTTGCCGGTGATGTTGTTTTCAACGCCGTCGGCGGCGATGACGCCGTCGCCATTGAGGTCAAGACCCTTGATCTGGTTGGCCGGGTTGGTGATGTCGATGCGAACGGATTGGTCACCGGTGATGTGCAGGACTTCACCACCAGCAGCGGTACCGGCAGCGGTATCGGCACCGTTGAGGGAAATGGTGCCCGGGTCATTCACCAAGGGTGCACTTGCCACGTTGGCAGGGTTGATGGAGTATTCGTAAGCGCCGTCGACACTGGCTTTGTAGGTGTTGTGGGCGGACAGGAGCGCGGCGTCGGTGCCGTTGTAGTCGTACAACTGGTCTGCCAGGGCCAGGATCGCACCGACACGGTTACCCGGGTTGCCGGCCAGGAAAGCCTCGGCCTGGGCCTGGGTGAACAAGGAGCCGAGCCCGAGGTTGGTGAGCAGGCTGTTGGCCAGATCAGCGTCTGATGTGGGGGCAAAGTGGCCCTCGAGCGCAGCGGTGTAGGCGGCAGAACCGTTGGCATCAATGAATGCCTTGTGCCCGGTCAAATTAGCGTTACCGGCTTTTTGGCCTTCCAGAGCCGCAAAGACATTGAGCGCGAGCTTGGTAGAAGGAAGTAGTACAGCAGCCATGGAGTTACCTTTCAAGTAATGGAACGAAAAAAACCCTAAAAAAACTCGTGTGTTGAAAACAACGCGTGGAGTCTAAGCGAAATTTACCTCTTGCCCCCCTTTCTTTCTGGTGATGGTGATCACATGTCAGCGGTTTTTATGCAAAAAAGTGTTTGTTTTTTACCACTTGCGTTGCAAACCTACCGTGATTACGCGGTTGTTGACGTCAAAAAGCGGCAGGTTGGAACGCTGGTCAACCCACTCCAGCAGCATGAATGCGCTGTAGCTGGCCCACTGGCGGCGACCCTCAAGGCGGTAGGTGGTGCGACGGATGTGCCGCGGCGCGTTGTCTTTGAGCAACGGGCTGTAGCCGCTTTGGTCTTGCTGGCTGGTGTACTCGCCTTCCACAGTGAGCGTGGTCTGGTCGAGTTGTAGTTTCTTGGACAGGCGCACGCCGTAGTGGTCTTGCCTGCCCCCGGGGCGCGCCGGGTTCTGGGGCTGGTCTTGTCCCAAGCGCAGTGCGAGCTCGATAGCGGCGTCTGCGCAATGGGTCAGGGCAACGGCGCCGAGGTAACGGCCGTTGAGTGTGGGGTTGACCGGGTAGGCCAGGCGCTGCAGGTCAAGCGCGAGCCGCTGCTGGCAGCCGCGGGCGCCACGCAAGGGGGCTTCGTAGCCGAACATGACCTGGGTCTGGCGCAGCAACGACGCGCCGTTGCGGGCAAAGGCCTGCTGGCCAGCCAGGGCATACAACCCGTGTGCTTGTGCCGGGAGGTGTTCAACATAGCCAGCCAGGTTGTCCAGCCGGGCCGCGGGGTAGGCCGGACTGGCGCGGTGGCTGGCAAACAATGCGTAGCGCCAGAGGCCGGTTTGAGTTGCCAGCATGTCGTCGTGCAAGCCCACTTCTGTGCGCAAAAACGCCGCGGCGTGCGGGCGTTGTTCTTCGTCAATGGCCACGGGTAGCTGGCCACCGGGCAGGGTGAGCTCGATGGTGTTGTGACGGGTGTCCCCGAGCAGGTTGTCGTCGTAGCCGGCGGCCAGGGTGAGGCTGATTTGCGGTGCGGCGGCGGCAGGGGTGGTTTTTTGTCGCAGGGCGACGATCTGGCGGCGGGTCGCAGGGTCGAGGTCCGGGTTTTGGACCAGGTTGTCGAGCAGGCCTGCGGCTGACTGCGCGTCGCCTGCGCCTTCAAGGGCTATGGCGTATTCGACCTGGCTTGGCCAATGGTCGGGCCGGTGCAACACTGCACCTTCGAGCCGATCGAGCGCTTCGCCATAGCGTCCGGCGAGGTTGAGCAGGCGGCCATACTGGTACAGGAAGTTGCCGTTTTTGGCACACTGGGATTCAAGTGCTGCGGCGCGCGCCAAGAGCTGCGCCGTGGTGAGGTCCGGGGGTTGGGCAGACAGCAAGGTGTCGCACGACTCCAGCGCCCAGGCAACTGGGCCAAGGCAGAGGTACAGGCAAAGCCCACAAAAGAACTGCCTTGGAGTCTTCGGTAAAAAACGCTTATTCAACACATTCACGTAATGGATAAGCGTAGATGTGGCTCGGGTTTTTGAGCCCCTCCAGGAGGAACATGCCCTGTGAGACCAGCCGGTGATTGCCCAGGCTGGCGGCCATGCCTTCACCCACGAGGATGGGGTGCGCGAGTTCGGCGGTCATTTCCTGGAGCCGGGCGGCCGCGGTGACGGGGTGGCCGAGTGCCAGGTGGGTGCGCCGGCGTGCCAGGCCAAATGAGCCCACCATGGCCTGGCCGGTTTCGAGACCGATGCCCAGTTCCATGGGTGCGATGTCGTCTTCGCCCATGGGTGGTAACAGGGTGCGGCTTTCCTTAAGGATGGCAATTGCCGCACCCAGGGCTTTTTCCGGGGCAGGACCGGCGCCACCGCTGCCCCATACGGCCAGTACCGCATCGCCCTGGAAAAATTCAATCAGTCCGCCGTGCTGCTCGACTTGACGCGTCACCATGGCAAAGAAAGCATGCAGTACCGCGGTGGATTCTTCTGGCGGGCGAGCCTCGCAGTAGGCAGAGAAATTGCGGATTTCAGCAAACAAAACGGTAATGTGACGCCGGGTGGCATCGACGGCGTCGGAGGGGTCTTGCTTGGCCAGGACTGCCGCTACGGGCCGGGGCAGGTAGCTTGAAAGGTGATTGAACAGGCGATCCCGCTCGATGCGGTCACGGGCGTACTCGATCAGGCTGTGGCAGGCGGCAAATGCCAGCAGGAAAACCGCGGGTTGCACCCAGCCAAACCAGAGTCCGGATCGGGTAAGCAACCAGGCCTTGGCTGTCCATAGCAAGCCTGCGAGCACAACAGCCCCAACGGCCATGAGGTAGACCGGCTTTCGGGACAGGCGGCCAAAATAGCCGAGCAACACAACGCACAGCGATGTAACGAGCGTTTCGATGATGAACCCGTAGCGCGGCTGGGCAGGAAGGGTGCCGTCAAGTGCACCGCGCAGTAGTTGGGCATGCACCAGCAAGCCGGCCGTGTTGCCGCTGAATGGGCTGGCGACGCGGTCGTTGAGGCCCAGGGCACTGCTGCCAATGACGACCCAGGCGTTGTCAAGCAGACGCAGCGGGACCCGGCCAGCCAGTACGTCGGTGGCTGACAGGCTGATGAAAGCCTCCGGGCGCAGTGTCCAGGGTATGCGTACCTGGGCGTGGGCATCCAGCGCCAGGCCGTCTTGGTCGAAACTGGGGCCGACAAGGCGGCTGTGCGGTGCCAGTGGGCCACCGCCTGCATTCAATGTCAATGCTTTTGGGCTGAGGGCTTGCGCGATTGCGGCGATGAACAGGGCCGGATAAACCGCGCCGCGATGACAGATGAGTGCGGGTACACGGCGGACCGCGCCGTCAGCTTCAATGGTGGGGGTGATGTGCCCGGCGGGAAGGTCCGCAAAGGTCGGAGCGGGAGCAATGTACCCTTGGGCAAGGGGAGCCCCGGGCGGGCAGGCGGACCAATCCAGTGCGCCAGATGGCTGGCCGGTTGTCACTGGTTCGCGGTGGTCGGTGGAAAATACTTGCGCAATGACAGCATGGTTTTTTTTAAAACTGGCCAGCAGTGTGGCGTCCTGGCTTGTGTTTGCAGAAAAAATGATGTCATAGACCTGCAAGGCAGCGCCTTCGGCGGCGAGTCGGTCGCTGAGTTGTGCAAGCTGCTGGCGTGGCCAGGGCCAGGGGCCGACCTGACTGATGCTGGCTTCGTCGATGTCGATCAGGATGATGCGGCGTTCGCGAACGTCTGATGCCTGCAGGCGCCAAGCCAGGTCTGCCGATCGCTCTTCGGTGGCCCGCAACGCCGGCCCGAAACCCAGCCCGACGATCCACCAGACCAACGCGGCAGCGAGTACGGCCCACGATGCCGTTGACGGCGGCCCGTCAAGACGGGCAAGGGATCGCAATTAGCGACCCCACAACGTCAAACCGCTGACGCTACCGCCTTTGACTGTTTTGTCGAACATGTAGCCTGCCTGGGTGGCGTCGGTACTGAACGCACCGGCGATGTTCTGGCCACCCGATTGGCTGGTGAATTTGCCTTTGGCATCAATGGCAGCGGTGGCGGAGAGTTGGCTTTGTCCGAGCGCGGGGCTGGACAGATCCATGCTGGTTGCCAGCGTACTTTGATCAAAATTGACTTGCAACTTGGCGTTGTTGACGGCAACGGCTTCTACCCCACCGCCGGCGGTCTTGTCGCGGTTGAAGTTGGCCGAGACGTTGGTGAGTTGAAAGGCGACATTGCCTGACTGCGGTGTGTAGTTTTTTTGTAACGTTTCGTCCCGATACAGACTGATGAAAAAGTTGCCTATGACGGGAGACCGACCGGCCAGACGGGCTTGATCAAAGCGCTCGCTGATGGTGTGTTCTGGTACGTTCCACCCGGCGGTGTTATGAAACCAGGCCAGCGGCTGGCTGGACGGTGAATCCGCAGGGACCGATACCGGGGGCAGGCTGACGTCGCCGACGCTGCCGTCTTGCAGTTTGATGGACACCAGGGAGTCACTGGATCGTGTCTGACCTGTGGTGTCGTCGGCGATGGTCAGATCGGTGAGAGGCGCCGTTGGCTGCGACTTTGCGTCTTTGCTGTGCGCCAGGAGATCGACCAGGGGCACCAGCCGGGGCACAGCGTTTTCGCCCTGAGGCCGGTATTCAAGCATGGTGCTGCGCATTTCGGCACTGAGCAGGATGGCGCTTTGGCCGTTGCACGGGCCCAGAGTTCGGGCACATGTGCCTTCCAGGGGGGCCATGACGATGGCACCCGTGTTGACACTGGCAAAAGTGCCCTCGCCTTGGGCTTTGACGATGAAATCTGTTCCTTTGACGCCAATGGCCGCAATAGGGGTGTTGAGCCTGAAACGGTCACGGTGCGCCTCACCCCATTGCCCGGTGACCGAGCGCATGACACCGTCTTCCAGCCTGAATTTGATGGCGGCCAAACCATTTTGGTCGGCGTTGCGGTAGTCTTCAACACGCAATCGACTCAAGGGGCGAACGCTGACGAGTCCGCCATCGAGAAAGCGGATGTGGATGTGACCGCCAACCGTTGTTTCAATTCGATCGCCGACACGAATGGATTGCCCACGATAGGCGGACTGCGGACCCGCCGAGCCGATGACGCTGCCCTGCCCGATGACGGTTGTGATTTCACCAACCACCGACGGGCTGGCTTGGGGGCTGGCCTGGGCATGCCAAAAGCCAAAAAGCAGGCCCAAGCCAACAAGGAAGCTGATGCTTGTGGGTTTGACGGTCTTGTGGTGCATGACAACCTCGCAGTCGGAATCTGGTGGGTAGGCGACAAATTATAGTGATGGGGCGGCAGAGAAAGATGTGTTTGCGATCACATTTGGCGCATCTATTGTGCCCGTGGCAACAGGTTCTGTCGTGGCGGTGGCCCCGCTCTGCGCTACTATCGAGCGGGCTCAAGGGACACAATTCAGGGCGGGTTGGCCCGTCAGCACGGGCCTGCGTTTAAATCCAGTTCACTTTCCATGCCGATCGCTTTTCAGTATTTGCAAAGGTTTGCTCTACTGCAATCATTGCCGCAGGAAACCCTGATGCGGTTGTCGACATTGATTTCGGAGCGTGAGTATGCCAAGCGTGAGGTTGTCAGCACCAAGGAGCAAATCAAGTTTTATCTTGGTTTTTTGTTGACAGGAAGGCTTCAGGGGGTCGACTTTACGGTGGACGGACGGGCCGTCGGGCTTTATTTTGTGGAGCCGGGTGACTATTTTGGCGAGTTGTCGGTGGTGGACGGGCAACGTGCGTCCGAGCATGTCATTGCGGTTGGCAAGTCGCGTGTGCTCTTACTCGATGCAGAGCCTGCCAGATCGTTGATTTTTGAACACCCCTCCATCGCGCAGGCGGTGATGGCGCGACTGTCCAAGCGGGTGCGCGATGTCACGGCGCAGCGCACGTTGCTGGCCTTGCCCAACCCGTTTCAGCGCTTGTGCGTGCAGTTGTTGTTATTGGCGAGGCCCTCGCATTCAGTGGGGATGGTTCTGGAGGCGGCACCGACGCACCAGGAACTTGCTATCATGATCAACAGCAGTCGCGAAACCGTGACGCGCGCCTTTCAAACCTTGATTCTGCGCCAAGCGGTGGCTCGGCAAGGGGAGCGGTTGCTTTTGCTGGACGTTGACTTTTTGTCTGGCGTTGGCAACGGGCAGATGGACCCGCCCAAGTAAACTTGGCAAGCCGTCTTACGTAACATCGGCGAAATATTTTCAGGGTGCGCTCAATTGTTTTTACGGGAGTTTTACAGCTACGTTTCTTGCCCTTGGCGGGAAAAAACCGTTTTCTGGCAATTTTTACGCCGCGAAGTTCTGGGGCGCTATCGGGGTTCTTTGCTTGGCATGGCTTGGGCTTTTTTGATGCCTCTGCTGATGATGGCAGTCTATACCTTCGTGTTTGTTGGTGTGTTCAAGGCACGCTGGCCAGGGGCAGAGGCGGCTGGAGGCATCGCCTTTGCGTTGCGCCTGTTTGCCGGACTGATTGTGTTCAATCTCTTTTCTGAGGTCATCGGGCGGGCGCCCTTGCTGGTATTGGAGCAGCCCAATTTGGTAAAAAAGGTGGTTTTCCCTTTGGAATTGTTGGCGTTTGTTTCATTGGGATCTGCGTTGTTTCATTTTTGCGTGAGCGCTTTCATTTTGTTGGCGGGCATGGTCATCTTTGAACAGAGTTTGGACTGGCACGTTCTATTGCTGCCAGTAATGTTGATTCCGTTGCTTCCGCTGTTATTGGGTTTGGCTTGGCTGCTCAGCGCACTGGGCGTCTATTTGCGCGACATTGCGCCGGTAGTGGGATTAGGCGTGAGTTTTTTGATGTTTTTGTCGCCAGTGTTTTATTCACTTCAGTCCTTGTCGTCGCAGTGGCAGTTCTGGATGGCTTTGAACCCGCTAACGCCCGTGATCGAAAACGTGCGAGGCGTCATTTTTTTGAATGCATCGCCTGACTGGGTTGCGTGGTGGATGGCTTTATCTGTCAATCTGTTGATCGTCTTTTTGGGCGCCTACATTTTTGCGCTGCTGCGTAAGGGTTTCGCAGATGTTGTCTGAACAACCAGCAGTCGCGGCAATAGGCTTGTGCAAAACGTATTGGGTTTTTGACCGGCCGACGGACCGGCTCAAGCAGTTGTTGACCGGGGGTCGAGGCCGTTGTGGGCGCGCTTTCGAGGCGTTGCACGATATCAGTTTTGAACTCAAGCGCGGGCATGTGCTGGGCTTGGTAGGAAACAATGGCGCGGGTAAATCCACACTGTTGCAACTGGTGTGTCAAACACTTCAGCCCAGCGCTGGGCTTTTGAGTGTGAATGGGCGGGTAGCGGCCTTGCTGGAGCTGGGTGCCGGATTTAACCCGGAGTTTTCGGGTCGTGAAAATATTTTTTTGAATGCGGCGGTGCTGGGTCTATCTATGCAAGAGATCGTGCAGCGCTATGACAGCATCGTGGCGTTTTCAGGGGTGGGCGATTTCATAGAGCAACCCGTCAAGACGTATTCCAGCGGCATGTATATGCGACTGGCTTTTTCGATTGCCACCTCAGTTGACCCGGACATTTTGATCATCGACGAGGCTTTGTCTGTGGGGGATGGCGAGTTTGCCCGCAAGTCGTTTGACCGGATCATGGCTCTGCGTGAAAGTGGCGTGACAATATTGTTTTGTTCGCATTCGATGTACCACATTGAAGCCATTTGCGATCAGGCCATGTGGCTGGAGCGTGGCCGGATGGTAATGCTAGACACGCCGCAGCGGGTGACCAAGGCCTACAGTGGGCAGATGGCTACCAGAAACACATCTGAACAGGCTTCAGCCCAGGTGCAACCTGCGCAAAGCGCTATAAAAGAAATATCATCACAGCCCTCACTTGGTCAGGCCAGGTTTTTGTCGATTGAGGTGGATGCCGGTGGTGCACCAGGGCGATTGCTGCGTTTACAGGCGGGCAAGTCTAGTTTGCGAGTCAAGGCAGGCTTTCAATTTGACCCGGATCTGGCCCTGCCGTCAGTGGCATTTGGCATTGATACGGCGTTCGGGGTGACGGTGTCAAGCGGGAGCACCTTGTTTGACCACGCAGCGCCCAAGCTGCTGGGGCCAGGTTTGGGTGAGGTGACTTTGGTGTTTCCATGCACGACCTTGATGCGGGGAACTTACCATTTGACAATGTTTTTGGCTTGCGAGAAGACGCTTCATATGTACGACCACGCTTTGTCATGCGCAGTGCTTGAAGTTGTGCATGAAGGTAACGAGCAAGGTGTCTGCTTTTTGCCGCACAGTTGGAACGACGAACCTGTCGTGGCTGTACCGAAAGCTGAACCGCAGTGACTGAGCTTCGCTGCCTGACTGACAATGAGCTAGCGCTGATTCAGCCGCTGTTTGCATCAGTTTTTGGTTCGTCTATCAGTTTGGCCCTGCTGCAATGGAAATATGCTCAAGGGCGGGGTTCGGCTTGGACCCTCTGGCAAGAAGATATTTTGCTGATGCATTGTGGCTTGTGCCTGCGTGAGGTTTTGTTGCAGGGTAAGCGGGTGCTGGCTGCCCAACTGGTTGACTTGATGGCTGCGCCCAAACCAGCGGGCTTGTCGCGCCAAACTTCTCCATTTGCTGTGCTGATGCGGCATGTTCTGGCGCAATTGCCAAGTCCTGCCAACCCCGACGGGGTGGCTTTTGGGTTCCCCAGTGCGCGGGCCATGCGTCTGGGTGAGCATGCGGGGGTGTATTGCGCGGTAGACCAATGGATGGCTCTCGAATTTGGGCCCCAGCAGATGCGACTGGGGCCGCGTGCCAGCGAAATTGTGACCTGGGGAGCGCGTGAGACGTTGGCAGCTAACGCGCTGTGGTCCCGCATGCGGGCCGACTTGGCGGCCTATGTGGTGGGGGTGCGCGACGTGGACTATTTGCATCACCGGTACCTGATGCACCCGCATAAGCTTTACCGGGTGCTGCTGGTTGAGAGCCGTTGGCGCAGGCAAGCCATGGGCCTTTTGGTGATAGGGCCAGGAACAGGGGGTGATGAGCTTTTGGACGTGATCTGCGCCTGGGATGACATGGCCGAGGTGCTGTTGGCGGCACGGCGCTGGTTGCATGAGACCGGTGGCCAGCGCTTGACGTTGAATTTGACCTCGCACTTTGGGCAACAACTGGCTGCGCTGTCAGATGGCTGCACTGCGACCCAATTTCGCATCATGGCCAACCCCCAGACACCGGCGGCAACCTTGAAGAAATTGGATCGGCGCTGGTGGCTGACTGGCGGCGACACTGACTACCGCTGAAGGCCTGCCCCGTGGATGCCATCACTTTTGCAAAGCGATACCGCCTGTTTTTACAGTTGATGAGCTGGGGGGCCCGTGTCTTGCCCCAGCAGTTGTACCCACTGTTGATCCGCACGGTAGGGCGTTGGGCTAACCCTTACCTATTGCATTGCGTTGAAATAAAAAGTGCGATGAGTACCCGCTTTTCGCCAGACAAAGTCCGGCGTGCCTGGCTGGGCTGGCTAGACAGCCATGCGTTGTTTACTCTGGATTTTTTGCACTACGACATGTTTGATGCCGACTGGCTACGCCGGTGTGTCAAGGTCGAGAACCCCGGGTTGCTTGAGTCTTTGCGACAGTCGGGTGGCTTGCTGCTGACGTATCACACCCACCATCAAAATACGATGTGTTGCGCGCTGGGTTTGTCGGGCTGCAAGGTTTCGGCGATTGCATCGGCCCCTGAAGACTCGCCCATGTTTGCCTACATTGGGCGCTGGGCGCAGCGGGTAAATGTAGGCTCGGAGAAGCATTTTCGGGGGGGGCGCTATTTGTTTACCAATGACAAGCGCCAGTTAGCACGGTCCATACGTCAATGTCTGAGAGGAAAAAAGGTTTTGGTCAGCTTGTGTGATTTTCATCAACCAACAGCGCAGAGCCCGCAGGGTTACATTTTGGGGCGGGTGTTGTCGCCCCCCACCGGGGCTATTGGAGTTGCACTGAAACATGGGGTACCCATTTATGCCGCCATGTTTGCGCCACAGAGTGGGCAACTCAGACTTCAATTGACGCGACTTGATGCGAAGGGCGGGCTCCCTGCAATAATTAGCGACTATTTAGCTTTTCTGGAGTCGTGTGTCTTGGACAACCCGTGTTGCTGGCAGGGTTGGGACTGGTTCCACGAGCTTGCGTTACCTGATAAATCCCTTCCATGATCAAAAGACTCTTTGTCAAATCGTTTCCACACGAGGACATTACCGACGTATGGAATCGGTGTCACCCACATTTGCAGCCGCTGGCCGAAGCCCGCGTGCCCACTGCGCAGCCGAATGCGGCTTTTGACGTTGTGGCCCATGTCCGGCTGGCGGGTAGCGTGTGGTTTGAGATGGCACGAATCAGCTACGACCCGACGACCGGTCGCTATGCGTGGCCCCGAAGCGAGCGTGAGGCCGCGCTCAAAAACCGCTTTGATCTGATGGATACCCCGGTCGACGCGGTGGATGCCCGGCTGTGGTCGACTGAGCCCACCATGATCAATATTGAGCCCACCACGCGCTGCAATTTCAATTGCTGGTATTGCATTGGGCGGCATATGAAGCAGGATGACATTAAGTTGGAAAATTTTGCCGCCATGCTGGACAACTTTCCCAAGCTGAAAACGATCGCACTGGTGGGCGAAGGTGAGCCGCTGATGCACAAGCAATTTTTTACCATGGCGAAGATGGCCAAGGAACGACAGATTCGGGTGATCATCATCTCCAATGGGTCTACTTTCAGCAAGAGTGTGATCAAGCAATTGTGCGAATCAGAGGTGGCTTATGTGGCCATTTCCATTGATTCGTTTGACCCAAGCACGTTTGCCAGTTCGCGCCTGGACGGCGACCTGAATAAAGTCTGGAGAGGAATCCACAAGCTGCGCGAGTATCGCGACGCCCATGGCTACCGTTTCCCAAAAATCGCCCTCAAGGGCACCTTGTTCAGCCACACCCTTGGCCAGTTGCCCGATATCGTTGAGGTGGCCAAGAAAAACGGTGTAGAGATTTTTGAGAGCTTTCAGCCGCTCAACCCGATGAAGAGTTATGTGCGCATTTACCCCAAGGAGCAGGTGAACCAGTTGGCATCGGTAAGCGACGTGGCCAAGGCGATTGCCCACGACTCGGTGCTGGCACAACAAACCCTGCAGCCGTTTGCAGAATTTTGCCGCGAGGAGGGAATCGATTTTTTCCCGAAAGTGCGCAGCAACCCGCTTCGCAATAACTGCAACGAGACCTATCTATATTCACTGTTATCGGGGGATGTGACACCGTGCTGCCAGATAAAAACTCCGATCAGCGACAAATGGAATGTCTTCAACCATTCGGTGGAGGATGTGATGGCCGACCCTGAGTACGAGAACGTCCGTTTTAATTTATGGAACGGCATCTTCCCGAGCTACTGCGAAGGCTGTTGGAAAACGCGGTGATGTGAATTGTGGAATCTGATCTAACTCCGTATGCCGCTAGCAAGGGCTTGCCGGCACAGGCCGTGCTGGTATTGGCCCCGCACCCGGACGATGAGGTTTTTGGCTGTGGTGGCGCTGTTGCTGGCCATGTGCATGCGGGTGTGCCTGTACAGGTCGTGATCCTGACTGACGGTGCCGGTGGTTTTGGTGATGCGGCAACGCGTGCCCTTGAAAGCCGCGCGGCGGCCAAAGTTCTAGGCTATGGCGAGCCAGAATTTTGGGGCCTGCCCGACCGGGGTTTGCACTACGCTGAGGCCCTGGTGCAACGTCTGCTGAAAGCCATTTTGAGTGTCGGCGTGGACTTGGTGTACGCACCGTCGCCTTGGGAGGTTCACCCTGACCACCGGCAAACTGCCCTGCTTGCCAGTGAGGCGGTGCAGCGCGCGGGAGCACCGGTGCGCTTGGCTTTTTATGAGGTGGGGGCACCGCTGCGGCCCAATGTGCTGATCGACATCACGGCTGTGCTGCCTGCCAAGGAAACCGCGATGCGCTGTTTTGCGTCGCAACTGGTCCAACAGGACTATGTGCGAAAAATTGGCGCACTGAACCAGTACCGTACCTACACCCTGGCGCGCGAGGTGCTGGCCGCCGAAGCCTACTGGGTCAAAAGCGCCCAGGAACTGGCGCAAGCCATGCGCGCCGGGTTAGCGATGACAGTGTCACCTGGTTTGGTACCTGACCCGGCCAAGCTACCCAACCGTCAACCCTTGGTGTCGATTCTGATACGCAGCATGGACCGCAACTATCTGGCTGAGGCGTTGGACTCGGTGGCCCTGCAAACATATCCAAGCATTGAGGTGGTGGTGGTAGCCGTGCGCCCAGGGCACCAACCACTGCCGACACGATGCGGCCCTTTTGAACTGCGACTGGTACAGACTGACACACCGTTGCATCGCAGTCAGGCTGCAAACAAAGCATTGTCACTTGCCCGTGGTGAACTATTGCTGTTTCTTGACGACGACGACTGGCTGATGCCAGCGCATGTCGCCCGCTTGGCGGAGGTTCTGACCCGCCAACCCCATGCGCTGGCTGCTTATACCGGCATCAGTCTAGTGAACACGCTAGGTCAGCCAATCGGACAGGTCTTTGACTTGCCGTTTGATGCCCTGAAACAGCTGGCGGGTAACCTGACGCCAATTCATGCGGTGTTGTTCAATTCCCGAGTGCTTGCGAGTGGGTGCCGTTTTGACGAATCACTGGATCTTTATGAAGACTGGGATTTCTGGCTGCAACTAGCCCAGCTTTCACCTCTGGTGCATCTTCCTGGCGTGAGTGGCGTTTACCGAATTCATGACAGTTCGGGCGTGCACACGGAAGCAGGGCCGATGGGCGCTGGATCCGCACTGGTTTTCCACAAGTGGGCCGATCGCTGGACATGCCAGCAGTTTGGGCAGATCATGCAGCGCGTGTGGCGGTATCCAGAGTTGGAATATCACTTGGCGGATGTGCAACAGTCTCTTGAAGAGGTCAAACAACAAGTAGCAACTGCTGAGAGTCAGCTACTACAAAAGCAGGAAGAAATTCAAGCGCTGACTCAAAGCAATCAGTTACTGATAACGCAAAAGGCGCAAGCAGAAGAGCTCCTGACGCAACGCACCCGCGATATTGGTGCCATGCTTGGCAGCAACAGTTGGCGCTTAACTCGCCCCTTGCGCACACTGGTGACCTGGCACAAAGGCAGCATTTTTTACAAGCTTTTACGTCCCATCTTTCGACTGCGCGCTATCTTGGCAACGGAGGGTGCACAAGGCGTCCTTTATCGACTACAGCGGCGCTGGTCAGTGCGCCGTGTCAATTTTCTGGAATACACCCAATGGGCGCAAGAATGTGACACCCCTAACCTAAAGACTTTGAACAGTTTAAAAAAGACAATTAAGTCTTGGAAACAGACACCCCTGTTCTCAATCGTGATGCCTGTTTATAACCCGCCGCTGGAGTTGCTGCGAGAGGCTATTGGGTCGGTTCAGGCCCAGGTGTACCCGCACTGGGAGTTGTGTATTGCCGACGATGCTTCGCCTGATGCGGGGGTGTGGCATTTGTTGCAGGCATTGGCCAACCAAGACAGCCGCATCAAGGTAGTCAGGAGAGCGGTCAACGGGCATATTTCGCAGGCATCCAACAGCGCCCTGGATCTGGCTGAGGGGGAGTTTATCGCCTTGATGGACAACGATGATCTGTTGCCACCGGATGCCCTGTATTGGATAGCTGAGGCAGTGAACCGCGTACCTAATGCGCAAATTATTTACACAGACGAGGATAAACTCGACTCCCAAGGCCAACGTTTTGGCCCTTACTTCAAACCAGACTGGAACTACACACTGTTTTTAGGCCACAACCTGATCAGCCACCTGGGTGTCTATAGAACACATCTGATACGCGGGGTGGGCGGTTTCCGGCTGGAGTTTGAGGGCTCACAGGATTACGATCTGGCGCTGCGCTGTATTGAGAGAGTCAAGCCCGATGACATCGTGCACGTTACCCGGGTGTTGTATCACTGGCGGGCGATAGAAGGCAGCACGGCTATGGGCAATGATGCCAAACCCTATGCAGCTCTTGCAGCCCAGCGAGCGTTGCGAGAGCATCTCCAGCGCATTGGGCGGGCCTGCGAAGTTGAGATTTTGCCCACATCAAACTACCGCTGTCTTCGACCCGGCCTTGCCGCAACAGACAAGCTGACAGTGGTGCTTGTTGGCTCAGGATGTGCAACAACGGGAGCCCCCCTTCCTGGCTGGACAACAGATCCGGCGTTTGAGGTATATGAAGCAGTATCCTGCGCAGCAGAGGGTGCAGCAATCAATGCGACTGTGGCACAGGCGAAGGGCACCCTGGTTGCGTTAGTGAGGGCCAACCTGATTCCAACGCTACCAGGCTCCCTTTTGGAGCTGGTACGACATGCCTTGGAAGCTGAGACGGGTATAGCTGGGGGTGCTGTGCGCGATACCCATGGCAGGCTAATATCTGGAGGTTTTGTGCTCAGTACAAAAACGGTGGCGTCGGTGCTGTTGAATGGGCTACCGCTCGGCAATGCAGGTTACATGGGGCGTGGGATATTGGCGCAAGAGTTGTCTGCTGTAGCGATGGATTGCGTGGTGATGCGCAAGCAGGTTTTTGACACAAGCGGTGGGCTGGACGTGGATTACGGAATAACCCAGCTGGGGGCTGTGGCTTTTTGCTTGGGGTTACGCAAAGAAAAACTCAAGGTGATCTGGTGTCCGGATGCAGCGTGGACCGATGCAACAGGCATCGCGACCCCAAGTGAGATGCATCAGCATCCCACTTTTTTAAGTCAATTTGGTCAACAATGTGCGCGGTGGCTGGACCGTGACCCTGCTTACCACCCATTGCTGGACGCCCAACGGGCGGACTTTTCGCTTCGGGTTTTGAGTTGACAGTCTCCAGAGCGTAGGCCTCTACACTACCTCATAACGTAACGCGACTGAAAACTATGGCACCTTTGAGTTTGGGAATTTTTACAAAGACAGCAAGAGGCCATTGATGCAAGCACGCCAATGTTGTTGGCCCATCTGGTTCATTTGAGCGATATCTGAATAGCAAGTTGCTCCCTTGTGCCGTCACGTCAACTATTTGCGGTATGTAGCACCTTGTACCGACCCCGAGCGATACGCCAACCACCGATGAAATTGAAAAGTCCACATTGGGCACCGGCATACGTGTGCCCGAAAACAAATCACCTGGATCTGTTTGCGGTGCACTTGTCCACGCATCGTTCAGCTCGTCCCGACTTGTGAAAACATAAGTACCCGCGGGAAATGCAGGCGGATTGGGAAGCTCCAAGACCTGATATGAAACCGATTGAGTAGGCTCATCGCCCGCCCCCCGCAAGACGCGAGGGCTGATGTCATAGCCACCACTATCACTATCAGCATCGACAAGTTCAAGGCTCTGCAGTTGTGCTTTGACTTCAGGAAAGTCTGAACAACTAAAAACCAATGTGGTAACGCGCTCATTTCTGCCGTCGTCGTGGTTTCAGTGACCCAGTGAGTCAACTGATCGCCGCCTTCCGGGTTCTGCTGGGCTTTTTGTGCCCCAATTGGGCCTTTTTGGCGCATTTCGGGTGCACTCATGCCTGCGCTCTCATCAACGGCTTGCGCGCTATCCACAAATTGGACAGCGCAAACAAGGTGGCGATCTGCGCCGCATTCCTGGTCAGTCCCTTGTAGCGAACCTTCACAATGCCAAACTGGCGGAAAATACACCAGAAGTGGAAACAGAATTTTTCATCAACTCCTCTCCAATCAATTCCTCATGAGATCTTTTGCAGTTGAGGCAACTTTTTTCCAGCTTTCAACTTTTTCGGCCAGATCGTCGCAAACTCGCAGGGCGAGGAAGAATTCAATCTCATTGAACTCCGTGTCATGAAAATTGACGCAGGCAAAGTCCAGCAGCTGGTGCTGAGCCAATTGCGCAAACAGATTTGCCAAAGATGCTGGCGTAAAAGTCCAGCAGTGCACATCATGATAGGTGCCGTTGTCAAGTGCGTCTTTGGCTACAGCTAACGCGCCTTCAAGGGTGTGGGCATGCTTGGTTTTTAATATTGACTCGTCAAGCTTGCCGGCCCAAGCGTCAGTAACATCTACGGCCACTTCATTTATACAGAAGTCAAGAATGCATTGTGTGCAGGGTCTGCGAGCCTTGTTGACATAGGCATTCAATACAGAGGGCAGATCTGAGTTGCGGCGCAAATAGTCAAAAGTGAATCGGCGGTCTGGGACAGCCAGCCTGAGCTCGCCACCCGGCTTGAGGACGGACCTGATTTCTTGCAACCAGGAAATGACATCGGGCACGTGTTCAATCACATGGGACGCAATGACATAGTCGAGTGCGGCAAGGTGTTTGCTTTGGGTACTTTGGGTAAAACTGCTGATGGCTTGTTCCAAGGTTTGTGCACCCCAAACTGCATCAACCTGGATTTGGCTGGCATCGACAAAGCTATCTTGTGCATACTTTCGGCGCAGGGTCGCGGTGTCGGCGTAGTCTACATAGATGATAGTGCCGTCTGACTTGCTGACCAGGGGTCGGCCAAGGGGGCCTATCTCGGCACCCATTTGGCGAGAAATATCGAGCCCGTCCAAGAGCTTTTCCCTTCTAGTTTTCATAGTTACTCAGGGTTGTCCCCAGGGTTGTCCCATATGCTTTTGCCAGCCATCGCGCAGGCCCCTTAGCATGGCCCGGAAGTGGGTACAGCGTGGATGCCCGGCCAAAATAAAGAGTAGCATTTTTTTAAAAAGCTGGAATGCATCGGCCAGCTTCCAGCCGAACGAAATATGTGAAAGACTTTGCAGGTAGATGCCATTGCGAAACATAAAGTAATGCCGTAAGGGTGTGTGCTGCAATATTTGTCGACCACGCCAAGACGTTACGTCATCACCAATCGCGTGCATCAATTTGGCATTGCCAACACCAAATAGTTGCCAGCCCTGACGACGCAGCCGCAAACTCCATTCGATATCCACATAGTCGATAAACAACTCGTCCAGAAACCTTCCCGCCATGGCCCAGACATGCATCGGCACAAGACAACCTGAGGTGATCAGGTGATCGACCGCCAGGCATTCGCCATTGGCGGGAATCACTTTGCGACGCAGCAGGGATATCGGCGAGATAAAGGGCGACAAGTGACCCGTTCTACTGTCAATCTGTTGCGGCCCCACAGCGCCAACGTTGTGACCCGATGCCACAAGGGTCTGGTAGGCATCGACTAAACAGGAAACCATGTCTGGGGCCGGCTCGCTATCTTGGTCAAAGGTAATCACAAACTCGGCCGCTTGTGCTTGTGCCCACTGAAAACCGACATTGAGCGCGGTGGCTACGCCCACATTGGTGATCATGTGCCTGACGGCAAAACCTGCTTGGTCAACAAATGTGTCTGGTAATGGCAGGTTTTGACCATTGTTGACAACGATGCCACCTGCGACTTGCGGAGCCAGCGCTTGCATTAACTTTGACAGCAAGACTTTGTCAGGCTGGTACGTGACAACCACTGCAAGAACTTTTGCCATATTGGGGCGCTAGGTCAGATTTTGTTCAATATTCCAGCAGCTATGAGCCCAATGTTGCCCAACAGTGTCTGCCGGTGAATGCCGCTGCGTTGCATGCCAGCCAATCGGGCAACGAGACCACTGTAGCGGGCCCGTGTAAACTCATCCAAACGATACTTGTTTTCCGGCGTTAAGTAGGCACGCATGTTTTGCAGTGCGGCCAGGTTGATATCGTTCCAGCTTTTAAAGCGGCCATGAAACAACATGCGCAGACGCACCATACCGGCAGCCCAACCGCTACTGGTGCCAACCAGATTATTGTCGTGCTGACGATATCTTACGGTGGGTTGCAGGTCATAAAATACTTGGCCCCCACAGCCGGTCACCACCATATAGACCCACCAGTCATGCGATACCACCTTGATATCCGGGCCCGCCTTGCGTAGAAAGCGACGCGCAGCATTGTTAAACAACATGGTGTTGCCGCCAGCAATGCTTTGCACCAGCGCATTTGCAAAGCAGGGTGGTTTGGTATAGCGGGGTGAAAAGCCGATGTCTCGGTTGTTCGCATCCACACTGCGCGTGCGGCCACAGTAGAGCGCAGGCAAATGATTTGGCATTGTCTGCAACCACTGCAAAGCTCGCGTCAGCTTGTCCGGCTCCCAAACGTCGTCTTGATCAGCGAAGGCATAGTAGTCTGCCGTGATGCCCGCTTTGCAGGTGAGTGATAAAAAGTTGGCAACAAAGCCTTCAGCTGGACCACTGTGAATCGAAAGCCGTGCTGGTCCCAGTTTGGTTTGGTATTGCGCCAAAATAGCCTGCGTGTCATCGGCAGAACCATCATCTGAAACCCAGATAGTCCAATTGGTATAGGTTTGTTGAACGATGGAATCCAGTTGTTCGTGCAAATACCGCTGACCTTGCATGGTGCAAAGCAAGATGGCAATGCTTCCTAAAGAACGGTCATTCACCCTCATGGGACCAGCGTATGACTCACCGTTGCAACCGCGTCATTGTCCGCCCCCCCCACCAACGCCGACAGCCGCACCCGGGAGATCAAATGCACATAGCGCGCTTGCGCCAGGTCACGCAGCACCACCATTTTCTGTTGCTGCGCGTTGGCAATGTCGAGCAGGGTACGGCTGCCGGCCTGAAACGATTTTTGGGTGGAGATCAGCATTTGCTCTGCAGACTGCAGCGCCTGACCCAGCGCTTCGATTTTGGCGACGCTCTCGGTGATGCTGCGGTATTCCTGGTGCACACGCGTGGCAATATCGCGGCGGTTGGCTTCGAGCGTTTTTTCAGCGCGTACCACGTTGGCCTGCGCCTGGCGCACGCTGGCGCTGACGTAGCCGCCAGCAAACAGCGGCACATTGAGCTGGATGCCCACGGTGCGGTTGAGGTAGCGTGTGTTGAGGTTGGTGACACTTTCGCTGTTGCTGTCTGACCATTGGGCCACGGCGTCGAGCGTGGGTTTGTGGCCAGCGCTGGCTTTGGCTACTTCAATCTGGGCGCTCTCAAGGCGCGCTTGCAGGGCAATGAGCTGCGGGTTATGGGCGTTGGCGCGCGCTATCCAGTCTTGCAGCGCTGCGGGCTGGGGCGGCTCAGGCTTGAAGCGGGCTTCGTCCAGACTGACTATGTCATCGAGCGGCAGATCTGCCAATGCCTGGAGTTGCTGCATGGTGTAGGCCACTTGCTGGCGTGCCTCAAGCAGTTGGGCATGGTTCATGTCCAGGCGGGCGGTGGCTTCGTCGACGTCGGTGCGCGTGCCAGCGCCAGAGGCGTAGATTTTGCGGGCAGCGTCGAGCTGGGTTTCAAGCTGGATTTTTGCGGCGCTGATGAGCTGCAATTGGTCTTTGGCGAGCAGGGCCTCAAAGTACGCGCTGGTGACGCGCACAGCCAGGTTTTGCTGCTCCTGGAGCAACACTGCCTCGGCATCGCGCACTTGGGATTGGGCTTGTTTGTATTGCGACAAAACCAGCGGGCGGTAAAGCGGCTGGCGCAGGGTGATGTTTTTGCCGCTGCTGGGGTAGGTGGTGTCGCGGGTGGTTTCCACGCCTAGAAAGTTTGGCGCCGTGGAAGAGAGATCGTTATGGGTTTTGGAGAAGCTCGCCGAAAGATTGGGGTAGAACTGCGACCTGGCCAAAGGCAGGCGCTCGCGCTCGGCATCGGTGGCAGCGCGGGCCGCGGCAAGCACGGGCTCCTGAAGCTGCGCTGCCTCGTAAATTTGTAGCAAATTTGTAGCTGCCTGCGCTTGTATAGTAAGGGCTAAAGCCGAAAATAGTATATAAACTGTTGGCCAACGCATGGTGTCTACTCCTCTTTCATGGATGCTGCCATGCGCTTGGTCAGCGGCTTGAGCAAATAGGTCAGCATGGAGCGCTCGCCGGTCAAAAAGATCACTTCAACCGGCATGCCCGGCTGCAACTGGCGTTTGCCGAGTTGTTTGTAGCCCTCGGCTGTCACACCGACGCGGGCCAGGTAATAAGGCGCGCCGGTTTGTTGGTCGACCAGTACGTCCGCGGAAACTGAAGCCACCTTGCCGTGCACGACGAGTTGGGGGGTGTGCGCGAATGATGAAAAGCGCACGTCAACCGACAGGTCTTTGTGAACCCGGTCGATCAGGTGCGGCGCAACACGGGCCTCAATCAGCAATGCCTGGTCTTTGGGCACGATGTCCATAATTTTTTGCCCGGGGCCAACG
>Ga0100388_10000765_pt1 | contig 28886 bp, 31 predicted proteins | sample CryGeymeta201512_FD_81536 | JGI IMG/M metagenome (GOLD analysis project Ga0100388, IMG submission 81536) | Groundwater microbial communities from Crystal Geyser aquifers in Utah, USA - Crystal Geyser metaG 2015-12 | ecosystem: Environmental > Aquatic > Deep subsurface > Groundwater | place... | reverse complement strand
GTGTCGTGCAATCCCGGGTTACGGCCTGCGGCCTCAACCCGGGCTACACCACCATCCTCGCAACACCACGGTAGCCCGGGTTATAGCCGCGCAGCGGCGATACCCGGGGCAGATCGCACCGGCCGAAACCCGGGACCCGCATCGGTTCAACGCGCCCGGCGCAGATTACCCGGCAGCCATCACAACATGCCGGTTTCCAGGCGCGCCACATCGGACATCATGCTCTGGTTCCACGGTGGATCGAACACCAGATCGACATCGACCTGGGTGATGGTGGGAATCAACTCCAGCTTGCTGCTGACATCGGCGACCAGAATATCGCCCATGCCGCAGCCCGGCGCGGTGAGCGTCATGGCGATGTGCACGCTGCGCATACCGTCGTCGGCATGGCCCAACTCGCAGGTATAGACCAGACCCAAATCAACGATATTGACTGGTATTTCGGGGTCGTAGCAGGTGCGCAATTGTGACCACACCAGACGCTCAACATCTTCATCGCTGGCATTTTCCGGCAGGCTTGGCCCGGCAACCGGCTGCTTGCCGATGGCATCGGCATCGCTGCCGGCCAGGCGAAACAGATTGCCCTCGACGAACACTGTGAAGCTGCCGCCCAGCGATTGCGTGATGTAGCCCACTGTACCCGCCGGCAAGGTGACGGCCTCGCCCTGTGGCACCATCACCACTGCGCAATCGCGCTCAAACTTGATCGGCTCACTGCTGCGGCTGTAGTTCACGACGCTATCTTCCTGTGCCAACACACGCTATTTTACCGCGATGTACATCAACCGCTTGCTCACACGGTCGCTTTCGCCACCACGTTCAGCACGGACGCTGGCGTGAAGCGCGTGTCGATTGCCTTCTGGAGCCTGCTCACGGCGGTGGGTATGGCTGCGGTCTGGGCGATGGCTACGCTGGCCACCCAGAGACCGCTGGCGTGGATGGCACTGGTCAGTGCCGCGGATGTGGTGCTGATGCTCAGCCTGCTGCGGCTCGCACCTGGCCTTACCCGGGCGGCGCTTGCTGCGGCGAACACCACCTTGTCGATCGTACTGGCTTGGTGGTTCATCGCCGCCAGCCAGATGGCGCCGATGCTCGGCTTGCACCCGCTGCAATCGTTGCAGCGCATGAGCCCGCAGTTGGCGTTCTCCCTGAGCGCCGCAACCTTCAGCGACGGCGATCGGCTGCTGGCCGCTGCCAGCATCGCGCTGGCGGCGCTCTGGGGTTTTGCCGTCAGGCTGCCAGACCAGCGCTGAACCGTGCGCTCAATGACCGCCATCCAGCGCTTTGATTTCGGCGACCAACTGGCTGGCCATTTCGGCACCATCGCCGTACAGCATGCGCGTGTTGTCGGCATAGAACAGGGCGTTTTCGATGCCGGCAAAACCGGTGCCCTTGCCACGCTTGATCACGATCGCATACTTGGCCGCCACCACATCCAGAATCGGCATCCCGAAAATCGGTGAAGCGGGGTCGGTCTTCGCCGCCGGGTTGACCACATCGTTGGCGCCGATCACCAGTGCCACATCGGTGTTGGGAAACTCGGGGTTGATGTCGTCCATGTCGGCGATCAGATCGTACGACACCCCGGCTTCGGCCAGCAGCACGTTCATGTGGCCGGGCATGCGGCCAGCGACCGGGTGAATCGCGAACTTCACCTTCACCCCGCGCTTTTGCAGCAACTGGGTCAGTTCCCATATCTTGTGCTGCGCCTGCGCCACCGCCATGCCATAGCCGGGCACGATCACCACCCGCTCGGCATAGGCCATCATCGCCGCCACGTCGCCCGCTTCGATCGGTTTTTGTGCGCCACTGATTTCCTGCGCCTCGCCGGTTGCGCCAAAGCTGCCGAACAACACGCTGGCCAGCGAGCGATTCATCGCCTTGGCCATCAACTGGGTCAGCAAAGTACCGGCCGCACCCACCACCATGCCGGCGATGATCAGGGTTTCGTTCTGCAGCACATAGCCTTCGAACGCCACCGCAAGGCCGGTGAAGGCGTTGTACAGCGAGATCACCACCGGCATGTCGGCGCCGCCGATCGGCAAGGTCATCAAAATGCCGACCGCCAATGCCGCGACGAAGAAGCCGATGATCAAAGGTTGCTGCAGCAGCATCACCGTGGCCACACCCAGGCCGATCGCCAACGCAAACACAACGGCGTTGACGATTTGCTGGCCGGGAAACACAAAGCGACGATCCATCAACCCTTGCAGTTTGGCAAACGCGATCAGCGAGCCGGAAAACGAAATCGCGCCGATCAGGCCGCCGGTCACCCCCAGCACCAATTGCGTGGTGGTTGCGCTGCCGCCGCTGCCGCTGGCAAAACCCAGCAGTTCCACCGCGCCAATCGCTGCCGCCGAACCGCCACCCATGCCGTTGTAAAGTGCAACCATCTGCGGCATGTTGGTCATCGCCACCCGCTTGCCGGAAACCCAGGCCAGCGCGCCGCCAATACCGATGCCTACCAGCATCAAACCCTGATTGTGCATGCCCGGCAGCAGCAGGGTCGCCACCACCGCGAGCACCATGCCATAACCGGCCCACACGATACCGCCACGTGCGGTAACCGGCGATGCCATGCGCTTGAGCCCGAGGATGAACAGTAACGCGGCCACGAAATAGCTGGCCTTGACCGCAATCGGCAACCAGTTCGACATATCCATCAGTGCACCCCCGGCTTCTTGCTGCTGCGGAACATCTCCAGCATCCGTTCGGTCACCACGTAGCCACCGGCGGCATTGCCCGCACCCAAGATCACGCCGAGCAGGCCAATCGCCTTTTCTGCCGTGGTATCGGCATGTCCCAACACCACCATGGCGCCCACCAGCACGATGCCGTGAATAAAATTGGAGCCCGACATCAACGGGGTATGCAGGATGACCGGCACCCGGCCGATAATCTCGTAGCCGGTGACGGCTGCGAGCATGAAGATATAAAGCGCCACGAATCCGTCGATCATTGCCAAACCGCCTCTGCCAATGGAATCAGACGCCATGATAATCGCTGCGCGCCGGCCGTGCGCGCGCGGTCAACCGAATCGGCCGCGATGCGTTATAAACATCACCCAACCAGCGAGGAACCCACATGACCCGTGCACTGCCATTTGTCATCGCACTTGCCCTTGCCGCGTCCACCGGTGCCCACGCCACTGACCGGGGCGAGCGGGTGGAGCGGCATCTGGATCGCCGCGGCGACCGCAGCGAGCAGCGACTGGACCAGCGCGGTGATCACATCGCAGCGCACGCTGATCGGCGTGCACAGCGGTTGGACAGCAACGGCCATCCGCGCGCGGCGCGCCATATCGACGCCCGCGGCGAACGGGTCGATGCGCGCCTGGATCGCCGTGGTGAGCACATCGATATGCGCCTGGAGCGCAAGGGCGAACGCATCGATGGTCGGCTCGATCGTCGCCACGAGCGTGGCTGAGACCAGCGCAGCCACATGCTGGACGCCGCCCCTGCTGCCGTTGCAGCACGCTCACTGGACGAGTTTTTCGCGCAGACCGAGGTCCGCGCGTTCTGTCTGGCGAACGTGGCGCTCGGCGACCGTGAGGAAGCACTGGACTGCGTTCAGGATGCGATGGAGCGCATGCTTGGCTACCGCGACCGCCCAGCCAGCGAATGGACGCCGCTGTTCTGGAGCATTCTGCGGCGCCGACTCACCGACCGCTACCGGCGACGCGCGGTGCAACAGCGGTTGCTGGGCTGGCTGGTGCGGCCGGCCAACGACCAGGATGACGCCGCCGATGGTCTGGATGCTGTGCCCGACAGCGCGCCGGATCCGATGCAGCGGCTTGATGACGAACGCGCCATGACCCGTCTGAGCCATGCGCTGCGTCACCTGCCGACACGCCAGCGCGAGGCGTTTTTGCTGCGCGTGCTGCAAGGGCTGGACGTAGCGAGCACCGCGCAGGCGATGGGCTGCGGCGACGGCTCGGTAAAAACCCATCTGTCGCGTGCAATGGCCACGCTGCGCACGCAACTGGAGGATTGGCGATGATTTCCCCGCGCGATCAGCACAATGCCGAGTGTACCCAGGCACAGTTCGAACGCCATTGCGCCGCGCTCGACGCGGGCACCCGACAGGCCTTGCGTGCCCGCCGCCGCGCGCTACTGGCATCGCCCTCGAGCAGCGCACAAGGGGCCTGGCGACGCTTGCTCCCGGCCGGCGCGATGGCAACGATGATGGCCATCGCAGGCGCGCTCTGGCTGGCACCACCGCCGGTTCAGACGCCACCCGCGACGTACCCGGTCAGCACCCAGGCGGCGCTGGCCATGGCCGAGGAAAGCGCGCAAACCCTCGACGACGACCCCGATTTTTATCTCTGGCTGGCCAGCGAACCGATCGCCGATAGCGGCTTCGACGCCGCACCGCAATTCGACAAGGAGCGCACGTTATGAACATTACCCGACACTGGCTCCAGTGCGCTGTCCTGTCGCTGGCGCTGGCGTTCGCCGTGCATGCGCAGGAAGCGTCCCCCGCGCAAATGCCGCGCTGGGAGCAGTTGAGCCCGGCGCAACGCGAGGCCTTGAGCACACCGCTGCGCGAGCGCTGGAACCAGGCGGCGTATGAACAACGCTTGCGCTGGTTGCGTCAGGCCGAACGCTGGCAAAACCTTTCGCCGGAAGATCGCAAGGCGGCACGCGATGGCCTGCGCGCCTATCGCAAGGCCGACCCACAGACCCGCGAAAAACTGCGTGACGTGTTTCAAAATCTGCGCAACGCATCGCCCGAGCAACGCGCCGCGCTGCGCGAGAAATGGCGCTCGCTCAGCCCGGAGCAACGCAAGCGATGGCTCGATGCCGGTGGCCCGGGCAGAGCGCCACCGCCGGAGCAATGATGCCGCAGTGCGGCGTGCTGGGGCTGGGCAACTTGAAGCAAAGCCTTCTGCATTCGAGGCGAGGCTGTTGCAGGTCGGCTCAAGCCGCGCAGCGGCCGAGCCGACCGCTACCGGAGCGTGGTAACCGTTCCCGCGAGCCCGTTGTCGGATCCGCGCCTGACGGCGCTTGATCCGACCGACAGGCACTGCGCACGCTTGTCGTCCCGAGTCCCGAGTCCCGAGTCCCGAGTCCCGAGTCCCGAGTCCCGAGTCCCGAGTCCCGAGTCCCGAGTCCCGAGTCCCGAGTCCCGTTACAACCGCGATTGTCCGTCGTGGCTGACGCAGGTCTTGGCGATCAACTCGTCATCCCAATCCAGCACCAACGCGCCATCCTTGATCATCAACGCGGCAAAATTGAACACATTGCGGGCATACATCTCACTGGCGTGGATCGCGCCCTGGCTGGCGAGGTTCAGCGGGCCGATCACGCTGACCCCGTTTTCGACCACGGTCTCGCCGGGCCGGGTCAATTCGCAGTTGCCGCCACTTTCGGCGGCAAGATCGACCACCACCGTGCCCGGACGCATACCCTTGACCATGGCTGCGGTAATGATGCGCGGTGCCGGCCGGCCCGGTACCGCAGCGGTGGTAATGATGACATCCACGCTCTTGAGATGTTCGGCCAGCAGACGTTGCTGCTCGGCGCGTTCTTCGGCGTTGAGCTCGCGCGCATAACCGCCCTCACCTGCCGCCGCCACACCCAGATCGAGAAAGCGCGCACCCAGCGATTCGATCTGTTCGCGGGTTTCCGGCCGCACATCAAAACCCTCGACCTGCGCACCGATCCGGCGCGCGGTGGCGATCGCCTGCAAGCCAGCCACGCCGGCGCCCACGACCAGCACCTTCGAGGGCCGGATCGTGCCTGCCGCCGTCGTCAGCATCGGAAAGAAGCGCGGTGCGTTCAGCGCTGCCACCATCACCGCCTTGTAGCCGGCCATGCCTGCCTGCGAGGACAGCACATCCATCGACTGCGCGCGCGTGGTGCGCGGCAGGCGTTCCATCGAGAACGCAGTAACGCGTTGCTTGCCCAGTTGCGCCAGCCGCGCGGCATCGGCCTGCACCGCCAGCAGCCCGATCAGCACCGCCCCCGGCTTGAGCGTTGCGATCTGCGCAGCGCTTGGCGGTTGCACGCACAACACCAGGTCGGCATCGGCCAGCGCCACCGGCTCGCTGGCCGGGTACGCCGAATCCACAAAGTGAGCGCGCACCCCGGCTTGTGGCTCGATCGCCGCGATGACACCCAGCTTGCCCAGTTTGCCGGCCGTTTCCGGGGTCATCGATACCCGGTTTTCGCCCGCGGCCGTTTCCCGCATCGCCAGAACTTTCGCAGCCATGAAGCCTCCTACGCGTTATCGCTGAATGCTAACACGCAGGTGATGGTTTGCGGGCTGAAAACAGGCAGATCAAGGGGTGATCGCGTCAGCGCCGAGGCTGACCTGACCACGCCGCATGCTATGCCGACGCGCGATTTTCTTCGCCGGTGGCATTGCGCTCATGCGACGCACGAAGCTGGCCCAGCACTTGATGCATGGCGCGCTCGAACGCCGCGTTGGCGCCACGGATGCTGAAGCGCTGCTGGTGCATCATCACTGCCAGTTCCTCGACCGACGCCACGCACACGCGCAGACCACGGCGATTGACAAACAACAGGCGCGAGGAAATCGGGCTGATCCAGGACAACTTCGCCGGTTGCGCCTCGCCTTGATCATCGATGAACTCGACCCAGCTACCCACCGGCAGCTTTTGCAGCGCATCGACATCGTCGGGATTGAACTCCAGCTTGCTGCGATCGGACACCAACCGCACCACCGGCGCGGTGTCACTCGTCGCCGACGCGCCGCCGACGTCGTGATCGTCCGCGCGACCATCGGCAAACAGCTCCGGCACCGAGGCGATCGGCTGCACCTTGCCCGCCGCCATGGCGCGCAATTCATCGGCAACCGCATCGACCAAGGTATCGGCCGCCTCGCCGACACAGCCCGAGGACGACAGGATCGGCAGCATGCCCGCGCTCAGTTGCGGAAGTAACGCAGCCAGCGCCGCTTCGCCACCATGTGCCGCCTGCGCCATCGCCAGCAACGCATCGCCACACGCCAATGCCGCACGCGTGGCCTCGGACTCGACACCTTCGCGCAGTTGCAGCACCACCAGGTGATGCGTCCAGTAGCGCCGCATCACCACATCCAGCGCCGGTGGCAGCGCGGTGTCGGCGAGGCGCTTGTCGAGTTCGGTCTGCGCATAGCCACGCGCGGCTTCCAGGCGCTCCTTGCCTTGCTGCGCCTCGGAGGCGCGTCGCTCGGCCAGGTCCACCCGCTTGCGGTGTTGATCCATGAAACAGCGGAACTCTTCTTCCAGCGTCTGAAAAATCGCGATGTTCTCGTTGAACTCCATCGACAGGCGCTGCACTACTTCCTCGGCCTTGGCCAGCAGCGTGCGCTCGGCCGGAGTTTCGCCTTCGTTGCCTTCGCAGGCTTCAGCCACCGAGTTGAGCAGCCGCCGTGCCGGGTGCTCCTTGCGCAGAAACATCCGGCGATCCAGCAATGCCACCTTGATGAACGGCACCACCATGCGGCCAATCAACTCGCGCGCCGAACCCTTGAGCTGACGCTCATCGAGCAGCACGTCAAACAGCATGCCGACCAGATCGATGGCGTCTTCATCGACCGGGTTCAGACAGGCATTTTCCGGGTCGATCCCCAACTGCCGCGAGTTGGCCAATACCTCGCTCTTGATACGCTGCACCACCGACTGCGAAGGGTCCTGAATGGCTGCGCGCACGCCATCGGGAATCTCCGACTGCAACAACGACAGTACCGAGATCATCTCGTTGGAGCTGATCGGACGCAGATGCGCGGCAGACGGCAGTGGCGCCGGCGCGTGATCGCTCTGCCGCCAACCGCGCAACAACTCATGCAAGGTGGCAAACAGTGCCCGCTCGTTGGGTAAATAGGTTTCGCCCGGCCGCGCTGCCTCGGCGGCCGGGGGCGATTGCCCGTGTCGATCCTCGCGGTAGTCCTCGTGGTAATTGCCCGCGGCCGGCGGTGGCGGCGGCGTACGCAGCGGCGTGCGATTTTGCAGCGCGCGCAAATGCGGCAGCACGCCCGCCTTGAGGAGTGACTCGTTGATTTCTTCCAGCGCGGCGACCACGGGTTTTGGCAATTCGCGCTCGCACAACTTGAACAGGATCAGCTTGACATCGCCAGGCATCTCGCAAGGCGACAGGCCCGCGCGCAGTGCCACCGCAATATGTGCTGCACTGAGTGGGCTGGTATCGACATCGAGCTCCTGCCGGCCACCGATCCACGACAGCCGCTGCATCAGTTGCAGCGATACCGCCGAGCTCTCCCTGTGCAGTGCCTGGCCCAACATGCGGGCGGCGATCTGCGACTCCATCTCATCTTCGCTCAACAGGCTCAGATCGCCTGCAACGCTGGCGCTCATCGCGTCTTCAGAGGTGATCGGTTCGCGGCCAGCGAAGCGCTGCCAGACGTCGCGCAACTGAGCGGCAAAGCGGTCCTCGATTTCGCCACGGCGCCGACGCAGTTCGCGCATGGCATCGAGAAAATGCGGTTGATTGCTGTTGCCACCCGACTTCTGCATGAAGTCAAACAAGGCGTCGTCGGCGACCGCCAGCACCGCGCGCACCGCCTCGGTGAGCTGAGTAATGGCCAGTGCGCGGGTGCGCTCCAGCACCGCCGCCATTTCGCCAACCGTGGTTGCCGCGGGGAGGGGGTTCTGGCGAGGGTCAGTCTGGCTCATGGCACGGCCTTGGTTGCTGTAGCGTGGATAAGGCATCGACCCCCAATCGACGCTTGAGGGCAGAATATGACGCAACAGGTCACGTTTTTGTGATTCGGTAGTCAGTTTGCACCATTGCCATCTCCCGGTAAGATGACGCTCTGCGGCCGACCGACGCCAAGGAAGGCACATGCGCGGCCTGCACCGCAGGCGCAGTCACGGAGCCACCGATTGCTGCGTTGCGCAGTGCTCGGAATCCTCATTTACCCACAGGTACACTGCGGTTCCTGCGCCCCGTGCGCCTTGCACTCGGGCCACTCGCTACGGTTTCAACAGGCCCCTCGCATGTCCTCACTTGAAGCGTTGAACGCCCGAATCTCAACTCCCAGCCGCATGTTGCGGCCGCCCGGGCCAACCGACGCACAACTGGCGCTGCTGTTGGAAGCGGCCATGCATGTGCCCGATCACGGCCGGCTGGCACCGTGGCGTTTTCTCCAGATCAGCGGCGAGTCGCGGCTGGCACTGGGTGAAATCCTGGTCGCCCGCCTGCGCGAGCGCGAGCCCGACGCGAGTGCGGCCGCGCTGGAGAAGGAGCGCCTGCGCTTCGCCTGCGCACCGTGCATCATTACCGTTATCGGCCAGCCCGTGCGCGGCCACAAGGTGCCGGCAGTCGAACAATTGCTGTCCGGCGGCGCGGTCTGCCTGAGCCTGCTGCATGCCGCGCATGCGCTGGGCTTTGCCGCGCAATGGCTGACCAGTTGGGCTGCCTATGACCCCGTTGTCACCGCACGCCTTGGCCTTGGCCGCGATGAGCAGGTGCTCGGCTTCATTCATATCGGCGGTAGCGCCGCAGCCGCCAGCGAACGCCCACGCCCCGAACTGGCCGGCCGCCTGCGCCAGTGGATACCGTGAGCCGCATCGCGCCCAGCGCCTGGTTGATCGATGCCAGCATCTACGTGTTCCGCGCCTGGCACAGCCTGCCGGACGAGTTTTCCGATGCCGACGGCCACCCGGTCAACGCCGTGCATGGCTTCGCCCGGTTTTTGCTCGAACTGCTCGAACACCAGCGCCCCAAACACATCGCAGTCGCCTTCGATGTGGCGCTGGAGCACTCGTTCCGCAACGCCATCTACCCAGCCTACAAGGCCAACCGCGACCCCGCACCGGAATCGCTGAAACGGCAATTCGAGCAGTGCATGGCGCTGACCCGCGGCTTGGGCCTGACCACCCTCGCCGACCCGCGCTATGAAGCCGATGACCTGATCGGCAGCAGCGTGCATCGTCTGCGTGAACACGGCCTGCGCAGCATCATCATTTCCGCCGACAAGGATCTGTCGCAATTGCTGGACAGCGCCGACGAGCAATGGGATTACGCCCGCAATCAGCGCTGGGGCCATGCCGAGGTCAAGGTGCGCTATGGCGTGCATCCGCACCAGATGGCCGATTTCCTTGGCCTGGCCGGCGATGCCGCGGACAACATTCCCGGCGTGCCCGGCATCGGCAGCAAAACCGCCGCGGCGCTGCTGGCGCATTTCGACAATCTGGATGCACTGCTGCAACGGGTGGAAGAAGTCCCATTTTTGCGCCTGCGCGGGGCCGCCCAGATGGCGCAGCGACTGCGCGATCACGGCGCGCAGGCCTTGTTGTCGCGACGCCTGGCCACCATTGCCTGCGACGCCCCGTTGCCGGATGATTTCGCGCTGGCGCAGCGCCGCGCGCATACCGCCGAACTCGCCGACTTGCTCGATCAGCTGCGCTTCGGGCCAATGACGCGGCGGCGTATTAACGCGCTGGGCGGTTGACCCACAAGCACAGCATCACCTGCGGAGCCAGCATGACCACCACTGATACCACTGAAACGCTGTACCAGGGCCAGTACCTGCGCCTGAAGCGGCACGGCCACTGGGAATATGCCGAACGCTGCAATGCCAGCGGCGCGGTGATCGTGGTCGCGCTCACCCCCGAAAACAAACTGCTGTTCGTCGAGCAGTACCGTATTCCGATCGCTGCGCGCAGCATCGAAATGCCGGCGGGTCTGGTCGGTGACCTCAGCGACAACGACACCATCGAAGCCGCAGCGCGGCGTGAACTGCTGGAGGAAACCGGCTGGCAAGCCACGCACATCGACCTGCTGATGATCGGCCCGACCTCATCCGGGCTGAGCAACGAGATGATCGCCTTTGTCCGCGCCCGCGGCCTCACCCGCATCGATGCCGGTGGCGGTGATGAGAGCGAAAACATCACCGTACACGAAGTGCCGCTCGCCGATGCCCCGCGTTGGCTCGCCGGCAAAATGGCCGAAGGCTATTCCATGGACCCCAAACTGTGGGCCGGTCTGTGGATGATCGCGCGCAACCCCGATGGCAGCGCGCTGAACGATTCGCCACCCACACAACCCCCCTGATCGGCGATCATAGGCGCCATGTCCGTAGCCGAATCCAGCCCTGTCACCGCCGCCATCGAAGTGCGTGGCGTCAGCAAAACGTACCGCATGTGGGCAACACCCGCCGCGCGGCTGTGGGTGCCGCTGCTGTATCGCGCCGCACGCCTGTGCCAGCGCGCGTTGCCGGCGCTGGCACAGCGGCTGAATGGCGCCGCGCTGCGCCGCCTGCACACCCATCAGGCACTCAGCGACATCAACCTGACGGTACTGCCTGGCGAATCGCTGGGCATCATCGGCCTCAACGGCAGCGGCAAGAGCACGCTGTTGCAGATCATCGCCGGGGTGTTGCCGCCCTCGTCGGGAACTGTGCGCGTGCATGGCCGGGTGGCGGCGCTGCTGGAACTGGGCTCGGGCTTCAACCCGGACATGACCGGCCGCGAGAATGTCTACATCAACGCTGCCATTCTCGGTTTCGAGCGGCACCGGGTGGACAGCCTGATCGACCAGATCATCGCATTCGCCGAAATCGGCGACTACATTGATGAACCGGTGCGCACCTACAGCTCGGGCATGATGCTGCGGCTGGCGTTCGCGGTGCAGGTGCATGTCGAGCCTGATGTGCTGATCGTCGATGAAGCGCTGTCGGTGGGCGACGCGCAGTTTCAGGCCAAGGCGATGACCCGGATCGAGGAGATTCTGGCCAATGGCACCACGCTGCTGTTCGTCGGCCACGACCTCAACGCGCTGCGTGCGTTTTGCCAGCACGCGATGTTGCTGGAAAAAGGCCGCGTGGTGTTGCAGGGGCTGCCCGAAGACGTGATTACTGCCTATTTGCAGGACATCCAGCGCGGCGTATTGCGTGCGCGCGGACGCGATGCCAGCGCGCTGGTAACGGTCGCCGACGGCTTCGCGCATGGCAAGACCCGGGTACTTGCGGCCCACTTCGAAAGCCACGGCAACCACTGCACCCTGCGCTTTGCCGAATCGGTGAGCGTCCATCTGGCGCTCAGCCTGGATGCCGGCATCGACGCGCCCGCCATCATCGTGGACGTGCTCGACCTCAAGGGGCTGCAAGTCAGTGGTCGACGCATTGCGCTTCCTGCCACGCCGCACGGGGGTGAGCTGAATCTTCGCCTGCAACTGTCCGCAGCGCTGCAAAAAGGCGTGTACCGGATCCGCACCCGCATCGTCGATGCCCCCAGCCTGGAGCAGACCGTGGTGCTGGCGCGTCACGAAGGCGGCCTGTCGTTCGAGGTGATCGACGATAGCCGTGAGCGATTCACTGGCCTGTTCGAGTTACCGATGCACGTCGATATCCTGCCCTGAGAGTGTCACCCCATGCCCTGTCGTCAGCCAGACTGCGATCCCGCCCGGTCATGAACACGCCGCCGATCATGCTTTTCCATCGTGATTTTCGCGGCTACAGCGGTGGTCACGGCAAGGTCTTTGATTATTTCAACCACGCCCTCGCTGGCGGCTGGGATGCGCGCGTTTACTTCACCCCACAATCATTGCATGACGCCAGCAATCCCTGGCTGGCAATGCCCGAGCGCGTGCTCGATCGTTATGCCCCAGAGCGCGCCGATGCGCTGTTCATCGGCGGCATGGATTGGTTGGCGCTGGGCGACGCTTGCGCAGCTACTGGCAAGCCGGTATTCAATTTGATCCAGCATGTGCGCCATGGCGATCCACAGCATCCGCTGTACGCATTCCTCACCCGGCCGGCGCAACGCATCTGTGTCTCGGCGCCGGTGGCAGCGGCAATCACCGCCAGCGGGCGCATCAATGGCACGGTGACGGTGATCGAGGCCGCGCTCAACCTGCCGCACGCCGGGGTTGCCGGAACCCGCGAAACCGTGTTCATCGACGGCATCAAGCAACCCGCACTGGCCGGTGAACTGGCTGCCGTGCTGCGCGCTGAAGGCCGCAGCGTGGTGCTGTGCGATACACCGATAGCGCGCACGCGATACCTTGCTGCCATGGCGCAAGCGCGGGTCGCGGTCACCCTGCCGCACGCGAGCGAGGGTTTTTATTTGCCGGGGCTCGAAGCGATGGCGCTGGGCTGCGCCACCGTGGTGCCCGATTGTGTCGGCAACCGCGCGTATCTTGTGGCCGGCAGCAATGCGCTGGCACCGACGCTGCACTGCGCCGCGCTTGCCGATGCGGTGCGCGCGTTGGACGACCCGGTGCTGTACGCGACGCTGCGCGATGCCGGCGCTGCGACCGCCGCGCGCTTCACCCTGGCGCGCGAACGCGCGGCGTTTCTGCGACTGGCCGAACCGCAGCGGAACAGCGTGCCATGAGCGGGCGCAACATCGCACTCACCGGCGTGCCGCGCGCCGGTACCACGCTCGCCTGCCGACTGCTCGGCCAATGCCGCAACACGGTTGCGCTGTTCGAACCGATGCCGGTTTTGACCCTGCCGCGTGACCACGATTTGGCGCTGGAGCAGGTGCTGGCGTTCTATCGTGGTGTCCGCAGCCAGATCGCGCGCGCGCGCACCGCACCGAGCAAGTTGCACGGTGGCGCCGTGCCCGACAACCTGTACGGCGAAACCGACAGCAACGGCAAGCGTGCATTGCAGGCGCATCCGGGTCAGTTGCAGCTACCGGCAAATCTGCCCGACGACTTCACGCTGGTGATCAAGCACAACGCCGCATTCACCGCCCTGTTGCCAACCTTGGTCGCGCAACTAGACACCTTCGCCATCGTCCGTAATCCGCTGGCGGTGATCGCTTCCTGGCAATCGGTCGATATTCCGGTGCAACAAGGCCGTGTGCCCGCCGGTGAGCGGCTCGATGCCCACCTCGCCGCGCGCCTGGATGCCAGCAACGATGTGCTCGAACGACAGGTGTGGGTGCTGGACTGGTTTTTCCGGCAGTACCGTGCGCACCTGCCCGATGCGCACGTGTTGCGTTACGAAGATATCGTCGCGAGCCACGGTGCGCTGTTGCATACCCGCGTCGGCGTGAATGCCATGGTAGATGCGACGCTGCGCACACAGAACCCGCTGGCGCGCCGCGACCCCACCGCGATGCAAACCGTGCACCGCGCGCTGCGTGCATTTCCCGGTGCGTGGCGGCACTGGTATGCGCCGGCCGAGATCGACGCCGTTCTCGCCGCGCAGCCGGGAGCCGACCGGTGAAGCCATCGACCGGCAGCACCCCACCCCTGTTGAGCTTTGTCATCGGCGGCGCGCAGAAAGCCGGAACCAGTGCGCTGGCGCGTTATCTCGGGGCGCATCCCGCGATCCGTCTGCCGCACAGCAAGGAAGCGCATGTATTTGATGCTCCCACATTCGATGATGCCGCCACGCCACGGCAAATCGACGCGCGCTACGCAACGCACTTCGATACCACCGACGCAATGCCCGCACCGCTGTACGGCGACGCCACCCCGATCTACCTGTTCCACGAACGCCTGGTGCAACGCCTGGCGCGATACAACCCGGCGCTGCGCTGGATCATCCTGCTGCGCGACCCGGTGGATCGCGCGCTATCGCACTATCACATGGAGCGCGCACGCGGCGCTGAGCAGTGGCCGCTATGGCCGGCGTTGCTGCTGGAGCGCTGGCGGCTGCGTGGCCATCGCGACGATTTTTCCGAGCGCTCGCCACTGCGCCACTACAGTTATCGCGCGCGTGGCGACTATGCCGCGCAATTGGATGCCCTGTATCGGCACTTTCCGGCGCATCAGGTCCTGCTGTTGCACAACACCACACTGCGCACGCAACCCGATTCGTGCCTGGCGCAGGTCTGCGCGTTTCTGGGCATCGCCGCGGCCGACGATGCACCCGATTTTGCGCCGGTATTCCAGGGCGATTACCCACGCCCCGGCCGATTCGGACCCAGCCGGCTGCTGCTGCGTTGGCTGTTGCACAAACAACGGCGGCGGTTGCAGCGCGGCTACCGGATCACGCTCGACCCTGGCTGATTTACTGCGCCGGCAGCAGCGGCAGCGGATCGACCGGCTTGCCGTTGCGGCGAATCTCGAAATGCAGCATGTCGCGGCTGGCGCCGGTACGACCCATCTCCGCGATGCTCTGCCCGGCAACCACCGCCGCGCCCTCAGCAACCAGACGGCGGCGATTATGGCCGTAGGCCGACAACCACTCCTCGGAATGCTTGATGATGATCAGCTCGCCGTAACCGACCAGACCCGAGCCGGAGTAGACCACCGTGCCGGCGGCGGCGGCGACCACGGCCTGCCCGCCACTACCGGCGATATCGATGCCCTGACGGGTCGTGTCGCCAGCGACAAAACGCCCGATCAGCGCGCCTTGCGTGGGCCAGCGCCAGGCGATGGCTGCCGCCGTTGACGGCGCCGGGGCTGGGCGGCGTGGTGCGGGCGCAACCGGCTTGCGCGCAACCGGGCGCGGTGTTTGCGCCGGCGTCTGCGTTGGCTTGCGCGGCGCGGCCGCAGCACTCGGGCGGCGGCTCGACACCGTGGCCAGCGCCGGGCCGCGCAGTTGCAGGCGCTGCCCGGGGTAGATCGTGTACGGCGGGCGGATGCCATTCCAGCGCGCCACGTCGCGATAATCCTGACCGGCGCGAAAGGCGATGCCATACAAGGTGTCGCCGCGCTGCACCAGCACCGAGCCAGCGCTGATCGGCTGCGTCGAAACCGGCCGGCCGTAGTGATCGCGGCGCACCACGGTACTGCGCCCACAACTGGCCAACACGGCCAGTGCCAGCAGCAGGCACAACACGTGCGCGATGGTTTTCACCCGCGCCATTCCAACCACAAGGCAAGCGCCAGCAGCACGATGGCGATGCCCCAACCCAGCCATTCGATATAGCGCTGCAAGCCGCGCTGCAACCACGTGCCACCCCAGGCGATCAACCCGGCGACAAGAAAGAAGCGCGCCCCGCGGCCGACGAACGAGCCAACAATGAAGGGCACCAGGCCAATGCCGGTAGCGCCGGAAGCGAGCGTGAATATTTTGTACGGGATCGGCGTAAATCCGGCCACAAACACGATCCAGAATCCGTACTGTGTGAACAGACCCTGCACCCGCAGAAACGTTCCGGCCCAACCCAACCGCTCGATCCACGGCCACAGCGCATCGAGCAGGTAACTGCCGAGTACGTAACCCAACAGGCCACCGATCAGCGAGGCAAGCGTGCAGATCAGCGCGAAGCGCCACCAGCGTTGCGGCTGCGCCAGCGTCATCGGAATCAGCATCACATCCGGGGGTACCGGAAAGATCACCGATTCGGCGGCGCTCATCGCCGCCAGAAAACTTGGCGCGCGATGGTGGTTGGCCCAGACCAGACAACGCGCATAAATCGGCGCGAACAGGCCCATCACGCCAAGCCCGGCAGCAGCGGCACGAACACCACCGGCGCCAGCACTTGTTCGCTGATGCCGTCGGCGGTGCGACGAAAACGCAGCAACTGCTGGCCATTGCGGCCACCCACCGGCGCTACCAGCACGCCACCGGGCGCAAGCTGCTCGAACAGCGCCGCATCAAGCGCCTGCGCGCCGGCAGTAACAATGATCGCGTCGAACGGCGCCAACTCCGGCCAGCCGCTACTGCCATCATCGTGCCGGCAGCGCACCTTGGCAAAACCCAGACGGCGCAGCCGCCGCCGCGCCTGACGCAACAGCTCATCGATCCGTTCGATGGTGCACACCTCATCCACCAGCAGCGCCAGCAAGGCCGCCTGATAGCCCGATCCGGTGCCGATTTCCAGCACCCGCTGCGGCTGCGCAAACTCGAGCAGCGCCTCGGTCATGCGCGCCACCACCCACGGCTGCGAGATGGTCTGGCCATGGCCGATCGGCAGCGCGGTATTTTCGTAGGCGCGGCTGGCCAGCGCCTCGTCGATGAACAAATGCCGTGGCAATTGGCGCATGGCCGTGAGCACGCGCTCATCGCCGATGCCGCCGTGCGCACGCAGATGCTCGATCATCCGGTCACGCGCGCGCTGCGAGGTCATGCCCAAACCCAGCGCTTCGGGGCTGAGCGCATTGCCCGGGCTCATGCGATCTCCTGCGCGTCATGGGTCATCGCCTGCACCCAACCCGCCACTTTTTCCAGCGCCTGATAGCGGGTCAGATCGACATGAATCGGCGTGATCGAGACATAGCCGGCACGCAGCGCGTGAAAATCGGTACCCGGCCCGGCATCCTGCGCGGCGCCGGGCGGGCCGATCCACCAGATCGGGCGGCCACGCGGATCGCTCTGCGCGATGCACGGCTCGGCGCGATGGCGATGGCCCAGCCGCGTGACCTCATAACCGCGTACCTGCGCCCACGGCCGGTCGGGCACATTCAGATTGAGAATGGTATCGGCCGGCAGCGGATCGGTACCCAGTCGCTGCATGATCGCCAGCGCGGCGCGTGCGGCGGTCTCGAAGTGCCGCTGTTCGCCCTCGCCCTGAGCCAGCGACACCGCGATGGCCGGCAGACCGAGAAACCTGCCTTCCATTGCGGCGGCAACCGTGCCCGAATAAATCACGTCATCACCGAGGTTGGCCGAGTTGTTGATCCCGGAAATCACGATGTCCGGTTCGACATCGAGCATCCCGGCCAATGCCAGATGCACGCAATCGGTTGGCGTGCCGGCAACGCGCCAGGTCTGCGCATCGAGCTGCATCACGCGGATCGGCTGATCCAGAGTCAGGGAATTGCTGGCGCCACTGCGGTCGCGGTCCGGGGCGATGACAAACACCTGATGGCCAGCCCCGCGCAGCGCCGTTGCCAGAACGCCAATACCGGGCGCCTCCACGCCATCATCGTTGCTGACCAGAACCCGCATGCTGCTTTCCCGGCAAAGACCTGAATGATATCGGACAGCGCCGGCGATTGCTCATTCGATGATCGTCACACGCCTGCTGAACCGCATCGCTGAACCGCACCACACCGCAACCGAGAAAGAAGCGAGCAGCCCATCATGTTTTTGCCTGCCACGGCTTCAGTTTGAGCCGATTGCGCCGATAATCAGTAGTACGTAACGACATGGCGGGCGGAGCAGCACTACGATGAATCAATGCCTTGCGCCTGCCGAGGATGGCGTCATCACGGACGACGATGGACAAACCATCGCCGCAATCCTGAATGCAGCCGACCTGCTGGCAGTGACCCAGAGCCTGACGGACCATATCGCGCGCAGCCTTGGCGCGTGCGATGTGGCCATCACCTGGCGCATGCCGCACGGCAGCGAACACAGCGCACCGACACCGACCATACCGCTCGACGCCGATCTGCTGGCCCGTGCCGAAGCACTGCCCGGCAGCCTCGCCCGCAGTGCCGACCGTAGCGCATTTGCGCTGTGCATCGCCGATGGCGAACTGGCGGCGCAGGGCCTTGGCGCCTATGTGGTTGCCCGCATCGACCCCGGCCTCGACGATGCTACCCTGGCAAGCGCCTTTCCCGCCTGGCTGCGCACCTGCGTCAGCAGTGTGCTCGACAAGAACAATCTGCGCGCGCTGGTCACGCGGCTCGACCAGTCCGAGCGCTTGCAGCACGCCCTGTTCGCCATCGCCGACATGGCCAGCTCCGGCATGGACATGGGCGACATGCTGCGGCGGATGCACCAGATCATCGCCAGCCTGATGTATGCCGAGAACATCTACATCGCGCTGTACGACAAGGCGGCCGATGAGATTCGCTTCCTGCTGTTTGTCGACACCCAGGATGTCGCGCTGGAAAATATCAGTGGCGTCGTAACCGACAGCGAGCAGGCACGCCTGCCGATGCAGCGCATCAAGGGTGGCATCACCTGGCACCTGATCCATGGGCGCAAGGCGCTGATGGGCTCGACAGCGCAGATCGCCAGCCAGGTTTCCGGCAAGCTTGCTTCGCTGGGTTCGGATTGCCACGACCTGCTCGGCGTGCCGATGCTCGCCGGCAACTCGGTGCGCGGCGTGATCGTGGTGCAAAGCTATACTGAACGCAAGCGTTACAGCGAAGCCGACAAAAACCTGCTCGCCTTTGTCAGCAGCCATGTGCTGACTGCACTCGACCGCAAACAGGCACACCAGGAGTTGGAACGCCGCGTCGCCGAGCGCACCCACGCATTGACCCAGGAAATTCACGAGCGTGAGCGCAGCGAACGCCTGCAACGCACCTTGTTTCGCATTGCCGAGCTATCGAGCACCGCCGCCAGCGCCGACGATTTCTACAGCGAAGTGCACTGCATCATCAGCGAATGGATCGATTGCCGAAACTTCTACATCGCACTGATTTCGAGCGACGGCGAGCATCTGGAATTCGCCTACTTCGTCGATGAACATGAGCCGACGCCAGCCCCACGTCGGCTCGGGCGCAACATCACCGAGTACGTGCTGCGCACCGGCAAGCCACTATTGGCTGACATGAGCAACGCCGAATCATATGCACGCATTCGTCAACTGCATGCGGATGGCGATCTGCTGGGTTCGCCCGGTGATACGCGCTGCTGGCTCGGGGTGCCGCTGATCTGCGCCGAGCGCGCGCTCGGCGTGCTGGTGGTGCAAAGTTATGCCGACGGCACGCGCTACACGGCGCGCGATCAGGAACTGCTTACTTTCATTTCCTACCAGATCGCCAACGGCCTGGAACGTACCCGTGCCGCGCAATCGCTGCAAACCGCCTACGCCGAACTGGAGCAGCGGGTCGCCGAACGCACGGTCGAGCTGCGCGAACAGATTGCGGTGCGCGAGAAGATCGAACAACAACTCAAGCACGAAGTGCTGCACGACGCCCTCACCGGCCTGCCCAATCGCACCTATCTCCGCGAGCATCTGGCGCGGGTGATCAGTCGCCAGCAACGCGACCCGAAGCATCAGTTCGCGGTGCTGTTTCTCGATCTGGATCGCTTCAAGGTGATCAACGACAGCGCCGGTCATCTGGTCGGCGATGCCCTGCTCAATGAGGTCGCGCAGCGTTTCAGTGCCTGCGTACGCGGCGACGACGTGGTGGCGCGCCTGGGCGGCGACGAGTTTGCCATCGTCATGGAAGGCATTCACGGCAGTGGCGACACCATTCGCCTGGCGCGGCGGATTGTTTCCGCACTGGCCGAACCGGTGCACATCAACGACAAGGAGCTGTTCACCGCCACCAGCATCGGCATCGCCATTGGCGGCTCCGATTACCAACAACCCGAGCAATTGCTGCGCGACGCCGACATCGCGCTGTATCGTGCCAAGGCCAATCCACGCCAGCGCTATGAGCTGTTCGACGAGCAGCTCAACTCTGAAGCGCTGCACCTGCTCGATCTGGAAAACGAACTGCGTCTGGCCCTTGCCCGCCGCGAGTTCGAGCCGTATTTTCAGCCAATCGTGCGACTGGACGATACCTCGGTGGTCGGCTACGAAGCGCTGTTGCGCTGGCACCATCCGCTGCGCGGGGTGTTGGCGCCCGGCGCGTTTTTGTCGGTCGCCGAAGCCAGCGGCATCCTGGAAGCGATCGACTGGCAGATGTTCGAGATGACCGTCAACGCCATTCCGCAATTGCTGTCGCCAAACCAGTACGTCAACCTCAACGTGTCGCCGCAGCACTTCCGCTCGGCCAATCTCGATACCAAGCTGCTGGCCTTGCTGCGCAATAACGCCGTCGACCCCCATCAGGTGCATATCGAGATCACCGAGGGCGCGCTGATGGACAATCCCGAGCAGGCAATCGCCATCATCGAGCGCTTGCGCCAGGCCGGCGTGGTTACCGCACTGGATGATTTTGGTACTGGCTACTCGTCGCTGAGTTACCTGCATCGCTTTGCACTGGCGACGGTGAAGATTGATCGCTCGTTCATCATCGATCTGGCGCCCGGGGTGCATGGTAGCGGTGAGCCGGTGGTGCGCGCGATTCTGGCACTGGCGCAATCGGTGGGTCTGGATGTGGTCGCCGAAGGTATCGAAACCAGCGATCAGCACGAAGCCCTCAGCAGCCTCGGCTGTGTGCTGGGCCAGGGCTATCGGTTCGCCCGCCCGCAACCGCTGAGCGTGATTCAGGCGGCCCGCAACAAACCGTGAGGTGATATCGACTACACGCGGTTCGGGTTACTGTGTGCGCATGAAACGCAAACTGCCGCCGGTCAACGCTGATGTCGACCTGTTCCGGTCGGCCATCGGTGCGGTTCGCCCACTGCCGGAAACCCCGCCCGCACCGCGACAACGGCCACCCAAACCGGTGCCGCGAATGCACCTTCGCGACGAAGCCGACGCCATCGCCGCCTCGCATGCAACCGACCCGGCCATCGCACAGATGCTGGCCGAAGGCGCGCTCGCGTGGCGCCGAGCACACGTCAGCGAACGCGTACTAGCCCGCCTCAAGCGTGGCGATTACGCGGTGCAGGATGAAGTCGATCTGCATGGTCTGAACGAAGCCAGCGCGCGCAAACTGCTGCAAGCGTTTCTCGTCAACGCCCGCCGCGAACGCTGGCAGTGCCTGCGCATCATCCACGGCAAGGGGCTCAGCTCGGAACACGGCGCATCGGTGCTGCGGCCAGTGGTCGCGCACCGGCTCAGCCAGTGCGGCGATGTGCTCGCGTTTGCCTCGGCACCGCAAAATCAGGGAGGCAGCGGTGCCACGCTGGTGTTGTTGCAAGGCCGTCAACGCACCGCAGGATAAGCGCACTCGCTCGCGATGGTCTGAACAAGTCCATCCTGGAGTCTTCAGACTCGCCGAGTCCAGCACCGGCCCGGGTGCGTCGCCGCCGGATCAATCGCTTGCGTGATTGATCCGTGTGCAGGCCATCCATGACCTGCGGAAACGCTGAATGGATCGGGGTTTCCCACGGCAATGCCAACGATCAGTCATCGGTCTTCGACCTGTATTTCGTGGGCGCGTTGATCCAACGCACATCGACACCGGCAATTCTGGCGCGGTGTTCAACCGCGCGCATGTACTCGACATCAACGCCGGCTGGCGCGTTTGCGCTTGACGTCCGGGTCTTGGTCTGGCTTGCGCAACTGCAAGCAACCCCCAGCAATAGATAGACCACTGCAATAGTGCCGATACGGGACATGGCATCCTCCTCCTTGCGACAGGATTGAGTAAGCAACTCCGTCCGCAAAGGTGCCAGCGAACGGTGCCGCCGCAAAATCTACACCCGCGTGAGCGACGCGTCATGTGCCTGACATTCGGTCACGTTTGTACCGCGTTCAATTACGCCCGACAGTCCCCCAGCGCATACAACACCGCGGTCGCGTAGGCACCGGGCGGCAACGCAAAACTCAGGCGCAGGGTGGCTGCATCCAGCCACTGCCAGTCCATGTTCGACGCAAGCAAACGCAGGGCGCGGTATTCCAGGTTCAACCCGGCGCGTTCCAGACCAGCGCGGATTGCCTCACTACCGGCCAGCGTGGCGCGCATCTGCGCAGCTGCCGGTTCGCCCTGGCGCAATTCACCGCGCCCCCAGAGTGGCCCAACCGGATGGATGTCGTGTGTTTGCAGCCGCTCATGCAAGGCGGCATTGAGCGGTTCGGGGCCAAACACGCTGCGGCTGCCGGCCAGCATCCACACGTCGCCATCGACGCCGATGTTCCAGGTTCCATCCTGCACGCGCGCATGCAGCACGGCGTTGAACAAGGCCGAGCGTGCCGCCGAAAGCAGGATGCTGCGTTGCTCGCGGCCGAACCGGCGACCGGCGAACAGTGCGCGTGCGGCGTCGAGGTTGCCGCCGTCGTGGCCGAAGCGTTGCTCGCCGAAATAGTTGGCGACGCCGTCATGCTGCATCTGTTGCAACCGCGCTTCGATGGCGATGCGATCGCCGTTGACCTCGCGCAGCACCAGCATGAAGCGATTGCCGGCCAATGCACCGCGTTGCAGCTTGCGCGCATGCCAATCGCTGGCCAGCACACGCAGCCCTTCGCTGGGCAAGGTATCCAGCGGCGGTGCCTGCCGTTTCGGCAGATGCACGCTGAAGCGCTGCCGGGTGACCGCATGGCGGTCTTTCATGCCGGCGTAGCTCACCGCCATCGGCGCCACCCCGGCCCAGCGCGCCAGCAGGCCGGCGACGAAGGCGGTGTTCATGCCGGTTTTTTCGATCTCCAGCAGCAGGTGTTCGCCTTCGCCGGACGGCGTGAACGCCGGCAACTCCTCAACCTGAAAATCGGCCGCCTCAACCCGGAATCGCGCATCAAGCACCGCTTCGCCGTGACAGCGTGCCAAGGGCACCGGCGGCGCCCACTCCAAACAATGATCAATAGCGCCTTTTGAAACCGTCATGAGCGGCCCGAGTGCAAGGCGCACGGAGCGCAGGAACCGGAGTGTACTTTCTCGTACATGAGGATTCCGAGCACCGCGCAACGCCGCAATCGGGTCGCGCAGTAGGTTTCAAGAGGTGCTATCACGCGCGCACCAGCAGCACCACGGCCTGCGCCGCAATGCCTTCGCTACGACCCTCGAAACCCAGGCCCTCGGTGGTGGTGGCCTTGACGCTCACCTGCAACCGCGCCACCCCCAGAATGTCGGCGAGCGCGGTGCGGATTTCCTCGCGCTGCGGCCCGATCTTCGGCCGCTCGCCGATCACGGTGACATCGGCATTGCCGAGGCGCCAGCCGGCATCGAGCATCAGTTGCTGGCAATGGTGCAGGAACAGGCGGCTGTCGACACCGCGCCAGCGTGCGTCGCTGGGTGGAAAATGCTGGCCGATATCGCCCAGCGCCAGCGCCCCGAGCAGGGCATCGCACAGCGCATGAATCACCACGTCGCCATCGGAGTGCGCAATCACGCCGGCATCGTGGGCGATGCGCACACCGCCCAGCATCAGGTGATCGCCCGGCCCGAACGCATGCACGTCGTAACCCTGGCCGATACGGAACGGAACGCTCATGCAGCAACTCCCCGTTGATGGCGCAGCACAAACTCGGCGAGCGCGAAGTCGGCCTGGGTGGTCACCTTGATATTGTCCTCGCGGCCCTCAACCAGCAGCGGGCGCAGACCCAGTCGTTCGATCGCCATCGCTTCGTCGCTGACCTCTATGCCCGCTTGCAGTGCTGAATCAAGTGCGTGAATGAGCAACCCGCGCGCAAACAGTTGCGGCGTGAACACCCGCCACAGCCCGTCGCGCGCCGCGGTGCCAATGTCCTCACGGGCCGCGTTGGCGTGTTTCAGGGTGTCGCGCAGCGGCGCACCCAGCAAGGCACCCACCGGATGCCCGGCCGCCGCGGCCAGCAAACGGGTGATGTCGTTGCCGGTGATGCACGGCCGCGCCGCGTCGTGCACCAGCACCGGATCCGCATCGCCGACAGCAGCCGGCAGCGCGAGCAATCCGGCACGCACCGACGCCGCACGCTGTGCCCCGCCGATACACGTCAACACCGGTTTATCGTGCATGCACACGAGCCCCGGCCAATGGGTGTCGTCCGCAGCCAGCACCACCATCACGCCAGCAACGTCCGGATGCGCCAGCACGGCGTGCAAGGTATGCCAGATCAGTGGCTGGCCCAACACCGGCAGGTATTGCTTGGGCAACGAACCGCCAACCCGCGAACCCTGCCCCGCCGCCGGCAACACCACCCAGATCACCGGCCATCCTTGTCAGGCGCGGCGGCAGGTAAATCGCCGGCATCGACCACACGGTAGAACACCTCGCCGGGCTTGATCATGCCCAGCTCGTTGCGTGCGCGCTCTTCCAGCGCCGCCTCACCTTGCTTGAGATCGGCCACCTCCGCGGCCAGGGCATCGTTGCGCGCCAGCAACTGCGCATTTTCACGCTGCTGCACGCGCACGCTCACCGCCAATTCATGCACATCGCGCACGCCGCCAGCACCGTTACAACTGCCAGCCCAGCACCAGCAGCAGCACAATCAGCACGGTGGCGAGCGTGCGCAGCATGGCGCCGGTCAGCGCACCTTGAACTGTGCAAACGCGGCGCGGCCTTCATAGCGGGCGCGCTCACCGAGCGCTTCCTCGATGCGCAGCAACTGATTGTATTTCGCCACCCGGTCGGTGCGGCACAGCGAGCCGGTCTTGATCTGGGTCGCGCTGGTCGCCACCGCGATATCGGCAATGCTGGTGTCTTCGGTTTCGCCCGAGCGATGCGATACCACCGCTGCATAATTCGCCGCGGCCGCCATGGCGATGGCCTGCAGCGTTTCCGACAGGGTGCCGATCTGGTTGACCTTGATCAGGATGGCGTTGGCAATGCTGCGTGAGATGCCCTCGCGGAAGATACGCGGGTTGGTCACAAACACGTCGTCGCCGACGATCTGCACCGTGTCGCCAAGCGCACGCGTAAGCTGTGCCCAACCATCCCAGTCATCTTCGGCCATGCCGTCTTCGATGCTGATGATCGGGTACTGGCGCACCCAGTCGGCCATGAACTCGGTGAACTGCTCGGAAGTCAGCCGCTTGCCTTCACCGAGCAGGTTGTACTTGCCGTTTTCGTAAAACTCCGACGCCGCGGCATCCAGGCCCAGCGCGATATCCTCGCCGGGGCGGTAGCCGGCCTTGCTGATCGCTTCGAGGATCGTGTCCAGTGCTTCCGCGTTGGAACGCAGATCCGGCGCGAAACCACCCTCATCGCCCACCGCCGTGCTCAGGCCGTGGCCCTTGAGCACACTCTTGAGCGCATGGAAAACCTCGGCACCGGCACGCAACGCTTCGGAAAAACTCGCCGCACCGACCGGCAGAATCATGAACTCCTGCAAGTCGATATTGTTGTCGGCGTGGGCACCGCCGTTGATGATGTTCATCATCGGAACCGGCAGCGACACCGGCCCACCATTGGCCAAATGTTGCCACAGCGGCATGTGCTTTGATGCCGCGATGGCATGCGCGTTGGCCAGCGATACCGAAAGCAGTGCGTTGGCACCGAGCCGGCCCTTGTTGTCGGTGCCATCGAGTTCGATCAGGCGTGCGTCCAACCCGCTCTGGTCGGCCGCGTCGAAGCCTTGCAACGCTGCGGCAATGGTTTCGTTGACATTGCCCACCGCCTTGCGTACGCCTTTGCCGAGGTAGCGGGTCTTGTCGCCGTCGCGCAGCTCGACCGCTTCGCGGGTACCGGTGGACGCACCCGAAGGCACCGCCGCGCGGCCGCAGTGGCCGGACGCCAGCGTGACCTCGGCTTCGAGAGTGGGATTGCCGCGTGAATCGAGAATTTCACGGGCGTGGATTTTGCTGATCGTGGTCATGATGGGTTTCGTTGCTCGGCAATAAACAAGGGAAGTATGCGACTGAATGCCGGTGGATTCACCCGCACTCGGGTAACGCTGAGCCTTTGACTACCGCATCCAGCGCCACCAGCGTTTCCAGCAAGGCCGCCATTTTTGCCAGCGGCCAGGCATTGGGGCCGTCGGACAGGGCATTGTCGGGGTCGGGATGGGTTTCCATGAACAGGCCGGACACACCGGCGGCAACGGCGGCACGCGCCAACACCGGGATGAACTCGCGCTGGCCGCCGGAACGCTCGCCGAGGCCGCCGGGCAGCTGCACCGAGTGGGTGGCATCGAACACCACCGGGCAACCGGTCTGGCGCATCACCGCAAGGCTGCGCATATCCGAGACCAGATTGTTGTAACCAAAACTAGCGCCGCGCTCGCACACCATGACCCGGCTGTTGCCGGCCGCCTGTGCCTTGGCGACCACGTGCTGCATGTCCCACGGCGCCAGAAACTGGCCCTTCTTGATGTTCATCGGCAGGCCGGCGCGGGCGACGTTCTGGATGAAGTCGGTTTGCCGGCACAGGAAGGCCGGCGTTTGCAGCACGTCCACCACCGCTGCGACTTCATCGAGCGGAGTGTACTCGTGCACGTCGGTGAGCACCGGCACGCCGATCTGGCGTTTCACTTCGGCCAGAATGAGCAAGCCCTGCTCCAGACCGGGGCCGCGATAGCTGCTCGCCGAACTGCGATTGGCCTTGTCGAAGCTGGACTTGAAGATAAAGGGAATACCGAGCCGGGTGGTGATTTCCTTGAGTTGGCCGGCAACGTCGAGCTGCAACTGCATCGATTCGATCACGCACGGCCCGGCGATCAGGAACAACGGCTGATCCAGGCCAACCGCGAATCCACACAGCTTCATCGGCGTGGTCCCGGCAGCATCAGGCGCCAACCGCGCGCACGACCCGCCCACCACCGGCCTTGTACTCGCGTGCGGCATGGATGAAGCCGATGAACAGCGGATGGCCGTCGCGCGGGGTGGACGTGAACTCGGGATGGAACTGGCAAGCGAGGAACCACGGGTGCGCCGGCAACTCGATCATTTCCACCAGCGAATCATCCAGCGAGGTGCCCGCCAGCACCATGCCCGCTGCCTGCAACGGCTCGCGATAGTGATTGTTGAACTCGAAGCGGTGGCGATGCCGTTCACGGATCACATCCTTGCCGTACAGCGCGTGCGCCAGCGTGCCGGGCTTGAGCCGACATTCCTGCGCACCCAGGCGCATGGTGCCGCCCAGATCAGAATGCTCATCGCGGCGCTCCACCAGCCCCGACTCGGTGCGCCATTCGGTGATCAGGCCGATCACCGGGTCGGCGGCGTCACGGTCGTTCTCGGTGCTGTTGGCACCCGCCAAGCCCAGCACGTTGCGTGCGTATTCCACCACCGCCGCCTGCATGCCGTAACAGATGCCGAAATACGGAATGCGCCGCTCGCGCGCGTAACGCACGGCACGCACCTTGCCTTCGAAACCGCGATCGCCGAAGCCGCCGGGCACCAGAATCGCATCGACATCGGCCAGCACCGAGTCACCCTGGCGTTCCAGTTGCTCGGACTCGACCCACTTCAGGCTGACCCGGGTGCGCTGGCGCAGGCCGCCATGACGCAACGCCTCGCCCAATGATTTGTAGGCATCGGCGTGATCGACGTACTTGCCGACCACGGCCACGGTAACGTCATCGACCGGGTGCTCGGCGGCATCCACGGTCGCTTCCCACTCGGAAAGATCGGCCGGTTTGAGCGTGCCGGCAAACTGCAGGCGCTCGGCCACGATGCGGTCGAGTCCCTGCTGGTGCAACCACAGCGGAATCTTGTAGATGTTGTCGAGATCGACCGCAGAAATCACCGCTTCCTCGGGCACATTGGTGAACAGCGCGATCTTGCGCCGCTCGCTGTCGGGCAGCGGCCGCTCGCTGCGGCAGACCAGGATGTCGGGCTGGATGCCGATCGAGCGCAATTCCTTCACCGAATGCTGGGTCGGCTTGGTTTTCAGCTCACCGGCGGCGGCGATGTACGGCACCAGGGTGAGGTGCATGAAGATCGCCTTGCTCGGCCCGCGCTCGACCCGCAACTGGCGGATCGCCTCCAGAAACGGCAACGACTCGATATCACCGACCGTGCCGCCGATCTCAACCAGACCGACATCGAAACCGTCGGTGGCCTCGTCGATGCAGCGCTTGATCTCGTCGGTGATGTGCGGGATCACCTGCACGGTGGCACCGAGGTAATCGCCGCGGCGTTCCTTGCGGATCACTTCTTCGTAGATGCGCCCGGTGGTGACCGAGTTCTTGCGGCTCAGGCGGGTGCGCACAAAGCGCTCGTAATGGCCCAGATCCAGATCAGTCTCGGCACCATCATCGGTGACGTAGACCTCGCCATGCTGGAACGGGCTCATGGTGCCCGGATCGACGTTGATGTAGGGGTCGAGCTTCATCATCGTCACGCGCAGACCGCGCGCTTCGAGGATGGCTGCCAGCGATGCAGCGGCGATGCCCTTGCCAAGCGAGGACACCACGCCGCCGGTAACGAAGATCAGAGCAGTCATGGAATATGCGGTTCCGGAAAACGTCATTCTACCGGCTTGCTACCGGCTTGGCGACTTGGCGACTTGGCGACTTGGCGACTTGGCGACTTGGCGACTTGGCGACTTGGCGAGTTGGCGAGTTGGCGGCGAGTTGTGGCGCAGCTGCCGGGACTCGGGACTCGGGACTCGGGACTCGGGACTCGGGACTCGGGACTCGGGACTCGGGACTCGGGACTCGGGCCTCGGGACCCGGGACTCGGTCCTCGGGGCTCGGG